>ERZ857745.971-NODE-971-length-38362-cov-5.436630_pt1 | contig 38362 bp, 23 predicted proteins | sample MGYA00519699_ERZ857745 | MGnify/ENA primary metagenome ERZ857745 (study PRJEB31778, sample SAMEA3449357) | human gut metagenome | biome: human gut; feature: human-associated habitat; material: faeces | place: United Kingdom | collected 2010/2012 ... | reverse complement strand
CTGCCGTATCACACTTATCCGGGAAGAATGCCTTCGCTACCGCTACAGACGTCTTGTAACGATTGTCTCCTGCGATACGTTCCGTCTTGCTGTCCTTGTCATAAGATTTTAACTCTTTTCCCACCTTATCGCTGACTACATCAGCTCCGCCAATGAGATAGATATCCTGTACATTTGCTTTATCCAGATAGGTTTTCTGTGCTTTTGTCAAGCCTCGGTTATCCACCAGCAGGATCGGTTTGCCGACTGCTGATGCAGAAAGACTGTCTGCAAAGCCCTCTCCTGTACACGTCAGCAGATCCTCCTTCGACGCCTTTGCTTCATTCAAAATTTCAAGGTTCGTCTCATAACGAGTATCGCCTGCCAGCCGCTTGACGACGATACCCTTCAGACTCTTTTCAAAGCGTTCCGTCACGACATCACTTCCACCCAGCAGATAAACTGTTCCCTTATCCGACAGGTTTTTCTCGATGTATTCACTGATCATTTTTTCGCTTGCCACGCTGCGATCCACAAGGATAAGCGGAGCCTTCTTCACCTTTGCAAGATAACTTCCTGCCAGCGCATCCGGATAATTGTTGCCGTCTGCTACGATGATATCGCTGAATTTATCAACCTTCAGACTCTTCTTTAATGCATCCGCAGTCTTCAACGCAGTCTCATAGCGAGTGTCTCCCGCGAATCTCACCATGTCCTTTCCTTCAAATACAGATCCGTCTGCGATATCAAATTCCAGATCCTTATCGCCGCCATAGCGATTGATTCCGTAGACCAGGATACTTCCCTTGCCGGGATCTTTATTTTCGTTATACTTGACCTCGTAGTCCTCGCCCTCCTTGAGCGTTTTTCCACGGTACGTCACTTTGACTTCTGGTGTGATCTGTTTCCCCGTATATTTCTGTTTTGTCTTGTAGGTGATCTCTGCATCTGTAATCGGGATCTTAGCGGTACTGCTGTAAGTAACAACAAACTCATTTTCCGCCCCGATTGTTCTCGTCATATCCTGATCGTCCAGAGTATAGCCCTTTATCTCAGGAGCCTGCAAAGTCACAGTTTCTCCTGCTGCTGCCTTCCCCGTGGTTGGCTCTGCGATCGCCACCGAATTTTCATCTTCATAGGCAACGGTATACTCACACTGATCCTTCGTGATCGTCACATCATACTCTGCTGTCTGTCCCTGATACGATACCTCGACTTTACATGCGCCCAGAGCTTTCTCTGTAAAGTCACAGTAAACATCCTTCGTAACGTCCTTTTCACCTCCATCCTCATAGGCCGCCGTCACTTTCAGTCCGGTCGTATCCAGTTTCTCGCTCATAGTGAACGTACTCTTATCCGGCTTCGAATCGATACGGATCCCCGTCAGTTCCAGATCCTGGTTTTCAAGGGTCGTGTTGTCGTGATCCTTCGCATACGTTTCGCCCTGCGATCCCTTTGCCGCATATATTTTCAGATCGCTGATTTCTGCAAAGGCGTCGTCTCCGATGCTCTTCAGGGAGTACGGTATGCTTACTGCTTCAAGACCGGTACATTCTGCAAAGGCATTTGCCCCAATGCTCTGCACACCGTTATCCAGGAGTATATGATCTAAACTCGTGCATTTAGCAAAGGCCTGCTTTTCCACGGTATCAACGGTGCCCGGGACGTAGACTGCTCCCAGTTCCTGATCTCCTTGAAATGCAGCAGAGCCTATGTTCTTCACTTCCAGCCCGTCTATAGATTCTGGAATATCTAACAGGTATCCATCTTCCGCATTCCCCGCCTTTGCCATTTGTGTCGAGGTTTTGGATGTACGGTTCTTCGCGCCTGTGATCTTCGCTTTTCCATCCACCTTTTGATACTGCCAGTCTTTATTCGCGTTGTACAGGCAGGACTGGATATATCGGTCATAGTTCAAATACTTTTTCGCCGTACTGTAATCTCGATTTAACTTTTTCCTGGCATCAGAGTCACCTTTTTTTGATGCGTAGGTTTTATAGTTTTCCAGACTCTTCAAATAGGCATTAAACACGACCTTGTATTGATATTTCAAATCTTTAACAGATATGGATCCCCCATTTTTGTGATTCTGCGTTATTTTTGCGATCATGTACTTTCTCATAGTACTCATCTGGGCAAAATTTCCCTGGGCGACAGCAGCAGCCACTTTTTCATCAGCATCTTTTACCGGTACAAGCGCTGCCGCAACCTGCGCTCCCATCAGCGCATATTTCATTCCCGGAATGAATTCTATCCCTTCTTTTGCCAGCTTATTGGCCATCTGTTCAAAAACACCTTTTTTTATCAACTGCTTAACGAGTTCTTCACCACCGCCGTTCTTCATTTTTCGATCGATGCGGTCCAGCCCGTCGTACAGCCATGAACCCTGGCCTGCATTCTCTTTCAGGATCGAGATCACTTCATGATCGGCCTCCATGGTCATAGCCACCTGGACTGTGATCTCCGCCAGATTCACTGTAACGCCTGCAGCTTTAAAATATTTGTTTATTTCCTCCCAGTTATCTTCCATCCCTTTGACCAGATCCCATGCAGAATCCTTCGTATAGCAGTATCCGCTGGCGATCAATTCCTGTACTGCTTTTACGTCGCTGGCATACTGGTATCCTTTTGAAACAACAGAGTAGGTCTTGGACGTCCATTTGTATTCGCTTTTTACCCTGTCCATCACGTCCTGCATCAATGTGCTGTCGCCCGCTGCACTGTATACCAGATCCAGTGCCTGCTTCTCTGCGATCTCATCAGCAGTCGTATCTTTGCCCCAATAACTTTTTATGACTCGGGCCGCCTGCACACTCCCGGTCCATTTCAGTGCAGTTCTAAAAGTTATCCACCCATCGTGATTCTCTCCCATCACATTATCCATGTCCGAAACCAGACCATCACAGATCGTGGCATATGCTTTATTATCAAGATATCCGGCATACTCCCCAAAGAGCTGGTCTTCTGTGATCACCTGCTTATCAGGCTTGTCCGGATCATCAGGGGTTACTACATCACCTCCCTGTTCCTCCTCAGTGCCATCGCTGCAAACGGTTCCTGCATAGCTGTAGACATCAGAGGATGAGAGATCGAGATGCAAAGCTGGCCGCACCGCCGTCGTCATAGTGCCGTAAAAGTTATCATTAGCGATACCACCTTCAGGTTCGATGCGGGCAGCATACGTAGTAGAAGATCCTGGCGACCGCAACCACCATCTGCAGTTCCCTATAAATGAACCGTAGAATATGCTATATGCGCCCATTGCCTTTGCAAAGGTACTGCTCTTGCACCTGCGACCCTCATTCTCCGTGCTTCCATTTTTTGTAAAGCCATATTTAGGAACCATATTGGAATGATAAACTTCATTTTCTGATAAAAGGAATACTTTATCGCTGGTATTATTGCCACCCACCGTTCCATAGCTTATATTATTATCGTTTACCACATCTGTGGTTTTTATCGCACTCCGCTCACTGGATGTGAAGGCGCTGTTTAGGAAATTAAATCTGGTATAATCCCTGCCATAGCTATTGGCAGATTTGTCGTAACCATTCAGCCAGCTCCTTACTGTGCTTTCTTCCCACGTAATGGAGGAATTTTCAATATTATACATTTGATCATCCAGAGCTTTATCCGCCATCAGGAACGCATCCTTGCCATCAACCTGCAGCACCCGCCATTTGATGGGTTCGTACCTGAAATACCGAACGGTATCACTGCCCCAATTATAATAATCGCTACCAGACGAGGCATATAGCGCATCATTCTGACTAAGACGCCTGTATTTTATTCCATCCACAGTAGCCTCCCCGTACCGATCATATTTCGCACCCTTGATCTTATCCCATTGAGTGCTGCTGACAGTAACATACTGGATCTTATAGGCCCTATTTGTCAGCTGACTGATACGCTCTGTATCGGTTTCACAAACTACTTCTGACTGTGGATAACTGCCAAACCAGACGCAGTCCCAGGTCACCTTCTGTCCTGCCGTCATCTGAGAGGTTTCTCTGACAAACGGATCGTCAATCTGTACTGCCGCCTCTGCTTTTTCTGTCCACAGCCCCGTTGGCAGCAGCCAGGCAGTCATAGTCAAAAGCAGACCTGCAATAATGATCCTGCTAAAATGTCTATGTTTCATCTTCTCATTCCTTCCTACCTTTCTGTGCAGTATAATGTCATATTATAGCATAAAGTTTTCACTCAAGTTTCTATCTCGTAACTTTTTGTCCCTGAAATGTAACAAACAGGAGACCAACCGTCCTGGTCAGTCTCCTACCTGTTATTCATCAACTTATATTTTACTATCCAGTTTTCGCTTTACCTACTGCACTACCAGTTTCACGGTTTTGTCTGAAATCACATCCTGGCCTCCCAATGCAGCCAGCTTTTTCAGACCTGCGGTCTTCCCATATTCTCTCGCATCTGCATATGCAGTATCTTCTACCAGCAGCAGCGGTGCTTTCAGCGAGATCGCCAGCGGTCCGCCCGCCAATCCATCCGGGAATTTCATGCCGTATGCCAGGACTGCCGTATCACATTTATCCGGGAAGAAGGTCTTTGCTACTTCCACCGAAGTCTTGTAGCGGTTGCTTCCTGCGACTCTCTCCACCTTACTGTTTTTGTCATAAGCTTTAAGCTGTTTCCCTACTTTATCGCTGACCACATCAGCGCCTCCGATGAGATAGATATCCTGTACATCAGCTTTATTCAGATAAGTTTTCTGATTTTCCATCAGGCCACGGTTATCCACCAGCAGGATCGGTTTGCCGACTGCCGATGCAGAAAGACTGTCTGCGAAGCCTTCTCCTGTGCATGCCAGCATATCCTCCTTCGACGCCTTTGCTTCATTCAGAATCTCAAGGTTTGTCTCATAGCGAGTATCTCCTGCCAGTCTCTTGACATTAGTTCCCTTTAAGCTTTTTTCAAAGCGTTCCGTCACGACATCTTTGCCGCCCAGCAAATAGACCGTTCCCTTAGCCTCCAAATTTTTCTTGATATATCCACCTATCACTTCTTCGCTTGCCACACTGCGATCCACAAGGATCAGCGGAGCATTCTTTACCTTTGCAAGATAACTTCCTGCCAGAGCATCCGGATAATTGTTACCGTCTGCTACGATGATATAGCTGAATTTATCGATACCCATGCTTTTTTTCAAAGCATCGGCAGTGTTCAATGCAGTATCATAACGAGTATCGCCTGCAAAACGTACTACATCACTCTTAGCAAACAGATCCTTTTCTTTTCCACCAGGTTCATATATGCGGAACCGCTTCGTTACCGACCCAGTATAGTTGCCTTTACCTGTGATCACAATCGTTGCCGTTCCTGCCTGCGTATTATTCTCATATTTAACAGTATAGTCTGTTCCCTCAACAAGTTTTTTATCTCCATCCGTCAGTACCAGATCCAGTTTTATTGCTGAACCGGTATACTCCTGATTTTCGATTCCGGAGATTTTGACTTCTGAAATATCTTTGAACTGTTTCGCATCTTTCTGCCATACAGTCACCTTATATTTCTGGGTATTTTTCTTGTTGGCTGAAGTAACCGTAAACTCAAGGGTATCGCTTGTCTTATTGTACTTGCCCGTCCGTTTATAGACATCCGGCTCCCAGTCAACATAATCCATCCCTGTTTGGTCGACTACCGCGTAGTTTTTCGCAGTTCCCTGCACATAAAGCCACGCCTTGTTTATCTGTACATTCTCTGGCAGCACAACTACTGCGCCGTCTTCCGATTTTGCAGCTTCTATATCGATCGGAACTGATTTGTCCGCGTCGCTATCAAGCATCTTTAAATAGTTCAGATTCAGGCTTTCCATATCTGTACTGTCACCGGTTTTATCCTGTGCGAGCTTTACTTTATAGTTTTTCGTATTTTTACCATTTGCCGATGTTACAGAGAATTTGACAACGTATTCCCCGTTAGAATCTAAGGTGTAGGAATACTCTAATCCTTTTATTTCCTGATCTTTTTCCTCAGAATACCAGCTGAGTTCCACATCACCGCAGGTCTCCGGATCATAGTAATACGGTACCGCTACTTCTGTTCCCTTCGCTGTGGCTGCTTTCTCTAAATCGATCTCTTTGATATCATACGCTTTTTCATCACCCCAGGTATAAGACTGGCCGTCCCATGTGGCTACCTGCATATTGTCCAGATCTGCAGATGTTCCGTCACTTTCTACCAAATTGATACGGAAATCATGGATGCTTCCATCTTCTGCTTTATACTCATACTTTTTAGTAATCTTTTTATCGCCGTTCAATTCGATTTGTCCAATATATCCTTCGGTATATGTATCGCCAACTTTGATTCCGCAGTTCTCCTCAATATCATTCGGCACCAAATAGTACGTAAAGTCTACTTTCCATTTTTTTCTCATCGAATCATATGGCAACGTGATCGTTGCTCCATTTTCCGATATAGCTTCTTTTCCTTCCAGATTATAGGCATAGCTCTTCTCATAGACACCTGTTGACTCATTATACGAATCCGGATCAGAAACTGTTAATTCTCCCCATCCTTCGGTACTGTAATCACTATCAGACTCGAACATGCTGACGATATACGTTTTTTCCACTTTTTTATCCACTGATTTGGAATTTACGGCGTAATACCAGATATCATTATCCGGATCGCAGTCATTGACATCCTGTGTAAATTCCGTTCCATCCGGCATCTTACCTTTAATCTTCAAACCTTTTTCCCGGTCAAAACCTTTCGAGAGATAAGCTCTGCCTCCGTCATCCAAGACTATCGGGCTTTCCATCTCATCTCCAGATACAGCATCATAATAAAGTACGCTACAGTCATATGGTTCTGGGTCAGAATTGTCTCGCCACGTAGCAAACAGGCGACCAGGAGAACCCCGAAAAATCTGATTTTCAATAATAGAATTTTCCGGATATGCAACCCATCCTCTGAAGGTATATCCTTTTTTCTCCGGTTTCTGCAAATCATCGGTATTGATCGTATCATCTTCTGACAATGGAACCGAATATGTCAGCGTCGTTTCACCCTTCTTGAACGTTCCATCCCGTCCATCGAGCATGACGGTCTTTTCATTGTTCACTACGCATCCTGCTGTTTCCTTGAACGGCTGTAGTCCATTCAAGTGAAATCCGTTGAGATCAATATTGATATGGAATCCCGACCAATCTTCTGCATTGTTTATATCCGAAATCAGATTACCATCACTGTATCCCATCTTCAGATTGATGTTAGGATTGTCGCCTGCATCCAAATAAATTGAACTGATAGATCCTCTGCCTTTCTTTTCTGCTCCGATCCATACATCAACAGGTCCCGTCACGTCATCAGCAATAACGATGGAGTTTGCATTGCTCGGATTGTTTTCTGCCTGGAATATCTGATCTACAGTTCCCCCGTTAATATATACATATGTGCTATTCACAACATCCGACGGACTTCCTGCTACGATCTTATGAAGTTTACCGCTGTTCATGCAGATCTCCGTCGATTGTAAAAAGGAATCTTTACTTCCCCCGTAAACGGTATAGTCACTTGTTACATAATAGGTATCCTCTACCGTATTTCCTTCCGAATCATAACATTCGATTTTGACCGTCTTGCCATCCGTAGCTTCCGGATGATCGGCACGATCCTGCTCCGTAATGGCCTCAATTACGATCTTGTGGCCTTCCGCAAAAAAACACTTCGCACTTTCATCATTTTTTGCACCATAGCTGTTGCTTGTACAAAAAATCATGCATAATGCCAGGATACACAGGCCTATCACAGGCGCAAAAATCCTGCTTCTCATTTCATTTGTCATTTGCTACCTCCCCAAATATATTCTGAAACTTCTAACTTATCTTATCATTTCACAAGGATTTTAGCAATACTATTCCAGTTTTAAGGCAAAATTCTCTTTACTGTCGCACCTAAAAAATATAACAAACAGGGAGCCAATCACACTGGTCAGCCCCCTGTCGGTTATATTCGTTATATACTTTTCATCATCTTCACGATACTGGTTCCGTAGTCAGCCGCCGGAGCCCAGCCTTTGCCATATGGATTCGCTTTGATCCCAAGCCATTCTACATATGGAGCAGTGCCTCGGGTCACGTAGCTGAATCTCGGATCGACGCAGGTGTTTCTAAGTGCCTCTTTGTTGGCATACGCCTTCAGGTGCTGCACATGCGCCCGGATTCCCGTCCTGATAGAGCCGAAACTGTGTCCCGGTTTGCCTCCGCCTGTCGCACCGATCCCGGCGAAGTTATACTGATTTGCTTTCACATCTCCTCCGAACTGCAGCCAGCCTGTTTCCTTCATGGCCTGACAGAATGCTACCTCAGCCCGGATTCCTTCTGCATTACATTCTTCGATATAGATCTGTGCGAACTTTTCGATCGTAGGAGCTTCCGAATTTCCGGAATACGGATAGCTCTTTTTCTTCGAGTTATAATACTTAGCGAATTCATCTGCCGTAGTAATGGTCGCACCTTCGATGCTGGTGAGAGTCTCCTCTCCGATCTTCCACCGCTGTGCATCGGTTCCATTCATCCTGTAGGACTGGATGTTGGTTCCCGGAACGGCTTTTCCGTGAGCTGCATCCATCACCGTGCCCAGCTTGGAACGGATATAGTATGTCCCATCATCTGCGTCGATGAACTTCCATAACTGGCCGTCCACCTGGCTTTCTGCAGCCTGCTGGATATTGGCTCCCGGTTCCGCTGAATTGCCTGCAACATCAAGGCACTTCCCGGACTTTGTCACATAGATCCGGTAATAACCATCCTCATCGTATTTTACAGTAAATTTCTGATAATCGCTGTAGCTTAATCTACCCAGCTGGATATTCGCGCCGTCTTCCGCTTCATTTCCCGCCAGTTCCATGGTGCACATGCTGTTCAAATAGCTCTTTATCGCATATTCACCCTCTTTTACCGGGCGATACGTATTTTTCGTAATACTCCATTTCTGTGCAGAAGTCCCATTAGGATAATAGGACTGTATCTTCGTTCTAGGCTGTGCCTTGCCGCCGGAAACATCCACAAAAGTTCCCTTTGTGGACTTGATATAATACTGCCCGCTTCCTGCATTGATAAATTTCCATTTCTGTGTATCCGAATTGCTGGAATTCATCTGCCAGATCGGTGTTCTGGATGCACCTGATCCATTGGCCAGATCCAGAGCCTTGCCTGATTTCTCCGAAACGATTTTATAGTACCCGTCACCCTGATAAGTCACTTCGAACCGCTGCGCCGAAGTATTATTGCTGCCATATAACTGGACGCCGGCTTTTTCTGCTAAAGAACCACCGGTAATATCCATCACGCAGTTGTCTTTTAATGCACTTGTAAAGATATATGTACCGTCTTCGATCGGCTGATCTTCAGCATTGACTCTGGATGCATCCAGGATCCAGCTCTGTGCCAGACTCCCGTTATAGCCATACATCCAGATGTTGTTGTTTTCATCCATGCTTCCCGAAGAGGAATCCATAAAAGTCCCCAGCTTCGACTTGATAAAATAGCTTCCTTCTCCAGTGCTTATAAATCTCCACAACTGACCGTCTCCACCGGTCCAGTCAGCCTGCTGAAGATTGACCCTTGTTTCACGGCTCTGTCCTGCAACGTCCAGCACTTTGCCACTGGCTTTATTAATGATCCGATAATATCCATCTACAACGTACTCGATCTCATATCTCTGTGCATCTGCATTATCGATCACATTGATCTGGATATTATTATTTTTTTGCGTCGCCAGCCGCAGAGAATCCTTCTGGCTCGCAATCAAATAAGTACCATTCTCTACGTTCTGATCCTGTATTTTTTTCAGTTTCCACTGCTGCGCACCCGCACTGCGCATATTCTGCACGTTGATATTGGCGCCATTGTTCAGGCTGTCGCCTTCTATCGATAAAACGGTGCCCAGTTTGGATTTGATATAGTAGCTTCCATCTTCCGCTTCAATAAACTTCCACAGCTGAGCATTGCTGCCGTTGCTTCTGTACTGTTGCACATTCGCCCCAGATTTCAGCGATGCTGACGCCACATCAAAGGCCTTATTGGAATGTTCTGTGATAATAGAGTAATATCCCTTCCCTGCATAGCTGATATGGAACTGCTGAGCTATCGTATCGTTGTTCTGATACAGCTGTATGTTTGCTTTATCGTTGATGCTTGCCTTGCTGACATCCAACACTTTACTGTCCTTCTGACTGCTGACAATACTGTATACGCCATCCTCCACCGGATGATGATCCGAAACGGTCAGCTGGAACTTCTGAGCATCCGATTTCACCAGGTTTGAAGCAACGAATCCCGATCCGTCATCATTTAAGGTCAGATATGTCCCCACCTCAGAGCGGATGTAATATGAGCCATTCCCCGCATCAACGAATTTCCAGATCTGTGCATCGCTATCGTTCCAGGTATACGGCCGCACTTCTGTTCCCGACTCACTGGATCCTTTTTTCACATCTAATGCCTTGCCTGAGGATTCCACCAGAATCTTATATCTTTTACTGCTTACCTCTACCAGTTCAAACCGGCTGTCAGAATTCACGCTATCCTTACCTGTCAATGTAAGAGTTTCTTTTTCTGACTTCATTATGTTTGCCGGATCGGCCACAGAATTAACGGCGTATGTGCCTTCTTCCATCGCTACTCCAGGTTCCTTGGAAAGCCGGAAATATTTCGCGATTCCCGCAGCATCCGCGACGCCCAGCTGCTTCAGCTTGCTGTCACTGCTCAGGAATCTGTTATAGTCCTGAGCATTGGAAAGGAATGCATGCTCTACGATGATTCCCGCCATGCCCCGTTTCTTACTTTCACGGATCACACCATAATAGTCCGAATAGGATCCGTCCGGATACTTTGATCCATTAGCCGTATTGCGGATCTTGATACCACGATCCGATAATCCCAGCTTCGTCAGTTCGCTCTGGATCGCGCTGGCAACACCCTTGCCTGTAGTCCCTGCCGCAGGCTTATAATTCTGATTCGGATAGTATACCTCTGCTCCGTAAGCGCTGCTGCTGCCGGAATTCTGATGGATACTTACCAGAATATCTGCATTGTAGTTTTTCGCGATCTGGGCACGTTCTGCCAGAGAAGGATTAGTGTCACCGGTCCTTGTCATGTACACTTTCACGCCTTCATACTGCTCCAGCTCTGCCTTGCAGTACTGTGCTACTTTAAAGTTAATCGTCTTTTCATATACAGATCCTCTTCTAGCACCAACATCACTTCCACCATGACCCGGGTCTAAAACGATCACGATATCCCGACCGGCATTCACCAGGTCTCCTGTTTCATCGCCGGCCGAATCCAGTACCGCTTCTATCTGCGAATTCACTTCTTTTTTATCGACAGATCCATCTGTATCGATGTCCACCACTACCGTTTCATCGCTTACGTCCTGTGCATCCGGTATCTCATTGACAATCTGAAAAGCTGCATCAATTTCTACATCATCGAACTCAAGGTAGTTTTCGATCCCATCCACATAGAACTTGACGCCTTTTACCGTATACTCATCCACTTCTTTTGAAGAAAATTCCTTTGTAAAAAGGATCGAGTGTTCTGTCCTGTTTTTTTCCTCTAACGTGAAAGTTTTTCCCTTTTTATTTTCGTAAACCAGCACAAATTTCTCGACTTCATCGATATTTTCTTTCCATGAAACTGCGATGTTCTGCGTTCCTGGGGATTCCAGTTTCCTGCTTTCGATATAAAGAAACTTCATTTCATCGTTAACATTAGAAACTAGCTCTTTCTGTTGATCTTCTGCCTGCGGTTCTGCCGTCTGGCTCTGTGATGTGGCTGCTTCCGGATCTGACTGTTCCTCTGCGAAAATATAGTTCACAGGGATGATCATTGTAACTGCCAGCACCATGAAAACCAGTATTCGTGCTACTTTGACTTTCATCTTCTCCTCCAAATCTCTGCTGCGCTCTCTACTTTAAAAATAACGATATCTATTGAAAAAATGCTCTGGCTGTTCGATCAGAAATCACTCCCGTATCCCCCAGAACCACCAGTTTATTTATTCCTGTCTTCTGCGAATAATCTTTCGCATCTGCATACGCAGTATCTTCTACCAGCAGCAGCGGTGATCCCATCGAGATTGCCAGCGGTCCGCCTGCCAGTCCATCCGGGAATTTCATGCCGTATGCCAGCACTGCCGTATCACACTTATCCGGGAAGAATGCCTTCGCTACCGCTACAGACGTCTTATAACGGTTATCTCCCGCGATACGTTCCGTCTTGCTGTCCTTATCATAAGATTTCAGCTCTTTTCCCACCTTATCGCTGACTACATCAGCTCCGCCGATGAGATAGATATCCTGCACGTTCGCTTTATCCAGATAAGTTTTCTGCGCTTTTGTCAGGCCTCGGTTATCCACCAGCAGGATCGGTTTGCCAACTGCGGATGCTGAGAGACTGTCTGCAAAACCTTCTCCTGTACATGCCAGCAGATCCTCCTTCGATGCCTTTGCTTCATTCAAAATTTCAAGATTCGTCTCATATCTCGTGTCTCCTGCCAGTCTCTTGACATCAATGCCCTTCAAACTCTTTTCAAAGCGTTCCGTCACGACATCGCTTCCGCCCAGAAGATAGACTGTGCCCTCATCCGACAGGTTCTTTTCGATGTATTCGCCGATCATTTTTTCGCTTGCTACGCTGCGATCCACAAGGATCAATGGCGCTTTCTTCACCTTTGCAAGATAGCTGCCTGCCAGCGCATCCGGATAATTATTGCCGTCTGCCACGATGATCGAACTGAAGTCTTTGACTTCAAGGCTTGTTTTCAATGCATCTGCGGCCTTCAATGCAGTCTCATAGCGCGTATCCCCTGCATATCGAACGATGTTTTTCTCAACATCAGATGCATTTTTATTGGTAACAGTCGTATATCCTTTGATACGTGCACAATAAGATGATTTACTTTCTGAGCTATACAGATCCATCCAGATTTGAGGGTTTTGGCGAAATAAAAAGCTCTGATCTGCCTCCTGACCCGCTTCAAACGAAATATCCTGTGAGGAATATGTACTTTCCACGCCAAACTGGGTTTGATCTTTCATCGTAACTACAATGGAATAGCGACTTCCAGGATCAAGCAGGATCTCAGACTCTGCCGGAACAGAAAAGGAATGATAGCCCTTACCTTTTGCCGACACATCAAATGATGCGCTCTCCGCTCCACTCAATGGATCTTCCGGATCTGTTATATCTGTATAAATTTTTATATTATAGCTTGTAATTCCACCAGCCCACTCTGTAAAACCCACCGCTTCCAGCTTCTGCATTTTTTTACTTCCCTTGACCTCATAAATATTTGCCATCTTGTCTCCGTCATAGACCAGAATAGAACTCAGGGAAGCATTGCCGTCATACTGGTAATTATAATCATACTGGTTTTCAGACTCTAAATCAAGAGAGATCGCATTATAAAGAGATTTATCGTCATATGAGATATAAAAATATCCGTTATCTCCCCAGTCCTGACTGTAACTGTTCTGTACGATCCACGCCCCATCATGCTCAGGAGTTTTCAGCCATGAGCTGCCACTGCTATTAAAATTTTCTTTTTTATAGGAATCGTCCCATCCAACGACGGTGACCATATGATTATTACCCTCATTGCCACTTGCATCATAATATGCTGAGGTATCATAATCCATATGCTCCCATCCATAGTACATGGCTATCATAACTGCACCATTTTCGTAAACAGATCGTTTGACGTCATCTGCTGAATCCAATATTTCCGCATTCGTGATACGGATCTCATCATCGTACGCCAGAGCCTTGTTAAAAAACTTAGTCATCCCGTCGTTAAAAGGTGCCTTGCTTTCCAGTGCAAATCCGCCCCAGTTCGCCAGTCCCTGTAAAGTCATTAATCCGTTCCCACCTAATGATGTATAATCTTCATCCGGTTCTAAAATAATATTTTTATCTTTGGCGGTATTCCCGAGAGGATCATTTTCCCGGTTGTATAAAAAATAGCCTAAATGAGCCGGAGACAACTCCACTCCTGATTTCGCTGATGCATGCTGTTTACCATTATGTAAAAAAGTCCGTTCAGCAACGGTCGTCGCTGCAAATGCCCAGCAAAGGCCAGTCGACTGCTGATTCTTTACTTTAATCAAATCATTATAGGATTCTTCTCTTGCATCATAGTGAAACGGCAGGTCACCGCTTTTTTTCTGCAATCCCGATTTTCTGTTTGCCTGTTTTAAGGGAACAGAATTATCATCGTCCAGGAGCGACTTCAGCTTCGGCTCCAAAGATTTCTGGACCTCGATTTCAGCTTCTGTCAGCGCCCGACCTTTTGTGTACTGATACGTTTCCTGTGCACACACAGAAGATACGCTTACGATCATTATCGCAGCCAGTATAATGCATATTAAAAATCCAGTCTGTCGTATTTTCATCTTTTCTTTTTCCTCTTCACGATCCACACGATCCCCCCTGCTATGGCAACCAGGATCACGACAACGCCAACAGCCATCCCTGCGATCTTATTGGGCTGTTTGAAGATCTCTATCGGCGACCAGCTGTTGATCTCCGTCTTTCGGCCCTGATCCTTGCTGTAATACGATGGGATCTGATCGCCTGCGAAGGAATCCAGGTAAGATGCCACTGCGTACCAGGCTTTGACTTCTTTATCGCCGTCGTAGATGATATGGTCTTCATAGTTGGTGATCGGGTTGCCTTCGGCATCTTTTGGTTCGATTTTCAAGATGCCTGCCGATTTATCCTTGACCGCCCCCAGCATCTGGCAGGAATAGAGATCCGCCGCTACGCTGTAAAGCTGATCATCGTCTAACTCTTTCACAGAAATACCGTCATCATATCCGATGTCCACCGCTCTGTTTAACATCAAACGATGCGGGTTCCAGCTGTATTCCAGACCGCTGCAGTAAAGTCTTGCCACGCCCATGAAATTGGACACACTGGCGTCCACTTCTGCCACAGCCTTGAGTTCCTTCCCCGTCAGATAAGCTCGCACCAGCGGATATCCTGCCTGACCATCCTTACCGTAACCAAGCGAAAGGATATTAAAAGCGTCTGACACCGTCACCGATCCCGGTAAAAAACTCCCCCGGATCACGCCCAGCGGCACGATAGTCACCTGCACACCGCCCTGATCGGAAGTCACTTCTCCTGAAGCAACGCCGCCCGTCTCATAGCCCTTGATAGAGCCTTTTTCTGCCTGCATGATGGCGTATTTATAGGAATCGGCCAGCAGATTTCCCAACGGCTCTTCTCCTTGAGTCAGCCCTATCTTAGAGCTGTCCGGAAATGTGATTCGATTCTCTGCCACCGGATCTGTCTCACTGTATCCATACTGGCTGAAATATTCTTCATCCACCAGGTTCCGATACTTGCTGAGTTCTGCCTCTACCGAAGCATCGCCTTTAACCGATTCGTCCAGTGGAACCAGCTCATAATCCTTGATTGTATAACGATCTCCGTCTTTTTTCAGCACCACATGTCCCATATTGGTATTGTAGCTGCCGCAGGAAACCAGATAAATATCTCCCACCTGCACCGGTTCATCCAGCGTGGTATGGCTGTGTCCGCTGACGATCAGGTCTATGTCCGGCACATTTTCTGCCAGCTGGTAATCCTCCGATTCTTCCAGTTTATCCGCTTCATTTTCGATAGTCCCGCAGTGAGAAATGCAGACGATGAGATCCACGTCTTCCTTATCCTGGATCTCGTTTACAACGTCTTTTGCCGTCTGCTGTGCATCCTTGAAAATCAGTCCGCTTTCCGGCGCATACTCCACCGCAGACTCGCCCAGAAGCCCGAATACAGCCATCTTGACCCCATCGTGATCTAAAACCGTATAATCTTTCACACCGTAGGCGTCGCAAGCCTCCTTCAGAACCTTTGCATCGTCTTTCAGCGATCTATCCTTTAAAGTTTTCTCCCAGTCGATATTGGCACAGAGAAGCTGCGGTCCCTTGCCGGTAGCTGTCTGCAGCATGGAGGCAAGCCCCTTTGCACGATAATCGAATTCATGATTGCCGAAGGTAGTCGCTTCATACCCTAAAAACTTCATCATTTTCAGCTCGGAAGCTTCCCTGGAAAAAATCGTCTGATACGGCGTTCCCATGGAAAAGTCCCCGCCGTCCAGCACGAAGCTGTCCGGATAGTCGGATCTCACCTCGTCCATGGCAGTTTTCAGCTTGCCGAAACCGCCAGCTTCCACCACCTTGCCGTCTTTTGATACCCGATCCGCGTCCATATGGGAATGCATGTCGTGTGTGAAAATGACCGACACTTCACCCGTATCGGTCGCAGCATAGCTTTCTGTATCGATCATGCTGCCTGCCAGAAGCATGGCGCATCCGCAGCTCAATGCGGTGCAGATCGCCAGCAGCCTGGATCTCAGTTTCTGTTTCATTTTCTTTCCTCACATAAGTACTGTGGCTCTATAGGATCCTGCTTTTCCATCAGCTTCGTCAGTGCGCTGATATCGCTTTTCTCCCCGGCAGCACCGGCCAGCTTCTTTGCACTGGTCACCAGACTGCTAAAAAGGCTTTCGTCCGGCTGATAGCAGAATTCATACACTTCTGCATCTTCCAGATCGCACTCCTTCTGCATCTGTGCTACCGCATCGCCATATGTGTCCACCACATCGTCCACCAGCTTGTTGGCTTTGGCCTGTTTCGCCGTGTAGATCCTGCCGTCGGCGATGGAGCGGACATAACTTTCATCCAGCTTCCTGCCGTCAGCAACGATCCCTACGAATTGATCATATGCTTCATCGACCATGGACTGCCAGATCTCTCGCTGCTGATCCGTCATAGGCTCAGTCAGGCTTCCCATGGCTTTATTAGGCCCGGATGTGATAGACTCTGACTTGATGCCGTACTTTTCCAGAAGCCCTGAAATATCGTAGATCGTCCCCATGGTGACGCCGATGGAACCCGTCCAGCAGTTCCGGTTTGCCAGGATCTTGTCAGACGGCGCAGAGATATAGTACCCCCCAGAGGTCGCCTGGGATGCGAAATAAGCGTATACAGGCCGTTTCGTCTCTTTTTGATACTCCCGGATCTTCAGGTACACTTCATCGCTCTCATACACGCCGCCACCCGGCGTATCCACATACAGCATCAGCCCCTCGTTGGAATCATTTTCTATCATGCTGTCGATATTTTCCAGGATATACTGCTGATTGTAATTTTCGTCCGAATCGCCGATAGTCCCTTCGATATAGAGGACGGCGATATGGTCTTCATGGATGGATGCCGCTTCCGTCTTGTTTTGATCCAACCCGGAAAATCCTGTGATTTTAAGCAGGATCCCCAGTAGGAGCAGTCCTGCCAGAATGCTCCCAAAAACAAGCAAAGACCGGGGTGGTTTTTTACGCCCTCCCGGTGTCTTGTTATTCCCATTATCCTGCGGCATGCCGTTTTTGGCACGCCACAGGTCTTTTGCTCTGATTTCATCTCTGTTCTGGTTCTGATTCATATCTCTTTCTCCAGATAAGGCTCGATTCTCTTAAATAGCTTTTTCTGCGATTTCCTTAAGCAGGTTTTCCTGCAATTCATCCGGCTTGATCTCAAACTGTTCGCCAGTCTTGTTGTTGCGGACCGTCAGGTAATCGCCCTCGACTTCCTTTTCTCCGATGATGCAGATATATGGATTTCTTTCGTTTCTGGCTTCACGCAGTTTGTAACCGATCTTCTCGTTTCTGATGTCGGCTTCCGCACGCAGTCCGGCTTCTTCGAACTGCTGCGCGATCTTCAGCGCATAGTCGGAGTACTTCTCTGTTACCGTCAGCAGCTTCACCTGTACCGGCGCCAGCCAGAGCGGGAATTTTCCTGCAAAGTGCTCGATGAGGATACCGATGAATCTTTCGATGGATCCAAAGATAACGCGATGGATCATGACCGGACGATGCTTCTCTCCGTCGGATCCTACGTAGGTGATATCAAAGCGCTGCGGCATCTGCATATCCAGCTGGATCGTACCGCACTGCCACGTTCTGCCGATAGAATCCTCCAGGTGGAAGTCCAGCTTCGGACCGTAGAACGCGCCATCGCCTTCGTTGATCACATACGGTACGCCGATGCTTTCCATAGCTTCTTTTAATGCGGATTCTGCTGCTTCCCATTCTTCGTCTGTTCCCATGGAATCATCCGGACGAGTGGACAGTTCTATGTGATACGTGAATCCAAACATCTTATATACATCATCGATGAATCTTACAACACCGATGACTTCGTCCTTGATTTGTTCCGGCAGCATGAAGATATGAGCATCGTCCTGTGTGAACGTCCGCACACGCATCAGTCCGTGAAGTGCTCCCGAAAGCTCATGACGGTGTACCTGTCCCAGTTCACCCATGCGGATCGGGAAGTCACGGTAAGACCACATCTTGCGCTTGTACACCAGCAGTGAACCCGGACAGTTCATCGGCTTGATGGCGTAGTCTTCTCCATCGATCTTAGTGAAATACATATTTTCTTTATAATGATCCCAGTGACCGGAAGTTCTCCACAGATGCTCGTTCATGATGAGCGGCGTCTTGATCTCTTCATAGCCGCGTTTTCTGTGTTCCGTCTTCCAGAAGTTCTCCAGTTCATTGCGGATGATCATACCCTTCGGCATGAAGAACGGGAATCCCGGAGCTTCTTCATACAGGGCGAACAGATCCATTTCCTTGCCGATCTTCCGGTGGTCTCTCTTCTTGGCTTCTTCCAGACGCTGCAGGTACTCGTCCAGTTCCGCCTGCGTCGGGAAACACGTCCCGTAAATTCTCTGGAGCATCTTACGCTTCACGTCGCCTCTCCAATAAGCACCCGCTACGCTCTGCAGCTTCACAGCCTTGATCTGTCCGGTGCTTGCCATATGCGGTCCGGCACAGAGATCTACAAAATCTCCCTGCTGATAGAAAGAAATGACTTCGTCCTCCGGCAGGTCTTCGATCAGCTCCACCTTGTAATCCTCGTGCTTGTCAGCCATGAACTTGATGGCTTCTTCCCGCGGCAGCTCGAAGCGTTCCAGCGGATAGTTGGCCTGGATCACCTTCTTCATTTCCTTCTGGATCTTCAGAAGATCCAGATCGTTGAGTTTATGCTCCATATCAAAGTCATAATAAAATCCGTTATCGATCGCAGGTCCGATAGCCAGCTTGGCATCCGGCCACAGTTTCTTCACGGCCTGAGCCAGAATGTGGGACGTCGTGTGTCGATAGCATAATCTTACCTGTTCATCTTCAAAATTTATTTTTTCCTTCGCCATTTTCTTCCTCTCCTCTTCTTACGTATTCTGCAAATCTATTGTTCCAGCGCCAGCTCGATCAGCCGGTCGATCAGATCAGGGTACGGGATGCCGGAGGCTTCCCAAAGCTGCGGATACATGCTGATATTGGTAAAGCCCGGCAGCGTGTTGATTTCGTTGAACACTACTCTGCCGCTGTCTTTTAAGAAAAAGTCTACACGGGCAAGTCCGCGGCAGCCCATGATCCGGTAGATCTTGACCGCCGTATCCTTGATTTCCTGTTCCTTCTTAGGGTCCAGATCCGTTACGACGGCTGTTTTCGATGCGTCATTTTCATATTTCGCGTTGTAATCATAAAATTCGTTTGCTGCAAAGATCTCGCCGATACACGATGCCTCCGGCTCTTCGTTACCCAGCACTGCCACCTCGATCTCACGTCCTGTGATCGCTTCCTCCACCAGCACCTTGTCATCTTCTGCAAAAGCTGTTTCCAGCGCTTTCGGCAACTCTTCCGCGTTCTTCACCTTGCTGATGCCTACGGAGGAACCGGCGTTAGCCGGTTTTACGAAAAGCGGATACGTATCGTTGAAGTACGATGTGATGCCCAAAAGTTCTCCGTATGGATCCTTTGCATAACGCTGATGATAGATCAGAACAGCGTCCGCCTGACTGATGCCTCCGGCCTCTTCCACCATGACCTTGGTGATCGCTTTATCCATAGATGCTGCCGATGAGATGGTATCGGAACCTACGAACGGGAGCCCCGCGATCTGAAGAAGTCCCTGCATCCTGCCATCTTCTCCGTTTCTGCCGTGAAGCACCGGGAAAACCACATCGATGGATATCTTCTTCACAGATTCCGTATCTTCCAGCACAACCAGCCCGCGACTGGCTCGATCTAAGGAAAGAGCCACGTTTTTATTCGTAGGATCCTGCTCCCAGGAGCCGTCACCGATACGAACAGCAGGGGAACTTGTCAAAAACCAGTTCCCCTCCTTCGTGATTCCCACCGTATAGATCTCATATTTTTCCCCATTGATATGGGTGAGGATCGACGAAGCCGACACCCTCGAAACCTCGTGTTCCGAAGAGACTCCGCCGAATAAAATCAGTAATTTCGTCTTATCCTTCATAATTTCCCCTTTTATATTTAATACAGCCCTGTCTTGGCTGAGATCCTCTTGCTGATATTCTGTACATCCTGCGTCGGAGTATACCCTTCCTGACCGAAGAACTGCTCGTGCAGCTTGGTCACATTGCTGCTGAGAGTCACCGGAGGACCGTACCAGCCGCCGTGAGACCATTCTCCGACGTCATAAGGCCAGCCCACGCTGTCGGTCATCTCATAGGAATTGAGTTTCAGCACCATATCCATCATATCGGCAGAAGACATGTTGGTCTTAATCTCCGGCAGGATCTCATTGGATATCTTCTTCAATGCCTTGGTATCCATCTTGGCCGCCTTCTTGAACGCTGCCTTGACCACGATCTTCATACGCTCGTTTCGCCGGTAATCTCCATCCACGGAATCCTTACGGATCCGGGCATAGGTGACAGCCTGGTTGCCGTTTAAAGTCTGCTTGCCGGCGGTCTCGATCTTAGCGTTGGAACCACCGATATTCTTATAGGTATCCTGGATGTATTTGTTCATTTCCTTGATCTCGGAGTCTTTGATGTTGATATCCAGTCCGCCCAGGGCATCGACTGTATCCGCAACGGATTTCCAGTTCACGACTACCACTTCCTTGACGTTGAGATCCAGGTTTTTATTGATAGCATACAGCATTTTGGTCGGCCCGCCGTAGAAATATCCGTGAGTCACCTTATCCAGTCCCGGAGAATTATCTCCCAGATCCAGCATGGTGTCACGATAGATGGAGAACATCTTGATCTCGTTGGTTTCCTTGTTGATGCTGGCAACGATGATAGCATCGCTTCGTACGTTCTCGTCACTGCTCATATCTCTGGCATCGATCCCCAGAAGGGCGATGTTGCGGTAGTTTCTCAGATCGGAATCCACCTGCGGGTTGATCCCGATGAGATCCGGATCAAGTTCGATCCGGCCTACGTTATCCAGTGTATTCTTTACTACGGTCAGCCCTGCTGCGATGACCCCGCCGATCCCCAGAACCAGGATCAATACGATGATCAACGCGATCTTCAGGCCGCGTCCTTTTTTCTTTTTCTTCTTTCTTTTTTTGGAACCGCCGTCAAAACCGTCTCCGCCGGATCCATTTCCGCCGTTTCCACCGTTTCCGCCGTCTGCGAAGAAAGCATCTTCTTTCTGTGCTTTCTTGCGCGCTTTTTTCTCAGCGCGGGTCAGCTTGTCAGCTTTATTGACTCTGCCCTTTCTGGCGATAGGTTTACGGTCGTCGATTTCCTCTGCAGCAGACTGTCTCTGCTGACGCATCTTCGATACTCCATACGGCGTATCTTCTACTGAGGTATGAAATCCGCCGGAGCTGTCAAATTCCTGCGAGGGCTGATGCTGCCGACGGTTTCCCGACCGGTTGGGAATGTAGGAGCCATATAAAGTATCGTCCTTGACATAGCTTCCTCGATCCTCGTTATGTTCCCGCAGGCTGAGATATTCCTGATAGGCATCCTGCCTGGCTCTGGATTCCCTGCTGCGATCATTGTCATATCTTCTGTTATCATTCATAGAGTATTAGTGCTCCTTTCATGTCACAGTTCATTATATCAATAGAAGCGCTTCCTTGCAACAACCGGGAGCCCTCCCACTGTAAAAGTTGTGTGAAGATGGCTAAAATTAAAAGGTTCTTAAGAATTCCTCCACGGAATTCTGTACTGCTTCATACAGATCCTCAGCCTGCCTTTGATCTTTTCCTCGTATGCAATAGTAAAATTTGATCTTAGGTTCCGTCCCGGATGGCCGCACTGCGACCCAGGATCCGTTGGGGAAGAAAAACTTCAGAACGTTGGATCGAGGCAGCTCGTCTACTCCCTTTTCATAATCAAGCATCTTGTCCGGCTTCCCAAGCGGTGCAAACACCGATCCTCTACGGCTGCGCAGACGTGCCATGATCTTCTGCATCTCCTTTGCACCTTTCGCTCCCTCGAATACGAAAGAATCCTGCTCATCTATGTAGTAGCCGTACTCCTGATAAAGATCCTCCAGTGCATCCAGCAAAGTCTTTCCCTGCGTCTTGTGCCACGCTGCCGTTTCGCAGAGGAGCATAGCCGCCAGAACCCCGTCTTTATCCCGGATATGCATCCCGCCTATATATCCGTGACTTTCCTCATATCCCAGCAGGAATTCTCCCGCTTCCATGTGATTCATTTCTTCACATACAAACTTGGATCCTGTCAGCGTGTGGATCACAGTTGCTCCTCGAGAAGTCACGATCCGCGAGCCTAAATCCCCAGTCACAACGGTAGTCACCATTATTTTTCCTTTCACGCTGCCTTGTCTGCTGAGGAAATCTGCCAGCAGAGCTCCGATTTGATTCCCGGTAAAGAAAAATGCTTTTGAGTCACAGATCACACCTGCCCCAATCCTGTCACTGTCGGGATCCGTTGCGATCATAAGGTCTGCATGTTCCTGTAAAGCCTCTCGCTCAGCAATGCGAAACACTTCCGGCTCTTCCGGATTCGGCTTTCGAAGCCCAGGGAATTTCCCGTCGAATCCAGCCTGCTTTTTCACAAGATGCACCTGGGAAAATCCATCTTTTTCTAGTGCGTCCAGGACAAAATCACGACCCGATCCAAAGAGCGGCGTATATACGATACTCAGATCTTTCTTTGCGGAACTATCATTCAGTTTGCTGCAATCCACAGCAGCACTGGTAAACCTCTCTGCGATATCCTCGCCGATCCACTCGATGTTCTCCTGTGCTAGATCATCACAGTGCGGAACATCCAATGGATCCGCCTTTTTCAGCATCCATCGAAAGATTTCTTCTGTCTTGTTTGGTCCCATTTGAGCACCGGAAGCTTCATACGTTTTAAAGCCATTATATGCTTTCGTATTATGACTTGCTGTGATTACGATGCCTCCGTCGCAGTGGAGTTCCCTTACTGTATAGGACAGGAGAGGAACCGGGGAATATCGGTCAAATATAAGCACGTCAAGACCAGCTTCCGCCAAAACCTTGGCCGCTTCCTCTGCAAAGTTTTTTGAATCCAGTCTCGTATCGTATGCAATGGCAACTTTTTTCCCTGCTCCCAGAACCTGCGCCATGCCCCATGCTGCAAGCCTTATCGTATAGCGGTTGATCCTGTTTGATCCCAGGCCGACTTTACCACGCATGCCTGCCGTGCCAAAAGGAACCTGGCGGTAAAAGCATTCTTGCTGTTCTTCTTCTGTCATAGAAACAAGCAGCTTACGTTCCTCTTCTGTCAGATCCGGCAGCAGACACCATTTTTCGTATTCTGTTTTAAACCTGTGGTCTATTCGATGTTTTTTCTTCATTCTTTTCTCCAAAAACAAAATACCGCTGTCCCAGGTAATTGAATCCCGTAAACAAGATCATTCCTGCCAGCATCGCTATATTTTCCTGTACCTGCTGTGTTGCGCCTGTCAGGATCGCCCGGACTGCCGGTTTAGCGATCCCATATGCCAGCAGATAGCACACCGCTATGTTTCCGGTGAATCGCAATGCGCTCTGAGCGATCTGCCCCTGATGCTGGAACGTAAACTTCTTGTTGAGCACATAACTGAGTATGCTCCCGATAACGTAATTCGCCGCCGACGATACCCAATAGGAACAACCTGCCAGATTGTACAGTCCGAACATGATAGCGGTACCCACCAGGGTGTTGACGATACCGACCAGGACGAATTTTAGGAGTTTTTTGTCGATGATATTACTCAACTATTTGTTCTCCACTTTCACACTGTCTTTTAAGCACATAGCACACGGAAGGCTTAAGTAAAACATAGCTACCGTCTGCTTGGCAAATGGCAGTACAACGATATCAAACAGCGATGCGATTCCAAAAGCAGTAATAGCCATTACTGCAAAGAGTTCATAAGATGTATTTATTCCCCTTGAAAAAACACATCGTAAAATCCAGCATGCACAATATAGTTCTAATAAGAAAAACAACCCCCCTGCAAAAACTCCAGAACGTAGTAGTAATTCCAAAACTGTATTATGAGCATGATAAATAGGATGACTTGTATCAGAAACAATAATAGGTTTGTTTTCAATATCATTCCCAAGTAACGAACTCTGTTTTATACAATATTGCCATATTTCAAGTCTACCCGAAGAAACTGCATTTAAATCCATTCCATTGTCAACAGTCTTTTCTTGCTGCATTCTCTGCTCAATCACTTTATCAACTTGGATACTGGAAAGTGATGGTTCCGTTGAATCTACGCTAGTCACAACCTGAGTTTCTGAAACCGTTTTTGTTGTTTCTTTTTCCAATACATTTTTTAATTGAAGACCGTTTATAAAAACAGGAATCAATACAACTAAAAAAAATGCATACAAAATGATCCGTTTGAGCAGGATCCTGTCTCTATGATGATAACAATACTTGATTCCACAAATCATTCCCCAAATCAAAATACACCCTAAAGCGATCAGATTTGCCCTGGAAACAGTCATTAGTGTCATTCCAATTGATGCGGAGATGATTGGAATCATCCAGATTTTCTTGCGCCCAGTCCAAGTGATCAGTAAATAAATCCCGCAAACGCATGATGCCACAGCAGATTTTGCCACTCCGTTAGGATCCGCGGCAATTCCCCCATATCTTCCCCAAAAGGTATCATCCATCCCCGCTGGTGCACAAATCATATTTACAAAATAATAGCAAATAAAGCAAAGCACTCCTATGATTGCAATACACCGAAACAAGGTATCAAAGTCTCGACGATAGCACCATACGATAATAAAGGGTGGCATAAGAAACGTCATAAAAAGTCCCATTAAAATATAACTGTATCCTATGTAATGATGGATCCCTGAAATCACGATCACAATACCGCAAAGCATCAGGACATACATGAGCCAGGATCGTATTTTTACCATTTCTATTTTTCGATCAATACTGGCAATAAGAAATCCTATAAATGCGCATGTGCCTATGAAGCTGTTCAGCATGGCCGGATAATCGTATAGGAAAAACCGCTTAGCCTGATAAAAATAGGTCGATACAATAATAATGGTCAAACAACTATACATCAATATCGACCGTGTTCTCTGGGACAAACCTGAGGTATGCTTATATATAAAATTCAATATTGGAATATATAATTTTTCTACGATCATAACAACTCGCTTTCTATTGGTTTTATTTATTCTCCAGATACTGCACCGTCCGCATCAAGCCTTCTTTTAGAGAATACTGAGGCTGCCAGCCAATATTATGCAGGCGATCACTGTTAAGGATCCCCAGGGTAAAGGGCGCTGCTCCAGTATCTTTCGTTTCTTTTGGCAGATCCATCACTACTTGAATATCACGATCCGCATAAGCATCTGCCAGTGTTTCTGCCAGTTGACGAATAGATACGGTGGATTCCGGACTGGATATATTGTAAACCATTTCATCGGAATCCAGCAAAATCCGAAATATAGCAGCTACGGCATCGCTGACATAGGTATATGTGCGAATCGGTTTTCCTTCGCTCTTCATTACGATATTTCTATCGTTTATCACATCTCGCAGAAAATCCGCCTGAACCCGGCCGTCATCTACGGACATTCCCGGACCATAAGTATGTGCCAGGCGTGCCACCTTAACATTGAGTCCATACTGCTGTGCGAAGGATGCACACATGGTTTCAGCAGCTTTCTTGCCCTCCGGATAGCAGGAGCGTGGGGAAAGGGGGTCTACAAACCCATAGCTATCTTCCGTAAATTCTTTCTGATCATCGTAGGGCTGTCCATAGATTTCACGAGAAGAAATAAACAGATACCCCTCTGCATGACTTCTGCGTGCCAGATCCAGGGTGTAATAAGCACCCAAAGTATTTGCAGCAATCGTCCCCACCGGATCTTCTCGCATGATCAGTGGACTGGCCGGGCTGGCTGCGTGAATGATATAATGGAAATCCACATCCGTTTGGATCGGCTCTGCTACACTTTGACGGAGCACCTTGACCTGATCTCGAACATCCTCCGGCAGCTTTTCCGGATGGCGTACTAATGCGTACAGTTCCAGATCATTTCCAGAAATCTCTTTCCACTGAAGGATCGTCCTGCTGATGTAGCTTCCCAGCATACCACCGGCTCCCGTTACCAATATACGCTTACCGTCAAAATTTTCCCAGCTGATGTCTTGTTTTAATATGTCTCGTGCATCTTCCTGTAAAATATGGTTCATAGCTGTCCTCTATTTCTTTAAATTCTGTGCGATCTCTCCCGGAGCCAGGCCTAGTGCCTGCTGCGTCTCTTTATACTCCAGCATTGCACGGAATACATACAGATCCTCCGGCGTCGTCACCTTGATATTGCCTCTGTTCCCTTCCACAAGATGAACTTCTTTCCCGACAGAACGCATCAAGGTACAAGTATCGATAATTCCCTCATAATTCAGATTGTTTTTCCGCACCTGGTCGTGTGCCTGCAGTACATCTCCAAGCCAAAAGCTCTGTGGTGCCTGTGCAGTATAGAATGAACTGCGATCCGGAGACTCTTCCACCACGTTTCCACTATGGCTGATGATAGGAGTTTCAAAAAACTTTGTGCAGGTCACTGCCGATCCATATTCTCGGACACTTCTCAGATTAGCATCGATCACTTCCGCTGTAATGCATGGGCGCACGCCGTCATGGATCATAACGATATTATCCCGTCCTTCGCCCTCACAGGCTGCTCGCAATCCATTCAGGATCGAATCCTGCCCTGTTGCTCCGCCCGGCACGATATCCTTCACCTTGCTGATCAGAAAACGTTTGACTAACTTTTGTAAACGCGAGATGCAGTCTTCCTTGCATGCTACATAAATAGCATCCACTGCCGGATGCTCTTCAAAAATTTCCAGCGTGTGAATAATGATAGGTTTTCCATTTATTTCGATAAACTGCTTCGGAAGTCCGGATCCCATACGAGCTCCGCTCCCGCCTGCAAATATGATCGCAATGTTTTTCATGTTCTATTCCTCCTGCAGCAGGATCTCATCGATTACCCGGTCCGATGCATCGCCGCGATATCCGCCAAAATTGTCCTTTGCAAACTGGATGATCTTCTCGGTTTCAAAATCTTTCTGTTCCAGACATTCCATCAACTGATCAAAGGTATCGCAGACCTTTCCCGGGGCGCTCTCTAAAATGCTCCGGTGCACACCTCGTGTCAGTTCATAAAACTCCCTGTCGTAAGTATAGAATACAACAGGCCTCTGCAACAATGCATATTCAAAGTAGTTAGAAGAATAATCCGTGATCAGAAGATCTGTCACATAATACAACTTGTTGATATCCGGAAATCTGCTGAATTCCCGGATGCGATCCTGCAAAAGTTCAGGGATTTCCGGCAGTGTCTTCACAAATGGATGCATTTTTATCAAGAAAACAGCATCTTCTTTTTGGCAAAACTCATATATCCTCTGGAAATCCAGTTTAGAATAATCATAATAGGCATATTTTTGTTCTGTCCCGCGATATGTCGGAGCAAACAGAATGATTTTTTTTTCTTGTAATTCAGGATACTTCGTATAAAAGTCGTCCTTAAACTCATCAATCACTTCAGGATCCAGAAACCCATCCATGCGCGGCATACCCACAGGATAAAAAGCTTCCTTTTCAATTCCGAATACCTCGTGGAACACATCGATCAAATGCTCCGATCCTGTAATGACATGGGTATACTGTTTATGGCAGGAACCATCCGGAAACGGACTGCCGTCCTTGCCGAAGCGACTGTATCCTACGGATTTAAATCCTTCTCCAGCATGCCATACCTGGATCAGCTTCGTTTTTCGCCCCAGCTTAAAAAACCCGAACACCGGAGCATAATCATCAACAAAGATCACATCCTGTCTGGCAATCTTTGTTACCACCTTCATCCAGCTAAAAATATCTTTTCCGCTTTGATGCTTCCCTGCAGCACTTCTGTAAGAATATGTTATTTTAAACTTCTGATCCAGATTTCGTTCTTTGATGCGTGTATCGATATATTTCAGATTGCCCCACAAGACATCTTTCGTTTCACTCATGATCATAACACGTGTGCCGTTTTTTGGCGTTAATGCGTAAAGCATATGGTAATAGCAGCGGATCATAAGGATCGCAGCATACATGAAAAAGCGCTTTGTCTTTTCCTTTGCAGTACGAACTTCACGAACGTAACGCCTTTGACGCCATCGTCTGTTTTCGATCATGAAATAACTATCCAGATAAAAAATCAAATTCGCATCATCTTCCGAAGCAACACCAAAAGTCATAGTATATGCCATCTGATCCTGTGCGTAACGAAAAGTACGTGACAGCGAATCCAGCTGATACGAAGTATGGGCATCAATCGTGCAGAGCGTCTCGGTACCGTCCGCAGAAACCGCAGCGATCTGCCATCTGCCGTTTTCTAAAAAGCTGCGCTCGCTGACACAAGTGATATTCAAAGTAAGAAAAGTACACCCCTCTTCCTGCCTGCTCTCCAGTTTGATCGGAGCATAGCCGGGGTTTTTCAGATAAAAAGACGCATCCTGTCTGGATGCCAAAATTTCAATATGCAGGAAAATACGTTCCCACCAGATTTTCGTAATTACAAACAAATTTGTATTTCCTACCATAACAAATCTCCTGTCAATCCCAATAATAGTATCATAAAAATGTTGAAAAAACAACGTTTTCTTGCTATAATCTCAACAGACAGGAGGTTGTTTATGAGTCTGATTATACGAGCAGGGATCCTCATTTTGAATTTGATCTACTGCTTCATGAAGCTGCTTCCACAGCAAAAAAAAATCGTTTTCCTCAGTCGGCAAGGTGACTCTCCTTCCGTTGATTTCACCATGCTTGAGAAAAAAATCAAGGAACTCCACCCGGATTATGAAACGATCATGCTTTGTAAAAAGTTGAATATCAAAGATCACGAATCTGCCATAGACTATGGACTGCATATGCTCGTTCAGATGTATCATCTGGCAACGTCAGATGTAGCCATTCTGGATTCTTACTGCATTGCTGTCAGTGTTCTTCACCACAAAAAAAGTCTGCTGGTCATCCAGATGTGGCATTCTATCGGGACGATGAAAAAGTTCGGTTACAGTATCCTAGATAAGCCGGAAGGCAGCCCTTCTAAACTTGCTAAACTTATGAAAATGCATGCAAATTACGATTATATTTTAGCAGCAGGGGATGGCTACAAAGAACATCTGGCAGAGGGCTTTAATTATCCGCTCGATAAAATCGTAACGCTCCCCCTTCCTCGAATGGAGCTTTTAAAGGATGGCGACCATCGAAACGATACTTTGCAAAAGATTTTTAAAATCTATCCGGAGCTTGCGACAAAAGAAAACATCCTCTATGTTCCAACATTTCGCAAAGTAAATGACGAGTTGTTTATGAGTGCGCTTAGATCCATATGCCAGGCAGCAGATTACGACAAATATAATCTGATTATAAAAGTACACCCGAATACAAACTTAACAAACTTTAATCCTGGTCGGGCGATCCTGGATACGGAGTTTTCTTCAGAAGATATGCTCTACATCAGTGACATCGTAATCAGTGATTACAGCTGCATCATCTATGAAGCAGCCCTCCTGAATATACCGCTTTATTTCTACACATATGATTATGAGAAATACATGAAGGCACGAGAAGTCTACATGGACTATAAAGCAGAAATTCCTGGTCCAATGGAACCGTACCCACGACTGGTATTTGAAAGGATCGCTTCCAGAGACGAGGGTATCGATCGAAGAAGAGTGGATAAATTCCTGCACAAATATATCTATACCGGCAGCAAGCATGAAACAGAAGACATCGTAAACTTTATTTTTGACCACCTAAAGAACAAAAGACGAACGAGAAAAAAGAAGACCTTGTAGGAATCGATCTACAAGGCCTTCTTTTATTAATCTGTTATACTCTCGATTTCTCTCGTTTTTTTACAAACAGTGGCGTCAATACGATATAATACAAGAAGATAAATCCTCTCTCAAACGGGAGCACACCTGTATCCAGCATGGAAATCGTAAAAAACACAAGGAACGCGGAAAGCATCACCAATCCTACCGAATCTTTACGTTTAAAAAATAATACCAGCGCCATAATCCCTGCAATCAAGTTAAAAAGCAAATATATGATTCCTGTCGGAATCCCTGCTTTATAAGACAGTTCAATATACTGGTTATGTGCATATTCTGTGTCGTAGAACATCAATTCACTACTGCCACGCCAAGTCATGTTTTGAAAATATACATTCCAGATAGATAGTCTACCTGCCATGAACCAATCCATCTGTTCAATCTTAGGGTTTTGATACAGTTCGTTCATGGAAGCTCCCAGCTTCTGATCGATTTTATCCCTTCTTGTGATGTTTTCTTCATCTGTTCTGCTTTCTTCCACTCTGCCTGATGAAATTTCATACGTTGATTGTACTTCAGAATTATTTTGAGACTTATCTTTTAACACTGTGCTCCCTATTGAAAATAGCATCACCCAGGCAATAATGCATCCAGACAAAACGAGTAGAATACCTGCAACACCTTTCTGTACGGCGGCTTTACGATTTTTCCCTGCCTTCTGCAATCTCATAATACCATACACGATAATCAAAACGCATAATAAAATCAGTATGATTTCTCCTGCTCTGCATTTGGTCAGTATTACAGTAATCGCAGAACCGCCAACAACAACACTGATTCCTATGAACAAAACTTTTGGGAGCGACTTTACCAGCAAATACATCCCTGCTACTATTCCTGTTATGAATACTTTAGTTGTCCCATTGGGGTTGATGCCAAATGGCGCATACTGCAAATCGTCTGATAAATAACTGGAAGATTCCGCCGGGTATTTTAAGAAACACACTACTAAAAGAATTGCGGTAAACAAAGTATATGCCCCTGCCGCCGCATCAAACAGCACTTCATAATCCCTTCGATTTCCCCAGACATAGAACAGACACATAAAAGCGACCAGCATAGCCAGTGGGAAAGCCTGGTAAGCGGGCCCCATTTCATGATCCAGAGAAGCGATCAAGAGCAATAAGCCCGTTACCGTAAAAGGAATGTATGTCCATAAATTCCATTTCACAATTTCCAGTTTTCGATCTACACTGACAAGAATGATGATACCCATCATCAGGCAAATAAAATAATCTCGTATTCCACGATTAAATCCATCGAACTTAAAAATATATTGTGATGTGAACTGCGCTGCAAAGATAGCAAAAAAACATACAAATAATATAATTTTTCTCGTTCTGTCATTCAATCGAAAAGTTATTTTATCATAAAAGAAATTTAAAATCGGACGATAGGCATGCTGCAAAATCATCTACTTCTCTCCTTCCCTGTCATTCACTCTATTGAATTCATTTCTATACTTCCAGCAGTACCTCAAACGGAAAGACATCAGACACATTTCCGTAAAACTTTTTAAGGATGCAACAAGCATGATCTGAAAATGGCCTGTGATGCCTAAAATTATCAAGCCAGCGATCTGCACAACTGCTGCGCTCAATGTAGTCTTGGTCGTTTCCTTTACTTTATTGATCGCACCCAGGGTCGGCCAGCCAAGCAGCATTGCCGGAAAACTAAAGAACAATACCGGCACCAGACAGCGCATGATCGGTGCTGCGGCAGCATACTTTGCACTACCTGCGATCACTAAGATCGGCTCTGCGAAAAGCACAACGATCAGACAGCCGGCAACGACCAGCGGCAGAAAAATCTTTACAACGCGTTTGATGATGCTTAGATCTTTCGTTTTGATCATCTGCGGATAGATCCCGTTGTTGATCGGTGTATACATGGCTCGGACGGCAGAAACCAGCTGCAGACAGACTGCCCAGTAAGCAACATCCGCCTTATCCATAAAAATGCCGACTAAAATCGTATTTAATGCACCAAATACGGTGGTTGCCGCTTCCGAAACGAAATAGATGCTGGAAACTTTTAAGGAATTCCAGCTGCCTTTTATCGATTCCACAAAACTGATTTTGATGCGCAGCTTCCTGACTTCCCGTAAAGTCAGTATGATAGCAACCAAAGAACTTAAAATATCAAGGATCGGGATCCATAAAATATCGCTGTCACCTTTTACAAGTACAAGGGTCAGTCCTACCGAAATGGATTTCATCAGCACATATCGAGCTGCAATGATATGCATCAGTTCAAGCCCTCGGAATAAGAATTCCAGCAAAAGTGTCGACAGTGCGATCGGAATAAATGCCAGTATCGTATATAACATATTCTCCCGCAAGATCGGAATAAAAAGCGCTGCCGTTACGATAACCGCCAGAGATGCGATAGACAGCATCACCTTCGCCAGTATCACATTCCCCGTGATCCTGCCTACCAGCTCCCTGTCTTCTCGTGCTTCTGTAATAGCTTTGACCCCGGAAAGCATGAATCCAAAATCTACAACAAGCTGAGCATACACCATGGTCGCCTTCACATATGAAACAACGCCGTAACAATCCACTGACAGCACTCGCGTTAAATACGGAAGTGTGATCAGCGGAAAAACCAGCTTTGCAATATTCATGATATAGAGCATGCTTACATTAAATGCAATGCCTTTTCCTTTTCGAGGTAGATTTTTTTTCATAGATTCTTTTCTGTATCATTTTGTTTTGCAATAAATACATTTCATCTTACCACATTTTGATATGGGGTGCAAATATGAAGCAGGGATTTTTATGCTATGAAAACATAAAAAAGAGATCTGAGCCGTTATGTATTTACTCAAATCTCTTTTCAACGCTATTTATTGTACATTTTGTATATCTTGCGACAGCATAGCACACCGATCAATGCTGTGATTGGAATCCCTACCCATGAATTGGCGTTTCTTCTTTTAAGTAGCTCCATACGAAGCTTCTGCGCATCGTATCTGGTTTTCAGTTTATTGTAATCCCTTTGGGAAACGACACCATAAATAAAGGGATCGTTCGTTACTTCTCTCTGTACGAACTCCTCCAGTTGCGCATGCGTCATAGTAACTATTTCGTCCTCTTCCGTCTCCGAGTCAGATTCCGACGCAGCATTTGCAGAGAGCCGCATCGATATGCTTTCGTAAAGACAGAGTCCATTTTCATACAGGTGAGGCTCATATCCATCCGGGCAGCGATCATATCCTTTATCAGGACCTGGACCCGTTATATATGCAAACATCATCACTGGAGCTATAATAAAAATACCAATAGTGCTCAAAACCTTGCTGTTATTCATATCCAGCCCTTCTTTTCATACTTCTCGAGGACATTTTCCTTAATGTAGGAATTCAAATCCGATCCAACCTGTGCCAGAATTTTCATGTGATCCACGTGCTCACGTCCTGCACTCGCATAAGAATACCGATAGATCGATCTGTCTTTAAACACTACATCGATATAATCCTCTCCAATAAAAAACTCTTTTACATTCGAATTCCCGCCCAAATTCAAATACCTGGTCATCATATTTCGACTCCTTTTCTCTCTGTGCATGGTTCATACATGCACCTCATGTAGTATTTTATACATTTATCTTATCACATGCTTCGGGTGGGATGTACTTATAATTACCATATTATTCCTACCTATTGGTGGACTGCTTTCTGTTACCAGAACACCTGACCTATGATTGCATCAAAAACGAAATTTGCACCGCTGTGAACAAACGGTGCAAATTTCTAAGGGGTTCTTAGATATATTCAATTTAATATCTATCACTAGTATAATAACACATTTTCCTGATAGAATATAGCTCTAATTTTAAAATGATACATCCATATCTGTATCCTATAGAGTGTTACTCCGGCTTGATTTTGTCTACTCCACCCTCTCCAGCCTTCCAATGGAGACTTCGTAGGCGGTTCGGATCTCTGCGATCCCGTCATCGCTGTATTTTCGGTATTCCCGGCTTTGCAGCCGTCCTTCTGCAAAGATCTTCTCTCCCACTGCGAGTGTTGCGGCATAGACAGCGTTGCGGCCCCAGGCGATTGCCGGGATATAGTCGGATTTATTGTACTGCCGGTTGACGGCCAGCATCAGGTCACAGATCTCACGGCCCAGCGGAGATGTCCGCCTGACGGGAACTTTGCATAAAAAACCTTCTAAAGATATCTCGTTGCAATAAGAAAAGCTGCCGTACCCGTTGCAAACCCCGTCCGGATGCTCTTCGCCCCAATAGTACAGTTCCCTGACGAACACATTGATTTCCAGATGATTTTTACCGTTTACTTCCCGGTTGTATGTTCGGATCTGTCCGTACAGATCCACAAGATCTCCTTCCTGAGGTGATCTGCCGCCCAGGATCCTCTCGGAAACGATCAGACGGATGCGATCCTCACAGCCGCTTTTGCGAAACGCTCCCAGCATCATCAGATAAAAAGCTTCTCCGTAGGTTTTATGACTAAAAACCGGTGCTGTCAGTATTCTCCCCGACAGATGGACCCGGTTTTCCTCCCTAAAATATTCCATGTTTTGATCCTCCAGATTGTGGTCTGGTAGAATATATGCGCAGGAGCCGAGGGAATATGCATGAGAAATAAAATGGGATCAGAGCCCTACTTCAGATCCAGCCGCATCACTTCCGGGTGGCAGTCCACCCCGTACTGCGGGCAGGTGAGACACTCGAAGAAGTTTGGCGCTTCCTCCCGCGGCACGGTGACAAATCCGGATTTCCTAAAAAATCCCGGTGCGCGGGCCACGAGAAAAATTCTTTTACCGCCGCGTTTTCTCGTTTCTGCGATCCCCAGATCCAGCAGGGCTTTTCCCAGATTTTCTTTTCGGTATTCCGGATCCACGGCGATGCCGTCCACGATGAACTCGCCCTGTCTTTCTGCCAGAACGAAGCCTCCGATCAGGCGGTGGCGGTCAGTCTTGTATTCCGCCGAATCCTCATCAGGCTCCGGCTGTGCACCTTCGGTCACCTTCCAGCACTGAACGAGATCCGTCGGCACCTCGTAATCTTCTTCATCAGGGAATTCCAGATCGTTGGCTACGAAAAACGGTACAAGCCGTTCGTAGTCGTCTGTCGTTGTGATTACATAGTTCGGTTTGTTATTAGAATCCATCATAATGAATTGCGTCCGGGGACACAAACACCTCCAATCTGTTGTGCAGCACACTGAATTCCAGCGGCAGCTTTTCTCCATGCTCGCCATCGATATCGGTGCTGATATCCTCCGGCGATTCTATGCGCAGTTTTTCCGTCTGAAAAGACAAAACGTTTTTATTTTTCGGGTGTCTGCCCTTGACCACCTCGAAAAGAAGCGGTCCCAGTTCCACGATAGGCATTTTACGGAAGGCGATCACGTCCAGCTTCCCATCGTTGATAGACGATTGCGGCGATAATTTCCGGAAACCTCCGGCTGATTCCCCATTCATCACGACCATGAAATAGATCTCTTCTTCCATCACCTCATCCGGCGTCGTCAGAGTCACCGGAAGTGCACGAAGCTGCGGAAGCTCCGTCACCGCCTTGAGATAATAAGCCAGTGTTCCCATCACATTTTTCAGATTGGGATCCGTCTTCTGGCTCACATCTATCAGCGCCCCCATAGCCGCCACATTGACGAAATTCCGATCATTTACCACCCCTACATCCGCCGGACTGGTCGTTGTTCCCAATGCGATATCCAGCTGATATTCGATACTGCTTGGAATGTCAAAATAATAAGCGAAATCATTGGCCGTTCCTGCCGGAAGCAGTGCCAGCGGCAGCCGGATATCATGACGGATCATGGCGTTGACGCAGATATTGATAGTCCCGTCTCCCCCAGCCGCAATGATACGGTCGTACTCGTTCTGATCCAGATTTGCCAGCGTTTCTTCGATCACATATCCCTTTGACGCGCGGACCGGCACCACCTGAAAACCCTCTTCCTGGCACCGCTCTACGATATAGTCCAGGTTGTTCTTGAATACACCGCTTCCCGAATACGCATTGTAATACAGTAATACTTTGTTACCTTTCTTCGCCTCGCTCATTTCTCCATAACCTCCGTACATCTCCGATCAAATACAGCGATCCCGCAAACAGGATCACGTCGTAGCCGTCCGCCAGCTCCTTTGCACGATGCACCGCCGCCTCGACATCCGAAACGGCCTCCGCCGCAGCGCCAAAGTCCGCCACATGCTCCGCCAGCTTTTCTGCCGCCAGCTTTCGCGGATTGTCCGGCTCCGTCACGATGATATGATCTGTGATTTTCGTCAGAAACTTTACTATTGAATCGATTTCTTTGTCCGCCAGGATCCCTGCCACGAGCAGGATCTTTTTTCCTGCAAAATGCTGTGCCATGGTTTCCTGCAAAGCCTGCGCCCCCGCTTCATTGTGAGCGCCGTCTATGATGACCAGCGGTTTTCTCCTGTCATCGGCGTTCGGTCCGCCAGCACCGCCCGTCGGACAGCCTTCGCTGCCGCCGTCCGCCGCTGGCCCGCTGCCGCTGATCACTTCGAACCGTCCCGGCTGCCTGGCCCGCTTCAGCCCCTCATACAGGGCTTCGCGGTCCAGCTTGACTGCACCTGACTTGCGCAGGATCTCCAAAGTTGCCAGCGCCGTTTTCAGATTTTCCGCCTGATGACGCCCGACCATGGAAATCTCCACATCACTGTAGCTCTTCTCATAAAGCTCCATGCTCACCTTCTGTGAGAACGGCGTCTCATCAGAAACTGCCGCACGGATGCCCGAAATGTCATATAACCGGCTTCCCATGGCATACGCCTTGCGTGCAATGATCTTTGCAGCATCTCGCTGAGGCACGTTAGCGATCACCGGACAGCCTGTCTTGATGATCCCCGCCTTGTTGACCGCGATCTCTGCCAGGCTGCTGCCCAGCTGCGCCATGTGATCATATGAAATGGACGTGATGACGCTTGCCAGCGGGCTTTTCACCACATTGGTGGAATCGCCGATACCTCCAAGCCCCACTTCCAGGATCGTGATATCCGCCTGCCTGTCCGCAAAATACAGGAACGCGATGGCCGTCACCACCTCGAATTCCGTGGGAGAATCCAGCCCGTCCGCCACCATGGCTTCCGCAGCCGAAACCACCTTCTGTCCGTAGTATTCCAGATCCTCATCGGAAATATCCGCTCCGTCATACCGGATCCGCTCGTTGAACGTTTCGATATAAGGCGACGTGTAAAGCCCCATCTTGTAACCGCAGGCGCTAAGCCCCTCCTCAAGGTACTTGGAGACGGAACCCTTGCCGTTGGTCCCCGCCACGTGGATCACTTTTAGATCGTCCTGCGGGTTTCCCAGACGGCGGAGAAGCTCCTCCATCCGGTCAAGCCCCAGAACCATCCCAAATCTGTTAAATTCGTGTATTCTGTCTATGATCATTTATTTTACTTTCTTTTCTACGATGGCCAGGCGGTCGCATACCTTGGCCAGCATTTCTTCGTATTTTACCTGCTTTGCCTTCTCTTCCTCCACGACCTTCTGCGGCGCCTTGCTGACAAAGCCTTCGTTGGAAAGCTTGCCTTTGACCCGCTTCACTTCGCCTTCCAGCTTCTTCTTTTCCTTCTGCAGGCGATCCAGCTCGGCTTCGTAATCCATGATGTCATCCAGCGGGATGAAGATCTCAGCACCGGGAACGACTGCAGACATTACCTCTTCCGGTACATCCGCCTTGCTCGCGATAAAACTGATCTCCGTGATGTTGGCCAGTTTCTTGATGTAACGCTCGCCGGCCTTGACTACGTTTTCTCTGCCTTCGCCGCACAGGATGACAGCACGCAGCGCCTTGCTCGGAGCCGCGTCAGCCTCTGCACGGATGTTACGGATGCTCTTGATGATGTTCATTGCCATTTCCAGCTTCTCAGCCTCCTGAGGGAAGCAGAGATCCTCGCTGTATACAGGCCAGTGTTCCTTGATGAGGAAGCCCTTCGGATTGTCCGCGTCAGCTTCACCCTTCGGCAGATATGTCCAGATCTCTTCTGTGATATACGGCATGAACGGGTGGAGCAGACGGAGCATATCCTTCAGGACTTTGACCAGGACTGCTCTGGCAACCTTCTTATCCTCTTCATCGTCGCCGTACAGTCTGCCCTTGACGATCTCGATGTACCAGTCGCAGAACTCGTTCC
>ERZ857745.957-NODE-957-length-38617-cov-4.887091_pt1 | contig 38617 bp, 24 predicted proteins | sample MGYA00519699_ERZ857745 | MGnify/ENA primary metagenome ERZ857745 (study PRJEB31778, sample SAMEA3449357) | human gut metagenome | biome: human gut; feature: human-associated habitat; material: faeces | place: United Kingdom | collected 2010/2012 ... | reverse complement strand
CGAAGAAAGCACGGAATTTGATAATCCGTACCGCTACGCCGGATATGAGTACCTTTAAGGTTCTTATGCAGTTGCCGAATTTCCTGTTAAAGGTGAGGCACCGGAAAACGAGTTTAATGATTGGAAAGCTATCGATAAAGGAGTGGCTGCATATGATAAAAACAACTAAACGAGTAGCATTGATTCTGATCGTCATTGTTTTAATCAGTTTCCTTTTTGTTGTTTTGACCTTGTTTTATAGACATAGTGAATTTGGTATAAAGTGTTTTTTTTACTAATATATAATTGTACACACCGCATTTTTAATTAAGAAAGGAAGAATACAATGCAAAAGAGAATTGTCAGTTTATTTCTGTGCGCGGCACTGCTTTTCGGGCTTTTACCGGCGGGCGTGTTTGCACAAGACCCTGCAGAAGGCATGACCATTGACGGCAATGCGCTGTACACCGAAGAAATAACCGAACCGATTTCCGAAAACAATAACGGTGAAACCGTGGAAAATACGGAAAAATCCTCTTTTACGGGTGTATCTGCGCTTTTGGCAGATGAAAACCATGTTATTACGGCGCCCACTCCGAAAACCGGTCTTACATATAACGAAGGACCGCAGAAGCTTGTAAATCCCGGAACAGCCGAGGACGGATATACCATGAAGTATTGTATTCCCGGAACGGGATTTACCGAAGAGGTACCTGAGATGACCGACGCGGGGACATATTTTGTGGCTTATGAAATTGTAGACAACAGCACCAGCAAAACCGTTTTCACAGGCGAAATCGGAAATGTCGAAATAGCAAAGCGCGGCTTGTACTACCATCTGAGAGCCGAAGATAAGCCGTATGATGGAACAACGACGGTCGTCGGAATGAGTGAAGTATTTTTCTCTGAGTACATTAACGGGCCTAAGATATATCTTAAAGAAACCGACTATACCTTACAGGCGGAATTTGTTTCGCCGGATGTCGCAGACTTTGTTGACCTCGTATCAACATTAGAGCTTGTTCCGGGTTCCGACGCCGACAGAAACAACACGATTATAGGAGTCGGATCGCAGCGCGGAAATATCGTAAAGGGACACCTTACGGGCTTCCATGACGCGACGGTCTATGTCCGTTATTTTGACACGTCGGAGCAGGTGTACAACGCCTCGCTGTTCGGTGTGAATGAGAATGACGGTGTATACTGGGACGGTGTAATGCATAATTTTAAATCTGCAATATTTAAAACGTTCCGCGTCTGGGGTACTATATCATTCAGTCTTGCCGAAGGACTTGACAAAACCGTCTGCGGAGAGTATTTCGGAAAGATGCATATTTATTCGGCGGACGGAAAATATGAATCCGGAAGATACAGTATTCAGATGAACGTTATAATTGTGGAGAAACTTCCGCCGCAACTTACGGTCGGGGATATTGAAAAAGACTATGACGGAACTTCTTTTTCGATAGACGATTTAAATAAGAGCGCCGTATGCAACGGCAATACAGTCCCCGGCACATGGGCTTGGAAGGACGTTCCTCCGACAGAGTGTGCCGACCGCGGAGAAAACAGCGACAATATGTTTGCGCTCACGTTCACTCCGGACGATACCGAAACGTATTCCGTTGCCGAGACAAAAATCCGCGCGGTAATAAATCCTGCAAGACCGACGAAAGAGAATACCGTCATAACTTTCACTCCTTCAGAGTTCCACTATAACGGCAAAGCGCAAAAGCCTGCGAGCGTTAAGGTTGAGTACGGCGGAAAAACGCTTACGCCGTCTACCGATTATATATTCTCATTCGGAACAGATTATGTTGACGCAGGTAATAAAAATGTCAGAATTGATTTTTGCGGAAATTACAGCGGCACTTTGTCGGCACAGTATGTTATAAAGCCTTGCGATTGCGAACCGACGGCAGTGCTTTCGGCACAGGCGTTTACATATGACGGAAAGCCCAAAGAACCTGCCGTTACGGTAAGGGACGCACACGGAAATACGCTTGCCGAGGATACGGATTATACTATTGAGTACAGCGGCAATACAAATGCCGGCACGGCGAAAGTGACAGTCAGAGCCGCAAATAAAAACCACGCGTTTTCCGATGTCGAAAAGACTTTCAAAATCAATAAGAGCACTGCGGCAATAAAGAATTCGTCTTATCCGGCGCAGTTTGCCTACGGAACAGTCAATATGGATCCCCAACAGGACGAGTTTATAATTGAAAACGCGGCTCCCGGAGCATCATTTACCTGGGAATGGTATAAAGACGGAGTAAAACTTGAAGGAAAGCCTAAAGAACTCGGAGTTTACATGCTCAGAGTAACGGTAGGCGGAACTGAAAATTCGACCGCTGCAAGCTGCGATGTCACGGTGGAAATTGTACGCAACAATACCTTTACAACTCTCGGAACAATTTACTTTGACGTCTATAACAACCAAGCCGAAACCGAATATCTGATCGACTTTAAACAGGACTTGGACAACAATTATGTCGATGCCGAAAGTATAAGTTTACAAGGTACAGACGGAAATATTATGATTGTTAACCCTGACGGAACTTACGCAGCATATGATCCAGATAAATGCGATTTTACGATAACTGTGCAGAAGGGCGAAAAAGAAGGCACTTTGCGCGTGTTGCTGAAAGGTCTGAACAGAGAAGTAAACGGCACAAAGATATGCCTGTTCGCAGTAAGCTTTGAGGATAAGAATAACACAAATCTCAGCGAAGATGTTGCGCTTGTTTTAAGAAATAAAAACACGGCGGGGCTTGACGGTTTAAAGATGGAGAGCTTTACCTACGGAGATACGCCGGGTATTCCGCAGTATAATGCTCTTTCGGAAACTGTAAATAAGACCGAGTTTAAGTATTACGACAGCCAAAATAATCTGCTAAGCAGTGCGCCGGCAGACGCCGGAAAATACACCGTTGAGGTAATATGCGAAACCGCAAAGACGGTGTATTCCGCAAGCACGGATTATGAGATCTACAAAAAAGATATTTCTGACGCCGAGGTTGAACTTGACGGCGAACTTGTATACAACACTGCGGTTCAGACTCAGAAGATTAAGAGCGTTTCCGTCGGAAACCTTGCCGTAACGACATTTGACGTTTCGGAAAATACCGCAACAGACGCAGGAAACTATACGCTGAAAATAACCGGCACAGGTAACTTTACCGGAACCGAAACGGTTGGTTTTAAGGTTTTGAAAAAGACTGTCATGGCAGATGCAACGGTGGGTGGAGAGTATACCTATATTGCAGAGGAAATAAAGCCGTCGGACGTTACCGTAAAGGACGGGCAGAACGTAATTCCCGACAGCGAATATACGCTCGGCTATTCCGATAATATAAATGCAGGAAACGCGACTGTTACAGTAAATAACAAAGACGGCGGAAACTACATTGTAAGCGGTTCTGCAATATTTGAAATCAAAAAGGCAAAGCTCACGGTTGCCGTAAATGATGTCACACGCGAATACGGCGCGGCTAACCCCGAACTTTCGGTTACATATTCTGGATTTGTGAACGGTGAAAACGAGAACACCGACGGTGTGCTTTCAGGCAGCCTTGTGCTTGAATATGATGACAGCATAAACGCCGAAACTCCCGTCGAAACATATATAGGGTATACAAAAGCCTCCGGACTTACTGCAGACAACTACGAGATAGAGTATAAAAACGGAAACGTGACAATAACAAAAATTCCGGTTTCGGCAGCCGAAGGAATAGCAAGAAACACATTCCTTACGGTAATCTTTGATAAGAGCGTACCCGGACTTGCCGCGGCAAACTTTGAAGTAATGCAGGATCAGACGCAGGTAACTCTTACGGGCGTTACCGTATCGGCGGATAATAAGACCTATACTCTCAATGGAAAATTTGCAGTCGGAAAAGAACATACCGTCCTTGTAAACTTTGACGGTTCGCAAGCCGACAGCACATTGCAGTTTACGGGCAGTGCGCTGACCTTTAAACCTTCACGTTCTGTCAGCACTGTTGTCGGCGGAGGCACGGGCGCGTCAATCGGCACAGCCGGCGGCAAAAACGATAAAAACACGAAAAAGGATAATACGGCAAATCAGCTTGTTCTCTATATCGGACAAAAAGATGCGCTTGTTTTCGGAAATGCAGTCACAAACGACGTGGCACCGAAAATTCATGATGACAGAACAATGCTTCCGGCAAGGTTCGTCGCCGAGAACCTCGGTGCAAAGGTAGAGTGGGACGCAAGCAAGCTGCTTGTGACAATAACTGGAAAGAATCTTAAAACCGGCGATGATGTTACTATCCTTATTACCATAGGCGCGGAATATGCCGTTGTAAACGGAGAGCGGATAAAGCTCGATGCGCCTGCATTTATCGAATTTAACCGCACATACATGCCTGTACGTTTTGTAAGCGAACATCTCGGCGCAGATGTAGAGTGGTTTGAAAACGAGTATAAAGTGGTTATCACAAAGTCCGAAGAAAAGTAAAATAAAAGCGCTCCGTAAAGAGCGCGGCTGAAAGTTTAAGCCGTCCTGTAATTAGTCCGCAGGGCGGCTTTCTTGCTGTATATATGAATTCGCGTTTACTTTATTTGGCGGTATCCGGAATAAATAATTTCAGCCATTTCCTCCGGAGATTCCTTACAGTCTCCTTCAAGCCATTTTTTGATAACGGCGGTTATTCCGCTTCTGAAAAACTCAATGCAGCAGTCTTTGTGATCGCCGTCAAACTTAATATCCGAATCCGTAAAGTCAAGCATAATATACAGATATGTTTCGCCGCAGCTTAGCTTGGAATAAACTTTATAAAGACTGCGGTTGTCGTAAATGTGCCTGAAGAATTTTGTGCCGTTATTGTCCGGCTTTCCGTGAAAAGAATTGTAGAAGTCGCTGTCCATTTTTTCGCGTATTTTGTCTGCAAGATCATATACGTCAAGGTGGTTTGCATAAAAAGTACTTATGTTTAATCCGGCTTTTTTGCAAATATCCGTTACTGAGATCTGTTTTATGCTTTTTTGCTGCAGCATATCCAGAAATGCTTTTTCGATTTTGTCACGTGAATTGTGTTTACGTCGGTTGCCGCGCTGCGAGAAGAACCGGTGTAAAACGCGGAGAAAACGCCGTTGTATTCGGCTGCGGAACAATAGGAATTGCAAGTGTAATCAGCCTTAAATATTTCGGCTGTAACAAAGTTATGATATGCGATTTTTCGGATTTCAGGCTTGGTATAGCAAAGCAGCTCGGATTTGAGACATGCAATACATCAAGTGAAGATTTTGTTAAAAAAGCAGGTGAATTGTTCGGTTTGGCGCACGGACTTAACGGCGAAATTCTTCCCTATGCGGATATTTATATCGACGCAGCAGGCGCAAACAGTATATTTGAAATTTTCATGAAGTATGGAAAAATAGGCTCGCGCATAGTCATGGTTGCCGTAAATAATCAGATAAGAGATCTGGATCTGCTGCACTTAACGTATGCACAGAAAGCCGTTATAGGTTCCAGAGGATATATGCCCGAAGATGTCTGTGATGTCATGGAGATAATGAAAAGCGGAAGATGGGACACAGAAAAAATAATTACACACGAATTTCCTCTTTGCAGTCTGCCTGAAACCATAAAAAAGGCGTCAGATACCGAAAATGCTTTTAATGTTGTAATAAATTTTGATATGTAAAGGCATTGCGGAATCTCCGTAAAATCCAAATCAATAAATAAGAGCAAAATCAAAGCACGGCGCAAAAACCGTGCTTTTTCGTATGTATTTTTTGCAAATGTCAGCTTTTATCTTTCGCTTATCGGCTTGTATTCCTTTAAGTTATAGGGAGTTTTGTAAGCAGGACGCATAATTCTTCCGCCCGTTAATATTTCCTCTATTCTGTGAGCGCACCAGCCGGCAACGCGTGCGGTTGCAAAGAGCGGAGTGTAAAGTTCGGGCGGAATACCGAGCATTCTGTAAATAAGTCCAGAATACATATCGACGTTTGCGCACATTGCCTTGTCGTTTCCGGTGACGTCCTTGAACACTTTAGGCGTTATTGCCTCTATCTTTCTCAGCAAGTCGAATTCCGACATATAACCTTTCTTTTCGGCAAGATTGAGTGCGTTTTTCTTGAGCACCAAAGCCCTCGGGTCGGATTGAGTATATATGGCGTGTCCCATACCGTATATAAGACCGCTGCCGTCGCCTGCCTCTTTGTTTAATATCTTCTTTAAGTAGTCGTATACTTCCTCATCGTCTTTCCAGTCTTTGACGTTCTCCTTTATCTCGGTGAACATTTCTTCAACCTTGATGTTGGCGCCGCCGTGTCTCGGACCTTTGAGCGAACCGATGGCAGCCGCAATGGAGGAATATATATCCGAGTTTGTGGAGGAAACGACGCGGCAGGTAAAGGTCGAGTTGTTACCGCCGCCGTGCTCAGCGTGAAGCACAAGACATATGTCAAGCAGCCTTGCTTCGTCCTCGTCAAAGGATACGTCCTGTCCGAGCAGTCTCATAAAGTTCTGCGCGGTGGACAAACCCTCTTTGGGACGGTGTAAGAGCAGACTGTCCTGGTCAAAGCAGTGGCGTTTCACGGAGTATGCGTGCGCCGCGATTATCGGCAGCCTTGCAATAAGCTGTATGCTCTGGCGGAGCTGATTGTCGATAGTCATATCTTCGGGATCGCTGTCATAAGAATAGAGTGAGAGGACGCTCGACTGCATTTTGTTCATTATGTTTGCGCTCGGTGCGCGCATAATTACGTCCTCGGTGAAGTTTGCGGGCAGAAAAGCATACGAATTGGTCAGCTTGTTGAAAGTGTCGAGCTGTTCTGACGTCGGAAGAAAACCGAAAAGCAGCAGAAAAGCACATTCCTCAAAACCGTATCTGTTTTCGTTTACATATCCGTCAACAAGTTTTTCAACGTCGTAGCCTCTGTAAAACAGCTTGCCTTCGTCGGGACGCTTTTCGCCTTCGTACAGGACATAACCGTGGACAAGGCCTAAATTCGTAACGCCGGCAACAACGCCTGAACCGTCGGAATTTCTCAAACCGCGCTTTACGTTGGAAGTCTCGAATGCCTTTTGCGGTATGGCATAGCTGTCCTTGCACATCTGCGATAAGGCAAGCAGACTTTCGGGATAGTTGTCGTATATCATGCTTTTTTCCTCCCGGAACTGAATAAATGTTGTTAATAGTGGAAATATTCTAACATAAAAACCTTTAAATTGCAAGAGGTAAATGAAAATTATGCATATTTGTTTTCAAAACGGACGTATAAAAAAAATAATTTTGCGGCTTGCCGTATTTGCGCTGTGTACCGGTGTCGCGGTGTGTGCGGGAGAGTATAGGACGGAAAAGCCCTCCAAAAGTGTCTATAACGCCGAGAACAGCAAGTATTTATCGGTTTTCGGAACAGCGTCAAAGCACAATGATTCAAAATATGTTGCGCAAACCTCCGATAATATGCCGAAAATGAATAATGACGAAACGGATTATTCATTGCAGATTCAAGGCGGTGCACAGATCCCCGAAACAAGCGGCGAAACGAGTGCCGAAACGAGCACCGAAACGCCTAAGAGCGTGCAAGAGGATATAAAGGTCGGAAAAATCGATATGCCGTGTGCCGACGGCAAGATTAGCGTGTATCTGCATACTCAAAAGACTGCTGCCGAAATGGATCTTGAGGAATATGTAACGTGCTGCGTCGCCGCAGAAATGCCGTCGAGTTTTGAAACACAGGCGCTTATGGCTCAGGCTGTTGCGGCAAGAACATTTGCGGTCAGAAAAATGCTTTTGGGAGCTGCCGACGGTCACGACGGAGCCGCCGTATGTACCGATTACAGACATTGCCAAAGTTATATTTCGCAAGAGGATTATCTGCAAAAGGGCGAGTATGCAAAAGAACGCCTTGAAAAGATACGCGGTGCGGTAAACGCGACACGGGGCGTAATTGCGCTATATGATTCTCAGCCGATAAACGCCGTATACCATGCGGCAAGCGGACATAGGACAAAGAGCAGCGCAGAAGTCTGGGGAGGAAACATACCGTATCTTGTTTCGGTTGCCGCGCCCGAGGAAAAGAGCGTTTGCGGCAAGACTTACAGCTTTGATTACGGCACTCTTGCGTCAAAGCTGTTTTCGGACAGTTCAAAGGCGGCGGAATGCTCTTCTTCCGGAAAGAGTGCGTTTAAAGTTGAAAATAATGAATACGGCTCGGCGGAAACTTTAAAGATTCTCGGCGAAAGTTTTGATAAAAAGACGCTGAAAAGAAAACTCGGACTGCGTTCCGACGATTTCGGCGTAACATTTGACGAAAACGGCGCAAATTTTGAAACTTACGGCTACGGACACGGCGTAGGTATGAGCCAGTACGGCGCAGATGAGCTTGCAAAACAGGGCAAAAGCTATCTCGAAATACTCAAATATTACTATACAGGAATAGAGTTTGGCGTACTGTATTGAAAATTTGTTCGGAGTTTGTTTTTTCGGTAACGGATTCGGAAATTTGATATTAATGTTGATTTTTTGCCGCGCATATGATAGAATCTGAATAATGAACGCCGACAGTACAAACGGGATATTTTGCTTTGAAAATGTAATTAGCGTAAAATGACGGTTTCGGCGTTGTAATAATGCCTGTTTCCGTCATTGTTTTTGTGAATTTGCAGAAAAATCAAAATCATTCTTCAGAATGGTGACAAAACCGAGAATGTATGGTATTATAAAATATAAAGCAACTTTTTAACGAACGGATTTTGCCGTTATATCTGTTGCCAAGACTTGCTGAAACAGGATGGGAGGTTTTAAGAATGAATATTACGATATGCGACGACCGTGAAAATGAACTTGAAAACATTAAGCGGATAGTATCGGAATATGCAAATGCTCACCCGGACCTGCTTATAAAAATCAGGTGTTATGTAAATCCTCTTGATATGCTGGACGGCATAGGCAAAAACGGAGTTCCCGATATTGCGCTGCTCGATATTTGTATGCCGGGCATTCTCGGAACCGAAATTGCAAAAGAACTCAAAACCAAAAGCGAGGATAATACAGACATCATTTTTCTGACAACAAGCACGGATTTTGCGGTTGAAGCCTTTGCGCTGCATGTCAACGATTATCTTACAAAACCCTTTACAAAGGAAAGACTTACCGATACGCTTGAAAGGATAATTGAAAAAAGAAAGAGGCGTCTGTTTATGTCCGTGACGAGCGGACGGGAAATACACCGTATCGACTTGTATCAGGTGCTGTATATGGAATCTAAAAACCATAACGTCGAAATATACTTAAAATCGGGAAAGAATATCAAAACGCATACCACTCTTGCGGATATGAAAAGTCTGTTTGACAATGTTAAAGGCTTTATATCCGTAGGAGCTTCGTATATCGTGAATTTAAGATGCGTGCAGAGTATTCTCCAAACAGAGCTTATTATGGTAAACGGACAGAATATACCTATTCCGAGACGCCTGAGAAACGACGTTAAGGAGTGGTATTTCGATTTTTACCGCGAGGAGGCAATGAATAAATGATACGTATGATTGCTGCATGGGTATTGCTCGGCGTTTCACACCTTATCTCATTCTGGGCAATGACCGAACCGAAATATTCCGCGCGGAAAACATTGGCAATATATTCCGTGTTCGGCATCTCGTTTGTGAGCATTGTAGCTGTTTCTTATGCTGTGTTCGGAGACAGTCCGTTTTTTTATGCAGTCGGATTCACCGTTACTATTATCGCGGCTTTTTTCGTCTTTCTGCTGACATCTGCCGATCCGGTGTGTAAAAAAATATTTCTGTTTATCAGCTATGCAAATGCATTCAGTATGTTTGTGTGTATTTCGCTTATACTTTGCAGTATATTTTTGAAAGGCGCGTCGGAAACAACCGTATATTATGCGAGAAATATCATAAGAACCTTCCTATTCATACCGGCTGCTTTAATATATATGCGCTTTTTGCGTCCTGCGGTAAGAGCCGTGTCGGGAAAGCGCCGTAAAACGTGGTACTCGATATCTGTCGTTTCGCTTTTGTTTCTGATTATATTCGCGTTATTTCTGGTATTGTTCAATGCCGAATACGGACATATCAACAAATACATTCCTCTTTTTGCCGTTTTTGTTTTAATATACATATCAATTTTGTGGGTCATTTTCGGCACTGTAAAATCAATGATAGATGAAAGCAACACCGAGTTGATTAGCAGGAACGTGGCTTACTTGCAGGGGCAGCTTAAAACCGCAAAGGAAAACGAGCTGGCTGCAAAAACCGTGCGCCATGATTTCAGACATCATAATCAGAACATTGCGTCAATGCTCAAAAAAGGCGAAATTCAAGAGGCTCTGAATTATCTGGAACAGTATGACGACAGTCTTGACGCGGCAAAACTTAACGATTTTTGCCCGAATATAACGGTGAATGCTATTTTGAACAGCTTTTATACAAAAGCAATGAAAAACGGAATTGCCGTCAGCGTCAAAGCCGATACCGGTGAGAATACTGCTGTATCGGATATGGACTTTGTTGCCGTTTTGTCAAATCTGCTCGAAAATGCAGTAAACGGCTGCGTTGAATGTAATTCCGACGGCGAAATAAATGTCAATATACGCACAGTTGCGGATAAGACTGTTATCGTATGCTCAAATCCATGCAGAAAGGATATTTCCATAGAAAACAATATGATCAAAAACCGCGGCATCGGAATAGCCGGTATGCTTTCGGCAATACGAAAATATGACGGCGATATCAAGTACAGCCTTGACGGCGGAATACTGACGGCTTGTATTATACTGAATTCCTGATGTCCGTCAAGACCAATCGCGTTCCAAAATTAACCAATTACGTCAAAAGCCATCCGGAAGGGTGGTTTTTTATTATACTTAGATGTAACGGTACTGACTGCCCGGAGGTGAAAACAGTGTTTTTCAGAAAGAGAAAGGTAACGTTTGATAAGGTGGCAAGATTCAATTATGAACTTGATACCAACGAAAAGCTGAAAGATGAGCTTAAAAAACTTGCATTGTGCAGAAATGATATAACAAAGACCGAGTACCTGTCGGGAATGCTGGCACTGTTTGCACAAAGGAAGGGCTTGATATTACGCTTAAAGAGCTTGATATGCTGCTTTTGCTGCGTAATAAGACAGACCAGATACTGATAGAAAGAAACAAGTAAAGCAATATACTGAAAAGCAATTCAGTAATTAACGGAGTAAATAACTGTGAAAGGAATAATCTTAGCCGGAGGCAGCGGAACACGTCTTTACCCGGCAACAAGAGCCTTGGTAAAACAGCTCTTGCCGGTGTATGACAAGCCCATGATCTATTATCCGCTGTCAACCCTGATGCTTGCCGATATAAGGAATATTTTAATTATTTCAACGCCAAATGATATACCTTCTTTTGAACGGCTTTTCGGTACGGGAGAAAAACTCGGACTTAATATATCGTATGCGGAGCAGGAGGTTCCGAGAGGAATTGCGGACGCTTTTCTGATAGGAGAAAGCTTTATAGGAACTGACGATGTTTGCCTTGTTCTCGGCGACAATCTGTTTTACGGGCATAACCTGACCGAAAATCTGCAATCAGCCGTGCGCGAGCTTGACGGAGCATTTGTATTCGGATATCCGGTAAACGATCCGTCGTCTTTCGGAGTATGTGAGTTTGATAATGACGGAAAGGTTATATCAATAGAGGAAAAACCGAAGGTTCCGAAATCAAAATATGCCGTACCCGGACTTTATTTCTATAACAATGATGTTGTGGAAATTGCCAAGAGTATAAAGCCTTCGGAACGCGGAGAACTTGAAATAACCGCCGTAAATAACGAATATATAAGGCGCGGCAGCTTGAAGATAAAGCGGTTCGGGAGAGGAATGGCGTGGTTTGATACCGGAAGTCCCAGGGCTCTTCATGAGGCGGGAGAGTTTGTCGGAATGATACAGGAAAAAACGGGATATTACATATCGTGTATCGAAGAAATCGCATGGCGCAGACATTTTATTGACAGCGGAAAGTTTGCGGCATTGGGAAAAGAGCTTGAAAACAGCGATTACGGAAAATATATCCTGAGATTGGCGGGTGGTGATGTATGAAGCATTTAATTACCGGCGGCGCAGGTTTTATAGGAACAAATTATATAAGATATATACTTGAAAGCTATCCCGATGACGAAGTTGTTTGCGCGGATAAGTTGACCTATGCCGGAAACTATGATAATATTTCGGAATTTCAGTCCGACGGCAGATTTCATTTCCGCAAAACGGATATTTGCGATAAAGAGGCGGTTTATAAGGTTGTCGGGCAATACGCTCCGGACTGTATTGTAAATTTTGCAGCCGAAAGCCATGTTGACCGTTCCGTTGAAAATCCAGAAGTGTTTTTAAAGACAAATGTTCTCGGTACATCGGTTCTGCTTGACGCGGTAAATTACTTCGGCATAAAGCGTTTTCACCAGATCTCAACCGATGAGGTTTACGGAGATCTGCCGGTTGACAGACCTGAGCTTAAATTCGATGAAAATTCGCCGATAAGACCGTCAAGCCCTTATTCGGCGTCAAAAGCGTCGGCGGATATGCTTTGCTTGGCGTATTACAGGACTTACGGAACACCGGTTACAATTTCAAGATGTTCAAACAACCTCGGACCGTATCAGTTTCCCGAAAAGCTTATACCGCTTATGGTTATGAAAGCTCTGAGAGAAGAAAAACTCCCGGTGTACGGCGACGGCAAGAACGTGCGCGACTGGCTGTATGTAAAGGATCACTGCCGTGCGGTCGATATGATCGTAAGAAACGGGAAAACCGGTGAGATTTACAATGTGGGCGGCAACAGCGAAATGTCGAATATTGAGGTTGTAAAAACGATACTTGATATTCTCGGCAAGCCCGGTTCTCTGATAACTTATGTAAAGGACAGACCGGGACACGACAGAAGATATGCGATAAATTCGGAAAAACTGCAAAATGGGCTTTGCTGGAAACCCGAAACAGATTTTTCCGACGGCATAAAACAAACGGTAAAATGGTATTGTGATAATCCGGAATGGGTGAAAAGAATCCGTACCGGTGAATATAGAAAATATAATTGTGAGGTATGAAATTATGTTAAAAAAAGCAAAAGTTCTGCTGCTACTTTTTGTCTGTATATCGGCATTGTTTACCGTTATGCAGATAACGGCATTTGCAGAGGGTAATGCGGCAAGCGTTACTTTCGGCGAAAGCACGGAGTATTATGCCACGATCGACGCGGCGTGGGAGGCGGCTGTCGCCCTTGACACCACCGCGGAAAACAAGGCGACGATTAAGCTGCTTGATAACTGTACGGCAGAAAATACGCTGACGAATACAGAGGATTATCTGGTTTTGGATACAAACGGAAAGACCCTGACCACACCGGATGCTATTGCGCAAACAAATGATGTGCTTTGCGGTATCGGCTCGGAAGGCGGCAGCCTTGAGATAACCGGAAACGGAACAATAACCGGACTTTCAAGCGGCAGCTTCGCCAGAGCAATTATACTGATAACCGGCGGAGAGGTTTATGCGAACGGCGTTACAGTTCATAATACCGGAAAAACCGGCAGCATTTCGGTTCTCGTAAACGGCGGCAGTTTCCACCTTTTGGACGGATATCTCCTCACATCCAGCGAGTACGCATTGGATGCCGAGAAAGGTAATGTTTATCTTTACTCCGGAAAAATTGAGAGTACCGGTCGTCTGGCAGCGTCTTTCAACTATGTCTCTTTGGATGTTCAAATATGTTACAGTGACAAACCGCTGTACTTTGTGGATAACGACGCAGGCAACTGGGCTTTAATATCCAGTACGCTGAAAGTGCATTTGGCGGATAATCTCATAATGGATCTTGAGTACAGCGATAATCCGGACGGCTCGGATTCAAAAACGGTAAAAAATGTTACGGAGATCGACACGACAGCGAACACGGATAGAAACTATCTTAAAATTCAGACTTACAAAAAATCCTGCCTGTTCAGCACAAGTGTTTACACCGGACTTTTAACAAAAGTAAAGAAAGATGGTATTACAGAATACGGTGCGAACGAATTTACCGCAGTGCATTTTGTGGATTTGGAGGATTATGACCTGACCGGCATGTCCTACTCGGATTATTCCGCAAACGGCGACGGCAGCGTAAAGGCATGGGTTGACGGTACGGAACTTTACATCGGCGGCTACGGAAAAATTATAGCCGGAGACAGCCTTGCGTATGCATTTAATTACGGCAAAAAAATTGACAGAATAACCGGTCTTGAAATGCTTGACACATCGAATGTCACTGATATGAAACAGATGTTTGCTGACTGCGGTTATAATTCTCAGGTGTTTACACTTGATCTCGGAAATAACTTTGATACATCAAATGTTACCGATATGCAGTATATGTTCTGGAGGTGCGGCAACGATTGTCCGGTATTTACACTTGATCTGGGAGATAATTTTGACACTTCAAACGTTACCAATATGAAACGCATGTTTTTATCTTGCGGCCGTAAAACCACGGAAATGACGCTTGACCTTGGTGATAAATTTGACACGTCAAAAGTTACTGATATGGAAATGATGTTTGATAGCTGTGGCAATTATTCCACGGTATTCACGCTGAATCTGGGAGATAAATTTGACACATCAAATGTTACTGACATGGGTTATATGTTTTCTTACTGCGGCTATAAGTCTCAGGTGTTCACACTTGATTTAGGTGATAAGTTCGATACGTCAAAGGTCACCAACATGAAACGTATGTTCGACAGCTGCGGTTATAGTTCTCAGGTGTTCACACTTGATTTGGGAGATAAGTTCGATACGTCAAATGTTACTGATATGTCGTGTATGTTCTTGGGCTGCGGTCAGTATTCTCCGGTATTTACACTTGATTTGGGAGATATGTTCGACACATACAATGTTACCAATATGTCAGAGATGTTCTATTTCTGCGGCTATAAGTCCACGGAAATGACACTTGACCTCGGAGATAAATTTGATACGTCAAATGTTACTGATATGAGCAAAATGTTCTGGATGTGCGGTTATACTTCCACGGCATTTACACTTGATTTTAAAGATAAGTTTGACACTTCAAATGTTATCAATATGAGCGGAATGTTAAGATACTGCGGCAAAAAAAGCAGCGCATTTACAACCCTTGATCTGAGTGCATTTACTTTGAATGAAAATACAGACCTTAATAATTTTGCAGATAATATGCCGGTAACCACTTTTATCTTCGGCGAAGGATGGGCGAATGCTACACTTCCGTCCGGCGCTTTTTATGCAGACAAACAAACTGCTACCGAGGTTGTCGGCGCGACTCCCAATCTGATAGCTTATGACTGGGCAGGCGACAACAGGGCAGTCAGCGGACTTGAAACCAAAAGTTATGTCATAACGGCAAAAGCTGAAACAGGCGGTACTGTTTCCGGCGGCGGAGAAGTAACAGAGGGCGAAAGCATAACTCTCACCGCAACGGCAAACGACGGCTACACCTTTGACGGCTGGTATGACGGCGAAACAAAGGTGTGCGACACGGCAGAATTTACAGTCGGCAATGTAACCGCGGACAAAACCTACACGGCGAAGTTTACGAAAAATCAGGTTGAAGAACCCGATACCGAATTTGATTTTACAACAATAAGGACTCTCCGCGCAAAGGATATATACGTTGACCATAAAGCAAAGACCATTACAATGACGGCGGACGGAAACGTAAAAAATATCGCCGTTTTCCATGATCAGTCAGATGTGATTCCCGGCGGAACAATAAAGCTTGCCGATGCAAAGGACGTGTCGGTAAAGCAGAACCCCGGAAGCTTTTACATTGTAAATAATGCAGGAACGGCTGCAGTGACGGTTGATGTTACCGTCGGCGAAGTGACAAAGCAATACACTCTTTCCGTCAATTTCAATGAGTTTGTTGCGGAGAACCTGAGAATGTATCAGAGAAAGTTAGGTTCTACACAGAAGGACATTGTTTACGGAACAGATGCAGGTTACGTTGCCGGAAACGAGATACACATTACACCCGACGCCGGAATCGAGTATATCGGACTTACAAAATATCAGGGAACTCCCGGAAATTACAACGGGGTTATAACGCCTGTCGGAACCTATCCCACATATTCGACGTTTGAGGAATCCACCTCTTCGCAGGAGCCTGTGTTTGTAGACTGGCAGGGCTGTATATTCGTAAAAAGACCGACAGACGGCACAAGCGTGGAATTTGACGTAAATTATACAATCGGCACACAAACGAGCGTATATAAAGTAATCGTTGATTTTACGCAGGAAACGGAATTTGCATTTTCAACCGTCCGCAGCGTGCGTGCAAAAAATATTTCCGTAAACCATTCTGCAAAGACAATTACGATGGATTCAGACGGCAGAGTTTCCAATATTGCCGTTTATAAATACCAGCTCGGAGAGCAGAGCAATATGCAGATAACTCTCGCGGATAAATTGAGTGCCGATGTAACTCAGAATGACGGAAGCTTTTATATAAATAATACCGGAGACGGTACGGCATCCGTTGTTGTGGACGTAAATATCGGCGGTATAACAAAGCAGTATACGCTTACCGTTAATTTTGAGGACGGATTTGATTTTACCGGCATACGTACTCTCAGAACCAAGAATATAACCGTTGATCATGAGACAAGAACCATTACTCTTGATTCCGACGGTGCGGTTTCAAATATTGCGGTGTACAAAGCACAGAATGATATTATAAAAGACGGCAGCATTGTTCTTTCGGACGCTCTGAGTGCAAGTGTTGTGCAGAATGAGGGAAGCTTCTACATTAAAGATGACGGAACAGGCTCTGCGTCGGTTGCGGCCGATGTCACAATAGGTAAGGTTACAAAGCAATATACGCTGAAAGTAAATTTTGCCGACGGATTTGATTTTGATAGTATCCGCGCATTGAGAGCTTCGGAAATTGTGACAGACCACGATGCTCAAACTATCACAATTACTGCGGTCAAGGGTGCGAAAAACGTAGCTCTGTATATGTCGCAGACCGGAGTTATATCAGGCGGAAGACTGACTTTGACAGACGAGATGAATTCCGAAGTTCAGAGAAATCCCGGAAGCTACTATATTGTTAAGCAGGCTGACGGCGGTGAATCAAAAGTTTCGGCGGATATTAAAATAGGCGGAAAAACAAAGACCTATGAAATAACAGTTTTGTTTGCCGATTAAGAACCATATGCGGCACTTCCTTAACCGGGGTGCCGCTGATTTTGATTATAACGGGGTGACAGATTATGCGTAAATTTTCTTTCTATATAATGCTGTTCGCGGCAAGCGTGCTGCTTTTCACAAATGTCAATGCAGAGTCTGTCTCTCTGCTTAAAGACCTTGATGTTACCAACGGCTTTATGATTCAGTTTGATAAAGATACGTTCTTCTATACCGTGGAGCTTGATGAGGGCGAAAACCTGCCGCAGATCATTGCGGTGCCGAAAAGCGAGGAATGCAGCGTCAGAATTGAAGGCGACGGACAGAAAGTATATCCCGGCACGGAGCAGACCGTTACCGTGTCCGTAAGCGATACAAAAGGCAATTTTGCAACGTATACACTGAAGATATATGCAAAAGGCGAAAAAGGCGGACTTGAATTTCTGCGGTGCTTAAACGGAACCATGTCGCCGCAATTCCGTGATTCGGCGAGAAATTTTTATATTATTCTGCCGAATGAATGTACATACGCAGAGCTTGATATAAGAACCATAGATAAAAATGCAAAAGTAGAAGTTATCGGAAACCAAAACCTTGCCGAGGGAAAACGCAAAAGAGCCGTTATGACCGTGACCGACTCCGACGGCGTTCGGTATGAATATGCACTTTATATTTATCGCGAGGCTAAGGTGGATTCCAATGTAAACCGTTCGTTTCTGCTGTCCGGCATTCAGATAAATAACGGTCTTGTCCCGATCGATTTTGAACAAACAAAAGGATATTACAGAATAGGCGTTTCAAAAAAGCAGCAAAAGCTGTCAGTCAAGGCTTCGGCGGAGGAAAGAAACAATATAGTTGAGATTTCGGGCACCGATGTTGTAACAGACGCAGAACATAACATAATGATAATAACTGTAAGCGATCCCGATGACGAAACTCTCGGAAAGAGCACATATGTGCTTGATTTTTACCGTAAATCATATATGACTACGCCTGTGTACAGCGATTTTCAGATGACGGTGCTTGTTGCGGCTTCCGTATTCTTTACGGCGTTGGTTATTGCTGTTATATACGTGTTTATTTGTGCGAAAAAGAAAAGAGCGGCAGACGAGATAGGTGATGAGCAGAAAACGCAAAAAGATGTAATTACGTTGCCGGAAAAGGATCTGTCGGGAAGGTGTTAGGCATATGGATTTAACGTCAAAAAAGAGAAAAGTCCTTCTTTTTGCATTTTCGCTTTTGCTTAATACCGTGCTGTTTTTGCTGAGCTTTGCGTTTTACGGTTCTGCGTTTGCAACAAATGACGATTACAGAATGAGTCTTATCGTTTCCGGAGCATATACGGGAGAGCCGGGAAATACGCTTGTGTTTATGAAATATCCGGCTGCATGGGTGTTGTCGGGACTTTATAAAATAACGCCGTCCGTACCGTGGTACGGAATTGCCTCGGTACTCTGCATATTGATTCCGGCGAGTATTGTCTGTTATTTTGTTCTTTTGGAATCAAACGGTACGGGAAATATAAAAACCGGATTTGCAATATATCTGCTTTTTTATCTTTTTATTGTTCAGAAGCACCTTGTTCTTCCGCAGTTTACACTTATGGCGGCGTTTACGGCGATAGCATGGCTTGTTTTGCTCTGGTATATGCCGAAAAATAAATTAAGTCCGTTATATCTGCTGTGTACGGGCATTTTCGCGGCAATATCCTTTTCAATACGCATGAAAGTGTTTATGATGGTGTTTCCTGCGGCGGTGCTCGCGGTTTTAATAAGGCTGATAAACGATAAATTTTCGGATAAAAAATACATATTCAAATATATTGTATCAATGTTTCTGACCGCAGCGCTTTGCTTTTGCGTGCAGGCTGCCGATAACAGGAATGTTGATGCGCAGTACAGAGCCTTCAATACCGCGCGCTCTTTGGTTTATGATTTCGGTGCAATTCCGCCGTATAACGAAAACAAATCTTTTTATGACAGAGCCGGCATAGATGAAACGGTGTTTTACGATATTTCCGCGCGTTATCTTGATCTTGACAGCGAAATCACAACCGAGAAAATGCGTTCCGTTGCAAATATAACCAAGTCGCGCCATAACGGTCTGCCGGTTGTTTCAAGGATACTGAAATCCGCTGTTGAAGTACCGTCGTATTTTTTGCAGTCCGGAGTTCTGTATCAGACGGCATTTGCCGCCGTGCTTCTTGTATACGGCACATTTGTGCTTTGCCAAAATAAAAAATACGTCTGCGCAGCGTTTATTCTCTGCACGGCAGCCGGAATGTTTCTTGAAATGACGTATCTATGCTATATATCAAGAGTTATGGACAGATTGACGGAGGTTATGATTCTGGCAATATCGGTCTGCTGTATGATTGCGCTTGCCGATTCGTTTCAAAAGACGGACACAGAAATTCAAGCGGGAAGTATGCGCATATATAAGGCTGCTGCAAAAATCTGCATTGCCGTAATTGCGGTTTGTTTAACCGTGTCAAACCAAAAGTCTGTCTGCGGCAAAGCAAAAACACAGCACATGATAAATTCAAGGCTTGAGGTTTTGAATTTGCTTGCGGCAAACGATGAGGAAACTTTCTATTTTTATGACGCCTATGATTTTATAGCAGCCTCGTCCGATACATTTGCCGTATACGACGGAACGGTAAATACCGATTCGCTCGGAAACTGGTATATAAATTCCGAAGATTATTTCAGGCGAAACGCAAAATACGGAATAAGAAATTCCGTTGACGGACTGATCGATCCCAATAAAAACATTTACTATGCGGCGATCGGGAACCTGAAAAACGGAATTACACTGACCATGAAAGAACGCTATAATATGGAACCCGTTATTATAAGAACAATACCCTATGAAAACAATAACATTTATATCTACACATTTATTCCGTGTAACTGAAGGAGCTGCAAACCATGAATGAATATAAAATTTCGGTCGTAATACCTTGCTATTTCGCCGAAAAAACAATCGCTGAAGTTGTAGAGAAAACTGCGGCGGAACTTGAAAACTACTGCGATTATGAGTTTGTCCTGGTAAACGACGGCTCTGATGACGCAACTTATTCCGAAATCAGAAAACTTGCCGTAAGATACGACTGTGTTATAGGCGTTGATCTTGCAAAAAACTGCGGTCAGCATAATGCGATACTTGCCGGAATGAAATATGCAAGCGGAGATTATATACTCGGCATGGACGACGATTTTCAGACGCACCCGTCGCAGATAAAAAAACTCATCGCCAAACTGAATGAGGGTTATGACATCGTTTACGGCAGATTTCCGAAACGCCATCACGGATTTTTCCGAAACCTCATGAGTGCTCTCAGTCATATTTCGGTGTGCTATCTTCTGGATAAACCCAAAGACCTTAAAGCATGTCCCATGTATATAATACGCCGGTTTGTGCGCAATGAAATAATCAAAAGCCAGAGCAGTTTTTCAAATTTGCAGGGACTGTTTCTGCGCACTTCTTCAAAAATAGCCAATGCGGATATAGAGCATTTTGACAGACGCTGCGGAAAAAGCGGATATAACTTAAAAAAACTGATACATTTGTGGACGTCGCTGCTCAATTACTCATTGAAACCGGTGCGGCTGATACTGAAATCGGGGATAGCCGTTTTTGCAGTATCGCTTATCTGCCTGTTGATTGCCTGTATTTCGGGAAGCGGATTTGAGTATAAACTCTATGCCGAAACAGGTGTGTTTTCGGGGCTTATACTGTCGGCTGTCGGAATTGTCGGCGAATACGTTATGAGAATGTTTATGACTCTGACAAAAGAACCGCAGTATATCGTAAGACAGGATACCTTGACTGGAGATGTAATATATGAAAAAGAAACTGCTGGTATTGGGTGCAGGTAACGCGCAGATTGATTTAATCGAATATGCAAAAAGTATCGGACTTGAAGTTTATGCGTGCAGTTATACAAACACCGATAAAGGCATACCGAAAGCAGATGTTTTTGCGCAGATAAATATAACGGACGCCGAAAAAATCGAAAGTTATGTTAAAGAAAACAAGATAGATTACATATATTCCGTCGGCAGCGATATTGCCGTGCCGACATTCTGCAAAGTTTCGGAAAACCTGAATATGTTTCATTTTGTGTCGGCAAAAACCGCAGAAATCTGCTGCAATAAACATCTTATGCGAAAAGCGCTCGGCACTGATAATGCTTTCAACGTACCTTTCACGGTCTGCCAAACGCTTGATGAGGCAAGAAGTGCGCACTTTTATCCGCTCATGATAAAGCCGGTTGATTCGCAGGGGCAGAGAGGCGTTTTCATGGCGGAGAATTTTGAAGAACTCACGCAGTGTTTTGAACGTGCCATGAGTTATTCGAGAAACGGAAAAGTAATTCTTGAAAAGCACATATCGGGAAATGAGGTTTCGGTCAATGCCTATGTAAAGGACGGCGAAATTATCTTTTCCATGCTTTCAGACCGCGAATCTTTCGCAAATCTGCCGGGCGGCATAATCAAAGCCCATCATCTTCCGTCCGTTTTTGAAAAAACGAAGACGCATGAAAAAATAAATATGCTTGTACGCGAAACGGCAGCAAAGCTTGAAATAGAAAACGGCCCCGTTTACTTTCAGATCAAAGTATCGGAAGGACACCCTTATCTGATAGAGGTTACTCCGCGGCTTGACGGCTGCCATATGTGGCGGCTGATTAAGCAATACTGCGGCGTTGATCTTCTGGAAATGACGGTAAAGCACCTGCTCGGCGAAAGCATTTGTGTTCCGGAATATCAGGTAAGCAAAACTCCTGTCCACACGGAATTTTTCTGCGAGGCGCCGGATACGGTTTTCAATGCCGGAAAATATGAGAGTTTTACCGCTGATTATAAAAGAATGTATTATAATACCGGAGATACCGTTAAAAAGATAAACGGATATATGGAAAAATGCGGCTATCGCATTTTCGGTTCTCCCCGGAAAATTGGTCTTGTCGGCGGAAGCGGATTTATAGGAAGCTGCTTTCAAAGTATGTATTCAAATGCGGCTCGGCTTTGCGATGTTTCAAGAAAAAGCGGCGCTGTCGGCGAATATACCCCGGAGCAGCTTGAAAAGGCACTGTACGGCTGCGACAGCGTTGTTATATTTGCGGCAAAGAAAGTAAACCCCGATGAAAAACAGTCGTTTATGCTGTATGAGGATAATATAAAAACGCTTGAAAACACGCTTATTGCCTGCGTGAAACTCGGAATAAAGAATATTGTTTATCTTTCGTCAAGGTGCGTGTATGCAAATACGCAGAAATCGCCCGTCGGCGAAAACGGTGAGATAGCGCCGATCAATTACTACGGAATTTCAAAGTATTCGTGCGAACTTCTCTGCGATTATTATAACCGCAATTTCGGAACGAATATTAAAATTCTGCGTCTTTCACAGGTCGTAGGAAACGACAGAAACGGATATCTGATAAGCAGATATGTTGAAAATGCGTCAGACGGAAAACCTCTTGCGGTGTACGGAAATGCACTCGGAAAACGCGATTATATCTATGTAAAAGACGCGTGCTTTGCAATATGGCTTGCACTTGACAAATACCTGCTTTGCGGAGTGTACAATATAGGTTCGGGAACAGGAACAAGCAATGCCGAACTTGCAAAGGCGGTAATCGACGGCGTTGGTTCTTCTTCGGAAATCAAGTTTTTCCGCGATAAAAAGGAAGACGTTTCCGTTTGTTATCTCAATACGGCAAAAGCAAAAAATGAACTTGGATTTGAATGCAGTTACAGCCTTACGCAGGCTTTCGGAGAACTGAGCGCACAAAAAAGAGGAACAAAATATGAAAATACCATTTAATATACCGCCGTCTGTCGGTACCGAACAGGATTTTATCTGCGACGCAATAGGCAGACGCAGGCTGTGCGGCGATAACTTTTACACCAAAGAGTGTAACAGGCTGATTGAAGAAAAATATCATGCAAAAAAGGCTCTTTTAACGCCGTCATGTACTCATGCTCTTGAAATGTCGGCTCTTCTTTGTGATATAAAACCCGGCGACGAGGTTATAATGCCGTCGTTTACCTTTGTTTCGACCGCAAACGCCTTTGTTCTGCGCGGAGCAAAAATTGTGTTTGTCGATATCCGTCCCGATACGCAGAATATTGATGAAAAGCTGATTGAGGCAGCTATTACGGATAAGACACGCGCTATTGTTCCGGTTCACTACGCCGGGGTCGGCTGCGAAATGGATTATATATCGGCTCTTGCAAAGGAGTATTCCTTAAAAGTGGTTGAAGACGCCGCACAGGGCGTGAACGCTTACTATAAAGGAAAGGCTCTCGGCACGCTGGGAGATTTCGGAACATACAGCTTTCACGAAACAAAGAATTATACCATGGGCGAAGGCGGAGCTTTGCTTGTAAATTCAGAGGAAGACATTTTAAGAGCCGAGATAATCAGGGAAAAGGGAACAAACCGCGCGGAATTTTTGCTCGGCATGACAGATAAATACACGTGGGTAGACTGCGGTTCTTCGTATCTTCCGAGCGAACTGAGTGCAGCGTATCTGTATCCGCAGTTGAATGAGGCGAAACAGATAAACGACGCGCGTCTTGAAAGGTACGATCAGTATTATTCGGGTCTGAAAGAACTTGAAAAAAGAGGACGCATAACGCTGCCCGCCGTTCCGGATACCTGTACGCACAACGCGCATATGTTTTACATAAAAACAAAGAGCTTTAAAGAACAGTGCGATTTTATCGGGTACATGAAAGCAAGAGATATATCGTGTATGTTTCATTACATTCCGCTGCATTCTTCGCCGTTCGGCAGAAAATGCTCACGTTTTTGCGGCAGGGACATATATACGACGCAAACTTCCGAAACTCTTGTAAGACTTCCGATGTATAAGGATCTGACAAAGCAGGAAACAGATTATGTTTTGGAAAACATATATTCATTTTTTGAGGTAAAATGACAATGGAGAAAACAAAGCGTCTGATTATTCTTCACATCAATATACTGCTGTTTTCGTTCACGGGCGTGTTTTCAAAGCTTTGCGCGAACAGTATAGGCAAAAACGGAATATTCAGTATCTTTACTTTGATTTTTGCGGGACTTATACTTTTAAACTGCGGCATATACGCCGTGTTCTGGCAGCAGAATTTAAAGTATTTTGATGTAAATGTCGCATATGCGCACAGATCGGTCTACAACGTGTGGGCCCTTTTGTGGTCGGTGCTGATATTTTCCGAAAAAATTACGTTCGGAAACGTTTTGGGTACAATACTGATTATTACGGGAATTTGGGTGATGCAAAGTGAGTAGTGTTATATCCGTCGTATTAATGGTGCTGAGCGCTTTTGTTACGGCTTTTTCGCAGATTGTTCTCAAAAAGAGCGCGAATAGTAAGCATAAGAATATTGTTTTTGAATACCTTAATCCGTATGTGCTGTTTTCGTACGCGTGCTATTTCGGCGTGCTTGTACTTAACGTGTTTATATATACAAAGACGGATTACCGTTTCGGCGTGGTAATAAACTCAATGTCAACGGTGCTTGTAATGCTTCTTTCACGCATATTTTTGGGAGAAACGGTTACAAAAAAACGCATTGCCGGAAATATCATAATTGTATGCGGTATTCTGGTGTTTATGCTTTTCTGAAAAAAGCGTAACAGGATAATAAATGTAAATGACGGTTCGTGCGCTGCAATGACGCTTGTATCCGTCATTTTTGCGTTGCATTTTCCGCATATCTGTGCTATACTCTTTTGCGGAGGAAGATGCCATGACACCGAAATATGATCTTCAGACCGTGTACCTGCCGAAAAGGCTGTGCAATGAACTTGAAAATATTAAAAAATATCATCTTACCGTGCTTGAAGCACCGTCGGGATTCGGAAAGACAACGGCGCTAGAGAAGTTTTTCTTACAGCCATGTTTTAAAGACGCGCTTGTTATAAAGCAGATGCTTTTTAGCTGCAATACCGCGCAGTATTGGGAAAAATTCTGCCGTGCGCTGTCCGCCGTTGACGGAGTATGCGCCGAGGCGCTTGAAAAATGCGGCGTGCCGTGCGGTGAAAATATGCCGGATATATGTGAAATATTCGGTGAGCTTGAATGTGAAAAGCCTGTATATATCATTCTTGACAATCTTTCGGATACTGCGGACGGAATAGATGAGTTTATCGCGGCGCTCAGCTCGCGCACGTCGGAAAATCTGCATATTGCGGTGTCGGTGCAGTCGCTTAATCCGTCGAAAAACAGTTTCAGATATATGTGCGCAGGAAGAGCGTTTTTTATAAGCGCCGAAGACTTTACATTTACCGATGAGGACTGCCGCGCATATTTTGAAAGCGCGGGAGTTGTGCTTACCGATACAGAGCTTTGCGAGCTTATGAGCATCACGGGCGGCTGGATATTCGCGGTGTATCTTCAGCTTTTGTTTTATACAAAGAATAAGCACTTTGAAAAGGGAATACTCGATACTCTTATAAAAAAGGCGTTTTTTGACAGGCTCGGCGATGATGAAAGGCGTTTTTTTCTGTCGGTTTCCATGTTCAAGAGCCTGTCCGCCGCAAAGGGAGTCGATCTAAGCGGCAAAGACGCGGATTTTGTCAGAAATATACTTGACGGCTGCGGCTTTGTGAAATACGATTCAAAGACCGGCGAATATTGCTTTCATAATCTGATAAGCGAATATCTCAGAAAAGAATTTGACAAGCTCGGAGATGAGTCAAAAGAAAAGTATTATCTGAAGGCGGCGGACTGCGAGCTTGCCTGCGGAGAAAAGCTCTCGGCGTTTGAGCTTTATTATAAAGCCGGTGCATACGAAAAGATATTCTCGATACCGCATACAAGCTATGACCTTGCCGATATAGAAAATCCGGCAACGCATAAGATGATATTCGATATACTTAATAAAACTCCGCGCTGCGTAAAGGTAAAATACCCGGAAAGCATGGTGCCTCTTGCGTTTATACTGTTTTTCCTTAACGAACAGCAAAAGCTTTTTGAAACTGTCGGAGAGATTTTTGAAATTGTCGGAGAATCAAAGCTTTCGCAGCACGAAAAAAACCGAATACTCGGAGAAACTGAGCTTTTGGTGTCGTTTTCGGAGTTTAACGATATAGCGAAAATGAGTGCGCACCATAAAAGAGCGTATCAACTTCTCGGTACAAAGGCAAGCCTTATAAATATGAAAAGCACGTGGAGCTTCGGCTCTCCGTCCGTAATGTGCCTGTATCACTCACATTCGGGTGAGCTTGATAAGGAACTTTCGCTTATGGACGAATGTATGCCGTGTTATTATAAGCTTACGGGAGGTCACGGCAGCGGTTCCGAATATGCAATGCGCGCGGAGGCGGAGCTTTTGCACGGAAACTTTGACGCTGCCGAAACTCTTGCGCACAGAGCGATGTTTGAGGCACGCGAAAAGCAGCAGGACAGCGTTTATCAGTGCGGATTGTTCGTGCTTGCGAATACGGCGGTCGTACGCGCAGATGAGAGCCGACTTTTCGAGGTGCTGTTTTCAATGTCCGAGAGCGCCGCGTCAAATTACGAAGATATGTGCAGATATACGCTCGATATGTTTTTGGGGTATATTTACGCATATACATACCGTGCCGAAAAGGCGGCTGTCTGGCTCGCAAAAGGAGATATACAGCCGGACAGGATAGCACCGATGACAATTCCGTTCGCGCATATTGTTTACGGAAAGATATTGCTTGAAAATAAGGAATACGCAAAGCTTTGCGCGTTCTGTCCGTTTGCACGCAATGCCGCAAAGGAAATTCCGACAGTGCTCCCGCAAATTTATCTGTATATTTACGAAAGCGCCGCATATAATGCGCTCGGTGAAGCAAAAAAGGCCGCCGAAGCCTTGAATAATGCGCTGTCGCTTGCCTTGCCCGACGGAATATATATGCCGTTTGCGCATAATTACGCAAAGATACGGGCTGTTTTGGGTATGTGCGCGGACAAAACGCCATTACAGAAAATAGCGGCTTTGGGAGAAGAGTACGAAAAGTCCGCAAAGCTCATAGGTTCGGGAAAACCAAAGCTTTCGCCGAGAGAACGCGAGGTCGCGGGACTTATACGCGAGGGACTTACAAATAAACAGATTGCCGCAAGGCTGTATGTTTCGCTCTCAACCGTAAAAATGACGATAAGCAATATATTTGATAAGACCGGAATAAAGTCGCGCGAGCAGCTGAACGACATAAAAATATAAAATTAGCCGATGGCCAATTCAAATTATACTCTCTCTTTGGTAAAATTATCATAAGGTAATTAACCGAAGGGAGAATTTTTTTATGAAGAAACGGATTTTATCGCTGATTCTCGTTCTGACGATGATATTCACATCTTCCGGCGTCTTTGCGCTTGAAACAAAACAACCGGAATATGTTGCGCAGGGAAATACGGCGGAATTTTACGCTGCATCCGAAAAGATAAACGTTATCGAAAAAATATTCGGCAAGAGCGATATTTCAGATGACGGTTCGTATGATGACAAAGCGCCGTATCGCGACGGAACGTTTCTGTCGGATGTCCGCGAGCCTATGGCGGCAGATCCGTCCGGAGCAAAAGTATACGGAGATGACAGCCGTATTTCGGGCAGCAGTGTCTGGACGGCGGCGAAAAATCCGATTCTGCTCTCAAATTCAGGGAAAATTACGGTTCACGGTACGACATTTTCTCACGATACAACCGCATTCAAGGCTCTTGCAGCACATGAGGGAGATTTTGACGGCGACGGCAGAAAGAATGAAATTGCCGTAATAGCCGCAATAAAGGGCAACGACGGCGCTTCGCGTATGCTTTTGTGCGTGACGGCTGCCGATACCGGGGATTACCTTGTGCCGATAGCCGTACTTTATAACAGTTACGGCAGCAAGGCGGATTTTTATAAAGATACCGATAAATTCGTAAACTGTATAGCCATTGTGTGCGCCGACATAAACGGCGACGGATACGACGAGATAGTGACCGCAACGCCTACAAGAGGGTTCGGCGAAAACAGCGGCGATGAATACGGCTTTGATAAGTCTGCGGACAGCCGCGTTTGGTATCTCAATTCCGACGGACGCACAGGCGAAAGCTGGAAAACCTCCGACGGCTGGTGCGAAACTCCGCATAATCTTAACGTGGGTATGCAGATGTGGATAAGCGACTGCCACCTCGGCACGCCGGGAACGACAGCGTCGCTTGCCGCAGGAGATATAAACGGCGACGGATATGACGATATAATAAGCGCGGTTTCGACGACAAACGCGCAGTATACAAATTATTCGGGAAATATGTTTTCGGTGTACTATATCGGCGGCGCCGAACAGTTTTCGGATATGATACTTAACAGAGATTCGCTTATGAGATATATAAGCGGAAATGTTGCCGACAGCCTTTCTCTCGGAATAACTTCGGGCGACGCGTCGGGCTTTGACGTAACCGTAAGCGACGTAGACGACAGCGGAAAGCCGACGATATTCCTTTCTTTTAAGGAAACAAACCACAGATACGCGAAATATTCCGGCGATAAGATGTTCACGCCGAGATATTACATATATTCCTTTGACTATAACGAAAAAAAGCAGAATTTTACGGCGTCCCTCGTGCATAAGGGCGGCATACTTCACCACGGCTGGGTCGATTCGACAGACGGCAGCGACACAGAGTATGTATATAAGCTTAATCCTTCGGATTGCGCACCCGTAAGAATAGGTGTGCTGAGAGAGGATTTCGGCATAACCGGCGGCAAGAACGGATATGTTTCGTCGGGTACGATAGTCGCCGATCAGAAATATGTTTCCTTTGTGCGTTATCCCGACGGAAATAGGTACCGCTACGAAACGCGCGACAGCGGATCGTTCTCCGGGACATGGGGAACAGACGCGGACACTGGGTGGGGATTCAAAAGCAGCGAATGTGTATTTCCGAATAACGGAATAAATATAACAGATATAAGAACGGCAAACGTAAGCTTTGACGGCAAAAAATATACCGACGCGGCGCTCATTACGGCATATTCTTCGGACGGTTACAGAACATATTTTGTGATGGGCGAAAACGGTTGTTACAGCACACAGTCCGGCGTTACGCTATCGTCAAAAGCAAAGAAATATACCGTTGCTGCAATGCCTGACGTTGACTCAGACTCGATATATTTAAAATATAATAAGCACGTATTCTTCTGGTCGGACCCCGTAATTGTGGCGGCGCTTGCGTCTGCGCCGTATTTCGGTTCACTTCCGTCCGATATGTATACCAACAGCACAACGACCTACGGCAAGAGCATTTCATCTGCGACCGGAAATACAAAGTCGTTTACCGTTTCGGCGGGATCTTATGTTTCGACCGAGATAAAGGCGGGCGCAGGCGGAGCTTCGGGTGTGTTTGAAACCGAGACCGAGGCGCTTATGAGCAGCTCGTCGGAAAATGAGAATACAAACGAAGTAACCTTTACGCAGAGCTTTTCTACAAGCGGCGGAGAAGATACCGTAGTGCTTACGACCGTCGGATACGATGCATACGCGTATACCGCGTACTATCCGGGCGAAACGGGAAAAACCGTGACGTCGCCGTATATTGTCTATGTTCCGAGAAACGGCGCTGACGCGATAAAGACCGCAAGCCTGAATTATGAGGATTACCTCGCATTTACGGAGTATTCCTCCGACGCACTTCCGTATCTGCACGATGTCTTTACGCATACCGTCGGAAAACCCGAAACATATCCCGACAGGGAGCCGTCGGGCTCTCATGTGCTGAACGGCAGTGTAATTTCGCACCCCAAGCTCTCAACATTCCCGTCAAATACCGGCTCTCAGACACTCACGACGGAAATCACCGAGGAAACGTCCGAAACGACTTCGACGGGTTCTTCAATAAGCGTAAAGCTCGGCGGAGGAATTGAGTCTGAGGCAGACGATATTTTCGGACTTGCAAACGCCGGAGCAAAGATAACCGTCGGCGGAATTTCCGAAAAGGAATACGAAAGCGGACGCATAAAGACGACGGCGGTCGGAACAAGCTTTGAAGGCACTGTTTTCGGACAGGGCGACGGCATGAACGTGTCCGGCAGCGGACAGGAAAAGGCGGATTTCAACTGGAGACTGCTGCACTATATATACACATACGGAGAGGGCAACGATATAAAGCAGTTCCCGGTAATTACATATATTACGTCGGGCGTGACGCAGCCTGAGGGCGTTGTGCCGGAAAGCGTTTCGGTAACTCCGTCGTCGCGTAAAGTCGAACAGGTAGGGCCTAAAACAAGCGGATTTGTAAATACCGCAAAATTCTCGGTAAGTTCACCGGGAGTTACGCGTGAATCGCATACCGGGCTTGTCGGAGCGCCTATCGGCATGAGCCTTGATACGGGAGGCACGAATATCGCTTCTGCCGGACCTATGTCTTTCGGCGTAAATATAAACGGAAATATAAAACCCGGAAAATACGATCTGCAGCTCAATATCGGCGGCGTGCTTTCAAATGTGTTTACGGTAGAGGTTGCGGAGTATACCGAACCCGTATGGATAGAAGCCGATAAAACAGAAATAGATTTCGGAAGTATGCGCTATAACTACGCAAAAGGCACTCCGTCAGCCGAAAGCCGGACCGTTACCGTAAAGAGCATATATACTCAACAGCAGGATAATTTCACCGCATATATGATGCTCGGAGACGACAGCCCCTTTAAAATAACCGAACCTCTTTCTTCGGACGTGCTGTATCAGACCGGACTTGACGGATCGAGTGCGACGGTAAGCGTTTCTCCCGTAACGGGACTTGATGTCGGAACGTATACCGATACGCTTGTAATAACCAATGAAATAACCGCGGCGTTCGTTACGCTCAGATTTACCGTTACAAATCCGACCTTGCCGCAGAGACCGGATCTTTCAAATAATTTCAGAATGCTGCCAAATCCGATTTCGATTACCGTAAGTGCGCCCGATGACGACGGCGGCGGAAAAATGCAGTATTATCTCTATACCGTAAAAGATCACGCCGATTACGTAAAAGACGGCGAACAGGTGTGGGAAAGATACAGCAGCACGGCACAGTCGGGAGCAAACTTCAACATAAGTCCCGACGGAGAATTTGAAATAGGCGAAAAGTATACCATAGGAGTAAAGGCAGTGACCGACGTCGGAGAGAGCGACGCCGAATGGTATGAGTTTGAAGTGCGCGAAAGCGAAGGAAAACCCGGTCCCGTAAAGAACGTAAAAGTTTATCCCGGCAACGGAAGCATCGCACTTACGTGGGACGAACCCGATTACTGGGGTGAAAACGAGTATTATCCCGAAATTAACGGAAAACGGTACAGTGTAAATTTCTATACTACCGCAACTACCGCGACGGTAGAGACGGTTGATTACGGCGGAGATCTGCAATGGTCAAAGAGCGGACTCGAAAACGATAAGGAATACAGAATAGAGATATATACGAGAAATACAAATCCGACAATGTACGGCTGCGTAAGCGTAAATGCGGCGCCATCGGCAGACATAAAGGCAGCTCCCACACGCCCGAGTTCTTTCGGAGCATATATGAGCTATAAAACGGCAAAACTCAGTTGGAAAGCCCCCGTTTATGACGGAAATTCCGCGATTACGGGATATATGATCTCAAAGGACGGCGGAAAAACCTGGACAGATGTCGGAAATGTCACCGAATATACCTTTGAAAACCTTGTCACAAATACCGAATATCAGTTCGCCGTCCGTGCGGTAAATTCTGTCGGAAACGGAGATATTTCGTATTATACCGCAGCCGCGCCGTCAAAACTCTATGCCGCAACCGTAAATAAAGTCGTTATCGGCTACGAACAGTTAGAGCTTGACTGGCAGCCTTATGACGAAGAGGACGGCGTTCTCGGCTATCAGGTTCAGATAAGCGACGGCGGAGACTGGATAGACATTGAGCCTGTCGTTTTTGACGGAACGCTGCATTATGTGTTCACGGGACTTGAAAACGGAGTTATGTATCAGCCGAAAGTGCGCGCGTATGACAGCGAGGGACCCGGACCTTACGGAAACCATTGGGTAATGAAGAACGTATCTCCGAGCGAGAACGCGCCGAGAGCAGTCGTCAATGCAAGCGTAAAGCCGCGAAACGGCGGAATTCAGCTCTACGGAGAAAGCTACGACGGTTCTGCTTCGCTTCAGTATAAGCTTGACGGCAACAGATGGTGGTACGGATTTGAAAACGGAGAGCTTGTTTTTGATGATAGGCTTGAAAACGGCAAAGAATGCGTAGTTGCCGTTTCGTCGGGAGATTATTACGACAGCGGCAAGGAATACAGGAGTACGTCATATTTCACCGTAAAGCCCGAATCGACAATACCCAATCCTCCGTCCGGACTGAGTGTCAGCGCATACGTCGGAGACGGTTATATAAGAGCCGAGTGGACGCTTGAATCCGACGGCGGTTCTCCCATAACCGAATATAAGATAAAGCTCGGAGAGGAAGCCGACGCAGTTTCGCTGCCCGCGTCGTACTCGTTCTTTGAAATTCCGTGTACCGAACAGGAACGCGAAATTTACGGAATTATATACGTCTATGCCGTAAATGCCGAGGGTGAGACAAGCGACTGCGTGTATCTTGAATCCGGCGCAAAGATTTCGGGACAAAGCAGAATTGTACTGCCTTATCCGCACAGTGCGTTTACAAGCTCGCCGTATAAATTCTCGAGAACATACACTTTCCGCGACGAAAACGATAATGAAGTTGAAGAAAGCCATGATATGAGCGAATATGCCGACTGGAGCTTTGAGTCGGATAACAGCGCCGTAACATGGAACGCCGATAATCGCACCGTTGAAATTTCGGACGGCCTTGCAAAAGGCGAATATTCTGCGACGCTCAGAGCGTCGGGCGGCGCGTGCATTTACGAAATGAGAATAACGATCGTCGTAGGCGTGTCTGCGGAACTTGTTTCGGTACAAAAGTCTGATGACGGCGTGAGCGTAGAGCTTGCACTTGACGCAGAACTCGGCGAAAACAGACTTTATGCCGCGTCTTACGACAAAAACGGAAGATTGCTTGATGTTGCGTCAACAACGGCGTCGGCAGAGCTAATTCAAAACGGAAAAATATCCGTTCCGATTGATTTGACCGGCGCTCATACCGTAAGAGTAATGCTGTTCAGCGGACTTGATACGTATAAGCCTTTGTGCGGTAGCATTTTGCAAACGGTAAGCTGATATATTCTGGCTGAATTAAAAATATAATTAAAACACATCGGAGTTTTCCCTGATTTTTGCGCTTGCAATGGGATTTTTCCGGTGTGTTTTGACGTTTCCGGAGCTAATTTTTTGTAAAGACCGATTTAATTAATTATGCACAAAAAATTATTGTTTGGTTCTTGTATCTCTGCTCAAAATGTGATAGAATATAATGTACACTGGATTATTTATGTACTTGTGTGCGTTAAAAAAAGTAAAAGGAGTTTTAAAATTGAAAAAGTATGATGTTGTCATAGTCGGCGGAGGAATAGGCGGACTTATGACTGCGTACAGTATTCATGAGAACAATAAGGACGCGTCCGTCTGTATACTTGACAGAGGAAACGTCATCGAAAAGAGAACCTGTCCGATAATAGCCGGAAAAGCGCAGAAGTGCGTTTCGTGCAAATCCTGCGGCATAATGCAGGGTATGGGCGGCTGCGGAGCGTATTCCGACGGAAAGTTTATCATTTCGACCGAGTACGGCGGCTGGCTTCCCATGTATCTCGGAGACGAAAAGACCATAGAATATATAGAAAAGCTCGATAAGATACTTATAGCTCACGGCGCTACCGAAAAGGTTTATCTGCCGAGCGACAGAATAAAACTCGAATGTTTAAAGTACGATATGCGTCTTTTGCAGGCAAAGGTAAAGCACCTCGGCACCGACGGAAACTTTAAGACAATGCAGCGTCTTATCGAGGAACTCGGCACATATACCGATATTCATACAAACGTTGACGTTACGGATATAGATACCGATAAGAAAACGCTTATAACCTCGGACGGCGAATATAACTACGGAAAACTCGTTGTGGCTGTCGGACGCGTGGGCAGCGGCTGGTTTGAAAAGCTGTGCCGCGAAAAGGGAATACCGGTTGAGAATAATCAGGTCGATATAGGCGTAAGAGTAGAGCTTCCGAGACTTGTATGGCAGGATATTTCACGCGAGATATATGAGCCTAAGGTTCTCTACCGCACAAAGAAATACGGCGACGTGTGCAGAATGTTCTGTTTCAATGACGGCGGAGAGGTCGTAATGGAAAATTCCGGCGGCATTATGACCGTCAACGGACACGCAAATTCCGACGAGAGCAAAAAGACAAAGAATTCAAACTTTGCTCTGCTTTCAACCGTAAACTTCACCCAGCCTTTCAATGAGCCGATAGCATATGCTAAGCATATAGCGCACCTCAGCAATATGGTAAGCGGCGGAGGAGTTATAGTTCAGAAATTCGGCGATCTTATAGGCGGCAAGCGTACAAATGAGCGCAGAATGGAAAAGAGCACCGTTATACCTACGCTCAAAGCCGTTCCCGGCGACCTTTCGCTTTGCATACCCAAACGCCAGCTCGATAATATAATAGAGACACTCTATGCAATAAATAATATTGCGCCCGGTACCGCAAATTATGATACGCTGCTTTACGGCGTTGAGGCAAAGTATTATTCCGTAAGACCCAAGTTTATAAATTCCGACTTTGAAATCGCCGACGGAATTTACGCGATAGGCGACGGCAGCGGCGTAACAAGAGGACTTTCCCAGGCGGGAGCAATGGGACTTTACGTCGGAGAAAAGCTCTGTCAGAAGAAGTAAAATATAATATTGAATTTCTCTCTGCGCCGTATGTGCGCAATATCCGAAATATTTTGCTTTTTCGTATATCCGGCGCGGAGATGAGAATATAAATACGCGTGAAAGGAGGAGTAATTATCAGTATATTCAGCATTTTTTCCGGCAGTTCAAAAAAGAAGAAAGCAGCAGTGTTTATAGATTACGAACACTGGTATATATCGCTTGACAAAAGCTATCATATAAAGCCGAATATAAAGGATTTTTCGGAAGAGATAAATAAGGAATACGACGTTACGGAAATGATATTTTTCGGCGACTTTTCAAACCCGTCGCTCAATTCCGAAATGCATAAAATACGAGCCTTTACAAATAAAATAGTCGAAACAAATAACGGCGGCGGATTTTATAAAAAAGATTTTACCGATTTTATAATGCTTGACCACATTTACAGAACCGCCTATACCGAAAAGGACATTGACACGTATATAATTTTTACCGGCGACGGACATTTTTCTTCAGTTGTGCTGTTTTTGAAACAGACCTGCAAAAAGCACGTTGTGATTTACGGCGTAAAGAACGCGTTTTCGGGACAGCTCAAACAGACTGCGGACGAGGCGCGAGAGATTCCGACCGAAACCGATAAGCTTCTGCCGTATGAACGCATGATCCTCTCAAATCTGTATACTCTGAGCCGTGAATACGAAAATCCGCGTGCGTCGTTCAGCAAGACCGTTACGACTGTGTGCGAAAAATTCGATGCCGACGAACTGAACGTCAGACGTGCGCTTGAAACGCTTATAAACGAAGGATATGTAATTCAGTACGACGCACAGATAGGTGCAAAAACCGTGCGTCTTATAAAACCCGATTTCGATAAGACCGAAAAAGCCGGAATTTATAAAAAAGGCAGCACCGTAAACAAAACAGAAAATTAATCAAAAAAAAGAAAACGACAAAAAGGAGTGGTTGACATTATGAAAAAACTGATGTTGGGAAATGCCGCGGCTGCAAGAGGTCTTTATGAGGCAGGCTGCCGTTTCGTTTCCAGCTATCCCGGAACTCCTAGTACAGAAATAACGGAATGTGCGGCGGAGTATAATGAAATCTATGCGGAATGGGCGCCTAACGAAAAGGTGGCTCTTGAAGGCGCTCTCGGCAGCGCGATTTCGGGCGTAAGAGCATTCTGCGCAATGAAACACGTAGGACTTAACGTCGCAGCGGATCCGCTGTTTGTAACGGCGTATACGGGAATAAACGCAGGACTTGTAATAGGCGTTGCGGACGATCCGGGTATGCACTCGTCCCAGAACGAGCAGGATTCGCGTCATTACGCAATAGCCGCAAAACTCCCGTGCCTCGAACCGTCGGATTCGTCCGAGTGCCTTGAATTTACAAAGGCGGCTTTCGATATGGCGGAAAAATTCGACACACCCGTAATAATGAGATTTTCGACGCGTGTTTCTCATTCGCAAAGTATAGTCGCGCTGTCCGACAGAACCGAACATGAAACAAAGCCGTATGAAAAAAATCCGGCAAAGTATGTAATGGCGCCGGCAAACGCGATAAAGCGCCACGTTGTAGTTGAAAAGCGTCTTTCGGATATGGCTGCATGGGCGGATTCATGTCCTTTTAATAAGACCGAGTATCACGATACCAAACTCGGAATTATCTGCGCAGGCAGCACATACGTTTACTCAAAGGAAGTTTTCGGCGATAACGCGTCTTATCTGAAGATAGGACTTGTAAATCCTCTGCCGGATAACCTTATACGCGACTTCTGTTCAAAGGTTGAGCGCGTAATTGTTGTTGAGGAACTCGATCCGATAATCGAAACTCACGTTAAGGCAATGGGCATAAAGTGCGACGGCAAAAATCTGCTTCCCGTGCTTTCCGAATTCTCGCAGGAGATCATCGCAAAGTGCGTAAACGGCACAGAGCCCAAATTTGTAAGCCTTGACGAGGATATACCCGTAAGACCTCCCGTTATGTGTCCTGGATGTCCGCACAGAGGACTGTTTTTCGTTCTCAAAAAGCTCGGCGTTACCGTAAGCGGAGATATAGGCTGCTATACTCTCGGTTCTGCGCCGCCCTTGTGCGCCGTTGATTCAACGCTCTGCATGGGCGCGTCGATTTCGGGGCTTCACGGCATGAATAAGTGCGGTGGAATAGATCCCAAAAAGTCGGTTGCGGTAATAGGCGACTCGACATTCGCACATTCCGGCGTTACGGGACTCATGAACATGGTCTATAATAAGGCTGTTTCAACAGTAATTATTTCCGATAACAGTATAACCGGCATGACCGGACATCAGCAGAACCCGACGACAGGCAAGACGCTGAAGGGCGAGACTACATATCAGATAAAAATTGAAAAGATATGCGAGGCGTTCGGCATAAAGGACGTTAAGATCATAGATCCCAACGAAATAAAGCTTCTCGAAGCCGGAATAAAGGATTCGCTCGGAAGAGACGAGGTTTCTGTAATAATTGCGCGCAGACCCTGCGTACTTCTCAAAGAAGTCAAAAAGGATAAATACTTTACCGTAAACTCCGATAAGTGCCGTAAATGCGGCGCGTGCATGAAGATAGGCTGTCCTGCGATAAGCATGACCGAAAACGGCGCGGTCATAGATGAAACGCTCTGCACCGGCTGCGAACTCTGCGAAAAGATGTGCGCGTTTGGCTGCATGGAAGTAAAGTCAAGATAAGGAGGACGCGGAAAATGAATAATACCACAAACATAATGATAACCGGCGTCGGCGGACAGGGAACCCTGCTTGCGAGCCGTATTCTGGGAAACGCGTTTATATCTCTCGGATATGACGTCAAAGTCTCAGAGGTTCACGGAATGAGCCAGAGAGGCGGCTCGGTCGTTACATACGTAAAATACGGTAAAGAGGTTTTCAGTCCGGTAATATGCAGAGGCGAGGCGGATTTTCTGCTTTCGTTTGAGCTTTGCGAGACCGCAAGATACCTGCCGTATCTCAAAAAGGGCGGTATAGTCGTAACAAGCACGCAGAAGATCAATCCCATGCCCGTAATCATGGGAGCTGCAAAATATCCCGAAGATATTATCGGAAAAATACAGTCAAAGGGCGTAAAGCTCATGTATGCCGACGCATTGCAGCTTGCAGAGGAGTGCGGTTCGTCAAAGGCGGCGAACGTCGTTCTTATAGGAATGTTTGCAAAGCACTCGGATATTGATAAAAAGGTATTTCTTGACGCGGTTGACGCGTGCGTTCCGGAAAAATTCAAGGAGCTTAACAGAAAAGCATTTGAAGCGGGATATTCGCTTGACTGAAGATTAATTAAAGGCATATTTTGCCGATAGGACGGTAAAAATTAAATGAGCAACTATTTCAATAAGGAAATCGAAACGGCAAACAGAGAAACGCTTGAAAAAATACAGTCCGAAAGACTTGTAAATACAGTAAAGCGCGTATATGATAACGTAGAGCTGTACAGAAAAAGAATGGACGAGGCAGGAATAAAGCCCGAAGACATAAAGAGCGTAAAGGATCTTTCAAAGCTGCCCTTTACATATAAGCAGGATCTTCGCGACACATATCCTTACGGAATGTTTGCCTGCCCAATGAAAGAGGTAGTCAGAATCCATGCCTCAAGCGGAACGACCGGCAGACAGACCGTTGTCGGATACACAAAGAACGATATCGATATG
>ERZ857745.946-NODE-946-length-39007-cov-5.580073_pt1 | contig 39007 bp, 46 predicted proteins | sample MGYA00519699_ERZ857745 | MGnify/ENA primary metagenome ERZ857745 (study PRJEB31778, sample SAMEA3449357) | human gut metagenome | biome: human gut; feature: human-associated habitat; material: faeces | place: United Kingdom | collected 2010/2012 ... | reverse complement strand
CCAAAATTGTACATTTTCATTTGCCCTTTTTGTACATTTTCACTTGACATTTACAGTTACTGTATTTGATAAATACGGTGTCCCGTACAGATATGTAGACGAAGATTTAAAAGCAGAAGTTCAAATGAGATATTTAATAGAACTTTTGAAATGTAAGGTGATAAAAAATGATAACAATACAAAGTGACTTATTTGAGTTTGCTTATGTACCCGATTGGTACAGGCATCTTCATGATTTAAAATGTATGGCATTGCCGGAGGCGTGGCAGTTCAAGAAACCGGCAGTTGAAACAAAGAATGCAGAAACACCGATATTGGAACGATATATACATACAATTTTTCGTAAACAGGCTATTGAATTCAACTCAGAACAAGAATATAATAAAGCATTAAAATATTTTTACATTGAGAATGAATGTGCCTGCTTTCATACAGGATTATACACCCCGAGCTATAAAGGCATATACGGTTGCTTTTTCAGAAATAAAAAGCAGGATTCTATGCTTGAATGGTATTTTAAAGGCTTTTGTGATGAAATGTCACCGTGGCTTAAATATATAGAGCCGTTGCCTGAACGGCCAGTGTATCATATGGCACAGCAAGGTTTGAATTTTAATCCCGAATGGTCAATAAGGGTAAATGTTGAGCATATTTTGGGTGATGAAGAAAATCTAAATAGAATTCCCGCAAAAATAAGAAAGGCTAAAAATTTGCCGTTGCTGTTGGAAACTGCGGTGGAGCTTGCAAGGCGAAAAGCAGTTATAGAACCGGGACTTATTTCTGCACAGGGATATATGGGGAGAGTGCAATATTTACTTCCGATATATCTTACTAAAATGAATAAGCCGGATTTGGCAATGACACTGACAGTTATGGACGGATACTATTTAGGAAACACTTGTCTGACCCTTGAAATGGCATATCTCAATGCTCGGGCAATAGCCAAACCGTCAGCGCCATGGCTTTTGGAGCTTATAAAATAATAAAAAAACATAATGCTTGGTAAACAGTTCTTTTCTGAAATGTTTACCAAGCCTTTTTTTATTATCAATAAAAAGGAGTATTTTATATGAAAACTTAATTCAGAGCCGAATGGCTTGCATAAAAAAATGCGAGTTTTTTCGGCTTGTTAGAGTGCCGTTTTTCTTGCGGAAAGGCGGCACTTTTTATGAAAATTAAATATGAGTTTGCGGACGGAGATGTGGAAGTTGATGTTCCTAATGAATGGGCGAGTATTCTGGTGGAACTGGACAGACTGGAGAGGAATAATGATAAGAAGGAAAGACGCAGGCACTATTCACTTGATTCGTGTGTATATGAAGGAATTGTTTATGCATCGGAGGACAAAAATCTTACGGCAATTTTTGAAACAGACAGTAAGTTCGGGAGATTAACAGAAGCGATAAAATATCTTTCGGACAAGCAGAAGTCACTTATAAAGGCTGTATATTTTGACGGAATGTCTGTAAGTGATTATGCGAAACATATGGGGATAAGTCAGTCGGCAGTATCACAGCAGTTAAAAACAATTTATAAAAAGCTGAAAAAGTTTTTATAAAAAACCTTATATTTCAGTGTTTTTGTGTCCGTATAGTGAAGGGTATAAAAAAATTAGCCTTTCGGAAAGGACGTTTAACTATGAAACATACATTAACAATCAGTGTTTCAAAGAAACCGAGAGCGGACAGTATTGTGAATTTCCGCAGTATATCAATAAGGGAGAGATTTCTCCGTCTTTTGTTTGGCATACCGTGTAAGATGACAATACTTGTTCCGGGTGACAGTGTAGAGAAACTTTCGATATGTGAAGTGAACAAGGAGGGGAGAAGATGAGCAGAACGAAACTTTTGCTTGACGTTGTAAGCGATATGCGTTCGCTTGCGGACAGTTTGGAAACCATGGCAAATGCCGTGGCAGGCAATGACGGCGTATCAAAGGAAAAACAAGCGGATAAGCCGAGCGTTACACATGAAATGCTGCGTGAACTTGCGGTTAAATTGTCACGAAACGGTAAGCGTGAGGAAATAAAACAGCTTATTGAAAAATACGGAGTAAAGAATATTACTGCTGTTGCAGAATCAGACCTTGATTCATTTTATGCAGATTTACAGCAGATGGAGGTATCTTGATATGCCACCGTTAAATCATGCTGTACTTTCTGCGTCATCGGCATATCGTTGGCTGGAATGTCCGCCGTCGGCACTGGCAACAGCAGATATTCCGGACGAAACAACAATATATGCACAGGAAGGTTCGGCAGCTCATGAGATGGCGGAATATAAAATCAGGTGGCATTTAGGTGAAAAGGACCTTGCACCTCCGAATATCGGAAACTTCCATGCAGAAGAAATCGATAGATATACAGACAGCTATGCGTATTATGCGACAGATAAAATCGAAACAATAAGAAAAATATGTCCCGACGCAATAGTTATGGTAGAACAAAGACTTGACTTTTCAAATTATGTTAAGGACGGCTTCGGTACGGGTGACCTTGTTATAGTTGCAGATGATGTAATGCAGGTTATAGATTTTAAGTACGGCAAAGGCGTAACGGTATCGGCAGAGCACAATCCGCAGATGATGTTGTATGCATTGGGTGCACTTAATCTTTACGATTATCTGTATGATATCAAGACAGTGAAAACAGCCATTGTTCAGCCAAGACTTGATAATATTTCTGAATGGGAGATTTCTGTTGATGAACTTCTGGAATGGGCGGAGAATACACTGAAACCGATAGCCGAACTTGCCGCAAAAGGCGAGGGCGAATTTAAAGCGGGAAATCATTGCCGATTCTGCAAATTAAGAGCTGTATGCAGAAAACGTGCAGAACTTATGCTTGAAACAGCGGAATATGAGTTTAAAGACCCCGCGGAACTTAATGATGATGAAATATTGCACATACTGACGATAGCGGACGACCTGTCAAAATGGGCAGAAGATGTATATTCTTATGCACAGGCGAAAGCTATAAATGAGGGGAAAAGCTGGAGCGGATTTAAAATAGTCGAGGGACGTTCCAAACGACAGTATGCGGACGAAAACAAGATTGCAGAGGTTTGCCGAAATAACGGTTATACCATGTCACAGATATATAAAAGCACGCTTATAGGTATAACTGATATGGAAAAGCTTATGGGCAGAAAAATTTTTAAAGAACTGCTCGGTGACTATATCATAAAACCGAAAGGCAGACTGACACTTGTACCGGAAACTGATAAGAGAGAAGAAGTACATACATTGGGTGAGTTTAGAAAGGAATTTTAATATGGCACATTTAGTAACGGGTAAGGTCAGATTGTCATATGAACATATATGGGAGCCTGCATCTATTAACGACAGTGATGAAAAGTACAGTGTTTCTTTGATTATACCAAAGTCTGATACAAAGACGGTAAAAGATATTCAAAACGCAGTCGAACAGGCAAAGCAGGACGGCAAAGCAAAGTTCGGAGGAAGAATACCTGCGAATTTGAAACTGCCTCTTCGTGACGGTGATATTGAACGTCCTGATGATGAGGCATATAAAGACTGCTATTTCATAAACTGCAATTCAAAAGATAAACCGCAGATTGTGGATAAGAATGTACAGCCTATTTTAGACAGAAATGAGGTTTACAGCGGATGTTATGCAAGAGTGTCAATATCTCTTTATCCGTTTAATACAAACGGAAATAAAGGAATTGCGTGCGGACTTGGCAATATACAGAAGATTGCAGACGGAGAACCGCTTGGCGGACGTACCAGAGCAGAGGAGGATTTTGAAGCATATGATGAAGAAGATGATTTCTTAAATTAAGGTGAATTGGAGATGTATGCAAAAAAAGAACACCTCGTAAGATGTTCTTAAATAATATGCTGTTGAAGCCATTGAAGAATATCAGAATCAGACTGAGTTCCTGACGCAACTGATAAAATAAGTTCAATCAATTCGGTATCAGTGTACTTTAAATCAATGTCGTTTATTGCAAGAAATACAAGCATTGCGTGAGTACCGATTCGCTTATTACCATCTACAAACGGATGATTTTTTACAAGTCCAAAACATAGGCGAGAGGCTTTATCCAATAAAGTCGGATACAGTTCCTCTCCACCGTATGTTTGGAATGGTGTATTGATAGCTGATTCTAAAAGAGAATCATCGCGTATATCAAGTGAACCTCCGAATTCTTTCACAAGCTGTGAATGTAATAATAAAATTTGTTCTTTAGTAAGGATTTTCATTTTGCAAGTTCCTCATATACGGCCTTATTACGAGTAATTAATTTTTCTGATATAGCTAATACATCATCAGTTTGTGCTGATAATTGTTCATCAGCTTGATTGAATTCTAAAATTAGATAGCGAGGTGAGTTGTTTTTTAGAATTACGGCAGAACCGTACTGGTCAACAAGTCTTGCTACTTTAGAAAAGTTTTGATTGGCTTCGGAAATAGAAACCATTGTTTTGGTATTGACATTCATATTGCATACCTCCATTTCTTTTATATAAATATTATATTCTTATTTTAGGATAAAGTCAACCTAAAATTTAATGGTAAATGGTGAAAACTATGAAAAAATTAAGCTGTGATATTGAAACCTTTTCTGACGTAGACCTTATAAGGTGCGGAGTATATAAGTATGCGGACTCTCCTAATTTTGAGATGTTACTGTTTGCATATGCTGTTGATGACGGTGATGTTAATATAATTGACGTTGCAGGCGGTGAAGAACTTCCGGAGGAAATAATACAAGCGATAAAATCAGATACCGTTGTGAAAACAGCATATAACGCACAATTTGAGCGTGTGTGTCTGTCAAGGTATCTTAAACTTCCCGAGGGAGAATATCTTAATCCGCAGTCTTGGTACTGTACAGCTGTGCAGGCTGCGGAACTGGCACTGCCTTTGTCGCTTGCAGATGTCGGAAGTGTACTCGGATTAGAGAGGCAGAAGATGACGGAGGGCAAGGAGTTAATTAAGTATTTCTGTGTACCGTGCAAGCCGACAAAATCAAACGGAAACCGTACCCGAAACAGACCGTGTCACGATATAAATAAATGGGAAACATTCAAAAAATACTGTATGCGTGATGTAGACGTTGAACGTCAGATTGCTGATAAACTTAAGATGTATCCTATAAGCGATGAGGAACATCGACTATATGTTCTCGACCAAATAATAAATGACAGAGGGGTATTAGTTGACTGTGAATTGGCGGGACAGGCGGTAAAGCTTAATTCAATACAGACGGCTGTGGCGGTTGAACAGGCATATATGATAACGGGACTTGAAAATCCTAATTCAGTAACGCAGTTAAAACAGTGGCTCAAGGAAAACGGTGTGGAAATTGAAAGCCTGTCAAAAAAGGCTGTTAAGAGTCTGGCAGATGAAACAGACGGAGATGTCAGTGAAATGCTGAAACTCCGTCTGCTTATGGCGAAAACGTCCGTCAAGAAATATGAGGCTGTAATACGCAGTGTGTGCAGCGATAACCGTGTACACGGAATGATGCGTTTCTGCGGTGCAAACAGAACGGGAAGATGGTCCGGTAACATTCTGCAGCCGCAAAACCTGCCTCAGAACCATCTGCCGGATTTAACACTTGCAAGGGATATTGTAAAGGACGGAGATTTTGAGATGCTTGACATGATGTTCGGTAATGTGCCGAATGTCCTATCGGAGCTTATAAGAACCGTCCTCATTACGAAACCAAACCACAGATTTATTGTTGCAGACTTCTCGGCTATTGAGGCTCGTGTGCTTGCTTGGATAGCAGGAGAGCAGTGGCGAATAGATACATTCAGAAACGGCGGTGATATTTACTGTGCGTCCGCAAGTAAGATGTTTAAAGTGCCGGTTGAGAAACACGGAGTAAACGGCGAACTGCGTCAAAAGGGGAAAATATCCGAACTTGCCTGCGGTTACGGCGGCTCAGTCGGTGCGTTAAAGAATATGGGTGCTGTTGAGATGGGAGTGCAGGAGAATGAACTTCAGGGCTTAATTAACGATTGGAGAAATGCCAATCCGCATATTGTACGTTTTTGGTACGAAGTCGGCAATGCGGCAATGAAAGCAATAAAAGAAAAAACAACCGTTCCGTTAGGAAAACTTGTGTTTGCGTATGAACGGGGGATATTATTCATACGTCTGCCAAGCGGAAGACGGCTGTCATATATAAAACCTCGAATCGGTACAAATAGGTTCGGCGGTGACAGCATTACATATATGGGGATAAACTCCGCAAAGAAGTGGGACAGACTTGAAACTTTCGGCGGTAAGCTGACAGAGAATATCGTACAAGGGACTGCAAGAGATTTGCTTGCAAATGCACTGATAAATGCGGCAAATGCGGGATATGATACTGTTTTTCACGTTCATGATGAAATTATATGTGAAGTTCCGAACGGTTACGGTTCGGTTGACGAACTGTGCAAGCTGATGTGTATAAAACCCGAATGGGCGGACGGACTTCCGCTTAATGCTGACGGTTTTGAATGTGAGTATTATAAAAAGGAATAACAAAAATGCAAAAGAAAATAAATTTAAAGGGGTACGATTATGAAAATAAGATGTTTGGATAAAAAAGACTGCTTTGCTAATGCAGACGGTTATTGTATTTGCTTAACGAATAATGATTTCGGAGGAAGAAGATGTTCGTTTTATAAGACAAAGACGAAAGCTGCGACAGAACGCAAAAAAGTTGAGAAACAATTAAAACGAAAGGGAAAAACGGGATTAATAGACATGTATAACGGGAGGGGACAATGAAAATATCTGTCGGGAACAGCCGTACATCAAGAGCGTGGAAGATTAAAGAATTTTCGTGGGAGAAATTTGTTCAGAAGTGTTCTCAGACAATACGAACGGCTGAAACGGTGCAGGAATATCGTAAACTTCCCAAAGGTCAGCAGGATAATATCAAAGATGTGGGCGGATTTGTCGGAGGTGAACTTCGCAGCGGTCTAAGGAGAAAAGATACTGTGATTAACCGATGTCTGCTCACTCTTGATGCGGATTACGCAGACGAGGACTTTTGGGAGCAGATTGAACTGTTCTTTAATTTCAAATGCCTGATATATTCTACACACAAGCATACTGCACAAACACCGAGATTTAGGCTTATTATCCCTCTGTCACGTCCTGTTACGGCAGATGAATATACGGCGGTTGCACGCAGAATAGCGGCAGATATAGGCATAGAACAGTTTGACGATACAACGTATCAGCCGCATAGACTTATGTATTGGCCGTCAACATCTTCTGACGGTGAGTTTGTATTTCAGCACCGTGACGGTGAAGAAATAGATGCGGACGCAGTGCTTGCACGTTATAAAGACTGGCATGATACTTCTGAATATCCTGTTTCGTCAAGACAGAAAAAAATTGTATCACACGCATTGAAGAAACAGGCAGACCCTCTGACAAAGCAGGGAATAGTAGGTGCATTTTGCCGTGCATATACGATACAGGACGCAATAAGCACATTACTTTCAGATGTATATGAACCAAGCAGTCTGGACGGTCGTTATGATTATATCCCCGCCGATTCCGTAGCCGGAGTAATAGTGTATAATGACAAGTTTGCATACTCTCATCACGCAACAGACCCTGCCTGCGGTAAGCTGTGCAACAGCTTTGATTTGGTGCGGATACATAAGTTTTCATATCTTGACAAAGATGAAACCGACAGTGAGAAATCAGCCTCATTTAAAGCAATGACAGACTTTGCAATGCAGGACGGCAGAGTTAAAGAACAGACACTGACGGATAAAGAAAAGGCTGTGTATGAGGAGTTTTCTGTGATTAATGACAATGACAATACATCGTGGCATAAGTATTTGTCTGTGAATAAGCACGGTGACGTAGAAAACAGCATACAAAATCTTACGATAATACTTCAGAACGATCCGAAACTAAAGGGAATAGTTTTTAACGAACTGTCGGACTGTATAGAAATTAACGGTGATGTACCATGGCAGCACCCGTCTAAGTATTGGCGGGACGCTGATGACGCACAGCTGCTTACATATCTTACATACAGCTACGGTAAATTCACAAGAGTGAATTATGATGTGGCACTTGCAAAAGTTGTTGATGACCGTTCGTTCCATCCGATACGGCAGTATCTTGACGGTCTGCCGAAGTGGGATAAGCAGAAACGTGTAGATACGCTTTTAACGGATTACCTTGGTGCAGAGGACAATCCATACACTCGTGCGGTTATCCGTAAAACACTATGCGGAGCGGTAGCAAGAGTAATGGTGCCGGGAATAAAGTTTGACACTATGCTTGTACTGTCAGGACCGCAGGGGATTGGAAAAAGCACGATTATATCCAAGCTTTGCGGTGAGTGGTTTAATGATTCTCTATTGCTGTCGGATACAAAGGATAAAACGGCGGCTGAAAAACTGCAGGGATTTTGGATACTTGAAATAGGCGAGCTTGCAGGGCTTAAGAAAACGGAAATTGAAACACTTAGAGGCTTTATATCAAGGCAGAATGATGTGTTTCGTGCCTCATTCGGAAGACGTGCAACACCGCATTTAAGGCAGTGTATTTTTATCGGAACTACAAATGCCGAACATGGGTATCTGCGTGATACTACGGGAAATCGCCGTTTTTTCCCTGTTAAGGTGTCAGGTAATTCAAAGAAAAAGCCGTGGCAGTTATCACAGAGTGATATAGATCAAATTTGGGCGGAGGTGCTTGTGTATTACAAGCGGGGCGAACCGCTTATTCTTGATGAGCAGACGGAGAAACTTGCTAAGAAACTTCAGCGTGAGGCTATGGAAACAGACGAACGTGAGGGTATGGTGCGTGAATACCTTGAAACATTGCTGCCTGTAAATTGGAATGAAATGTCCTTGTATGAACGTCGGAATTTTCTTGACGGAAGTGAATTCGGAGAGGTGAATATTAAAGGGGAAATAAAGCGTCAGAAGGTATGCAATATGGAAATATGGTGTGAATGTTTCGGTAAGGCGAAAGCGGATTTGAAAAGGATTGACGCAAATGCCATATCTGCCATTATGGCAAAAATAGAGGGCTGGCAGAAGATGAGCAAAAAGAGCCGTTTCGGAATTTATGGAGCGGCAGCAGGTTACGAAAGGACAGAGGTATAGACTTCTATATCTGTTTTGTGTTCCGATGTATCCGAAAAGTTCCGTAAAAAAGCTTGGTTCGGAACACTAAAAAACGGCATAAAACCTATATAAATTAAAGGTAATGTTCCGATGCTACCTAAAAAGTTATATAGATTATATATTATTATATTAAAAATTACGCACATATATATACGCGCGTAGGATATAGGGAACGGAAGGAACTTCGGAACTTGTATGGGAGGTAAAATGCGTGAGAAAGAGATAGAAAAAATGCTTGTGAATGCAGTGAAAATACACGGAGGTCTTGCACTGAAATTTGTATCGCCGAACTTTAACGGTATGCCCGACAGATTGATTTTGCTACCTTTCGGAAAAATTGCATTTGCAGAGATGAAAGCACCCGGACGGAAAATGAGGAGCATACAGATAAAGCGAAAAAGGCAATTAGAATCATTAGGTTTTTCGGTGTATTGCATTGACGGTACGGAACAAATCGGAGGTGTGCTTGATGAAATTGAGCAGAGATAATTTGCATGAGTATCAAAAGTACGGTGTTGATTTTATAATAAACAATCCGATTTCGGCACTTATGCTTGAATGCGGTCTGGGTAAGACGATAACAACACTCACCGCTGTAAGTGACCTTATGTATGATTATTTTGAGATTTCAAAAGTCCTTATAATAGCTCCGCTCAGAGTTGGACTGTCGGTATGGAAACAGGAGTGTGACAAATGGGAACAGCTAAAATACCTGAGATGTTCAATAGCAATCGGTAGTGCGGACGAAAGGGAAAAAGCCTTAAAAGCGGATGCCGACATTTATATCATAAACCGTGAAAATGTAGAGTGGCTTGTAAATAGCGGTCACATTGATTTTGATATGGTTGTGATAGACGAACTCAGTTCGTTTAAATCCCATCAAAGCAAACGGTTTAAAGCACTGCGTAAGGTCAGACCTAAGTTTGACAGAATTGTAGGTCTGACCGGAACGCCTGCACCTAACGGCTTGATTGATTTGTGGGCTGAGATAAATCTGCTGGATATGGGAGAAAGGCTCGGAAGATATATAACAGGTTTTCGTGATGAATATTTCAAACCGGATAAACGAAACGGTGCGATTGTGTATTCATACAAGCCGTTGGTTAATGCAGAAAAAAGGATATATGAGAAAATATCGGATATATGTATTTCGATGAAAGCAACGGATTATATCAAAATGCCTGAAAGAATAGACAATATTTACGAAGTTGAGATGAACGATAAAGAGATGAAACTTTATCGGAAACTTGAAAAGGAAATGTTTCTGCCGTTTGCCGATGGTGATATTGACGCGGTAAATGCGGCGAGTCTTAGCAACAAGCTCCTTCAGCTTGCCAACGGCGCGGTTTATGATGAGAACGGGAAGGTCAGGAAAATACATAGCCGTAAGCTTGACGCTTTGGAGGATTTAATTGAGGCGTCAAACGGAAAGAGCATACTTGTTTATTACGGCTATAAGCACGATAAGGACAGAATAGCAGAAAAATTTAATATCCGTGAGATAAGAACAGAACGGGATATATGCGATTGGAATAACGGTAAAATACAAATTGCGTTGGCACATCCGGCAAGCTGCGGACACGGACTGAATTTGCAGAAAGGCGGAAGCACGATTATATGGTTCGGACTGACGTGGAGTTTGGAACTGTATCAGCAGGTGAATGCAAGACTTTATAGGCAGGGACAGAAAAACACAGTAGTTGTTCATCATATTGTGACAAAAGGTACGGTTGATGAAGATGTGATGACGGCTTTAAATGATAAAGACATGGGACAGGCTTCTTTGATGGAGGCTGTAAAAGCAAGGATGGAGGGAATATACAAATGACGGCAAAGGAATATTTAAGTCAGCTTATAACAATGGATAATGCGATAAACAGAAAACAACAGCGTCTTATGACACTTCGTGATGTTGCAATGAATACCACTCCGAATTACAGCGGAGAAACAGTTCAGCATACAAGAAATAAAAATCCGCTTGAAAATATAATGACAAAGATAATCGATATTGACCGTGAGATTGACAGAGATATTGATGAACTTGTCGATTTTAAAGCAGAGGTATGGGAACAGCTTGACAAAATCGCAGATGAAAGATATAAACGTATTTTGTGGCTTAGATATGCCGACCGTAAGACGTGGAGATATATTGCGTTGGAACTTAATTTTACAATACGGTATATTCATAAAATGCACTCGAAAGCCTTGGCTGAACTTGATAAAATCATATAAAAATAAAATTGGACACTATAGTTCACGCAAGTTCACTTCAGTTCACTCTTGAACATCGTAAAAAAGTGTGCTATGCTATAATTGCGAGAGAAGAATAAACAGAGAGCTGATATGTAACAGTCGGCTTTGTGTATTGTTCCGATAATTGGGGTTGTATTATTCCGATACACTTGATATTGTTCCGATAATACGGTATACTATAAATAGATTGGAGTGATACAAATGTATTTGACGGTAAAAGAGATAGCTGAAAAATGGGGGATTTCCGAACGTAGAGTTCGTATTCTTTGCTCTGAGGGTAAAATAGAAGGAGCGGTGCATGAGGGACGAAAGTGGAAAATTCCTTCCGATGCAGTGAAACCGGAAGATGGAAGATACAAGTCAAATCAAAGTTTGATTGATATAATAGACAAAAAGAAAGCCGATTTAGATAAAAAGCGTCCGTTGACTGAGGGTGAGGTTCAAAGACTGACAGAGGAGTTTATCGTGGAATACACATATAACTCTAATGCTATCGAAGGAAATACTTTAACTCTTCGTGAAACAGATATGGTGCTAAGAGGTCTTACAATAGATAAAAAGCCATTAAAAGACCATATGGAAGCAGTAGGTCATAAAGAGGCATTTGATTTTGTGAGTGAACTTGTGAAAAATAATGCTGCCATAACAGAGAGCGTGATAAAGCAAATTCATTATTTGGTTCTTGCTGATAAAAAAGATGACCGTGGTGTCTACAGAAAAGTTCCGGTAAGAATAATGGGTGCCAAACATGAACCTGTGCAGCCTTACTTGATAGCTCCGAGGATGGAACAGTTGTTGGAACAATATTATAATAATACGGAGCATATTGTTACTAAGCTTGCAAGATTTCATATTGAATTTGAAAGCGTACATCCATTTATTGACGGTAACGGCAGAACGGGAAGATTGCTTGTAAATCTCGAATTGATGAAAGCAGGATATCCGCCGATAGACATTAAGTTTGCAGATAGAATTGCATATTATAATGCATTTGATGAATATCATTCAAAGCACAATGTATCAGCAATGGAAAAACTGTTCGCAAATTATATCAATGAGAGACTTGACTACTATCTGTCGATATTATGAAAAAGTAATCTCAAAACCTAAGAATTGAAAGTAAAAAGTTATACAAAGAAGGATGTTTCCTATACGGAGCGTCCTTTTTTCGTTGGAGGAAAGAATATGCCATACAGACCAAAGAAACCATGCAGACATCCGGACTGTGCAAATTTAACTGACGGAAGATATTGTGAGGAACATATATCATACCACCCTGAAGTTACTCGCTCAGCCACAAAGCGTGGATACGGAAGTAAATGGAGAACGTCAAGCAAGGCATATCTTAGAGAACATCCTCTGTGCGAGATTTGTAAGAGGAACGGGAAATACGTTCAAGCTACGGAGGTTGACCATATCAAACCGCACAGAGGTGACAATAAATTGTTTTGGGACAAGAGCAACTGGCAGAGCCTTTGTAAGAGTTGTCATGATAAAAAAACAGGTAAAGAAGACAGTCGACTGACATACGAATATAAAAAGGAAATACAACTGCAATAAAAAACGACATTATTGCTGACAAAAGTAAAAAAATATGATATATTGATATTGTAAAAACTAATTAACATCATACAATTAAGAATGATGACTATATAGAGTCGATAGAAACGGAGATACTTATGACAACAATATCAATACAAATAGACGACCAAACAAAGTCGGAGGCTGAAAAAATTGCTAAAGAAATTGGGATACCTCTTAACACGGTAATCAATATATTTTTAAAGAGTTTCATTGAAAATCACGGATTTCCATTCAGTGTTGTCTCGACTGATAATACAGAGCAAGTACCGATAATAGATATTAATGTATTAGATGAGTCTGTAAAGCGTGCAATTAATAAGTCCAGATGACTTTTAGACTTATGACTTCAACTCTTTTAGAGCGTCTTCAACATCATATGCCTTTAAATTGGGATCGCGCAGCATACGCTCTGTTTCAAGCATTGCCGCCACTGTTTCTGAGTTGGGTGTGTTTATAGTTATGTCGAACGAAATACGTCCTTCGCGTACTGACTGACGCAGAAAAATGTTAAACGCTGTGGTCATATTCATACCAAGCTGAGAAAACAGTGTATCGGCTTGAGCTTTCAAGTCGCTGTCAATGCGAAAACTTACATTTGATATGTTAGCCATGTAAAATCACTCCTTCCGTTGATTGTAGTATTATTATAACATATTAGACTGCTAATATCAAACTAATAAAACGCAATCAGCAGTTTAATGTATAAATATTATATGCAATTATAATAAAGATATCATAGGCAGCGAAGCAAATAAAAAATATATAATCGGTTAAAGGTTTACAATCCCGAATGAACAAATAATCGGGCATTTTATGGGTACACTCTTCCCAAGGGGCTATATAATCTTAAAAAAATGGGTGAGCGTAGACCGTTGCCCCCATTTACGCAAATTTTCGCAAAATTAAGCAAGGGGGCCTAAAAACGGTCACATTAAAATTATCGCATAACTAAATATGCACTTGCATTATTGCATACTTGAAATCGTTCTCAAGTGTGCATTTTTATTGCTTTTTAATATAAAAAAGGTTCACAAAAATGTGAACCGATTATTATCAGGGCTGCAAACGAAAATTCAATGAAGCTATTTGGTATTACAAAAGTAAATTGAACACTGACAATAAAATAATATAAAAACAGTAAAATCTTCATAAGCATTCCTCCTCCTAAAACGCAATTCTTTTCGTTTGCTCTGAACCACACTTGGTCTGGTGAGTCATAGAGGAGCTTAACAGATGACTCATAAATATTATATCACAACATTATGAAGATTTCAATTATTCGGCTGTTGTTTATTGAATTTTACTGATAGAGGAGAACAGTTTATGACCGAAGAACAGAAAATTAAAATTCGCAGAATGCGGCTTGACGGTAACGGATATAAGCATATTGCAAGTACACTTATTCTGCCGCTGAGTACAGTGAAATCATATTGTAAACGAAAAGGACTTGTAGGCATAGGACCAGTGGTGGCAATGAACAACGATGTATCTGTACAGCTTGGACTTATCTGCCGGAACTGCGGAAAACGGCTTAAGCATACAGCAGGCAAAAAAAGAAAAGTTTTTTGCTCGGACAAATGCAGAAAACAATATTGGAATTTACATAACGGAGGGAAAGTATGATTGAACATATAGAACCGAAAGCAACGGCAGACGGAGTTGCAGTGTATTGTGCTCACGATAAGATTGTCGATACGGACAGCTTGGTGGGCAATCCGAGAAATCCGAACAAGCACCCTAAAGAACAGATAACCGCATTGGCTAAAATCATAAAACGTCAAGGCTGGCGACATCCGATTGTAGTGTCAAACCGTTCCGGATTTGTGGTAAAAGGTCACGGAAGACTTCTTGCCGCAAAAGAAATCGGAGCAAAGCAAGTGCCTGTGGATTTACAGGACTATGAAAGTGAAGCTTCGGAATATGCCGACCTTATGGCAGATAATAAAATACAGGAGTTTTCAGAACTTGATATGAAAATGTCTGCTGATATTTTACAGGATATAAAGGACAGCGGTGACATTGAACTTGAGATGTCTGCATTTACGGAAGAAGCACTTAATGAACTTCTCGCAAAATCACAAGAGGGTGAAGTTAAAGAAGATGATGCAGATTTGACACCTCCGGAAAATCCGGTGTCTGAACAAGGTGATATATGGCTTTTGGGAAAACACAGATTAATATGCGGTGACAGTACAAAAGCGGAAACGTATGAAAACTTGATGAATGGCAAAAAAGCAAATCTTGTTGTAACAGACCCGCCGTATAATGTTGCATACGAGGGTACGGCAGGTACTATTCAAAATGACAGCATGGAGGACGGAAAGTTTTATGAATTTCTGTTTTCAGCTTTTAAGTGTATGTATGATGTTTGTGCGGACGGTGCAAGTATTTATGTTTTTCATGCCGATAAGGAAAGTATAAATTTTAGAACGGCATTTCGTGATGCCGGATTTTTCTGTCATCAAACGTGTATATGGGTGAAAAATACACCCGTGCTCGGCAGATGTGATTATCAGTATTGTCATGAGCCTATACTTGTCGGATGGAAACCTACAGCCGGACATAAGTGGTATTCTGACAGAAAACAAAGAACGGTATGGAATTTTGACAAGCCGAAGAAATCAGAACTTCATCCGACAACAAAACCAATACCGCTTGTGGCATATCCGATACAAAATTCAAGTGTGGTTAATTCAGTTATTCTTGAACCGTTCGGCGGCAGCGGAAGTACATTGATTGCGTGCGAACAGACTGACCGTATATGTTATGCGATTGAGATTGATGAGAAGTTTGTAGATGTAATTGTAAGACGTTATGTGGATTTTAAAGAAAATTCAGATGACGTTTTTTTATTGCGTAACGGTGAAAAAATTCCGTACAGTGAGGTATTGACTAATGAGTAATTTAACACTTGGCTCATTATTTGATGGCAGCGGGGGTTTTTCTCTTGCCGGAATGATGGCTGGAATTACGCCTATATGGGCGAGTGAAATCGAACCGTTTCCTATTCGGGTTACTACAAAGCGTATACCGCAGATGAAACACTACGGGGATATTTCAAAAATGAACGGCGGAAAGATTGAGCCTGTTGATATAATTACATTCGGGAGCCCTTGTCAAAACTTGTCTTTGGCGGGAAAACGTGAAGGGTTAAACGGTGAAAAATCATCAATGTTTTTTGAGGCGATTCGGGTTATAAAGGAAATGAGGGAGAATACAAATGGAGAATATCCGAGATGGATTGTGTGGGAGAATGTGCCGGGAGCAATGTCAAGCTCAAAAGGACAGGATTTTAGGACAGTCCTTGAAGAAATCTGCAAAATCAAAGATGAAACCGTACATATTCCTATGCCTGAAAAGAAATGGACAACAGCCGGAGAAATTGTGGGAAATGATTATTCCGTTGCCTATCGAATACTCGATGCGCAATACTTCGGAGTCCCTCAAAGACGCAGAAGAATCTTTCTTGTCGCAGATTTTGCAGGAGAATGTGCCGGAAAAGTATTATTTGAGTCAGAGAGCGTGTTCGGGAATTTTAAGAAGAGCCTCTGCTCGCGGCAAGGAACTGCCGGAACTGCTGAAACGGGCATTGGAGAAACAGGCACAATATGTTTAAACGATCAAGGCGGAGAACGTATAGATGTGATGCAAGACAAAACAACTACATTGAGAGCACAGGCACATCATCCGCCGTGTGTAATGTTTGAAAATCACTCTCAAGATACAAGATATATAGATCCGTTGGAAGTATCGCAGACAGTGCTTGCAACTTTCGGAACGGGCGGTAATAATCAGCCGTTTGTCGTGCATACACCAAAAACTTTAAAAATCAGATGCGGATGTGACGGCGGCGGTAAAGGTGCATTGATACAAGAAAATAAGTCGGCAACATTAAGCTGTAATAATGACCAGACCTTATTTGAACCGAAAGTGTACGGGATATGTTCAAACGATAGCAATTCGATGAAGTCTGACAATCCGAACAGCGGAATATATGCGGCAGATACTTCTCGCACCATTGACTGCGGAGGTGTAAATCCGTCATCTAATCAAGGAGGTATGGCTGTTGTTGCATTACAGGGTTCAATGATTGGACGTAAGGAGAAAAACGGACCGAACGGCAGCGGATTTAATCAGGATACATCATTTACATTAAATACAGTTGACCGACATGCGGTTGCATACGGAATTGACCGTGCTGCATTTAATCAAGGACAAAATGCGTTATATGATTTTGCAATAGAAAAAGAGAAACAGCCGACAATGGTGGCAAAAGGTCCGGGAGCGGTAGCCGAACCTGCATATTCGGCAAGCAAGGCATCATTCTTTACAAGTGCCGAAAAAGAATGTGCAAATACACTTGTTGCAAGCGATTACAAAGACCCTCCGCTTGTAAATGATACAAACGGTACGGAATATATAGTAAGACGTCTGACACCTAAAGAATGTGCTCTGCTGCAAGGGTTCCCTGTATGGTGGTGTGACGGTTTGGAAACAGAAAATCCTACGGAAGAAGAAATTCAGAAATGGTCGGATATTTTTGAAAATCACAGAAAAGCACTTTGTAAAAGTACAAAACCGAAAACAAGAAATCAGATTATAAAGTGGCTTAAAAATCCTCATTCCGACAGTGCGGAATATACGATGTGGGGAAATGGTGTTGCACTTCCGTGCGTGTTCTATGTATTGAACGGAATTGCTCACTATGCTGAACTCACAAATTCTGTAATATAATATTGTGTACTATACACCTTGATATATTTTCTGCATGACGGTAATATGTGCTTAACAAAAAAATAAAGGAGGATTACCGTAATGGAGATTAAATATAATCTGACAGGAACGGACAGAAAGGCTCTTGTGAAAGCAGTTAGCAATATAATTGGAAAAAAGTCTAAATATCTTGGAGCACCGTCGTTTGCTTATCAAATTGGAGACTACTGCACAGTTACGAGTGACGGAACACTTAAAATTTCAAACGACACCGACAATGATAAGGTTGAGCATTTACTTGAAAAGCTGTATGAGTGCGGATATGAAACCGAGAATGATGAAAATGTTGATATTTCAGATACAAATAAAGATTTTGAAAGTGAAACAATAGGCTGTTCAATCGGACTGCCGATTGCAAAATTATCTGATAAACCTTGTAGCGATAAAATAATTGCAAATCTCAAAGCGATTATTGCGGGTAAAATGACCTTGTTTCAAAAAGCAGTCGGTACGGATAAGGAACTGAAAGTTGAATGGAACAAGGATGAAATATGGTTTGACTGGTTTGACAGCGTAATTCCAAATGAAAAGCTTGGACTGTATATATCACTTTTCAAAGCCCTTTACCAAATGGCAGAAAAAGCCGTAAGAGTGAATACAAAGGATAAGCCGGTTGACAACGAAAAATTTGCAATGCGTACATTTTTAAACCGTATCGGTTTATCAGGTATTGAATATAAACCGCTCCGTAAAGAACTGATGAGAAATCTCAGCGGTGACGGTGCATTTCGCTACGGCAGACCTGAGTGATGTAAGTAAGAAAAATAAACACGAACTCAATCCACTGCCGTAATGTACACAAATTACAGTGTATATTATTGTGTACTAATCGTATTGATATAATCTCCGTATGACGGTAATATGTGTTACAAGAAAAGGGCAGAAAGCCTAAAAAACGGAGGAAATACAATGAACGAGAAAACAAGAATTCAGATTGAGGAAATGAAAAGACAGACTATCGGTGTTGAGGTTGAAATGAACAACATTACAAGAGAAAATGCTGCGAGAATAGCCGCAGACTATTTCGGAACAGGCAGATACAAATATACAGCAGACAGAAACGGTTATTACACTTGGTCAGCTTGGGACACAGAGGGCAGAGAGTGGAAATTCCAAAGGGATGTAAGCATTGCAGGGGTTGACAGTGAGAAATGCGAATTGGTAACGCCGATTCTTAAATACGAAGATATTCCGCTTTTGCAGGAACTTATAAGAAGACTTAGAAAAGCGAAAGCCAAAAGCGATGCAACACGAGGATGCGGTGTACATATTCATATCGGTGCTAACGGACACACAGCACAGACACTTAGAAATCTTGCAAACATAATGGCAAGCCACGAAAGCCTCATAGCAAGTGCATTAAATATTTCACAGAGCAGAATAAACAATTACTGCAGAATGGTAAGTCCGAAATTTCTTGATAACCTTAACAGAAGAAAGCCAAGAACAATGTCGGAATTAGCGGATATTTGGTACACATCAAACGGTGCAAACTACGGCAGAACACAGCATTACAACGACAGCAGATACCATATGCTGAATCTGCACGCAACTTTCACAAAAGGAACGGTTGAATTCAGACTTTTTCAATTCGATGCACCGTCCAACGGAAAACAAAACGGCTTACACGCAGGACAGTTAAAAAGCTACATTCAGCTTTGCCTTGCACTCAGTCAGATGGCAAAAACACTAAAGTCAGCAAGTCCGAAACCACAGCAGACTGAAAATCCTAAATACGCAATGAGAACATGGCTTTTAAGACTTGGATTTATCGGTGAAGAATTTGCAACGGCAAGAGAAATCCTTACAAAACACCTTGACGGAGATGCATCATTCAGAAATGGCAGAATGGCATAACCGAAGAAAACAGCCTCCTATAACCTTAAAACTGTGACCGCATTTGGCGGTCTTAAGGTGGTAGAAGGGTGTTTCCTTCGGAAAGGATATGATAATAATGAAACGGTATTACTTAGCTTACGGCAGTAACCTTTACACACCTCAAATGCGGTATCGCTGTCCGTCGGCACGGCTTATGGGAACTGCGGTTATAGAGAATTACAAGCTAATGTTCAAGAAAAGCAAAACGGGCTCTTATCTGACCGTTGAACCGAAACAAGGTGCGGAAGTCCCTGTTGCCGTGTGGCAGTTGACAACAGAGGGCGAACGGTCGCTTGACCGCTACGAGGGGTATCCGAAATATTATTATAAAAAGGAATTTCAAGTAACGGTAACAGGAATTAAGACGGGCAAAAAACGTGAACGCACAGCATTTGCATATATATTGGACGAAAACAGACCGAGCGGTGTTCCGTCAATGAGTTATGTTATGACTTGTCTTTGGGGATACAGAAACTTCGGATTTGATTCAAAACAGTTGTTACACGCTATTGACGAAAGCAAAAAGGAGACAATGATATGAAGAAGTATGAAGATATAAAAACAGCCATATGTCCTAAATGCGGACAGGAATACACGGGCAGACCAGCATTATCAAGAGCAGATAACAAAACAATGATTTGTCCTGACTGCGGAATACATGAGGCTCTTGAAAATATCGGTGTAGGTAAAGAGGAGCAGAATGAAATACTTGAAATTATACACCGCAGTATGAGAGAGAAAGACAAATAATTCTGAAACAGTTATAGCCAACGGACGGTTTAAGCCGTCCTTATGGCAGTAGAAGCGGTATTACAAAAATCAACCGCTCAGAAAGGACGAAATATTATGAAAACAAAAATCTACGGAGCATACGGCTCAAACATTAATTTGGAACAGATGGCATATAGATGCCCGCATGCTGAAGTGTGCAAGGTGGGGTACATAAACGGCTATCGGCTCACGTTCAGGAGCGGAGGCTTTGCCAACATTGAAAAATCTGAGGGAGACAGAGTGCCTGTTCTGCTTTGGGTTATTACAGAACAGTGCGAAAAGACACTTGACCATTATGAGGGTTATCCGAGCTTTTATATCAAGCAGAATATTTCGGTGGAAATTGATAACGGCGAAGATACGATTGAAGCGATGTTCTATGTTATGGACGATAAATACTGTCAAAAGATGCAGACACCGACAGAGTATTATTACGGAGGAATAGAACTCGGGTATAAATCTAACGGTATGCCCGTGGAGGAATTAAAGACGGCATTTGAACGCTGTATGGCGGAGGTGAATTGAGATGGATAATTTTTTTACACAGAAAAACTGTGACCGATGCGGAAAGTCTTTAAAAGACGGTCGAATTCAAAGTATGTTTAATAGCGAATGTATCTGTATGGACTGCAAGAAAAAAGAATGTACCGATTCGGAATACAAAAAGGCACAAGATGCCGACATTGCGGAAATTCGTAAGGGAAACTATAACTTTAAGGGAATACGAGGGTAGTATATACACAAATAAAGGCTGTATTTTTTGTATAGTAATGGTATTGATAAAGTCCTCATATAACGGTAATATGTGTACAACAAAAAGATAAACAGACCGAGAAAACGGAGGAAAACAAAATGCTAAAATTAAAGAAACTTTACAGCCTTATCAACCGAAACGCAACAATAAAATTGGTTAATGAAAAACATACAGACGTTTATTTCTGCGGAACAGTTAAAGATATTCCTGACCAATATGATTTATGGAAAGTAGTTGACCTTTTTGAACTAAACAGCTATGAATATGAGATTATGATTACAGAAAAATAAGAAAATACAATTTTTAAACCGCCTTAAATGGCGGTTTTTTGTATGAAAATTTTTAATGGCAAGAAATTTATACGAATGGAGGTGATACGCTTGGCACAGAGGGGCAGAAAGCCGAAACCAACGGCGGTAAAACAGCTTGAGGGTAATCCGGGCAAGAGACAGTTAAACGCAAATGAGCCGAAACCTGCGGCTCGTGCACCATCTTGTCCGAAATGGCTTGAAGATGATGCGAAAAAGGAATGGAGACGTCTTGCGAAACAGATGGAACAGCTCGGTATTCTAACAGAAGTTGATATGGCGGCTTTTGCGGGATATTGCCAAGCTTATGCACGTTGGAAAGAGGCAGAAGAATTTATATCAAGACACGGTGCTATTGTCAAAACTCCGAGCGGATACTGGCAGCAAGTGCCGCAGGTATCTATTGCTCAGCAGTATATGAAACAGATGAGCAAGTTCTGTGAACAGTTCGGTCTTACTCCTGCGTCAAGGTCAAGAATTGTAACAGACAGAGGCAATGACAGCAGTGATGACGCAATGGAACAGCTTCTTTCATTGGGCGGAGAGAAAAAGTAATGTATGACGAAAATAAAGCAAAACGTGCAGTTACATTTATAAATGCACTTAAACATACAAAAGGCAAATGGCGGGGTGTGCCTTTTGAATTGCTGCCGTGGCAGGATAAAATAATAAATGATGTGTTCGGTACGGTAAAGGAGAACGGATACAGACAATACAACACAGCATATGTTGAAATACCGAAGAAGATGGGTAAGTCAGAACTTGCGGCAGGAGTGGCACTGTATCTTACATGCGGTGACGGTGAATGGGGTGCTGAAGTGTACGGCTGTGCAAGTGACCGTCAGCAGGCAAGTATTGTGTTTGATGTGGCGGTGGATATGGTTGAACAATGTCCTGCTTTGAAAAAGAGAATTAAGCCTGTTATGTCAGTAAAAAGACTTGTGTATAAACCGACTAATTCATATTATCAAGTGCTGTCGAGTGAGGCTTTCACGAAACACGGTCTTAATGTTCACGGCGTAATATTTGATGAACTGCATTCACAGCCGAACCGTGAATTGTTTGATGTCATGACAAAAGGTTCAGGTGATGCACGAACACAGCCGCTGTTTTTTCTTATAACAACCGCCGGAACAGACCGAAACAGCATATGTTTTGAACAGCACCAAAAGGCAGTTGACATTTTGGAAGGAAGAAAAATCGATTCGACATTTTATCCTGTTATATATGGAATAGAAGATACAGATGACTGGACAGATGAGCGTAATTGGTATAAAGCAAATCCCTCGCTCGGACATACGGTTGACATTGAAAAAGTTCGTGCTGCATTTTTGTCGGCAAAGGAAAATCCGGCTGAGGAAAATCTGTTCAGACAGCTCCGACTTAATCAGTGGGTTAAGCAGTCAACACGATGGATGCAGATGGAGAAATGGGATGCGTGCGATGAAGTAATAAATCTTGATACACTTATCGGAAGGGAATGCTATGCAGGTCTTGACCTTTCAACAACACTTGACCTTACGGCATTTGTTTTGGTGTTCCCTCCGAGAAACGATACAGAAAAATATATAATTGTTCCGTATTTTTGGATACCGGAAGAAAATCTTCGTCAGCGTGTCCGACGTGACCATGTTCCGTATGATGTATGGAAAGCAAACGGATTTATACGAACAACAGAGGGGAATGTAGTTGACTACCGAAGAATTGAAGCTGACATAAAGGATATTGCAAGCAAGTACGTTGTGCGTGAAATAGCATATGACAGATATAATGCAACACAGATAATTCTTAATTTGCAGGATGAAGGCTTGACGATGATACCTTTCGGACAAGGCTTTAAGGATATGTCACCGCCGACCAAGGAACTTTACTCGCTTGTTCTGAAAGAAAAGATTATACATAACAATCATCCTGTACTTAGATGGAATTTTGATAATGTATGTGTAGAAACAGACTCGGCAGAAAATATTAAACTTTCTAAGAAACACAGTACCGAACGAATAGACGGTGCGGTTGCAGCGGTAATGGCACTCGACAGAGCAGTTCGTAACGGCGGACAACAGGGAAGTGTTTATGACAGTAGGGGTATTATTGTATTTTAGACAACATAAAAGCACACCAATATTTATTGATGTGCTTAAGGAAATAATTATTTAATTGGTGATACAGTAAGCTTAAGACCAAGCGGCTGCATTATTTTAAGCAAAGTATCAAGATTTGGAGTTGATTTATACGATTCAATACGTGCAACTGATGATTGCGGGATTCCGCAAAGCGAAGCAAGCTCACGCTGACTTATACCGAGAGCGTTCCGCTGTTCTATCAGTGCACCGACAATAGATGCGATATTCTCAATTTCATTAATATCGTTAGCGGCAATCGGATCAACTTCTCTTACGTGTTCCTTATAATCATTCCATGTTCTCATATTAAGCACGCTCCTTTCTGGAGAGATAATCACTGTGTTCAGATTTGCCGTGTGCATTTTCGTAAAATTCGATAGTGTACATTATTATTATACTCCGATATGTAGATTATATTTACAATATTATGATAGCATAAAAGCTATCAAATGTCAAGAAAAAGGAGAAAATTTATGAAGATAATAAACGCAATATTCAAACCAAGAGACAAGCCTAAAAATCATACGGGAGACAGTATCGGAGGAGGACGTTCATTTCCTTTCGGGCGAACGTGGTCGGGAAAGTCTGTGACGGAACGGTCGGCTATGCAGACAACAGCGGTATATGCGTGTGTTCGTATCATATCGGAAACGGTAGCAAGTCTGCCGATTCATCTTTATGAATACACGGACAGCGGAAAAGAGCGAGCCTTTACGCATCCGCTGTACAGACTTCTGCACGATATACCCAATCCCGAAATGAACAGTTTCATAATGCGTGAGGTTATGATGTCACATCTGCTTTTATGGGGAAATTCGTATTCACAGATTATCCGAAACGGTAAAGGTGAGGTTACGGCACTGTATCCGCTTATGCCGGAAAAGATGCGTATAGACAGAGGTGCGGACACAAAAATATATTACACATATAACAGTGATAAGCAGGGGACATTTGTATTTCGCAAAGATGAAATTCTGCATATAGTCGGATTGGGATTTGACGGACTTGTGGGATACTCACCGATTGCTATGGCTAAGAATGCGATAGGACTTTCTATTGCTGCCGAAGAATACGGCTCAAGCTTTTTCTCAAACAGTGGTACACCAAGCGGAGTTTTGGAACATCCGGGAGTTTTGAAAGAGCCGGAAAAAGTTCGTGACGCATGGAATGACGCATACGGCGGAAGTTCAAATGCACACAAGGTTGCAGTGTTGGAAGAAGGAATGAAATTCAATCCGATTTCGATAAATCCTCATGAGGCACAGTTTCTCGAAACAAGAAAATTTCAGGTGAATGAAATATGCAGAATATTTCGTGTTCCTCCGCATATGATTGCCGATTTGGAAAAATCAAGTTTTAACAATATAGAACAGCAGTCGCTTGATTTTGTAACGAATACAATCCGACCGTGGCTTGTGAGGATAGAGCAGACAATATTTCAGCAGCTTCTGACAGAAGAAGAACAGAAAAAATACTTCGTAAAATTCAATGTTGACGGACTTCTGCGAGGAGATTTTAAAAGCCGTATGAGCGGATATGCTATCGGCAGACAGAATGGGTGGTACAGTGCAAACGATATAAGGGAATTGGAGGATATGAATAAAATACCTAAAGAGCTTGGCGGTGACAGATATTTATGTAACGGCAATATGGTTGATATAAATAATGCCGGAAATTACAACAGCGGGGGTGAAAGTGAAAATGAGTAAATTTTGGAGGTTCAAGACTGTTAAAAACAAAATAGACGAAGAAAATGAAAGCACAGAAAATGTGCTTTTTTTAAATGGCGTAATTGCGGAAGAAAGCTGGTACAGCGATGATGTAACACCGAAAATGTTCCGTGATGAACTTAATCGGTACGACGGTGATATTACGGTATGGATAAACAGTCCGGGCGGTGACTGTTTTGCGGCAAGTGAAATATATACGGCACTGAAAGAACATAACGGCAAAATTACAGTTAAAATAAACGGCATTGCGGCAAGTGCGGCGTCTGTAATTGCAATGGCTGGGGATATGGTTGAGATGTCTCCGACATCAATGATTATGATACATAATCCTTCAATGATGCTTTACGGACAGGCATCGGAACTTGAACAAGGTATTGATTTTCTTAACGAAGTAAAGGAATCAATTATAAATGCTTATCAGATAAAGACCGGACTGTCACGAAGCAAACTGTCACATTTGATGGACGGAGAAACATGGATGAATGCACATTCGGCACATGATATGGGGTTCTGCGACAAAATCCTATACGGCAGTGATGACAGCACTGATAATCAAGATATGATTTTTGACAAAACAACAATGGTGACCAATACCATTGCCGCAATGCGTAAGAAACTTAAGCCGATAGTCAAGCCGGAAGATTCAAAGTATTGTATTCCGTCAGAACAGTTTGAAACAAGATTAAATTTATTGAAATAATGGGGGTAATATAAATGGCGTCAATAATTGATTTAAGACAAAAAAGGGCAGCGTTATGGGAAAAGACAAAGAAATTTCTTGATAATGCAAAACGAGAAAACGATATGCTTTCGGCAGAGGACGTGGAAACATATGAAAAAATGGAGAGTGAAATTGTTGCTCTTGGCAAGGAGATAGATATTTTAGAACGTCAGGCAGAGATGGAAAAAAGATTGAATTCTCCGGTTAATACACCCGTTCTTGAAACACCTAAAACGAACGGTAATACAAAAACGGGCAGAGCAAGTGACGAATATAAGCAGGCATTTTGGAAGCTTATGAAGAATAATCAGCTGTCATATTCGGTACATGATACATTGCAGATTGGTACTGACAGTGACGGCGGATATCTTGTTCCGGACGAATACGAGGCAGTTCTTATTGATAAACTTGCCGATGAAAACATTATGCGAGGATTAACTACAATCATAACAAGTGCAAACGGTGATAAAAAGATTCCGGTAGTTGCATCTCACGGTGAGGCTGTGTGGACAGATGAAGGCTCGGAATACACTGAAAGCGATGATGAGTTCGGAACTGTATCTCTTGGAGCTCATAAGCTAAGTACGATTATAAAAGTATCGGAAGAACTGCTCAATGACTCAGCATTCAATCTTGAAACATACATATCATCGGAATTTGCAAGAAGAATGGGTGCGGCAGAGGAATTGGCATTTATAAACGGCAACGGTACAGGAAAACCGACAGGTGTGTTAAATACGGCTGAAGTAGGAGTGACGTCTGCTGCGTCAAACGCAATTACGACAGATGAAATAATTGACCTATATCACAGTCTTAGAACACCGTATCGAAAGATTGCCGTATTTATGTCAAGCGACAGTACAATAAAGGCTATAAGAAAACTTAAAGACAGTAACGGTCAATATTTATGGCAGCCGAGCCTGCAGGCGGGACAGCCGGATACAATTCTTAACCGTCCGATATATACTTCTGCATATATGCCTGAGATTGCGTCCGGAAATAAGATATTGATGTATGGTGATTTATCATATTATTGGGTAGCTGACAGACAGGGACGTTCATTCCAGAGATTGAATGAACTTTTTGCAAAGAACGGACAAGTCGGTTTCCGTGTATTCCAAAGATTAGACGGAAAGCTGATATTGCCTGAATCGGTTAAGACTGTTCAGATGAAATAATAGGAGGGTAAAATGAAAATAAAGATAACAACTTCATGCTCGGGTCTGACCTTCAGTTTTTCTGAAGGTCAGACTGTTGATGTTGACAAGAAAATAGGCGAGGATTTGGTTCAGTGCGGATTTGCGGAAGAAGTAAGGGACACAAAAACAACAAGAAGGGACACTAAATCTAAAACAGTGCAATCCAAAACGGAGGAAGAAGAAAATGCTGACGATTGAAGAGGTTAAACAGTATCTGCATTTGGATTCTGACGCAGAGGATGACTATCTCCGAATACTCATTCTCTTAGCAGGAGAAATGTGCGAAAATTATACACGACTTGTAATGCCTGATGAACTGCCGGAAAGCTATAAACAAGCTATGCTTGTGTGTATAGGATATTTCTTTGAACAGCGTGACGGAACTAAAAACGGCGTACCGAGTATATTTTATACATTGCTGAGACCATACAGAAAGGCGGCATTTTAATGGACTTTTCAAAACTGCGTCATCGTGTTATATTTTTGAAACCGCTTGATAAAAGATTAAATTCAATGAATGAAAATGTGCCTGTGTGGATTCCGTTCAAACCTAAATTAAGCGGTGACATTACTGCCGCTGAAACTTCTGTGTATGTGCTGACAGATAACAAAGGCAACGCATTATGGAAATCGGCAGGCGGCGGACAGCTGTATTCACATCAGCTTTCTTTGAATGAGTATGCTGTATGGGCAAATGTTTCTCCGATGTCGGGACGTGAGTATGAGGAGTCACAAAAACTGCGTGCAGAAACCACATACAAAATTACAACAAGGTATTTTCCGAATATAACCGAGGATATGAAAATTATGTTCGGACTAAAGGTTCTTGATATTGTTTCTGTTCTTAACATAGGCGAAAACAATACGGAATTGCAGATTGTTGTAAAGGAGAAAGACCGAAATGGCAAGGAATATTGATGTATTCGGATTTGACGAACTTGAAAAAGCTATGAAGCAATGCGAGAAGAATTATCCGAGTCAGGCAGACGCATTCCTTATGGCAGAAGGACGTGCTGTAAATAAGAGAACAAAATCACTTACACCGGTAAGGACAAAGAAGCTCCGAAACTCATGGAGAACGAAAAAAGTAAAACTGTATAAGGGCGGTAAAGTAAGAGTAGTGAGAGTTCAGTCAACAGCACCTCATGCACATCTTGTTGAACTCGGTCACAAGATTGTAAGCGGCGGCAGAACTCGGGAAAGAGGCAGAAAACTTAATCGTGTACAGCGTTCTGCAATAGGCATTAAATCCGGCGGATATGTACAAGGTGATTTTATGCTTGAAAAATCAATGTCGGAGGCACAGGCAAAATTCAACTCGGGTGCAGAAAAACTGCTTGATAAAATAACAAAAGATATACAAATGTAGGAGGACAGATGATTACAGAAAAAGATATACAGACACGAACTGCGGAAATCCTTGCGGATGCCGGATTTAACGTAGTTGCATCAGAAGTAGATGAGGGATTTTTAAAACCGGCAGTGTTTGTTTCTGCGTATCCTTCAGATGTACAGCCTCTGTGCTGTGGCGGTGCACTTGAGGAACTTACTGTTTCGGTAGAATTAAAATATATATCGGCTCTTGAAACTGTGGAGGACTGTATAGGTGCTTACAGCAGGATAAAAGAGCTTTTTTTGTACCCGACTTTCGATATTATGGACAGACATCTGACTATTCATGAAATGAATTTTGAAATTGAAAAGGGTGCAATGTATGTGTATTTTGATATAAATTTCATTCAGGCTGTGGATAAAACAGAAAAGTATGATGAAATGAGCGAACTTGTGATACGGGGGGATAAAAATGGGGTTACCTGAAATTTTAATTGAATTTAAGACGAAGGCACAGACTGCGGTAACACGAAGTCAGAATGGAATTGTAGCGGTTATTCTTGAAGATTCAACCAAAGTCGGAGATGAAAATTTAAGTTATACATATAACTATGAAGCCGATATTGTCAAATCCGACTGGACAACGACAAATCTTGACTACTTGAATAAAATATTTCTCGGCAAACCGAAACGAGTGCTTGTGGAAAGAGTTGAAACAGGCGAGAACTTCAAAAAGTCATATAACGCCGCCTTGGCACGCATTAGAAATAAGTCGTGGAACTGGCTGACGTTTCCGGGGTTGGAACCGCATAAAGATTTGACGGAAGAACTGCAGAATTGGATTATTGCACAGAGAGCGGCAAAAAAGACATTCAAAGCGGTTTTGCCTTGTTCTGCGGCAAATAATGAGGGCATTGTTAACTTTTCCTCGAGCGGTATCAAAGTAGGAGCAAAGACATATTCGGCATATGAATATTGTGCAAGAATTGCAGGCTTGCTTGCCGGACTGTCAATGACAGAGAGTGCGACATATCAAGTTCTTTCGGAAATTGACTCTATAACGGAGAGCCTTACTCCCGATGAAGATATAGACGAAGGTAAGTTTATACTTATCAATGACGGCGAAAAAGTAAAAGTCGCACGAGGTGTAAATTCGCTACACATCTTAAGCGGTGACAAGACCGAAGATATGAAGAAAATCAAAATTATTGAGGGTATGGACTTAATGCGTGACGATATTCGTTCTGCATTTGAGAATAACTATATCGGAATTAATAACAGCTATGACAATAAGGTTATGTTTGTAGCTGCTATTAATCAGTATTTTGACGGACTTGTAAGAGAAGGCGTACTGTACGGTGATGCGGAAAATACAGCGGATATAGATGTTAATGCACAGCGTGACTGGCTTGCACAAAAATATGATATATCCGAGTACAGTGATGAACAGATTCGTAAAGCAAAGACGGGGAGCTATGTTTTTGTAACGGCGGATATAACATTCTGTGATGCAATAGAGGATTTGAAATTTTCTATAAATATGGAGTAAGGGAGGCAGTAAACAATGGCAGGAGAAAGAAAGCTTCCCGCTGTCGGAAAAGTAATCAGCGGTACGCACGGCTATTTTTGGTGGAACAACAGTATTTGTTATGAAATAACTTCATTTGAAGCAAAAATCAAAACAAACCGTGAAACAATAAACTTTTCGGGGCAAATGTGGGATGACAGTAAATTGATGGGTGTGTCCGGTACTTGGACAGCGAAAATAAAAAAGATTTATTCAAGAGGCAAAACGTATGCGGAGAAACTTTCGGTGGGTATTGATGAGCGATTGTCGCTTATATCAAAATTGGAGGACCCCGATAACGGCGGTACAGAAAGAGTACAGCTTATGTCATGCTGGCTTGATGAACTTACACTTCAGGCATTTGAAAACGGAAAAATTACCGAAGATGAATTTTCGGGCGGATTTGTCGGATTTAAGTATCTTGATACAATCGCTGACCCGTGTGTATAAAAAGATTGTATTTTTAATGGTGGGGACACTAAAAAAATGACGGCTATACAGCTGTTTTTTATTAAGGAAAAAGGAAGGGACACTAAAATGAATAAAGCTACAAAATTAACATTAGCAGAACTTTTACGACGTAAGGAGCAGATGATTGCGTCAAAGAAAATTAAAAAGACAATGGATTTATATATCAAGTCCATTGATTCGGTTATAACGATTGAAGAACCGGACGGAGCACTTTGCCGTGACGCAAATGATATGGAGGCAGGCGAGGGTGATAAATATATGTGCTATGAATGTATCAAAGAACCTGACATTAAGTCGAAGGAAGTACAGGACGTATTCGGCTGTGCAGTACCTATGGATATTGTCGAAATTATATTTGCACCGGGCGAAATACCGCAGATTGCGATTGAGTGTATGAAGCTTGCCGGATATATGGGCGGTGTTGAAGCCGTAAAAAACTAATACAGACGGACGGTGACCTGCAGCTTATTCATTTCTATCTTCAAAAGGGATTTGATTGGGACAGGCTTGCAAGGCTATCACTGTCTGAAAAAATATTTTTAAAGGCGAGTATGGAGCTTGCTGTGGAAGAGGAGACGGAGAAGTATAAGGCGTTATTGGGGAGTGGGTGACGTAAAAATTGGCTCGTAATATAGGTGCAACTTTAAGCCTTAATAACGGTAATTTTTTCGTCAATATGAAGTCCGCTGTCAATGCGAGCAATAACCTTAGAAACAGTTTAAACGGTACAACGTCTGGAATGAAAAAATTCGGAAATCAGTCTTCCGGAGTAGGCGGGGTTATAACCTCGTTGGCATCTAAGGCGGCAGTAGTCGTAGGAGCGTTTGTCGGTGTACGTCAAGCGATTGACTTCGGCAAAGATGTAGTGAATACCGGCAGAGAGTTTGAACAGGGAATGGCAAACGTATCCGCAATCTCGGGGGCAACAGGTGCAGAACTGACCGCACTTTCCGAGAAAGCAAAGGAAATGGGTGCTAAAACCAAATTTTCTGCAATAGAAGCGTCAGAGGCTATGTCATATATGGGTATGGCAGGCTGGAATTCATCGCAGATGATTGACGGTATTGCGGGAATAATGAACCTTGCCGCTGCGAGCGGTGAGGAATTAGCCGGTGTATCTGATATTGTAACCGATGCCTTGACCGCTTTCGGACTGAAAGCAAGTGACAGCGGTGAGTTCGCTGATGTTTTGGCGGTTGCATCGTCAAAGTCAAATACAAATGTATCTTTGCTCGGCGAGTCCTTTAAAAATGTTGCGGCAACTGCGGGTGCAATGGGATATTCAATGAAAGATACCACCACAGCACTCGGTCTGATGGCAAATGCCGGAGTTAAAGGTTCGGACGCAGGTACTTCTCTGAGAGGTGTTATGACAAGGTTGGCGAAACCTACCAAAGAAGTAGATGCGGCTATGTCGGCTTTGGGGATTTCTGCAGTAAATACGGACGGCAGTATGAAACCTTTATCTGTGCTTATTCCCGAACTTCAGACACGCTTCTCAACACTTACCGATGCTCAAAAAGGTCAGTATGCAACAATGATTGCCGGAAAAAATGCACTGTCGGGATTTCTGTCAATCGTGAATGCAAGTCCTGATGATTTTTACTCATTGTCTGACGCTATAAATAATTCGGAAGGTGCGGCTTTAAAAATGGCTGACACTATGAATGACACGGTAAGCGGTAAACTCACACTGTTAAAGTCGCAGTTCGAGGGTGTGAAAATTGCGATATTTGATGCACTCGGTTCATCGCAGTTTAAAGGCGTTCTTCAGTCTATGTCTGACGGACTCGGTGCATTAACTCCCGCTATTTCTTATGTTACTGTTGCAATAGGAAACGGATTATTTTCTGCAATTCAGACAATTTATAATACTGCAAGCACGGTATTTAACGCTGTAAAGAATGCAATTCAAAATAATCAGCCGGCAATAGAACGACTTCATAATGCGTTTGATAATGTCAGGAACAGCATTGTAAACGCATTCAGCGGAAACGGTACTGAATTAATTCAGACACTTGCAAATGTAGTAGTACCGAATTTGTGCAATTCACTTGTGGCAGTGATGAATATTGCTTCGGGTGTAATATCCGCTGCAAGCACACTTTCACCTGTGATTGCCGGAATTGCCGGAGCGGTAACCGCATATAAAATTGCTGTTGCGGCTGCAAATGTAGTCGAGGGGATAAGAAACGGACTAATTGCATTTTCTGCTGTCATGACAGGAACGCAGGCGGCTGCTTTTGCACCGCTTACAACTGCGACTATCGCTCAAATTGCCGCAACTCAGGCACTTAATGTGGTGACGGGAGTGTTCGGTGCAATAATGACGTTTGTCACATCACCGATAGGTCTTGTTGTTATTGCTATCGGTGCGGTTATTGCGGTGGGTGTTCTGCTCTTTAAACATTGGGACAAGGTAAAGGAAACAGCAAAAAATCTCTGGAACGGTATAAAGAATGTGTTCAACGGGATAAAAGATACAGTTTCAAATGCTTGGGGTAAAGTCAAGGAAACTGCAGCAAATGTTTGGGACGGTATTAAAAATACGGTATCAACAAAACTGAATAACATCAAGAATTCCTATCAGGAACACGGCGGAGGAATAAAAGGTGCAGTCGCCGGTACTATGACAGCAATAAAAGAATATTACAAGACCGGCTATGATGCAATAAACTCTCTCACTGGCGGAAAACTCGGACAGGTTGTCGAGAGTGTAAAAACAAAACTTTCTCCTATGCTGAATACTGTCAAAGAAAAATTATCAGGCATAAAAGATGTATTTGGCAGTGCCTTTTCAAAAGCCTTTGAATTTGTGAGAGATTCATATAATGAAGGTGCTTTGAAACCGATAGTGGATAAATGCATAAGTGCATTTAACGGAATAAAGACAAAAATCAGTGAGAAGTTTAACGGGATTAAAGAAACTGTCGGAGAAAAGTTATCGTCAATCGGTGATGCCGCAAACGGAATAAAAAGCAAAATTGCGGAGAAATTTACTTCGATAAAAACCGCAATTACTGAAAAATTTGCAGAAATAAAAACTTCGGTAAGCACAGCACTTGCTCCGGTTAAGAATGTAATTTCCGAGATTGTAAATGACATCAAAGCAACTGTCAGAAAAGTTATTGACGGCATTAAAAATCAAGTATCCGATACCGTCTTAAATATACAAACGGTAATATCGAATATTATAGGCGGAATAAAGCAGAATTTTCAAATGTTCTTTGATAACATAAAATCTGTTTTTGAAAATATAAAAACGGCGGTGGCAGGAATATTTGAAGGCATTAAAACAACAATATCCGGTGTGTTCCAAGTCATAGTCGGTATATTTACATTAAATACCGAAACTATAAAAAACGGTGTACAGAATGTGATAAGCGGTATTACATTAATAATTGACGGTGCGAAGAATGTTATAATAAATATTTGGAATACGATAACATTATCCGCAGGACTTGCTTTTGACAATATAAAGACGGTTGTAACGAATGTTATAGAAGGAATTAAAACAGTAATAGACAGCATAAGAACAACATTTCAGAATGTGTTTAATTCAGTCAAAAACACAGTGTCAGGCGTCTTTAATTCAATAAAGAGTACAATAAGCAATGTATGGAACGGGATAAAAGGTATTATTAAAACTCCGCATATTGTGCAGACGGGAACTATCAGTATTGCCGGTATCAATACACTGATACCGAAACTCGGCATACAATGGTACGCAAAAGGCGGTATTATGACACGTCCTACAATGTTCGGTATGAACGGCGGTTTCCCTATGGTCGGAGGTGAATCCGGAGCAGAGGCAATTCTTCCGCTCGACAGATTTTGGAACACACTGCAGAACTATATGAAACCGGTGTCTGCAAATGAGAAACCGAGCATAATAAACCAGATAAATGTTACTGTGTATTCAAATGGCGAAGATGATGATACTTTGGCAAATAAGGTGGCAAAAAGAATTGTTGAAGTGTTGGAGAATATGTGATTTTTGTGGCTGTCAGCTCATGACGGCTTTTTTCTTTGCAGTTTTTTAGGTCGGAGGTGCGAATTTGGATATATATTTGAGCGTAAATAACAGAGCGGATATATTGAAAATTCCCGTTTTACCGTCGCAGTTTACCATAAGCAAACCACAGTCAACCGAAACATTTGAAACGGTATCGCATGGCGAACTTATGCTGATAGGAAGTCCGAAATTAAAAAGTATTTCTATTTCAAGCTTTTTCCCGATAAGAGATTATCCGTATCTGCGTGATAAGTCAATGAAGGGGTGGGAATATGTATATAAAATTGATACATGGATAGATTTGAAACTTCCTATACGCCTTATTATTACAGAAACACCGATAAATATGGCTGTTGCGGTCAAGGACTTTAAATACACAATAAAGACAGACGGTGACCTTTGGTACACACTTGATTTAGAGGAGTTTAATCTTCTGAATTATGAGGATCAAAGCAATGCGGAGGATGAAATTGATATGGAAGAACTTAATAAACTCAAAGAACAAGTTACATACCTTGTAGGACTTGTTGAAACCCTTGCAAATCCAATGATATATAACTATATTGATGAAAACATGCCGGAGTGGGCACGAAAGAGTGTCCAAAAGGCTGTTGACAAGGGTGTACTCAGCGGAACGGACGAAGGATGGAATTTAAAATATGATGATTTGCGTGTAATTGTGTGGTTGGATAGATTGGGGCTGCTTGAATAATGTCATCGGGATTTGATGTTGCGGAACGTGCAAGAAAAGAAATGCAGGAAATAGGGGGCAAGTGCGGAAATAAAAATAAATACACTCATTGGTATTCCGACAATGTTGAGAATATAGGATATAACTTTTGGTGGTGTGCGGCGTTTGTAAGCTATGTTGTAAGACAGTGCGGTGTTCCGACAAGTATAGTTCCTAATTACTCATACTGCCCTAACTGTATTGATTGGGCACGAAAAAACGGCAGACTTCATTCAAAACATCAAGTTACAAATGGTACATATACACCTCACGCAGGAGATATATTTCTGCGTGAGGGACATACCGGAATAATTGTTTCCGTAAGCGGTAACAGTTTTACTACTGTTGAAGGTAATACAGGAGGGACAAGCAACTGCAGAACTGTGGGAAGTCATACATGGAGCTTTGCAGGCGGTAATTATGATTATGTGTTTAATCCGGAATACTCCGATAAGTCAAACGGAACATCATCTTCCGGGAGTATGGAAAGCTATATGTATTCGGAAAATTCATACGGCGGAGAAAAAGAACCTACGGCTGTATGGAATAACAGAGTTAAGGAAAACATTCATCCTGCAATGCAGAACCTTACTCCTATTACGCCGACTGATGAACTGAGAATGTATGCAAATGATACCGATATAACCGAAATGATAGGAAATCTGTCATGGAAAAACAGTATATATGAACTTGCAACTACAATGTCTTTTGATATAGCGAAAAGTGACGCAACATACCTGAAAGATTTGATGTACACACCGCAAGTCGGCGATATTATCAGAATGGTAACCAATGCAGAGATTTTTCGGGGAGTAATAACTAAGGCAGATGACGGTGACAAGAACAGTAATAAATATACTATTGCTGACCTTGGATGGTATCTTAATAAAACAAGTCAGACATATCAGTTTAAAAATATTTCGGCAGCAAATGCAATCAAAGAAATCTGTAATGACTTGTCTATATCTATTGTCATGCTGCCGGAATTGACTGCAAATATAAAGCAGATATATTTTGATAAAACCGTATCGGATATACTTAAAGATATTCTTGAAAAGTGCGGCGGGAATTATAACTTTGATTTTGTGCCGGAAGGATTGAGAATATACAAAATCGGAGATTTGACAGCCTATCCTGAATTTCAGGTGGCGAGTAATGTAAGACAGGGATATTCGATTGATTATAGAGGTAATGTAAGCCATAGCACGTCTATTGAGGAGATGTACAACTCTATTAAAATAACATCTGAAAAGGATAATGTGTATAAGGAATTGATGGTTTTGCAGAACCGTGACCTTATTGATAAATATGGCTTTTTGCAGAAAATAGTTAAGATAGATACCGAAAAAGAAAATGCCGATACAGTTGCAAAACGTGAGCTTAACGAAAATGCAAAGGTGAATGAAACTTTTTCGTTTGAAATAGTAGAGAAATATGACAGCTATACCAGAGCCGGAGAAGTTATATCGGTAGACGGTGTAAAGTATGCAATCGAAAGCACAAGTCACAGTTATAAAGACGGCTGGCATTTTGATAAACTGGAGTTGAGTAAACTTGAATGATATATGTATTGATAATATTTGTTGTTTCTGTTATAATATATAATAAATTAAAATTTAAAGAAGATTCTTTTGTTATATATAAAAGCCTATTGGAGAACAATTATGAGCAGAGAAATTAAATATAATTTACCAGGACACGGATTTACAAATTGTTATTTGTTTGAGAAAGCAGCAGAATTAATTGATATATTTACAGAAAAAGGTCTGATTGAAAAAATGAAGAATACATATCAATTAGGAACTATGAAATATGTCTACCCTGGTGCACATCATACAAGGTATGAATATGTTTTTACACAATTATTACTTATAAGTAATCTAACAACATATAAGAGAAATGCAGAGCGAAATGTTGATATATCTATTGGTAGTAATCTTAAGGAATATAAAGAATTCGGAAAAGTATCAGGAGCTGATGTTATGCAATGTTTAGCACTTCTGTCAAATGCAGGACATATGTATGATACATTTACGGCATCTAGGATTCTGCTGAAACTTTTACAGAAATCTAAGATAGAAAACACGAATTTTTATAAAATATATAAAAAGAACCTTCCTCGTCAAGCAATTTCAGCATTTGATGAAATATTAAATAAAAGCAATTATTACAAATTACATTTATTTAATATGATGCATTTGATAAAAGGTATGATAAGGAAAGGAAAGGAGAATTGTGATTTATGGATTAAACTTTTGTTGGGGTTGGTAGATCCTCATACAATAAAAAATGAAGCCACAGATAGAATTTTTAATCTTTACAAAAAAGTAAGAAAAGTTGCTTATTTATCTGTGGACATGATTTATACTCCAGCATCTGTAGGAATGAATTTAAATAGAATGATATACTCATTCCCATCATATACTGATGAATTATTTAATGAGGATTCAACTATGAATAAAGCGATTTTGCAATTAGAGGATATGATTCATAAACAAATATATGATTCTCCGCGATGCATATTGAATTCAACTAGAATAGAACAAGAAGTATCTTCTGAATATGAAAAGATAATAGATTTAATCAATGATATATTTGATATAAGAAATTTAATTTATGAAAAAGAGGAAAGTGAATTTTTATTGCATAGTCAAATACAACCGGCAGCAATAAAAAATATAATTGAAGGATCCGAAATAATTGTATCAATAGAAACACAAGAAACTGATTTGATTAATTTATTAACGCGTGATAATCTGATTTTAAATGAAATTGCAACTTTAAGAATTATTTACGGAAGTCAAGTATCGCAAAATTTGAAAACTATTTTTTCAGTGTTTGCAATATCTGATTATAAACATATATGTATCGATTCTCAAACCATCATTAAAGAAATAATTCATCATAAATTATATAATGAACACGAAAAAATTGAAATAGTTAAATATGCAATAAAATCGGTTTATAAATATAATAAATTCTTTTTCACGTTGTCTGGTATGGAATCATATGATGCCAATCAATGTGTATTTATAGGAAATGGGTGCAAAAAAGTCGCTAAACAAATTAGGCAAAAATTTAATAAAGACAACATAAAAGATATAAATAAATTACATGAGATATTATCTTGTGCAGAAGTTTTGGATAATATATCTTATGCTGGATGTGTAGTGTGTTTTGTGGGTAGTATAAAAGCAAACGAATATAAGAACACTGAGAAAAAAGATGAACTAGATGGTTTTATCTATTTTCCAAATAGAAATGTTAATCAAGATTATGCTATAATAATTGAGGCAAAAAATTATAAAAATCCAATAGGTGATGCTGTCAAACAATTAAGAGATACTGAATCTTACTTATCAGATAATCTTGAGAAAAAAATTGAGAGCTTAACAAAATGTGCATATATAAAATTATCTTTAAAAAAAACAATAAAAATAGATGAATAATTAGGAAAAAAGTAGGTGTAAACGGTGGAAGAACAAATTAATCAGACTGTGCGAGTACAGACTGAATTTGAAGAATGGGTAGAAGGAGGAGGCAAAAAAGCAGAAGACCTAATTAAAGAAACGGAAAAAGAAGATTAAAATATAAAGCGATTACTTTGATGTGACGAGAGTGTGAGAAAAAGTCTGTAAAAAATAATCCTTCTATGATAGAATATAAATA
>ERZ857745.938-NODE-938-length-39194-cov-5.269884_pt1 | contig 39194 bp, 35 predicted proteins | sample MGYA00519699_ERZ857745 | MGnify/ENA primary metagenome ERZ857745 (study PRJEB31778, sample SAMEA3449357) | human gut metagenome | biome: human gut; feature: human-associated habitat; material: faeces | place: United Kingdom | collected 2010/2012 ... | reverse complement strand
GGCGGCGTCTGAGCCGCGAACGGCTTTTGCAACTTTTTCGCCGTCGAAAAGTTGGGGAATAAACTTGCAAGTGGTAGTGGATAATCCGTTTTCACCCCAAACAGGCAACAATCAGCCACACGCAAGTGTAGGTCGCTTTCGCGGCGGCGTCTGAGCCGCGAACGGCTTTTGCAACTTTTTCGCCGTCGAAAAGTTGGGGAATAAACTTGCAAGTGGTAGTGGATAATCCGTTTTCACCCCAAACAGGCAACAATCAGCCACACGCAAGTGTAGGTCGCTTTCGCGGCGGCGTCTGAGCCGCGAACGGCTTTTGCAACTTTTTCGCCGTCGAAAAGTTGGAGAATAGAGTTGCACATGGCAGTGAATTATCTTTTTTCGCCCAAATTAAGTAAAAAACAAGCTACCCGCAAGTGTACTCTTTGAAGAAAGGAGAGAACCCGTTGGAAACAAAATCAGAAACTCAGCGCGTGCCGCACGCAACCTTTACCGCGGATATGATAAAGGATTATACAATACTTGTCCCCACAATGCTGCCGCGGCATTTTAAAATCATGATAGGAATTATACGCTCATACGGCTATAATATAGAGCTTCTTGAAAATATGGGAGATAATATAATCCGCGACGGACTGAAATATGTCCATAACGATACCTGTTTTCCCGCACAGCTCGTAATCGGTCAGATGATTGACGCCATAGAAAACGGAAAATACGATAAGCATAAAATAGCTCTCATGATTACACAGACAGGCGGCGGCTGCCGTGCGTCAAATTATATACATCTGCTCAGAAAAGCTCTTGCAAAGGCAGGATATGAGTATATTCCGGTAATCTCGCTTAATGTGTCGGGACTTGAGAAGGAGTCGGCGTTTAAGCTCACACTGCCGATGATACATAAGTTTGTGTATGCAATGTGCTACGGCGATCTTCTCATGGAGCTTGTAAATCAGTCTAAGCCGTATGAAATATATAAGGGCGATTCGGAACGCCTTGCCGATAAATGGACGGAACGTCTGACGGACGAAATGAATAAAACGGGTATATCAAGACGTAAGGCGCGTAAGAATTATGACCTTATGATAAAGGATTTCGCGGATATTCCCAAAGAAAAGACCGAGAAGGTAAAAGTAGGTATTGTCGGAGAAATTTTCGTTAAATTCTCGCCTCTCGGCAATAATAATCTCGAACAGTTCCTGCTTTCGGAGGACGCGGAAGTTGTCGTTCCCGGGCTTCTCGATTTCTGCCTGTTTGTTATGTACAATCAGCTTGTCGATAAAAAGCTTTACGGTATGCATAGATTTTCGGCGGAAATTTACAGACTTCTCTATAAACTGTTCCTGTCGATACAGAACGATCTTTTCAGAGCCATAAAGAAACAGGGCAGTTTCAGAGCGCCTATGGGGTTTGAAGAAGTCCCGAAACTTGCGCAAGGCGTTATAAACCTCGGCGTAAAAATGGGCGAAGGCTGGCTGCTTACGACTGAAATGATCGAGCTTGTCACGGAGGGCGTGGATAATATCGTGTGTACTCAGCCTTTCGGCTGTCTGCCCAACCACGTTGCCGGCAAAGGCATGATGAAACCTATCAAGGAAAAGTATCCGCAGGCAAATATCGTCGCTATCGACTACGATTCCGGCGCCACAAAGATAAATCAGGAAAACCGCATTAAGCTTATGCTCTCGAACGCACGTGAAAATATGCAAAAAAAGACGCAGGAACTCAATCCGGCGTCCGAGAAATAATTGTATTTTTTAAGGATTTATTCCGAAAATGCACACGTACATTCGCAGGTTTTCTCGCCTATAATAAACTGCGCGTCACATTCGGGCGACGTTTCATGCATAAGTCCGAATGCCGTGCTTGCGGTTATAAGCATTAGCAAAATTGCCGCAGCAAGTTTTATAATAATGTCTCCGGACCTTACCATGTTATTCCGCCCTTTCATGATGTTAATATAAACTGCAAATTTTATTTACAAAATATATATACCATGTTTTAATACATTTGTCAATACGGTTTTCAAAAAATCTTAACAATTTTCGCAGAATGAAGAAATAACGCACCGTTTTTTGTAAACAATTACCAAACGTTATTGACTTTAAAAGCACCGCGGAATATAATAACTTCGATGTTCGTGTTGCCCGTATTAAAAAACGTGAATATAATAACAGAGGAGGAACGCATCTTGACTAAGAAAAGCTTTTTGCCGACATATACGCTCGGCGAAGATCTCGCAAACGCAATAAGCCACGGAATAGGCGCGTGCCTTTCGGTAGCGGCGCTTGTGCTGTGTGTTGTTCAGGCGGCACGCCACGGAACCGCGGCAGGAGTTGTGGGAGCGTCTATTTACGGCGCGACTCTCATAGTGCTTTATACGATGTCAACGCTCTATCATGCGATAACCAATCAGTCTGCGCGCAAAGTGTTTCGCGTGTTTGACCATGTTTCGATATATCTGCTGATAGCCGGAACATACACGCCTATTACGCTTGTAACGATAAGAGGGGCAATGGGCTGGGTGATCTTCGGCGTTGTCTGGGGCATGGCGATTTTAGGTATCGTGTTAAATTCGGTAAGTATAGAAAAATTTAAGAAATTCTCGATAGTAAGTTATATAATGATAGGCTGGGCGGTTGTTATAGGAATGCGCCAGGTTATCGAGAATATGCCGAAAAACGGACTTGTGTTCCTTGTTGTCGGCGGCGTTCTTTACACGGTGGGAATTATATTCTATGCGCTTAAAAAGGTAAAATATATGCACTCGGTATGGCATCTGTTCGTGCTTGCGGGAAGTATAATGCACTTTTTCTGCGTATATCTCTACGTTTTGCCCACAAGATAAAATTTTAAGGCTTTAATAATATACAGCGAGGTTTTTCCAAATGAGCTTAAAGGTAACAAAATTCGGCGGCAGTTCTCTTGCAAGCGCCGAACAGTTTAAAAAGGTTGCGGACATTGTGCTTGCGGACAGAGACAGAAGATACGTTGTTCCGTCTGCACCCGGCAAGCGTTTTCCCGGCGACGATAAGGTTACGGATCTTCTTTACCGCTGCTATGAGGAATTCAGCAGAGGAATGGAGTCCGAGGCGTTTCTCAGAATAAAGCAGAGATACGATTCTATTATCGAAGGGCTCGGAATCGACCTTTCGCTTGAAAACGAATACGATCTTTTAAAGCGCAGCTTTATGGGCAGAGCCGGACGCGATTACGCAGCAAGCCGCGGAGAATATCTCAACGGTATTATTCTTGCAAAATATCTCGGTTTTGACTTTATTGACGCTGCGGAGGTAGTATTTTTCCGCAACGACGGCACTTTCGATTCCGAAAAGACAAACGAGGTCATGGCTGCCCGCCTTGAGCAGTCGGAATATGCGGTAATCCCTGGATTTTACGGCATTATGCCTAACGATACTATCCGCACTTTCTCGCGCGGAGGTTCGGATATAACCGGAGCTATCGTCGCAAGAGCCGCGCACGCGGACGAATACGAGAACTGGACGGACGTTTCGGGATTTATGATTGCAGATCCGAGAATCGTCGATAATCCCAAATATATCTCGGTAATTACATACCGCGAACTCAGAGAGCTTTCATATATGGGCGCGACGGTACTTCACGCCGACGCAATTTTCCCTGTTAAAACTTCGGGTATTCCGATAAGAATAAAGAACACCAACGCGCCCGACGACGCAGGAACCATGATAGTGACGCACACCGACAGATCGGATGGCGAGAGCGTTGTCACCGGTATTGCCGGAAAGAAAGACTTTACGGTTCTGACTCTTGAAAAAGACATGATGAACGAGGAAAAGGGCTTCGGCAGACGTCTTTTGCAGGTGCTTGAAAGACACGATATGAGCTTTGAGCATCTTCCCAGCGGCATTGATACAATGAGCGTCGTAGTAAACGACCATGAACTTGCCGGAAAAGAGGACGATATAATTTCCGACCTTATCGAGTCTACAAGCCCCGACAGCATAAGCATAGAAAAGAATATCGCGCTTATCGCAGTCGTAGGACGCGCCATGAAAAACGCAAAAGGTACTGCGGCGGCAATATTCACGTCTCTTGCAAATGCCGGTATCAACATCAGAATGATAGACCAGGGTTCAAGCGAACTTAACGTCATTGTCGGCGTAGATAACAAAGACTTTGAAAAGGCTATAAGAACCATGTATGAGTATTTCCTTGAAACGGGACTTATAAAATAAATTCATATTAAACATAAAAATTACAGCTCGGTACGCATTGCACCGGGCTGTTTTGTTTTTTTGTATCAGCTTATCTCAAAAAGCCGTGTTTCGTATTTTTCCATTGTAAATTTTATTGTGTCCGAAACAAATCCGGTGCTTTTTTCGTCGCCGAGAGGAGTTATTTTGCACGCTGACATAAGCTTTAAAGTCTTTTGCCCGGCGTTTGCCGCGTGTATGCAAAGAAGTCCGTTTCCGAAATATATAACGTCGTCGGACGTGCAGTAACAGTGTACGTTTTTGCTTATGAGAATGTCGCGCAGTACCTGTGTGTTTATATCCGACGCGTCAGGCAGCTCGCTTGTTATCACGGCAACGCCGTTCTTGGCGCAGAAATGTTTTAAAAGCCGTGACGATTCGGACAGATATTCGTCCCTGTACGGCAGAATGACAGCTTTGTAAGAGGCGCAGTGCCTGTAATCTTTATCAAGCAGTATATCATACGTCATGCCCGTGTTTCCGAGACAGTCCCTGAACTTTCCGAAAGCCGCGGCTGACGGTTCGGATAATCCTACGCGCCTGTTGTAGCTTTCGTCGGCAATAAGCGCGGTCTGAGATGATGTTACGGCTGAATCCGACTCGGTATATTTCTTTACAAAGTTTAAAAATACTGACATTTCATTCATGATTTCGGGGCAGGCATACCAGCCTCCCCACATATCGAACCACCACATACCGTTGCCGTGTGTTATCTGCCTTGCGAATGATTTTCTGAGCGCCGAAACCGAGCCTTTGACCGTGTCGGGACCTTTCCATATCGCGCCGCTGTATTTTTTCTCGGGGTCAATTCCTTTGCGGCAGTTGTACGGATAGTCGGACAGATGTGTGCGTATATCGTTTTCGGCAAAGTACAGTTTCCCATGCAGTCTTATGCTTTGCCCGGCTGTCATCTCACTCCAGTCTTTGCCGAGGGCGCGTCCCGACAGATAGGAATTGGGCGAGCATATAAAATCTATATACGGACATTCAAGCAATGCGCCGAGTCCGCTTGAACCTCTGAGAGGGTTTGTCACTTCTGCGATGTAGCCGAAAAACGTGCCGACTATCTGCTTAAAATTTACGCACTGCTTTGCGGTTTTTGCAAAAAACGAAATTGTTTCGGAAATGCTGTTATTGACAAATGATAGAAAGTTTGCCGCAAGCTCGTCATTTATAAGTCCGCGTTCTGAATATGTGTTTTCGGACGGTATATCGGATAAAGTTTTGTATTTCCCCGGAAAATGCGATGAAAGATATTTGTTAAAGCAATCCTTTGTGCATTGCGATATGCTGCCCTTTGAGTCAAAGTGAAACCATTCCTCGGTATATCCGCCGGAGATTTGATAGCCTATGATGTTGTCGGCGTAGATAGAAGTCTGCACGTGTGAAATAAATTCGCGCAGCATTTGCGCGCCCGTTTCTCTGAAGCTTTCCGAGTAAATCGCCTCTCTCGGAATTCCGTCCGCACCTTTGCAGCACTCGTCCGGGTGTTCGTGCGTCCACCATGACGGCATACTTATACGCACTCTCGGAAATATTTTTGCTGAAGGACAGACGTCGGTTATGCGCTTTACGTTTCTGTCGAACAGGCTATAATCGGGCTTGCCTTTGACGTCGAAAATGCCGCAAAACGGCGAAAAACTCGTGTCTGAATTGAGCGGGAGATCCGAGAACGACGCGCACACCGAGAAAAGCTCATATCCTGCCTTTGCAAAGTCGCCGCAGCATGAACGTTCGTCAAAATATGTTATGTATGCAGCAGCAGGTATGATCTTGCCGTTTACCGAAAGAATCGGCTTTCCGTTTTTTATTATTACCGCGCTTTCAGTCATGACCGTGCTCCTCTTTCAGAACATTGTTTATGTCCCAGCCGTGTTTTTCGAGCAGCAGAGCCGCGTCGCTTTCGTCCTTGCCGAGAATATCCGATACAATTCTTACCATGCGGCGCTTAAGCTTCTGATTTACGGGCTTTATGTATATCATATAGTTTTCGTAAACGCGTCCGCACTTTATCATAACGCCGGTGGAGATCATGTTGAGAATCATTTTGTGCGCCGTCCCTGCTTTCATGCGCGTAGAGCCTGTCACGATCTCGGCACCTGTATCTGGAGTTACGTTAATGTCGCATATCTCGTTTATCATGCAGCCGTCATTACAGGTAAGACCCACCGTAAGCGCACCGAGAGACTTTGCGTATTTGAGCGCTCCGATAACGTATTTTGCTTCTCCGGCAACCGAAATTCCGACAACCGAATCAAGCTCTGTTATTCCATATGCCGCAAGGTCATTTTTTCCTGCCGCTGCGTCATCCTCCGCGCCTTCGACGGAGTTTCGTATGGCTTTGCCGCCGCCGGCTATGATACCGATTACGGTATTTTGCGTCACACCGTATGTCGGCGGACATTCCGACGCGTCAAGAACGCCGAGACGTCCAGAAGTTCCGCAGCCAATGTAGAATAAACGTCCGCCTTTTTTCATTCGCGCGTATATTTCATCAACAGCTTTTGCAATTTCGGAAAGCACCGCACCGACGGCAGCAGCCGCGTTAAAGTTTTCTCTCTGCATGACTTTCATCATTTCAAGAGATGTCATCTCGTCAATATGCGTTGAAAATTCGTTGCGACGTTCGGTTTTAAGCATGGTCATTTCTCCTCAACCTTTTTTGCGCCTGCAAGAAGTACGGCTCCTATTACGGGATCTTTGTCCAGAACCGTAACAGAACTTTTTCGTCCCGACAGAGTTTTCTGATTCAGTGCCGGCAAAAAGCAACTGCTGTAATTTGTTATGCCGCCTGCCAGAACGACGGGGACTTTTTCATGTCCTTCGCAAAAGCTCCCAAGCGCGCAGTTGAGCATATCGGCAAGTTTTTCTGTGTTTCGTCCGAGTATTTCAAGCGCCGCGGCGTCTCCTTTTTTGGCACATTCAAAAAGTATTTCAGAAAAGCCTGCTATGTAGTCCTTACCGTTCTTGTATATATCGGCAACGATTTCGGATATTGGTTTTGCAGCCATTTCAAGCACGGCTGATGTCATTGCGGTATGCTTTGAACCGGTGTCTATGTCATAAAGTACCGATTCAAGGCAGGCGCGCCCGAATTCCGTGCCGGAAAATACGTCTCCGATGAGATGTCCGTATCCGCCTATCTGACGGCGCTCTCCGTCCTCAACTGCAAAGATTACCGAGCCTGTTCCGAGTATGGCTATGATACCGTCGCGGTTTTCGAGGGCTGCGGAAATAATGTTGTCGGCGTCATGGCTCACTTTGAATCGCGAAAAGCCCATATATTTGAACGACGCTTCTATGCTCGCCGCATTCTGTCCGACGCCGCAGCCGGCAATTCCGGCAAAGACCGAGATCTTTCCGTGCGGTATGTTTCCGCATACCTTTTTTATGCCCTCGCGCAGAATGTTTACGGATATGTCAAGTCCCGTGCTTACGGGATTGCACGGACCGAGAGATACGGCTTTTAAGATATTTCCGCCGTCGTCGGTCAGCATGAATTTTGTTTTTGTTCCTCCGCCGTCTATGCCGAGAAAATAGCTTGCCTTTTCGCGAAAGTCAAACAGCGTGTTAAGATCCGTGTCAAGCGCGTTTGCGATTGAGGGCAGAACCTCTGCGGGAGGCAGCACAAGTCCCGACTCCCATTTGCTTACGGCTTTTCCCGTGTATGAGATCTTTTCCGCGAGTTTTACCTGGCTCATGTGAAGTTCCGTTCTTCTGCGCCTTAAATTCTGTGCAAAAAGCTGTCTCTGATTCTGCATTGCAAGATCCCCTTTCATATCAATTATATCACCGCATAATCCGCGTGTAAAGCTATGATTTGTGTACTTATAACGAAAATATCTCTGATTTTGCGATAATTAGACGGCGAAAATGCGGTTTGTTTACAAAATCATGTAGAAATAGGCCTGCTGTATATGGTAAAATCTTTCCATAATAAAGGCGTTGATCGGAAACAAGTAAAAACGAATGGTACGTGCAAAGAGAAACGGCGTTTTGGTGAGAGCCGCGGACGTGCTGCGTTTTGAATACATTTCGGGAGCTGCCGTTTGAAAGACGGGCAGGGTGTTTGAGGTGCTTTGTCTGCCGAGTAGAGCAGGACGTGTTCGCACGTTACAGCGATAGAGTATATGCCGCGGAGAATGAATGTAAGCGGAGCGTACTTGACGAGGCTTTTGACCGTGAGGCAAAGGCAAATTGAGGTGGTACAGCGTTATACACGCCCTCTGTTTAAATACGGAGGGTGTTTTTTTATACCTTTTAGCTCTCCGTCAGTCATAAAATGAAAGGAGTTTTGAAAATGGTATTGAAAATTGTTATGCTTGCGGTATTTTTCGCAGTAATGGCAGGTATCGGACTTTACTGCCGCAGACACGCGGCGGACGTTACGGGCTTTGTGCTCGGCGGAAGAAACGTAGGCCCATGGCTTACGGCTTTTGCTTACGGAACGTCGTATTTCTCGGCGGTTATATTTATAGGCTATGCGGGACAGTTCGGCTGGAAGTTCGGCGTCGCGTCTACATGGATAGGCATAGGAAACGCTATTCTCGGCTCGCTGCTTGCGTGGGTCGTGCTGGGCAAGAGGACAAGAATAATGTCGCATACGCTTGAAAGCGCGACAATGCCCGAATTTTTCGGCAAAAGATATGACAGCAACGCTCTCAAGATCGGCGCGTCGGTGATTGTATTTATCTTTCTTATCCCGTATACGGCGTCCCTCTATAACGGACTTTCAAGACTTTTCGGCATGGCGTTCAGCATTGACTATACATGGTGCGTTGTCGGAATGGCGGTGCTTACGGGTGTGTACGTAATTGCCGGAGGATATATGGCGACAGCGATAAACGACTTTATTCAGGGGCTTATCATGCTTGTCGGAATTTGTGCCGTTATATGGGCGGTGCTTTCCGGACACGGCGGATTTATGGCGTCGCTTAAAGAGCTTGCCGAGGTAAAGGACGCGTCGGTTACGGACATGCCGGGTGCGTTTGCGTCATTCTTCGGACCTGATCCGTTCGGACTGTTGTGCGTTGTGATACTTACGTCTCTCGGCACATGGGGACTGCCGCAGATGGTGCAGAAATTCTATGCCATAAAGGACGCGCGTTCGATAAAGCAGGGAACCGTAATATCCACGGTATTTGCGCTTGTGGTTGCCGGCGGCTGTTATTTTCTCGGCGGATTCGGAAGAATTTCGGGCATTGCGGTAGATCCCGCGTCGGGTATACCTGTCGGAGGATATGACGCCGTTGTTCCGGAAATGTTAGGCTCGCTTAACGACGTGCTTATGGGAATTGTAATAATACTCGTGCTTTCGGCGTCCATGTCAACGCTCTCATCTCTTGTTCTTGCGTCAAGCTCGACTTTAACTCTTGATTTTATAGACGGCGCCGTCGTGAAGAAGATGTCCGACAAGGCAAAGGTGCTTTGCATGAGAATTCTTATCGTCGTATTTATCGCGGTAAGCGCGGCTATTGCAATAGTGCAGTACAAATCCGGAGTTACGTTTATCGCACAGCTCATGGGTATTTCATGGGGCGCTCTTGCGGGAGCATTTCTTGCGCCGTTCCTTTACGGCCTGTACTCAAAACGCGTATCAAAAGCTGCGGTATGGGTGTGCTTTGTATTCGGAGCAGGAATTATGGTTCTCAATATGCTTTTCCGTTCTCATTTCCCGTCGGTTTTGCAGTCTCCGATCAACTGCGGAGCCTTTGCAATGATTTCGGGGCTTGTAATAATGCCGGTCGTCAGCCTGTTTACAAAAAAGCCCGACAAACAGCTCTTGGATACCGCGTTTATATCACTTTCCGAATAAAATTGTGCGTTTTGTATCCGTAATTTGTACAATTCTGTTAATTTGACGAATTTGATACAAAATACACTTTTGGGATTGTAGAAAAAGGCTAAAAGTAACAATTCAGAAATAAAATATATGATATACAGACATATATTAATGTTACCATTTGTTTGTAAACAAATCAGTATCTGGAGGAGCTATTATGAAAAAGTACGAAACACCGGAAATAAGCATTTTGGCAGCAGAAGACATAATTTGTGCGTCTGGAGAACAGGAAAATGACGTTATAATAGAGGTAGATAAACTGTTTTAATTAACGTCTGCAATTAATTTGTGTCTTTTGGAGGACTGAGAACATCGGTCCTCTTTTGCTGACGTACGCGTTTTGCGTGCACGGTTGAAATATATTGGAAAATAGGGAAAAATTACAGCTTAGTGCGAAAGTCATACAGGCAATCGTACCAAGCTGTTTTTTATGCTTTTTTGTAACAAACGTAATGTTGCGTCAGACGGTCTGCGGCTGCTGCATTTCGTAGAACACGCCTTTCTTTGCGACAAGCTCGTCGTATGTGCCTATCTCGCAGCATACGCCTTCTTTTATTACGGCTATTCTGTCGGCGTTGCGGATCGTGGAGAGGCGGTGAGCGACGATAAAGGTGGTCTTGTTTCTCGAAAGATTGTTAATAGCCTCCTGTATTTCCTTTTCGGAAATTGTGTCGAGTGCGCTTGTAGCCTCGTCGAATATGATTACGTCGGGGTTGCGTATGAGCGCACGCGCTATGGACAGTCTCTGACGCTGACCTCCGGAAAGGTTTGCGCCGTGTTCTTCAAGGGGAGTATCGACGCCGAGAGGAAGTCTGCTTATAAAATCCGAGAGGAGAGCCGCGCCAAGAACGTCCTTTAACTGCTTATCGGTAACGGTGTCGAGTCCGTAGGTTATGTTTTCCCTTATAGTGCCTGTAAACAGCACGCTGTTCTGCGGAACTACCGCAAGGTGCTTTCTGTATGAGTGGAGATTTATCTTTGTTATATCGTGTCCGTCAACGGTCACTGTTCCGGAATTGGGGAAGATAAATCCGAGGACGAGATTCATGAGCGTTGATTTGCCCGAACCCGATTCGCCGACTATCGCTATTGTTTCGCCGGCTTTTACGTGAAGATCCAGACCTCTGAGCAGCGGCTGATCCGGCTGATATGCGAAATGTATGTCTTTGAAATCGTATTCTCCGCGCAGCGTTGTAAGCACGGTCTTTCCGCGGTTGTCCTCAATGTCGTTTGCGCCGAGTATTTCGCCTATCGAAGATATTGATTCAAAGCCTTTTGTGATTATCGGCATAAGTCCGATTATTGTGGAAACCTGTGCGGTAAGCGTTGAAAAATACGATTGATACAGCGATATGTCGCCTATCTGAATTTTGCCGTTCAGAGCCATGAAAGACGAGAAAACAAGGCACAGGAGCTGGAAAAGCTGGAATACTACCCATGAGCACGCACCGAACATTGCCTGTATCATGTCAAGCTTGAAACCGGTGTTTGCAACCTGATTGAGAAGCGTTGTCATCTTGTGCGTTTCGCGGTTTTCAAGCGCGTGTGCGCGTGTTATCTCGGTCATTTCAACCATGTCCATGAGGTTTGCGCTGGTCTGTTCCATATCGCGCCTGAACTGGCTGTTGTTCTTGCGTATCGGCGTTCTGAACGCGCGTACAAGAAGTACGGAGGACGGAATACACAATACAAAGAACATAAATATTGTAAGGTTTCGCGTAAGCACAACGACAAGCGCCGTTATCATGTTTATCGCAACCTGCGGAATTGTCGCAAACAGCTGATGCGAGAGAGTCTGCACCGTTTCAACGTCGCGCATTAGCTTTGACTGTATTCGTCCGGACTGCATTTCCTTGTGGAACGAGATCGAGAGCTGCTGGAGCTTTCTTACAAGAGCGCCGCGAAGTCCGACTTCGACTTTCCTCATAACGCGGCTCTGATACTTTGTACGCAACATATTCGTCGGAATATTGAGTAACAGCAAAGCCGTGATAAGTCCGAGGTTAAGTGCAAGGTCGCGGTATAGGTTTTCATTCGGGTACGCGACAAGGTTTATAATATTTGAAGTCACTATCGGCAGCGTTATGTGAGGGAGTGTTGCTATAATATAGTAGAAAATAGAAATTGCAAGCTGCAGCGGATACCTCTTATACATTATAAGAAGAATTTTAAGCGTGCTTTTTTTGTCGCCGGAATATGCTTCTATAAAGTCGTTTTCGAGAACCTTTGCTTCCTCGTCCGTAAACGTCTGCTTGTGCGACGCGGGAGCTATTTTGTGAAGCGTAAAGGGATTGCCGCGTGAGTTGCTCTGATGTTTCTTTCTCATTGCAATTACCTCCGTGAGGCAGTCTTTTTCCTGCCTTATGCTCATTATACAGATATACGTACCAATGTCAATAGACTTGCGGCAATTAATGGATTTTCGGAACTTGTTACAAAGATTTATACGCGATATGTATTAAAATCATATTCAAAATCTACAATTATTTAAGAAAATCCGAGTATCCGCGAAGTTTGCCGAGAAATACGGAGGTAAACGTATGCCGCACATCGGTTTTGCGGGTTGACATTTTCGGGCATAAGCATGAAAAAAGCGTCGTGTACACGGCTGAATTGACGCCGTTTTGCGTGCGGTCGGCACGTTTTTGAATATTGCCGCCGCGTTTTGTGCAAACTGACGCACGCAAATGCAATATTACCGCTGTCAAAAAATGAATTTTGTGCAAAATGCCACTTGTAAATTCATAATAATTATTGTATAATATCACACGAACAAAGTGGTTCACAGCAAAATAACAGTGTTGTGAGCCTTTTTGTTTAATTAATCTATTTTTCAAGAAAAAGGGGTAAGAGTTTATGAAAAAGCTACTTACGGTACTTCTTTCTGCAGCGCTTGTTCTTACAATGTTCGCTTCCTGCTCTAAGAAGGATGGCAATGAAAACGGCAACGATAACAACAAAAATGCTTCCGAGACCGATCTCGTTATCGGCGGTATAGGCCCGCTCACCGGAGACTATGCAAACTACGGTAACTCCGTTAAGAACGGCGCTACTCTCGCAGCAAAGGAGATCAACGAGGCTGGCGGCGTAAACGGCTACACATTCGTTGTAAACTTCCAGGACTCTCAGGGCGATCCCGACTCTGCGGTTTCCGCATACGGTAAGCTCATGGACAGCGGAATGAAGGTTTCTCTCGGCGGAGTTCTTTCCGGAGAAACCACATCTGTCGTAGCGGCAGCAAAGGACGACGGAATTCTCGTTCTCACTCCTTCGGGTTCCGCAAAGGCAGCCATTGAAGGCAGCGACACAGCATTCAGAGTATGCTTCAGCGACCCGTCGCAGGGTACCGCGTCCGCAAAGTACATCAATGATAACAATCTTCCTAAGGACGTTGCTGTATTCTATGCAAGCGACGTTGATTACAGCAAGGGTCTTTACGACACCTTCGCGGCAGAAGCAAAGGAACTCGGAATCAACATCAAGGAAGTTCAGACCTTTACCGCTGATTCCAGCACCGACTTCTCAACTCAGATCGCTGCTATCAAAAACTCCGGCGTAAAGCTCATATTCATGCCTATATACGCCGCAGAAGCAGCAACATTCCTTACACAGGCTAAGGCTGCAAAGGCATTCTCCGACGACACTATCTACTACGGCTGCGACGGTCTTGACGGTATACTCCAGAAGATCGACAATCCCGAAAACACCGAGAACGTCATGATGCTTACACCTTATGCGGCAGACGCTCCCGATGAAAAGACCCAGCACTTTGTAAGCACATACAAAGATGCTTACAACGCAGTTCCCGACCAGTTTGCGGCAGACGGCTACGACGCAGTATATGCTATCAAGGCAGCTATCGAAGAAGCAGGTCTTAAGCCCGACGCAGAAGATGACTTCAATGCAAAGATCGTTGACGCTATGACAAAGATCACCGTTGACGGCGTTACCGGTACAATGACATGGGGTGCCGACGGCGAAACCAGCAAGGCAGCTCTTGCAATGATCATTCACGACGGTGTTGCTTCTCTCTACAATGCAGACGAGGCAGAAGCTCCCGCAGCAGACGGTGCAGAGGCTGACGCTGACGCAGAAGCAGCTGCTGAATAATCTTAAATATTTTCGGCGCGTATAAGCCGACTTGATTTGTACTTATATTCGCTGCCGCCGTGCGGTTCCGAGGAGCCCTAAGTTTGCGACCTCTCTATCGTACAGCGGCGGCAAATCGCTGTTTTTGCCGTATGTGTTACGGAACGTGCGGCGAAATATAATAATTCACCGGATTCCGCAGAAAAATGCTCTCACGCGGTGTGAAAATGTTCATGGCGCACGCAAAAAATGCGGAATGTGGCTTAAACTTGAAATAATGCGCTGTGCAAGGCGCAGTATCGGAGGATTAATATGATCCAATTCTTACAGGCCCTCATCAGCGGTTTGAGTCTGGGCAGCATCTACGCTCTTATTGCTCTGGGCTATACTATGGTATACGGAATAGCTAAGATGCTTAACTTTGCCCACGGAGATATTATTATGATAGGCGCATACTCCGTAATAGTGTCGCTTACAACGCTTCACCTTCCGGGAATTGCGGCGGTTGTGATAAGTATTGCAGTCTGTGCGCTTCTCGGTATAACAATCGAATTTCTCGCGTATAAGCCGCTTCGTAAGTCGTCGCCTCTTGCGGTGCTTATAACGGCTATCGGAGTCAGCTACTTCCTTCAGAATGTCGCGCTGATTATTTTCGGCTCGACGCAGCTTCCGTTTGACAAGGACAAAAAGCTCTTTGATCTTCCGGTCGTAAAGTTCGGAAAGGTCGAGATCAACGGAATAACGCTGCTCACTCTTATTGTTACCGCGGTTATAATGGTAGGTCTTACGCTTTTCATAAACAAGACGAAAATGGGTAAGGCAATGCGCGCGGTATCGGAGGATAAGGAAGCCGCAGAGCTTATGGGAATAAGCGTAAACAAAACTATTTCCGTAACCTTTGCGATAGGCTCTGCACTTGCGGCAGTCGCAAGTATATTCTACGGCGGAACCTATGTCTACATAAGACCTACAACAGGTTCAATGCCGGGTATCAAGGCTTTCACGGCTGCGGTTTTCGGCGGAATAGGCTCAATTCCGGGTGCAATGCTCGGAGGCATACTCTTGGGTGTAATAGAGCAGTTTGCAAAGACGTATATATCTCCGCAGTGGTCGGACGCAATAGTGTTTGCTGTTCTCGTCGTAGTGCTTGTGGTAAAGCCCACGGGACTTCTCGGCAAGAAGGTCAGCGAAAAAGTTTAATGGCTTTTTTGCAAAATACTTTCGCACAAGTCCTATTACCGGGGCAAATCTTACCGCCGCCCTTACGAAATCGAAAGGAAATGTATGAATAACAACAGTACATTGGATAAATCCTTTAAGCCAAACATATTCAAAAGAATATTTACGCCCAATACCGTGACTATGGCGCTTATCGTAGCGGCATACGTTGCAATTTACTTCTATATAGAATCGGGCAATGCCGGACGTCAGTTTACAAATATGCTGACATCGGTTTCCTGCTACATAGTGCTTGCGGTTTCGCTCAACCTTGTAGTCGGAATGCTCGGAGAGCTTTCTCTCGGTCACGCAGGTTTCATGTCCGCAGGTCTTTTCAGCGGCTGTCTGCTCTCCATTGCGCTTGAACCGGTTCTTCCGCTTGAGGTAAGACTTCCTATTTGCATGGTTGTCGGCGGACTGTTCGCAGCGGTTGTCGGTTTTGTCGTAGGACTTCCGGCACTCCGTCTTAAGGGCGACTATCTTGCAATAGTAACGCTCGGATGCGGCGAAATCATAAAGAACGTAATTACAAACCTCGAATTTACCGGCGGTGCGCTCGGTCTTAACACCATTGCCATCTATAAAAAGGCTGATGTTCTGCTTCCGTTTTCCGCGGTTCTCGTATTCCTTACGGTTCTTGTGGTCATGAACATCAAAAACTCGCGCCACGGCCGCGCTATAATGGCTATACGTGATAACAGAATAGCAGCAGAGGCAACCGGTATCAACGTAACTTACTATAAGCTTATAGTTTTCATAATAGCTGCGTTCTTTGCAGGCATGGCAGGCGTTCTTTACGGTCACAGCCTTGCAAATATCAAGGCTACAACCTTTGACTACAATATGTCTATCGAAGTTCTCGTTATCGTCGTACTCGGCGGCATGGGCAGCATACCCGGCTCGATAATCGCGGCAATCATACTCCGCGCATTGCCCGAGGCTCTCAGAGAGCTTGCCGATTACAGAATGCTTGCGTACTCGATAGTGCTTATCGTACTCATGCTGCTTAACGCAAATCCGAAGTTTGCGGATCTCAAGGGCAGAATGAGCATAAAGAATATAATTGCACGTTCAAAGGAACTCAAAGCACAGAAAAAATCCGGCGAAAATACCGGTGCAAAGGAGGGAAAGTAAGCCATGAACAAGAATGAAGTTCAGACTCCTATCCTTGAAGTAAGCCATATGGGCATTGAATTCGGCGGACTTAAAGCCGTAAATGACTTTTCACTTACAATAGGCAGCTCGGAGATCGTCGGACTTATCGGTCCGAACGGTGCAGGCAAGACTACGGTATTTAACCTGCTTACCGGCGTTTATAAACCCACATCGGGTACTATAAAGCTCTGCGGTCAGGTCATGAACGGCAAAAAGACCTATCAGTTTATCCGTGCGGGTGCTGCGCGTACTTTCCAGAACATAAGTCTGTTTAACCAAATGTCGGTTATAGATAATGTTAAGGTTGCACTCGGAAATAAGTATAAATATGGCTATCTCAGCGCGACTTTCCATCTACCGAAGTACAGAAAAGCCGAAAAAGCGGCTGACGCCGAGGCAAGAGAGCTGCTCAAAATATTCGGTCTTGATAAAAAGGCTGATTTTACCGCGTCAAACCTTCCTTACGGCGAACAGAGAAAGCTTGAAATTGCAAGAGCGCTCGCAACAGGCATGAAGGTGCTGTTTCTCGACGAGCCGGCAGCCGGCATGAACCCGACCGAAACGGCGGAACTTCTCGAATGTATCAGAATCATACGTCAGCGTTTCAATATCGCAATTCTTCTTATAGAGCACGATATGAGCCTTGTTATGAATATCTGCGAGAGAATAATGGTTATAGACTACGGTCAGACCATAGCTCACGGCAAGCCTGAAGAAATAGCAAGCAACAAGCGTGTTATCGAGGCTTATCTCGGTAAAGACGACGAGGAAGAGGATAACGGCGAAGGAGGAAACGCAAATGCTTAAAGTAAAGGATCTGAATGTTTCCTACGGTGCGATTCACGCAATACACGATGTCAGCCTTGATGTGCGCGACGGTGAAATAGTTTCGCTTATCGGTGCAAACGGCGCAGGCAAGACGACAATTCTTCATACCATAACCGGACTTAAATCCGCGTCAAGCGGCACTATCGAATACGACGGCGTTGATCTCAGAAAAACTCCGGCGCATATAATAGTAACCAAAGGACTTGCGCATATTCCCGAAGGACGTCATGTGTTCACAAGCATGACCGTGTCGGAAAATCTCGAAATGGGCGCATATTCGCGCAAGGACAAGGGAATTGCCGAAAGCCTTGAATTTGTATACAGCAGCTTTCCGCGTCTTAAAGAGCGTTCCAAGCAGCTTGCAGGCACACTTTCCGGCGGTGAACAGCAGATGCTTGCAATGGGCAGAGCAATTATGTCAAAGCCCAAGCTTGTAGTCATGGACGAACCGTCAATGGGACTTTCTCCGCTGCTTGTAAAGGAAGTTTTCCATATCATAAAGAAAATGCACCAGTCGGGCATTACGATACTGCTTGTCGAGCAGAACGCAAAAATGGCGCTGTCCATTGCAGACAGAGCCTACGTCCTCGAAACAGGCAAGATCGTTATGGAAGGCAGCGCAAAAGAGCTTCTCAACGAGCCGAGAGTTAAGAAAGCATATCTCGGTGCGTAAAACAAACGTATATATAAAGTTTACCCTGTCGATTATAATTTCGGCAGGGTATTTGTATTTGCCTTTAGGCTTAAAGTTTTGTAATTGTTACCTTGGTTCCGTCTGAGATTTCGGCAAGAGCGTCAAGTCCCGACTCGACTTTTCCGAGCTTTATAAGGTCGTCGGAATAGCTGAACGGTTTGTAGAATATTGCAATGTTTCCCCATGGCGCATATACCGTAACGTCGCCTGACGCGGGTTCGGCGCCTTTGGCAGCGCTGTCCTCGGTGAGTTTGTTGTCAAATCTTATGATTTTTTCGGTACTGTTGTAGTCCTCAATGTTTACTTCAAGCGGCAGACGTGATATAAGATCCTTTGCCGTCAGATTATCGTAAAGCGATATTTCTGCACTTCCGTTGTCCCACGAGAGCAGAATTTTCTGTACTATTCGGAGGTGCTGTCGCTTTTTTCAAAGCCGTTTTGCGCAAACCAGTCGGTGATGACCGAATCCGATGACGAGGACGAACCGCGCAGTCCCGTTCCGATCTTTGCGTCGGGCAGAGCAGAAATGAGAGCCGAAACAGATGCCGATATGCCGCTTCCGCCGCTTGTACAGAACGGAATTACCGTCTTTCCCGAAAAATCATAGCTTTCGGTAAACGTGTTTATGATTTTAGGCATTGTACCCCACCAAATAGGGTAGCCGAGAAAAATAACGTCGTAGTTTTCAAAATTTTCGATTTTTTCCAATATTTTGGGACGTGCGTTTTCGTCATGCTGCTCGGTATTTGCACGGCAGTTGTCGTTGGAATAGTTGATGTCGTCGCTTGTGTAGGGCGTTTCGGGGACTATTTCAAATATGTCTGAACCCGACAGTGCGGCAATTTTTTCGGCAAATGCCTTTGTGTTGCCCGTGACGGAAAAATATGCGACAAGGCTCTTTGTCCCGGTCTGTGTTTCGGAATTATCCGACGGAGATTGTTCGGCATTATTATCGGGAGTAACGGGCGTTTTGTCGGGTTGACCTGAGGTATCGTCTTTTGTGAGAGTGACGGTCTTTGTCGGGTCGTCCCAGCTTACACCGTAACCGAAGCTCTCTGCAATAAAGCGTATCGGCAGCATGGTGCGGTCGTTTATAATCTCGGGCGGAGTGTCAAGAGTATGTTCTTCGCCGTTAAGATAAGCTTTTTCAGAGCCGATAGTCAGTTTTATCTGATTTGTTCCGCAGTCGAGCGTAACGGTGCGCGTTTGACCGTCCCAGCTTACGTCTCCGCCCATCTCGGTTACAACCGCACGCACGGGAAGAAGCGTTCTGCCGTTTACAATGACGGGACAGGTGCCGTTTTCATCAACGGGAGTTTTTGTTCTGTCTGCGCTCATTTCGGGATCGTCTATTGTGAGTTTGATTTCGGACGTGCCGGATTTAAGTGCCGTTTCGTTCTGCACAGGTGCAGAGCACCCTGTAAGCGCAAGTGCTATGCACATCAGAAAACTGAGTGCGGTACAGACAATTTTTTTCATGTTAAAGCCTCCTCTTGTAAAGAAAGTCCGAAGTACGCGGTTTAACCGACGTTTACTTATGCGTTTTTGCCTGCCTCGTATCTTCATTGTATGCCTTTGTGGATTTGATTTCGCCTGTCTGCCATGCTCCTGTGCCGTAGATTATACCTGCCTCTTTTGCGCCGTCAAGGCAGTCCTCGGTAAAGCCGCGGAAGGTTTCAAGCGTGCGTTCGAGGGTTTTTCCTGTTTGTGTCGGCGGCAGTCATGATGAAATAGAAGTCCTTGTCAGCGATTTCCGTGTATCTCGGAACGGTTCTGTCGATAAACGTCTTTATCTGACCGCATACCGAGTAGAAATAAACGGGTGTGGACAGCACTATTACGTCGGCAGAAACCATTTTGTCAAGTATCTGCGCCATGTCGTCCTTCTGCACGCACTTGTGGGCGGTATTGCAGGCACCGCAGCCGCGGCGGTAGTTTAGTTGTAGTCTGCAAGAAAGATTTTTTCCAGGCTGTTGCCGGCGTCTTTTGCGCCCTGTGTAAATCTGTCGCAGAGAATGTCTGAATTTCCGTTTCTTCTGGGGCTTGATGAGATAATAAGTATATTTTTCATGTCAATTCTCCTTATATATTTCCTTTGCCAAGTTGAAAGCCGCCCATGCTTTGGGCCAGCCTGCATAAAATGCGGCGTGTGTGATAATCTCGGCTATTTCCTCTTTGGTAACGCCGTAATTTTTTGCGTTCTGGATATGAAATTTCAAAGAGCTGTCGAGAATTCCGCTTGCCATAAGCGCAGTTGCCGTTACAATGCTTCTATCACGCGCCGAGAGCTTGTCCTCTCTTGCCCAGACCTCGCCGAAAAGCACGTCGTCGTTGAGATGTGCAAATTCGGGTGCGAATTCCCCGAGTGCGTCTCTGCCTGCGGTTACTTTTTCCATGGTAATTCCTCCTTTAAAACGTTCGTTTCAGAGTGCGCTGTATTCTTCGTCGCTTACGGGTTCGCACCACTCGGTTTTACATTCTTCACCCGGAACTTCTATTGCAAGGTGAGAGAACCACGAATCCTTTGCCGCACCATGCCAGTGCTTGACTTCTGCGTGGATGTTTACTACGTCTCCGGGTTTTAATTTTCTTGCCGGTTTGCCATCTTCTCTGTACCAGCCTTCTCCGCTTATTGCTATGAGAATCTGACCGCCGCCTTTCTTTGCGTGGTGTATGTGATAATTGTTGCGGCAGCCGGGTTCAAAAGTTACGTTTGCGATGCCGACCTGCTCGGTTGAAAGCATACCGAGCTAGCTGTTTCCGGTAAAGTATTTTGCATATGCGGTGTTGGGCTGTCCGATAGGGAAAATTGTCTGACATTTCATTGTCTTTCACTCCTTGATCTGTTTTTTGAGTTTATAAATAAGGCAGTCTGTGTTTTCAAGCTGTTTTTCGAGAGTGTGTATCTTGTCAAGAGTGCGCGAACGCTGTTTTTTCAATATTTCAAGGCATTTTTCGCACTTTCCGCCGTCAGAGTACATAAATTTCATATATGCCTTTGCGTGTTCGCTGTCAAGACCTGCGTCCTTTAACGACATCATAAGGCTTATACATTCTATGTCCGAGTCTGCAAAGTCGCATTCGCTGCGACAAAGACCGCAGCTTTTGCATTCGTCGAACATTTCTGACGGTACCGAATATTTTTCGCACAATTCCTTTTTTGTCACGCTTTTCACCTCTTTATACGAAAAAATACAGGCATCTTTAAAAGACGTCTGTATTATAGCATATTGAATGTGAAATGTAAAATACTTATACTATATATTATGAAATGCCTTTGATGTATTCCTTTGCGAAACCAATAAAACCGTCGGTGACAGCCGAATGGATCTGATTTTTCTTCCATACCATTACCGAACCGAATTCAAGCTTCGGGTAAAGCGGAATAAATTTCAGATGGTCGAATTTGCTGTCAAGCTCTATCGACAGAACAACGCCCATATTTTTGCCCGCAATTACGGCGGCATTGTACAGAAGGTCGTATATCATGGAAATTTCGAGCTTGTCGTAAAAGTCGCCGAACCATGCTTTAAGCTCGTTCTGAACCATAAGCCGCTGCGGCATGATAAGCGGAACGCTGCAAAGATCCGAAGGCGTTATGAACTCCTTATCGTAAAGTCCCGAATCCCTGTGAACGACGGCACCCCATATTTCTCTTTGCGGCAGCCTTAAAAATTCGTATCTGCTTATATCGACGGGATCCGAGAGCAAGCCTATGTCGGCAAGTCCTCTGTCAAGTCTGTCTTTGATATTGTCGCCGTTTGCGCTGTACAGACGGCAGTTTACGCCGGGATTTTTGTCTTTAAAGGCGCAGAGTATATCCGAAAACAGCGAAAAACTTTTGAATTCTCCGCTTGCAATGTCGAGCATTCCGTGAAGTTCGTCTGAACCCGAAAGTTCCTCCGCAGTTTTTTCCGCAAGAGAGATTATTTCTCCGGCACGGCGTTTGAGCAGCAGTCCGTCATCGGTAAGCGTAATGCTGTGGCTGCCGCGTTCAAAAAGCTTTACGCCGAGCTCCTCTTCAAGCTGCATAAGCTGACGCGAAAGGGTAGGCTGGGTTACGTGAAGCAGTGCCGCGGCTTTTGTTATGTTTGCCTCTCGCGCGACGGCAAGAAAATATTTAAGCGTTCGCAGTTCCATGTTTTTTGTCCACTCCGCTGTATGTTTATTATTCGTGGAAAACGGACTTTTCATATCCGTCTTTTATTATGGTATTGCAGTCTTTATCGAGTTCCGCTGCGACTTGCGCGGGAGTTTTTGTGTTGTTGATAAGATCCTGCATATGCCTGTAAAACACTTTTCTTACGCCGAGCCAGTCGGGATTTCCTCCCGTAAAATTAACTCCCGTATCGCTGTTGTTTATATATTTTTCAACGCGCCGGAGCGTGTTCGCATATTTTTTGAAGATCTTATCGCTGCACGGTATTGCGCTTGCGGAATAGTCGAGATAGTCGCTTTCGTAAATGAATTTTACAAAGGCTTTTGCGGCGTCGAGCCTGTCCTTGTCGCCGTTGTCGAAAACCTCGAACCCCGAGAGAAAATTGGTGCTTAATCCTCCTGATACGCACGGAAAGTTTACAAGTCCGTAATCGCACGAAAAGTTCTGAATATTTCCGAGATTTGCAACAAAGAATGCAAGCTGACCGTTTAACCACAGGTCGAAATTGTCAAGTATATCGCGGTATGCGGAGTTATCCGACATATACCCTTTGTCAATGCAGCTTTTTATCCACTCAAGACCTGCTATGCCTTCGGGAGCTTCAAGATTGAAATAACCGTCTTTGTCAAAAAAGCTGCTGCCCTGAGAACGTATATACGTCATTATATGTGTGTCGCCCTGATTGTTTTTAGCATAGAGCGGCAGAGGAAAAGACATTTCGGGCATGGATTTTCTGAGCTTTTCAAGTATGGTTTCCCATTCTTCCATGCTCCATGTCTGAATAACGTCGTTGTCGGTGATAAATTCATCAAGTCCGGCGTTTTTAAAGATGTCCTTATTGTAGGCGAGTACGTTCTGACGGTAGAGATACGGCAGCATATAAGTTTTGCCGTTTGCCCTACTCTGCGACAGGAAGACGGGAGCGATGTCGTTCTGAATTTCGGGAGTTATAATGTCGTCAAGCGGCACAACTCGTCCCGTATGGATATGCGTTTCCATAGTGAAATAGTCGTTGAAAAGTACGTCGGTGCTGTCCGGCGTATCAAAACTTTCCTCGATTGCGGAGAGTTCACGCTCGTTGTCATATTGAATTACGTTAATTATGACATTTGCTTTGTCATATTGTTCGGAAAATGATTCCGCCGCTTTTTCCAAAAACTGTGACGCAGACTGAACGTCGGGATTTATAAACGCTACGTCAAATGTAATCGCAGGAACTTTTACGTTTATTCGGACGGCCTTTTCTGTTTCCGCAAGACCGCAGCCGGAAGAAAATGTGCAGATTGTTATGCAGCAAAGCATAATGCAGAGGTTTTTTGCAAATTTATTAAAACTCATATATGTCTGCTCCTGACAATTTTATTTCTCGCAAGCTTCAAATACTCTCGCAAGCTCTTTTGTAAGGGCTGAAAAATGTATGGGCTTTGCGATATATCCGTTCATTCCGGCGTAGATCGCCTGCTTTTTGTCCTCTTCAAACGCATTTGCGGTCATTGCGACGATGGGGATAAAGGCTTTTGAGGTGTCTTTGAGAGCGCGTATGCGCCTTGCCGCCTCGTAGCCGTCCATAAGAGGCATCTGAATATCCATAAGAATAAGGTCGTATTCGCCGAAAGCCGAGTCTTTTACTTTTTCAACAGCCTCCGTGCCGTCGCTTGCAACATCAACATAAAGCCCCGCTGCGGTAAGCATTTCCATGGCTATTTCGCGGTTAAGCTCGTTGTCCTCGGCAAGCAGAACCTTTTTGCCGCCGAACAGAACCTGAGCCTGTCCTGCCGTTACTTCTCCGGTCGATAATCCGTAAGCGCGGCAGAGAGCCTTTTTAATATCCGACGGGAAAACTGGTTTGCTGACAAATTCGGTAACTCCGGATTGCTTTGCCTCGTCTTGTGCGTCTGTCCAGTCGTAAGCCGTAAGGATTATTACGGGAATATCGTTGCCGATTATCTTTCGTATTCTTCTCGTGGCTTCGATTCCGTTCATATCGGGTATCAGCCAGTCGATTATATATACGCCGAACATATCGTTCATGCCGATGGATTCTTCGGCGCGGACAATAGCCTCTTTTCCCGAAACGCACCATTCGCTGCGCACCCCTATATCGCGCAGCATATCCGAAATGCTGCGGCAGGTGTTCATGTCGTCGTCAACAATAAGCGCGCGCGCGTTTTTCATAAAGCCGGGATCGAATTTTTCCGAGTCGTCGTCCTTTGATACTCTGAAAGGAAGTGTTACGACAAATTCCGTACCTACGTTTTCCTTGCTGTGGCATACAATGCTGCCGTTCATCATCTCGACAATGTTTTTGGTTATTGCCATGCCGAGTCCGGTACCCTGAATTCCGCTGACAGTAGAGTTTTTGGCTCTTGTAAAGGGATCAAACACGGTTTTGAGAAATTCTTCATTCATGCCGATACCGTTGTCCTTTACGGAAAACTCATAGTTTGAGATACCCTTGTCCGAAACTTCTCCCTGCTTTATGCGTATTGAGATCGTACCGCCGTTGCGGGTATATTTTACAGCATTTGACGTGATGTTCAAGAGTATCTGGTTCAGTCTTAACTTGTCGCAGATAACGTTTTCGTTTTTGATGTTGAGCGTGTCAATGAAAAGCTCAAGGTTTTTGGCGTTGATGTCCGAAATAAGAATATTTCTCAGGCTGTGAAGAATATCCGAGAGATTTTCCTCTTTTTCTTCGATTGCCATTTTACCCGATTCGATTCTGCTCATATCGAGAATGTCGTTTATAAGGCTTAACAGATGGTTTGACGCCTGAGTTATCTTTGAAAGATAGTCGAGAACGGCGTTTTTGTTGTCTATATGTCCTTCGGCAAGTGTGGCAAATCCCATTATTGCGTTCATGGGAGTGCGTATATCGTGGGACATATTGTTGAGAAAGGTGGTTTTGGCTTTGTTTGCCTGTTCGGCCATTTCCAAAGCATGAGTAAGCTCTTTTTTGTGCTCGGCATTCAGCTTTTCACGCTCTTTTATCGCGTTCACGCGGTTCAGAACTATCAGCAGCACCGCAAGCAGTACGGCTAACATTATTGCGGCGAATATCAGAAGTATTTTTCCTGTCTGAAGCGAGAATATGCTTACCGGAACGCGTGAAATATATATCCAGTCGGTGTCTTTGAGCTTTTGGAAATACATAATATATGACTTGTCGTTTACCGACATCTTTACCGTCATACCTGATTTAGCAGAAAATGCGTCGCGTTTAAGCCGGTCGGTATCGGTGTAACCGTCGATTACCGCGTCTTTCAAAAGATCGTCTATATTTTGGCGCTCAAGATAGCTGTCAGAACGGTTGATCTTGATAATATACGCACCTGTGCTGTCTATTACGCTGTTTACTCCTTTTCCGTTGTAGCTCTCGGTTTTGAGTTTATTGTCGAGAGAGCTTATGGACATTCTCTTTGCAGCATATTCTATGGTTTGACCGCCTATTTCAACTCCGCTGAGCTTTACGCCGAGAAGCAGATATTCGCGTCGGTTTTCCAAAATCTTATCATAGATCTTGTCATAACGCGTGACAAACCAGTCGGGCTGATCTTTTATGAACTCCGTAATTTTGTCGCTTTGCTTGACGGTTCCGTTGCTCATATAGACTTTGCCTGTCGATGTTATAAGGTACGACGCCTCGTCCTGCTCTACCTGAGTAAGCATCTGAAAGTTTGAGATCAGCTCGTTTTCGTCCGCTGTTTTAAATGAACGCAGTATTTCGGGAATGTCGGAAAGCGATTCCCATTCGTCGTCGAGAACATTTTCAAGCGCTCTTTCGTCATGCGCGGCAAGATCGCGTATTGTCTCAATATTTGATTTTTCAAGAATGTCGTATACGGTTTTGTAAAGTCCGGCAAATACAATGACTGTTACTATAACCGGAACCAGCATTAAGGAGCCCGGTTTGAATCCCGCCCATTTTTCGGAATTTTCCATGCTGTGTATGACCGCCCGCTTTCATAAAGAATTATTTTAATACGAAAATATGCGCCGCTGCAAAGAGTTCCCGGCGTTAGTGCCGAAAATCAACCGAAATAACATTTTTGCAGAACAAATGTATCAGAGCATATTTCCACAAATACAATATCCTTGTATATTTTACACCGTTTTTAAGATTTTTTCAATATATTTTAGCTTATTTATGTATTTATTTCCAAAAAAGAGAGAGCAGAACCGTGCAAAAACAGGCTCTGCCCACGAAAAGACATTAATTATAGCGGCTATATTATTTTGCAAGTATTTTGCTGCTTAACTTGTTCAGTCCGCACTTATAGCAAAGAAGCATACCGACAACAGCGCCGGTAACTGCCTGAAGAATCTGATACGGAAGTTTGAGCAGAGCGTATTCGGGCGTACTGTAAATATAGGCTCTGCCGAGAGAATATCCGACTACCATTATTACCGCGCCGACCGAAACGCCTATCGCTGACGCAAGTACGTGATGTTTTTTTAACGTGTGATGAGAGATAAGCGAGATTACGACGGCTTGCAGACCGTGTGTGGCGAGCGAAACAAACATAGGCGTGGGATAAAAGAAAAAGTCGCCGAGAAATGCGCCGACGCCGCCTACCATAAATGCCGCAAACGGGTCAAGCAGGATAGCCGCCGTGCAGATGACAATGTCGTTCATGTAGAGATGCCCTCCGGGAACAGGTACTCCGAAAGAACTCATTGCAACGTTGAGCGCCATGAACATTGCCGTAACGCAGAGCCACAGGGTTGTTTTCTTTACCGTATTGCCGTTATTCATTTTAAAAGTCCTCCTTGCATTTTGTACGGCATTATTATATAATATTCATTGATAATATAAAATAGTCAGATACGGAGAAAATAATAGTACCAGATGAAATACATAATTGACAAAAACCAAAGACCTGTTTATCTTCAGATATATAAACAGCTGCGGGACGATATTATAGACGGAGTGTACGGATTCGGCAGCAGACTGCCGTCGAAACGGATTCTTGCACAGGAGCTTGGCGTCAGCACGGTAACGGCGGAGCACGCATATGAGCTTTTGTGCGATGAAGGATATGCGAAAGCGGTAGAGAAAAGCGGATTTTACGTTATTTTCAAAAGTACCGACGGATTTGCCTCTTACGCACATGAAAACACGGTTTACGCGCACAATATCGGCACGGTTTCGCCGTATCCTGTATTTTCGGTTTCGATACTGAGTAAAACCATGCGCCGCGTGCTCTCTGATTACAGGGATATACTTCTTGAAAAGTCGCCGAATTCCGGACGAAGCGAGCTGAGAAACGCGATAAGACTTTATCTTATCCGAAACCGCGGAATAAGCGTCGGCGAGGAGCAGATAATAATAGGCTCCGGCGCGGAATATCTTTACGGACTTATAATAGAACTTCTGGGCAGGGACAAGGTGTATGCGATAGAAAGCCCGTCGTATCATAAGCTTGAGCAGATATATAAGACGCAGAACGCCGCATATGAGCTTCTGCCTCTGTCGGACGACGGAATTGACAGCGCCGCGCTTGCCTCATCAAATGCGGACGTGCTGCATACAACGCCTTACCGCAGTTTTCCCACGGGTATTACCGCAACCGCGTCAAAACGCCACGAGTATATACGCTGGGCTGACAAAAACCAGGGATTTATCATAGAATCCGACTACGGTTCGGAATTTTCCGTTTCGTCGCAGCCTATGGAAACGCTGTTCGCACTGTCAAAGCATGAGAACGTAATATATCTCAACACCTTTTCAAAGACCATATCTCCGTCGATAAGGGTAGGGTATATGGTGCTGCCGAAACCGCTGACCGAGAGGTTTTATCAAAAGCTCGGCTTTTATTCCTGTACCGTGCCGACTTTTGAGCAGCTTGTGCTTGCGGAACTTATAAACGGCGGCGATTTTGAACGCCATATAAATCGTGTAAGGCGGCTCAGGAGAAAAGAAATGCCGGCGACGTAAAAATCACCGGCAAAGTTTTGAATTTATGCAGTTGTATTTTCCGACGGATTAAAAACCGAGTATAAATTCTATTACAAACGCACTGCTCCAGCTGAACTGAGAGAAGCAAAGTCCTTTTCCCGTTACAGAATCGTAGTTTTCGTACAGTCCGTCGGGATTTTTCTCACACCAGCCGAGTAAGGTTTCCTTAATTGTGTTTGCTGTATTGTCAAAGCCGTAGTTTTTGAGTCCCTTTGCCGCAAAGTATGCGACATTGAGCCAAGTCGGGCCGCGCCAGTAGTCCGTTCCGTGAGCAGGGTTGTCGTATGAAACGGTAGGCATACCGGGCAGGAACTTTTCGCGTGCGGTTTTGTCCATGCGCTCTGCATATTCTTTGGGAGCGATTCCTATGTACAGCGGCATAAAGCTTGCCGGAGACAGAACGTCGGATCTTTCGCCGGTAAAGCGGTTTACATCGACATATGCATTCAGTTCTTCGTTCCACATACGCTCGCAGATAAGTTCCGAGAGGGACTTTTCTTTTTGTTTCCACACGGAAATATCATCTGTCTTTCCAAGCTCCGACGCAAGGTACTGCATTGAACGGTAGAACTCGACCATAAAGCAGTTTAAGTCTATCGCCCAGAAATCGCATATCGGTTTATCCCAGCGGACGGCATTATCCCAGCCCGATTCGTAGCGGACATGAAGAAGATAGTCTTCGCTGTCTTTATCAAAGGAGTCGTAATGCAGAAGTCCGTCGTGCATACGGTAATGCGTCCAGAAAACCTCGTTTTTGACGAGCTTTGGGTATATCGTTTCCAAAAATTCTCTGTTCTTTCCGCGGCGGTATACCGTTTCGACAGCCTTTGCGAAGACCGGCGGCTTTGTAAACTGATCTACCTTTCTTCCGTCGGGAAATACGACGTCGGGCAGCATTCCGCGGCTGTCCTGAAACACGAAAAACGCGTTTATCGAGCTTTCGGCAAGCTCTGTGTCAAAGTATGAAATGCCTTCGGCGATAAAAGCCGTGTCCCAGTTCCAGATGCCGTTGAATCCGGGAAGTCCGGGACTTATTCCGAGATACGGATCCCAAGGAAATTTTTGTCCGCGGAAAACATTGTTTTCGAGTATGTGTACGGCGCGCGCGACAAGCTCTGCGTCGCGGACACTCAGAGCCGCACAGGTATCTTTGAGCCACTTTTCTGCTTTTTCGGACATTTATCTCTCTCCTTAAATTATATACGGTTATAAAAAATATGCACGCCAAAGGCGAAATACCAAAGGCAGTGCATATCCCAAAACAAGTGAAATATTAAACTCAGTTAAACGCTCTGTAAAGGAACGTTGCTATCTGACCTCTGTTGCATACGGTGTCGGGGGAGAACTGTGTTGCGGAAGTTCCGCTTGTAATGCCCTCTTCGACTGCCCATGCTACTGCCTGTGCGTAATCCGCGCTCTCGGAAACGTCGTCAAACAGATCCGATGTGTCAGCTTCCGGTTCGTCGGCGAGAATCCAGAGATAGGTTACGGTCGAAGCGCGGGTGCAGGGAGTGTGTGCGGCAAATGTATTTCCGGAAACCATTCCCTTTTCGCTTGCCCAGCGTGCTGCGTTATAATAATAGTCGTTCTTGTTTACGTCGCTGTAAGGATTGAAGTTGGTGGGTTTGGGAGAACCGGCTGCACGCCAGAGGAATGTGATGATCTGCGCTCTTGTGCAGGTTGCTGCGGGCGAGAAGGTGGTATTTGAAGTGCCGGCGGTGATGTTCTTTACGACAGCCCACTGTACTGCTTCTGCAAAGTAAGCGTCTTTGGGAACGTCGGTAAAGTTGAGGTTAGCGGACGAAGTGTTTTCGTCCTTTTTATCCTCGGTCTTGGTTTCTTCGGGTCTGTTTCCGTTGGCACCGGGAGAAATTATCTTCTTAACTTCAACTTTCTTGATGGAGCCGTTAAGAGTGAGCTTTAAGGTTCCGGTTATAGAACCGACAAGCGTTGTGGTGGATTCAAATTTTTCAAAATCGTTTTCCCATTCGATTGTTGAGCCGTTCTTTATTGCGGGCTTTACGAATTCGAGAATTTCCTCTTCGGTGGTCTGGTTGTAAATTCTTATCGTGTTGAGCTTTGCCTTGATTGCAGCAGCGTCGGCGTCAAGCTTTTCGGTGGTTTCGTTGAGTTTTGCCGCATCTCCCGTTAATTTCGGAAGAGTTACGGTATACATATCCTGTCTTGTGTAAACGTCGCTTGTGAACTTGATGTTCGCAAAAATGCTGCCGTCCTTCTGGCTTGTAGCATTCCAGATTCTGAAGTCTGATTCCTTTACGAAAGACAGAGTAACTTCGCTGCCTTCGGGTAAGAGTGTTTCCATCTTTTTGAGGAATGCTTCGGGTGTTATGTCGTTGTACAACTCAACGGTGTCTATACCGTTTCTTATTGCTTTCTTGGCTTTCTCGATTTCGCCGATGTCGTCCTTGGCAAAGCAGGTTGTTGCAAGAGAGGTGAGCATACAGAGCGCTATTGCAATGCCGAATAACTTTTTAAACATTTTTCTTCTTCCTTTCATTGTCGGATTTAATCCGTACATTATTTTATCACAAACATTTAAAAAATTCAATGGTTATGACGGAAAAATTAATATACTTTAAAGTTCTGTAAGTGTATATTTTGACGTACCGAAACCGAGAGCTTCAGCCGCGTCGATAGTGTGCGCTCCGTTTCTCGATTCGATTCTTTCGATAAGGTGATCTCTGCCGGGATCGTCCGATGCATATACAAGGTCAAGGCAGGCGCGGTCTATTGCAATCGGGTCGTCCGACGCAAGTATGCCTATATCTTTCATGCATGGATCTTCCGCAACGGCGCAGCAGTCGCAGTCCACAGACATATTTTTCATGACGTTGATATATACGGCGTTTCCTCCGAAGTATTTTACGACAGACGACGCCGCGTCCGCCATTGATTCAAGAAAGCTGTCGTGATCGGCAGTCCAGAGATCTTCGGGCTTGCCTGCACCGTGGATATATGCTTTTCCGTATGAGGAGGCAATTCCGATGGAAAGCTGTTTGAGCGCTCCGCCGTAACCTCCCATAGGGTGACCCTTGAAGTGCGAAAGTACCAGCAGAGAATCATATTTTGCAAGATCCTTGCCGACATAGTTTTTCTTTATGACCTTTCCGTTCGGAATGTCAAGAACCATGTCCGGGCCTTGTGCGTCGAGAAGATCGACGTCGAAATTCTTGCTCCAACCGTGTTTTTCAAGCGTAATACGATGCTTTTCCGTCGTATTTCTTGCGCCCTCGTATGCGGTGTTGCATTCGCAGACGGTGCCGCCGACGTGATTTATTACAGGTTTCCAGAAATCGGGGCCGAGGAAGTTCTGATTGCCGACTTCGCCCGAGTGCAGCTTTATCGCTGTTTTGCCGGAAAGCTGTTTACCTACCGCGTCATAAAGCGCGAGTACGTTTTCGGGGGTTATTTTTCTTGAAAAGTAAACTTTTGCTGACATATCGTTTTGCTCCTGTTCTTTAAGTTTGTTCCGTATATTTCTATTATAGCAAAAAATATAAAAAATACAAGGCAATGGTGTTAATTAAATAACAATGCGGTGAAATATTCGTCGAGTTCTTTCACTGTTCGCTGAAAACGCAATTACAGTTCCGTGAGGCGTTGTATGTTCGGCATATTCGGCTGATATGCAGCAAAAAAACGGGAAATAATCCCGTTTTAAGCACTTATTTGATTTGGGTTTCAGCCGTTTTGCAGAGAGGAGAAGCGGTTTCAAGGCTTTGCCACAGCATTGCGCACACGCGGTCTGCGTTTTGACGGTTCAGATTTATTTGATCAAGCGTTACTTCGGTGTTGCCCGAAATATCTTTTGTTTTTACGTCAATAAGTCTGCCGTCACCGTAGCTTGCGACGATAAGAACGCAGGGACGTTCGATCTGTTCCGCCGTAATTGTGCCGCCATCAAATAATATAAATGCCGACGGTTTTTCGGACGTAAAGCTGTCTTTGCCGTTTCTGTACACTGCGTCTCCCGTAAAGTTCGGGAAAGCGTCTTTGCCTATTGTCTGGCGCCATGTGTATGTGTTGTTATAAAGTCCGCCGTTTAAGATATACGCAGCGCTGCCGCTGTTCCATTCTTTCACCGCTGCCGCCTTGTGATTTGCAGCACCGGAACCTCCGAACGGCACCGAACCCTCGCTGTACAGACAGTTTTTAATGCTGTCGCTGCAATCTTTGACGGTTCCGATTAAAGCCGAACTGTTTGAAAAGCCTGCCGCATACGAGTTTTCAAGACCGCCGAAATTCGTATTGTTGATATAACCCAGGACACCGCCGATATGATAACCTTTTGTTCTTTGGTTGTTGCCGGTAACGCTGCCGGTAAAGCCGCAGCACGAAATTTTTACAAGGTTATTTGCATAACCCAGAATTCCGCCCATGCAGTCCCAGACCTTCGGCATATTGATTGTACCGTTGTATATGCATTTTTCGACAAGCAGCGAACCGCCTAAGCCCTGAGAACTGCCGACAACGCCGCCGACATGTACTGCTTCGCCGGAACCCGAAATATTCACATCGGAAACAATACCCGATATTACGGCGTTACCCTTTGCGTTGCCGACAGCACCGCCGATATGTGTGTAATTTGCGTCTACTGTAATTGTACCCGAAATGCTGAAATTCTTAACCGTTCCGCCGTATACCACGCCGAAAAGACTTTGTTTGTTGCCCGAAACGGTTAAGGTATAATTTGAAATTTTCTTTTCTTTTCCGTCAAATACGCCCTTGAACGGGCTTGATTCGGTGCCGATAATAACGCTTTTGCCGTCTAAGTCAATATCGTTTGCCAGAACCGCATTAAGCGTTTTTCCGGAATTTATCTGATATGCAAACCACTGCATCTGTTCGGGAGTTGAGATTTCAACAAAGCCGTCGTTATCCGAGTCGGCTGCATTTTTCTCAAGTCCGCAGGCACACGTGCCTATATCGCCGAAATCATGGGTATGGGCAACCACGCTGACGGATTGCGAAACCTTGCCGGTATACATATTTACAAGCGTGCCGTCCGAGCCTTGCAGTGCATAGCCGTCCTCTACCAGATCCGAAACCAAGCCGCCGGAAACCGTGATGTTTTCAAATGTTCCGCCGGTAATCTGCGCGTTTGTGCCGGTTGCCGCAAGATTTTTTACTGTTCCGCCCGACACATTTAACCGTGCGGAGTCCGAAAGATTTATTTTATCCGCCGTGCCGTACTCAAAGTCAAGCTTTGACGCGCCGCCGAGTGAAATGTCGCCGACTGTTGCCGCATATTCAAGCCCGAGCCTTAATTTTGTATCGCCGTTTAATTCAAAACCGTTTTTATCCGCATAATACAGCCTAAGCAGTTTTCCCTCATTTTCTTCTTTCTTTGCCTCAGCCAAAGCATCCGTAAAGCGGACAAAATACTTGTCGTCTTTAAGCAAACTGCCGGAATTATCAACAAGCACGGCGGCATTGATAACAGCGCGTCCGTCCCTCATAGGAACGTCGGTATATCCCTCATTGCCCTTGATATAACATTGGAAAGTATATTCCCCGGGCTCGGTTTCTGTCGGAATTTCCTGCGTCCATTCGTCATTCTCGCTGAAACGGTACATCATAACGCCGCCGGTCACCTGCGGAACCGAATGAACCAGCTGCTGCGGCTTGCCGGTGTATGTATAAAGCTGATAGAAGTTCCACCCCATAATCAGATTGCCGTCCGCGTCAACCGCATCTTCCTCAAATACATATCCGGGTTTTGATACTCCCACGCGGATTTCAAACGGTTTTGTCTTTGTAATATATTTTTCGGTGATGATAGTATATATATTACCGTTATGTTCGACATTCTTTTTACCAAGCCATGTAGACACAACCGCATACACCTTGTACACGCCCACTCCGGGGAACGTGTCGGAATAAAGCTTATAGGGTATAGTTGCATCTTTCACGGAATAATTCACCCGGTTTTCGCTGTCATAGCCGCTGAACCCGCCTTGCGGAACCGACGCTTTCAACTGTGTTTCGGTGCCGTCCTCATTTATCATAAAGGCTTTTTCGATTCTGAACCAGGTCATTTCGTAATAAGGCGTTTCGTGCAGATTTATCGGAAATTCAAAATCCTTGCCGACTTTTGTCTCCACATCGGCTATCGGATCAATTTTAAAGGAAACCGGGCGCACAAGGGCATTTTCCATGCTCTGCACCGCCGACACTTCATACCAGTATAAATCATCGTCGTTGTCGTAGTCTTTTTGCATACAAAACGTGTCTTTTATCAAATGGTCGGTGATGGTTTTTCCGTCGGTTACAGAAAGCATTTCATACGTTCCGCCGCCGACTCTGCCGCCTTTGCCGATCTTGCCGACGGGAATATTTCCGTTTCCGAAAACACCTGCGCCGTTTTGTATGATAAGAGTGCTGCAGGTAACGTCATGACCGTTTATATTCAGAGTAAAATCGCCGTCAAGCGTTATATCGCCGTCTGACGAAACCGCATCAAACAGCATAAGAGTACACCCTGCGTTTTCGGAAAGCGCCGCATTTTTAAGCGCCTCGTCAAATGTGTCAAAATATGCGTCGGGCTTGTTTTCACAGACGATCTTTGCCGCATAGCTGCCTACCGACAACACGGATTCGCCGGACACAACTCTCTTTTCGCCCTCTCCGAAAGCCACTTTGAAGGGATAAACTCCTCTTTGTGTGTTTCCGTCTGTTTTAAATACTAATTTTTCATCTTCAAAGGAGGATGTTATGCCTGCCGGCACATCATTTAACCATTCGATTTGCGGAATTTCTTCGGCTTTGATATTTTTTGTGGCAAGTCCGAACGAGGCGGTGCTGTCTGCCTCAACCGAAAGCTCAGCGCCCGAATCGGTAATTGCAAGCTTGCGCTCATTGTTTCTCCATGCAACGACAGTTTTTGCCGGAGCATTGCCGGTCAAGTATTCATAGAATACTTTTGTAACGCCGCCGGAATCATCATCGGACAGTCTTACAGAGGTAGAAGTTTTTGAAAGTATGCCGTTTACGCTGTCCTTATCTGCATAAAGTTCGGACGAGCCGCGCGCAATAATTTCCCCGTCGAGCGATGCGCAGCCTATTCCGCTTTTTTCGCCGACAGCATATAAAACTCCCTCGCTGTATTGCGGAAACGACAAAGCGCCGTCCACACCGTAGGTTTTTCCGTATGCGGTTACTTCGCCGCCGGAAATGGCAAACTCGCCGCCCACAAACACGCCGATGCTTTCGTTATAGTATTTTCTGCCCGAAGTTGTACCGCTTTCGGCAATCAGATGTCCGCCGTTTATCTGAACTTTATCATAACCCGTACCGAACACGCCGTATGAAGACGAATTGTTCGCAAAATCATATATATCGGAACGGTTGTCGCACGTCATTGTTCCGCCAATGGCTTCAAGTGTTCCGCTGTTTAATGTAAATGAACCCGTGACAGCTGAGATCTGAGGAGCCTGACTTATGATGAAAAGCCTTTCGGTATCTTCGGGTTCAAGAGTCGGCCCGTGGACTGTCAGCTTTCCGTCGCCGCCTATCGCTGCATCTTTAAACCATACTGTATTTGTGACTTTGGCGGAACTTGTAATTACGCTTGTTCTGTTTAAAATAATGCTGCAAACAGGCTTTACACCAAAAGCGGTTCCGTAATTTCCCTCATTTTTTGCAATGTCATAATTAAAACTGTTGAATGTCAGCGTGCTTGTCTCGCTGTTCCACACAAGCGTGCCGCCCGTTTGGTCGGCCCACGTCGTACTCGGCGTGGTGGTGTCGATAATTATTACTTCTCCTGCCGGATCCGCCGTGTTATCCGCTGCAAACACGGGAACGGCGCTGAAAATCAGCATTGCGCTCAATAAAATACAGATTAGTTTTCGCATTGTCGGTTCCTCCGTAAAAATATGTGCTTTGTGCCGTTGTTTTGCCGGATTCGGGCATACCGCGCACATTTTCAATGTCATATATATGCCATTATATTCTTATATCAACAATTATTATATACTGTTTGTGCGGATTCGTCAATTACATTTATACAGATTTTATCTATCCTTCATACAATTCCGGACCGGATATTGCTGCCGCACCGTGCCGGATAAAACTTTTCAAAAAAAGGCATTGCCGGAGCAATACCTTTCAGATTGAATTTGAAACTGTTATGCGTTAAAGACGGCGGCTTTGCAGGGCGATTGAAATTATGGTTTTTTGCATTAAAATAACCGTCTCGACAGATGCCCCGCATTCATCAAATTGCGTGAGCACCTTTTGCTCAATAGGAAACTTGTACGCAATCGCCTTTACAAAGCGTTTCTGCGTCTTTTGCTCCTCACGCGGGAACAACTCAACCTCGGAAATCAGGTATTTCACAAGGTCGCGCCGCTCTGCCGCATTCATTCTATCATAGATTGCGTCAAAAGGCGAGAGGATTCCGATCATAGATTGCACAGACATCTGCTTGCTTTCCAGAGTTGCCTTTTTCATCAGGCTCTCTTGCAGCAGATCCTCCGCCTTATAAATCTGGTCATAGAGGTCATTCAGGCGGCGGGTCATGTCTGCGCGGCGGCGCTCTGCATACTTGTCATCCGGGGCAATGCGGTCAATATCCCGCTCCAAGCTGTCGCGGCTGTGCTGTAAAGCGGATAGCTGGTTTTTGTAGGCGGTAATGTCATTCTCGACCTCGGTCATGTCCACGGCGGCCATTACCTTTTCCTGCAAATCTTTGATAAACTGCGGATTGCGGACAATCTTCCGGGTGTACTCCATCACCTCGTCCTCAACCTGACTGGCTACCACGCCATTCCTGCGGCATACCGAAGTCCCCCTGTGTTTAGTCGCATAAGAACAGACATAGGATTCTGTGCGGCGCTCCGTGCCGTCCTGATTTGTCCACTTGGTCATACCGATATACATAGGTGCGCCGCATTGCGGACATTTTACGATACCGAAAAGCAAATGTGCATTATACTGACCAATGTTGTGATTACCCTTTTTCCCACGAATGGCTTTGATCTCCTGCACCTTGTCAAAATCCTCTTTGGAAACAAACGCCTCATGGGAAATAACCTCACTCAAAATATACTCATCCTGCTTCACAAGTCGATATTCGTTATCTTTGCCGGGAACTTTCTCTGTCCGTCGCTTTCCCCATGCCACGCGCCCCGTATAAACCGGATTGCTAAGCATTCTCTTGATGTGGTCAGAACTCCACTCTCCATAGCTGGGGCGGATGGCATTCTTTGCTGCCGGTGGGCGAGTATGACCGTTTCGATTGAGATAGCCCGAAATTGCCGTGTAGCCCATATTTCGGTTCAGGAACATATCAAAAACCAGTTGCACGACAGTCTTTTCTTCCGGGACGGTCTCCAATTTCCCTTTGCTCTTGTCATCGCCCTTTACCAAACGATACCCATAGGGTGCAAAGCCGCCGTTCCAGCCGCCGGACTTTGCTTTTTCCTCACGCCCCAAAAGGCTCTGTGCAATGATGTTCTCTCGCTCCAACTCAGCTACCGCACCGAGAATGGTAATCATCATTTTTCCCATAGAGGTTGAGGAATCAAGCCCATCTTCTACACACATCAGGTGAACGCCATATTTCATAATAAACTCAAGGGAGTTCAGCACGTCCCGCGCGTTTCTGCCAAACCGCGATAATTTGAAAACCAGCACATAGTCCGTATGTACTTTTCCGCTCTGAATGTCATCCAGCATCCGCTGGAACTCCGTCCGCCCCTCGATACTCTTGCCACTTTTGCCTTCTTCAACGTAGGTATCAAGAACGGTCATACCCCGACGCTCGGCGCATTCAGCCAGATAGTGTTTCTGCCCGTCCAGACTATACCCCTTTACCTGACGTTCACTGCTGACGCGGATATAGATAACACACGATTTGCCCTCTTTCGTATTATACATAGATTTCCTCCTATTGCAGGACCGGGCGGTCATCGACCGCCCGGAATACTCTGCTCAGATTTTCTGATTTTCCTTTTCTGCGGCAGCATATTTAATCAGGATTTGTGCCAGAACATTGATAAAGTTCTGGTAGCAGTCTCTCTGCTCTGCTGTCATCTGAATCACGCTCTCCTTGGGAAAGCGAAGCTCAGTTCCATTGTTTGCAGTGTAGCTCTTGTAGTTTTCGTTTTCTACCATGTAATCACTCCATTTGACGTTATGTTCGTCAGCCGAATGAAGTGCCGCTCTTTCAATGGTAACTCAGCAGTTACTATTATATGCTATTTCCAGTCTTGGGTCAATAGCTCCGGAGCGATTCTCCGGTAACTCCTGAATTGACATTTCTGCTTGCTCTCATGTATAATTACTTTGAAAATCCCCGGAGGTGAAGTCAATGAGTATGGCTCAGGTTATCCGGGCTGCTATGAAGAAGCAAGGCGTAACTGTCAGTCAGCTTTCAAGGCAGCTTGGCTGCACAACCCAAAATATCAGCGGCAAAATGCGCCGTGACAATTTCAGGGAAAGCGAGTTGCAGGAAATAGCAGCGGCGATCGGCTGTCGGTTTGAGGGTCGTTTTATTTCTGAAGAAACAGGAAAGCCGGTTGAATAATATTCCTGTCTCATGGGTGGGTAAGCTGCTGCAACAGCTTACCCATTCAGCATTTCTGCGGCTTTTTTGATATTCGCGCTGGAATTGCCTCTACGGAAGTTCTCTCCGTCGAAGCGGATCAGGACGCAGACTTCCAAGATGCGGTCATAAATTCGGCGGTCATCCAGATCGGCAGCTTGCTTCATAACAGAAAGCGGAATATTGGTCGTGACGATCATGGGCTTGCCTGTCAGCAGCCGCTTGTCAACCACATCGAATACGCGCTCCTTGCCGAAACTGGTGTTACGCTCTGCCCCCAAATCATCCAGAACGAGAAGGTCGGGGCGCATAAGCGATTTCATGTAATGGTCGCGGTCCGTGCCGAAATTACCCTGCATACGGTTGACCACATCGGACATTCCCACAAAGAGGACAGACTCCAGACGGTCAATCAGAGCGTTGGCAATGCATCCAGCGGCATAGGATTTTC
>ERZ857745.935-NODE-935-length-39237-cov-6.120438_pt1 | contig 39237 bp, 24 predicted proteins | sample MGYA00519699_ERZ857745 | MGnify/ENA primary metagenome ERZ857745 (study PRJEB31778, sample SAMEA3449357) | human gut metagenome | biome: human gut; feature: human-associated habitat; material: faeces | place: United Kingdom | collected 2010/2012 ... | reverse complement strand
GGCATACGGCATGAAATTCCCGGATGGACTGGCAGGCGGACCGCTGGCCATCTCAATGGGATCACCGCTGCTGCTGGTAGAAGATACTGCTTACGCAGATGCGAAAGCCTATGGAAGCTCTGTGGGAATCAGCAGACTGGCCGTACTGGGAGGAACAGATGTGATTTCGGATGCGACAGCTAAGAGGATTTTACAGTAGATCTGGATAGTACAATATGATTCGATGAAATGGAGCAGGAACAGCAGATTTCTGCTCTGTTTGATTTTTGTTACATTTAGATGGCGTAATATTACATAATAATAATGTTATAGAAGGGGATGTGTTATAATTTTTTGATTCTAAGAAAAACTGCGGGAAATGATACAGGAAAAGAGGAGGAAGTTATGATTCATCAAAAAAGAAAGCTGGGATACTGTCTTTCAGTCATGCTGATATTGTCAATGATTTTGACTTCGATTGCTGTGTATGGGCAGGAAACTTCAGATACGGAACAGGCAAGCAATCAGCAAGTGAAGCAGGAAACGGTTGATAATTCACTTGTAAAAGCGAGCAATACAAAAGTGAGCGTAAATAAAAGCTATTACAAACAGACTATGTATGGGAATACAAAAACATATTTCACATTTACTATTGGATCCGGTGGATCTGTAGAGCCTTCGATATGGATTCTGAAAGACTATGCATACGCCTATGGATGGGAACCTTCTTTTGAATTCCGAATCGTCAATGCATCGAATCATAATACTCGCTATATGGCGGGCACGGCACGTGTTGAAGAAAAAATGATAGGGGATAACAACGGATTAGAATATATGCGTATCACCTTGGGTAAAACACGTTTGCCCGCAGGAACTTATGCGTTGGAAGCTGAAAGCTATAAAATGAAGAATCATAACGTACCAATCAGTTTTAACATCAAATATGTCAATGAAAGTGGTTTGTCAAACGTAGAGAGTGAGTTTAACAACACTAGAAACACTGCTGATGTAATTTCGAGGAATAAGACCTATCAGGGAAACAGCAATTATAAGGATTATGACTATTATAAAGTATCGATACCGTCCACCAGAGATACAACGATCACGTTCAAAACTCATTATGACTGGATCGAAGAATCAGGAGCAGGAGATGAAAATAAACGAGCCAGAAATAACAGCATAGAACTTCTTGATGCTAATGGAAACGTTATTATATCAGATTTTGGCTATTTATGGGATAGTAATTCGCCGACAATAGACAGCAATGGTGTGAGATGGGCCGTTGTAAGCCAGACGAAAAGGCTGGCGGCCGGTACATATTACGTTCGAATCCAAGGGGATGAATCATATATATACGACCATTATGAGAATGGATATTCGCAGAAATATGAAAGTACGAGAGACTATTATTTCTCCGTTACCGATGATTCGGCGTTTACAAGAATCGCAGGAGCTGATCGGTATGAGACAGCATTGCAGATTGCCGATGTATTAAAAGGAAAAATTGGATCGGGAGGAAAGTTCCAGAATGTTGTTGTGGCCTGTGGCGAGAATTATCCGGATGCACTGGCAGGTAGCTATCTGGCCAAGAAAAAGAATGCACCGGTACTGCTGGTACCGAATGGCGGATCCAGGGAGGATCAGATCGCATCATATATTCAGGCTAATATCAGCTCATCCGGCAATGTTTATATTCTGGGAGATGAAGGAGTTGTTTCAAAACGTTTTTACAATAAAGTTGCAGGATTCCAAGGCAGTAGCAGGGTAAAACGCCTGGGTGGAATCGATCGATATGACACGAATGATAAAATTTTAAGAGAGGCTGGAATAACTTCCTCTGATCGAGATATGATGGTTTGTACAGGTAATGGATATGCAGACAGCCTTGCGGCTTCGGCGCTGGGCAAGCCGATCCTTTTGGTCGATCGCGGTTTAACAACTGCGCAGCGACAGTATTTGTCTAATGGGAGCATTAAAAATATTTATCTGGTTGGAGGCGACGACGTGATTTCAAATTCGACGATGAATGCTATTAAAAACTGTAATTACAGTGCATCGGTCAGCAGGCTCGAAGGCAGTACCCGGTATGGGACATCCGTAGCAGTCGCCAGGAAATTTTTCTCAGGTAAAAGCAGTAATGTCGTAGTGGCTTATGGAGAAAATTTCCCGGATGGACTGGCTGGCGGACCGCTGGCAATGGCAACCGGCAATCCGCTTTTACTGGGGTGTAATACCAGCAGTGCTATGTCTCCGGTAATAAATTTTGCTACAAGTCAGGGAACCAGTGGCGGCTATGTCCTCGGAGGTGCGAGACTTGTGGACTCGTCGATGCTGAATCGGATGATAGGAAGGTAGAGATTATTTTTAGCCTAAAGAAGGAGTGTTTTGTATTATGAAAAGAATCGGAATTTGTTTCATAGCATTTTTAATGATGGTTTCGATATATATTCCTATATCAGCAGAACCATCTCATGCAGCGGCTAGTTCTATCGGAATACCGTTAAAGAATTATAAAATACTAGAGGGTTTTTGGGTGAATAGAGGCAACCATTATCATGCAGGTGTTGATATGGTATGTTCATCGGGAGCTACAGCCAATAAACCCGTCTATGCTGCTTTAGGCGGCACGGTTGAAATTGCCGGAAGCTATGGGGGATATGGCAATGCTGTTATGATTCGAACCAAAATAAATGGAAAGAAGTATTATTTCGTATATGGTCATCTGAATGGATATAATGTGAAAGTAGGAGATTCAGTGAATCGAGGTGACAAAATCGGTAAAGCAGGAAGCACGGGGTATTCTACTGGACCACATTTACATTTTGAAATCAGAACCGTAAGAAATACAACTTATTCTAGTGGGAAAAGTTGTTATTTAGATCCTAAAAAAGTATTGAATGGAGAGATTCAGTTAAAAACTTGTAAAACACATAAAGCAGATAGCAAAAAAGGTGTGTGCAGTAATTGTAGTTTGCCGTATACTTCCTGGGATACAAGTGAGTTAAATACTTCTACGAAAACATCTATACCGGGGAGAATATATAAAACCAATAAAAAGACCAATGTAAAAGTATATCCGGCGTCAGGCGCAACTACGAAATATTCGGGACTCTCAGCAGGATCATATGTCTATGTTAAGGGTACAATAAAAAGCAGCTGGTATAAAGTGATTTATGGCAATGGAAGTTCTAAAGTAGGCTATATACCGATTTCAAGCGTTGATCAATTTTCGGCAAATCAAAATCAGTCATCGTTATCAGTTTCACTGAATAGTTTTACGGTGAAAAAAGGAAATGCACATGATATTACGGGGACGGTAAAATCTAATTATCCGATTACGAGTATAAGTGCTAAAGTTGATGGGAGCGGGAAAGGCACAGTGACTTATTCTCCAGCCATGAAAAAATCAGTGAATATTTCGGATACATTGATCAACACAAACATCAAATGTGGAAAGTTATCTGTAGGACAGCACAGTTTAACGATTACAGCAAAAGATATTTCGGGGAAAACTGTTTCTAGAACAGCGACAATTACGGTAAATGGGGATGTTAAAGCACCTACTATAGCGGAGATTAACACTTCAAATGGCAAATCTGTAAAAATTACTCAAAATGAATCTGGTGGAAAGCTTTATTATCGGATTGGTTCATCTGCACTGAAATCCAGTTCTAATAATGGTGTGACAATCGCTTTGAATAGTGTTGGGAAAACGAGAGTAGCAGCGTATACGGAAAAAAATAAAAAGCGTAGTGCTAATATAGAAAAATATATCTCTGTAAGCAATATTTCTATGCCGGTAATCAATGTAGAGCAGTCAGGAAAGAGCGGACAGGTAACGATCAAAACAACAAAGAGCGGCGCTTCTATTATGTATAAGGTGAATAATGGAGCATACAAAGCATATAACGGTAAAGTGTTCACGATCAATGATGGGGATGTAGTGAGTGCATATGCATATCAAAGCGGATATATCAGAAGCGATGTGCAGTCGTTCACCGCAGAATTCGCAGAACCGTCAGCCCCGGCGGTGACTCTTTCCAATGCCGATGGCAAGATCGCCGCAGGCAAGACGGCAACAGTAGTATGGAAGAAAGACAAGCGTGCCAGCAGCTACACAGCAAGACTGTACCGCAGCTCGGATAATTCCTTAGTGGAAGAAAAGGAAACAAAAGAATGCACCGAAAGCTTCACCATCAAGGATGCCGGTGAATATTACATCCAGGTAACGGCGTCCAATGAGCTGGGAAACAGTGAACCGAGTGAAAAAGTAGCTGTGGAAGCGGTCGCACCGCTGACAGTGATATTCAAAAACGGACCGGAGGAAAATGCTGAGATCCTGGCACAGGTAAAAGCGGATTATGGAAGTACACTTTCAGCGATCACAGCGCCATCCAGGAAAGGATATAACTTTGAAGGATGGGAGGATGCTGCGACAGGAGAGATCTCAAAGAATGCATACAGCAAAAATATCGTAAAGGAAGATAAAATCTATATCGCAACGTATGAGAAAAAGACTTATGAAGTCAAGATCTACGATACACAAGGCAAGCTGATCGAAACCCAGAAGGTAAAGTATGAGGAAAGTATCGATACAGAGTCACTAATGGAGGCTGTCAATGCAAGCCTTAAGGAAAGCCATATTTTCACCGGATGGTCGGTAACGCACACTTCGGATGGAAGCAGCAACGGCGATTATACAAAAGTAGATTCCGATATGGAAGTTTATGCAGTAGCAAAATGGGAGAATGATGATCTTCCGGTAATTGTCAAAATTCCATCTGCGGAGCAGACTGCAAATGGAAAATATGTCGATGCGGAAGTCAAACTTACGACGAAAGAGAATACAGATTTGAGTATGTATCTGGTCGCTGCATTGAAGTCTACGGATACGCAGACAGGGGTACAGAAGACCGTTTATGCAGACCGAAAGATCGTATATCTGGATGCAGCAGATCCGAATAGTGAGTCAGAGAAAACGGTGAAACTGAAACTTAAGACAGGAAGCGAAGCGATTAGTACGATCGAAGTCATGGCATTGCAGTGCAATGAAGATATGACAACAGGCAGTGCATATTCCGAGAGGAAAGAAACAACTGTAACAGTAAGCAAGAGATGGGGAACCCCATCAGAATGGAGTGAAACGAAACCGGAAGCGAAAGATACTCGTATCATCGAAGAAAAGACACAGTATCAGTATCGAGATCCGGATATTGTATACAGCAGTAAGGATGCTTTGGATGGGTACAGCAGGATCGGAACGGAAACTCTCAGCACGACGTATGGACCTTGGAGAGCTTCAGCTCCGTCCATAGGGAAACCAACAGAGACGGGCACGGTCAAAACTGTTGTCAGCAAAGAGACTTATACGGCAGGAAAGTGGTATGCATGCTATTGTAACTGTAAGAAAGTGGCATGGAAGACAACCTCGGGGACCTGTCAATACTGTAAAGGAAAGACGAAAAACAAGCTGGTCGTATATATGAAACCAACGGTAAATGCTCTCCATTATGACAGCAGCGATAAGTCGTACTATTTCAATAAAAGCCTGACAGTGAATCAGAATGGAAATGTACGTCTGATCCACTGGAATGGGAGTGCAGTAGATTCCTTTGCAACAAAATCGACGAAAGCTACATATCAGGGAGAACCGCATATTTATCTCTGGAAATCGGAACATTTTGAAACGCCGATATACAGAACAAAGACCGTTAAAACGAGAAATAAATTCAGCAAAATGAAAGCCTGGAGCAGCTGGAGCGATACAGAGCCTGCGGCTCAAAGCGGACGAGAGATCAAAAAACGGACCGTGTACCGGTATAGTGATGAGATCAAGGATACGACAGGTACAGTAACGCTGGATACAGAGGGAATGTATCGGACCAAGCCGGGAAGCAAAATCAATTCGGCGGAAGATCTGAGCGGTAAAAATGCAAGTATACTGGTATATCAGGCAAACAATAGCGATCCGAACAAGTATCAGATCCAGTATTTAGGGCAGACAACGATCGGAGAAGGGAACTCATATGAGTTCAGTCTGATCCCAAGAGAAAAGCCGACGGTGGAGTCTGGGAACTATATCGTTGCACTGGCAGTAGAGGGAACAACAGGTCTGATCAAAGTGGATACGATAGAGGCTCCAAAGGCTGAGCATAAGATCACAGTACAGTATAAAGACGAGGCCGGCAAGGATGTCAGCACGGTGAAGAAAGTCAGGGATCATGAAGACCTGGATATGAGCGATATCACGATGGCCGATGTGAAGGGATATTACTTCGGAGGCTGGACGGGAAGAACGACGGACATCAGAGAAGACGGGGTAGTGACGGCACAGTATGTACCGGTCCTGAACTCTGTAGTATTCGTAGACTGGATCAATCAGAACCTGGATATCATCAGTGCGAAGAGCGGAACAACGATCGAACTTCCGGGAACGATCAAAGACACGGAAGGATATACCTTTACAGGATGGAAGCTGGAAGATGGGACTGTACTGGATCCGGAGAAGGATACTGAGGTCAAAGTGAGCGGAAACATGGTGATCACGGCACAGTTCAAGCCGATCGAATATACCGTAACGTTCCATGGAGCGGACGGCAAGGTGATCGACACGCAGAAGGTGAAATATGGAGAGGCTGCGGAGCCTCCGGCATATGAAGCGCCGGAGGGAAGCGGGACTTTTGCAGGATGGAGCACGAGTGATGACTGGTGGAGTGTAGAACGTGATGTAGATGTTTATCCGATCATGGTATTCAATGACGCTGCTAAAAAGCCTGAAGCGTGGATCAATACGGATGAGAAGACAGGAAGTAAGAGTATCGTATTAGAAACGGAGGAAGAAAACGCTAAAATTTATTATACGGATGATGGATCCAGGCCGGATTACGAAATGATCAAATCATATGAAGTAACGGATCATGAAGAGTATGTGGGAAGCTTGAAAGAATATACTCAGCCAATTATCATTGATGATAAGACAAACATGCAAATTGCTGCAGTGGCATATGTCGATGAAAAGAATGAAAGTGAAGTATGCAATGTCATTTATTATGCGGAAGATCCAGAAGAGGAAGTTACCGTGTCTGATGATCTTGTTAAAGATGAAGATATGGTAGAGGAAGTCACGGATCCATGGCATACAGTAGGAAATTATCAGGTGAAAGCGACTGCGGGAAAAGATGTCGAAGTGATAGTGGATTTGAAAGATAATCCAGGAATTACAGGCTATGATGTAAAAGTGGTAGCGGATAAGGCTGTTTTCTATCCAGATGCGGACCAATATGGTGATCCGGTAGTAGTTTCTGGTGAAGTTAGCGGAAATGACTCGATTGCATCTGCTGATGAAGAAGATGCCTGGAGAATGAAGTGGTCGTCACAGGAAGGAAACGATCAAAATGGAAATCTGTTCAAATTATCGCTACATGTAGAAGATAATGCGGAAGAAGGGATCTATCCGATCTCGGTATACTATATGCCGGAGAATACACTGGATAAGGATTTCTATGAGACAGAGCTTCCTGGACTTTCTGCCAGAGTAACGTCTCAGGCAAGCATCGATCTGAACACGCTGGATGTCAAGCTGGCAAGAACAAGCTATACCTATGAGGGCAAGGCGATCGAGCCGGCAGTCAATATCGAAGGTCTGAAAGAGAATGAAGACTACACGGTAAGTTATGAAAACAACGTGAATGCCGGAACGGGTAAAGCTGTCATCAGAGGAACCGGTGGATATGAGGGAACGGTAGAAAAGGACTTCACGATCACACCGGCAAGTATCTCGGATGCTGATGTGAAAGCCATCGATGCACAGGAATATACAGGCAAGGCCGTTGAACCGGAAGTAACACTGACTTTCGGAGGGAAAACTCTTGAAAAAGATAAAGACTACACTGTCAGCTATTCCAATAATACAGAAGCAGGTACAGCGAAAGCGGCTGTAAGTGGCAAAGGAAACTTCAGAGGAAGCAGAGATGTGGGGTTCACCATCGAAAAATCTGCAAAGACCCAGATAGAGGAATTGCAGAAAGCGCTGGATGAAGCCAATGCACAGATTAGTTCTTTGAAAAACGAAAAGGCTGCTTTGGAAAAAGATGTGACAGAGGCGAAGAAGAAGCAGAACGAGGCTGAGACAGCAGCAGAGAATGCCAGAAAGGCAAAAGATGCAGCAGAAAAGGAACTGGCGTCTGCAAATGCAGATAAAGCAGAAGCACAGGCAAAGCTTGATGCAGCTAATGCAGATCTGGCAAAGGCAGAAAAGGAGCTGAGAGATGCGAAGAAGGAGGTAACTGATGCAGAGCAGAAACTTGCAGATATGACTAAAGCGAAGGAAGATGCAGAAAAGCGGGCAGAAGAAGCTGAGAAGAAGCTGGAGGAACTGCAGGGTGGAGACAAGCCGGATGCAGACTTCAGTCGTTACGCAGGAACGTCCCGTTATGAGACTGCATTGAAGACTGCGGATGCATTAAAGAAGAGCCTGAAGGTCGATAAATTCGATTATATCATCGTAGCAGATGGAAACAACTATCCGGATGCACTGGCAGGAAGCTTCCTGGCGAAGGTGAAGAAGGCACCGCTGATCCTTGTGGATCGCAGCGTGGCAAGCGAAGATATGGTAGGTGATTATATCGAAAAGAACCTGTCCAATAAGGGAACTGTTTATCTGCTGGGTGGAAGCGATGTCGTGACAGCACGCTTTGAAAAGAGTCTGAAGGGTATCAATGTCGAAAGACTGGCCGGTACAACGCGGTATGAGACGAACCTTGAGATACTGAACGAAGCGAAGGCCTCCGGGGAGGATCTGCTGGCATGTACAGGAGAAGGTTTTGCAGACAGCCTCTCTGCATCAGCGGTCGGAAAACCGATCCTGCTGGTGGATAATCGTGGTCTGATGGCGGAGCAGAAAGCTTATCTGGACAAGGCGGACGTACAGGATGTCTATCTCATCGGCGGAGCTGATGTGGTAAGCAATAAAGTAGGAAGAGAGCTCAAGGCTTATGATAAGGATGGTAAGACGGAGCGTATCGCAGGAGATAACCGTTACAAGACTTCTGTGGAAGTGGCGAAAGCCTTCTTCCCGAAGAAATGTGATTCGGCAGTGCTGGCATACGGCATGAAATTCCCGGATGGACTGGCGGGAGGACCGCTGGCGATCTCGATGGGATCACCGCTTCTGCTGGTAGAAGATACTGCATACGCAGATGCGAAGGTCTATGGAAGCTCTGTGGGCATCAGTAAGCTGGCTGTACTGGGAGGCACAGACGTGATCTCAGATGCGACAGCAGAGAGCATTTTGCAGTAAACGCAAGCTGAAAATTTAATGATATGGCGGGAAAGCTTTAGTGGGGCTTTCCCGCTTTTGCTATCAATAATAAAACTAGAGTAGTATTGCTAGTCCTATTGAGAGATGATAAAATTAAAATAAAGTTTTAAAGTATTACGTGGGGAGGTAACAAATGATCAAAGAAGCGAGAAGAAGAATAATGATTCCTTTGCTGGGAATCTGTATGATGGCATTGTATGTGATCTTGTGTTCGACTGTGAGTCATGGTGCAGCGCTTAAGGAAGCTGAAAAATGTTTTTTTGCAGAAGGACAAAAAATCGTTATTAATGCCGTTACGGATGAGGATCGAGAAAATGATCCGGAAGGTACAGCGGGAAAATCAGTTAAAATCACGTGCTATGATCCTGATGGATCTCAGGTGGAAGACACTTATTATATAACGAGCGACTACACGGTTTATGGAGGCGGTTCGGATACAGACTGTGCGAATGCAGAAATCGAGATGAACAGCGGCAAGCTTCATAGAATCGTTGCAGGCGGCCGCTCTGGAGATGTGGATAATGTATATCTTACGTTCTATGGCGGAAGTGTGGAACAGGTAGTGCTGGCAGAAGATGGCGTAACAAAGTCAAGTAACGTAACGATCAATAATGATGCTGACAGTACCATGGATGTCTGGGTCGGTGCTGAGAAAAATCACAAGGGCTCGATAAACTCAATATATTTGAACGCCAATGATAATTCTACCGTTATGCTTCATATGGGATATAGTGCGGGAAAGTTGCTTTCACAGATCAATGAATCCAGATCGAGAGAGGACTATGTGCAGGTGATGATAAACGGAAGCAACTTAAATGGATTAAGTGAATTTGAGGCTGCCGTCGGATTCTTGGTAAACAATAAAAAAACTTTTTTGCTGGAGGGCCGGAAGGGACACTTTGATAAAGGTGAGGAGTCTATCTTACATCAGGTCTCTTTTTTAGATAAAGACGGGAGTCTGCTTGAGTCGGTTGAAGCAGATAAGGTGTTTCCGAAACCGGAACGGAAAGGCTATACATTTGAAGGCTGGATTTCAACAACAAATCAGCTCACTCCTGAGAAGAAGATCTATAACTGGGCGGACGGCTATTTATCGGCAATATGGCATAAAAATGATGATCCGGAACCGTACGATTGCAGTGTAGTGTATTTTGATCCAACAAATCCGGAAATGGAAATGAGGGTGCCTGTCTTTTTTGAAGGTGGAGTCAGAGCCCTGGTGCCAAAAGGCTTTGACCGTGAAAAGGGTCTGACTCTTCAAGGATGTTTCCCGGATGGAAGCAGATTCTCGGAACCGATAGAAGATTATGATCCAGAAACAGGAGTCTGGTATTACATGATTGAGTCCCAGTCAGTGGATAAAAAAGTAAAGAAAAACTATATTGTAAGCGTTTATGAGGCGGATTATAGAGAGAGTAGCTGGGGTTTGGTAACAGTTTCGGATCCGAAGTCTTATGACGAATCAACAGGAAGTTATGAAACAAGTAACACGTATTATGTAGACAGGGAAGAAGCCTTATCGAAAGATGGGGCAACGTTAGTGTTGCCATATAAATCAATGCAAAATAAATGGCATGCAGAATTTTCTTTCCATATGCCGATGGGTACAGATGATATCGGTATCAAAGATGGTGAGCAATATGTTCAGGAGTATGTAGGAGAAATCGCTTTAGACGGGAAAACCAAAATCAGTAAGCTGTACGAACTAAAGACTGAAGATGGGAAAGTACATGATTATCGAATCAATTTAGAAGAGAGTGACGGCTCAGATGCAGAACTGTGTGATTTAGCCGCGATCACATGGGATGGTAAGTCTTACGATGATGACGGGCAGATGGATTATATGTCGAAGACGGTGAATCTGGAAGAAGCAGCTACAGAAAAGGGAACCGAAGTTGTGATCCCATATTATTATGATGAGAAAACCTGTGGTGGAATAGAACTTATTTGTAATGCTAGTGATTCAGAAGTTCAAATAAAAGGTCTAAAAGATTCTTATACTCTGGATTCAAAAGGAGAGCGTGTTATCGAATTCTCTACGATATCAGCAAATGGAAAGAATTCAAAAAAGTATAAAATAAAACTTGTTAAAGACAAGACTGGGGACAGTACAGCATTTGAAACACTAAATCTGCATTACATGGAATTGAGTAAAAATGATGATGGCGCTGACATTGAGATCCCTATTGATATGGAGGCGGCTAAATCAGAGGCTGGAGCAACGGTTGTAGTTCCAGTAAATGCACCGGTAAATGCAGCAGGTTTCTTTGTGCAGGGAAATACAAAAAACTATGCAACTGTTGATTTGACAGGATATGATTATATTGACTGGGAGCCGGACGTTTACAAACGACCGGGTAAATACAATAAGTTAAGTGATTCTGTTGAATTTACTGTTACTTCTGCGAATCAGAAGCATACCCAAAAGTATAAAATAACAGTATGGCAAAAGGATGCAAAACAGTTTAAGGATATTTCAAAGGTTAAAATTTCTGGAATCAAGAGTCAGGTATATACTGGATCTCCGTTAAAACCAGAGCTAATTTTAACGGATGGTGGTAAAAAGCTGGTAGAGAATACAGACTACACCGTTGTTTATAAAGATAATATCCAGCCGGGGACGGCGACTTTGATTATCGTAGGGATGGGCGATTATACTGGATCAGTAACTAAAACGTTCCGTATTTACAAACCTGGTGAGGCCGAAAAAGACTTGTTTGTCGACAGTAATATTGTTCGAATGGCTGGCGATACACGTTATGAGACGGCCTTGAAAACAGCAGATGCGTTGAAACAAAGCATGGGTATTGATGCATTTGACTATGTTATCGTAGCAGATGGAAATAATTACCCGGACGCATTAGCCGGGAGCTATTTGGCAAAGGTAAAAAAAGCTCCGCTGATCCTTGTGGATCAGAGTGGCGTTAGTGAGAAACAGATCCGAGAGTATATTAAAGAAAATCTAAATGAAAAGGGAACTGTTTACATATTAGGTGGAACGGATGTTGTTACCTCGCGTTTTGAAAGAAGTCTTAAAAGCATAAACGTAAAGAGACTGGCCGGAGAAACTCGTTATGAAACAAACCTGGAGATCTTAGAGGAGTCTGGTGTATCAGATGAAGACTTTCTGGCTTGTACGGGCGAAGGTTTTGCAGATAGTCTGTCGGCTTCTGCAGTAGGAAAACCGATTCTTTTGGTTGATAACCGCGGTTTGACGAAACAGCAGAAAACCTATTTGGATAAGGCTGCCGTGGATGATGTGTACTTGATTGGTGGAGCAGATGTGGTTAGTAAGGGAGTTGGCAGAGAGCTGCAGAAATATGATCAGGATGATGAGGTGACTCGTATCGCAGGGGATAATCGATATAAAACTTCGATTGCGGTAGCAAAAGCCTTCTTCCCGAAGAAATGCGATACGGCAGTGTTGGCATACGGGATGAAGTTCCCGGATGGACTGGCAGGCGGACCTCTGGCGATCTCGCTGGAATCACCTTTGCTACTGGTGGAAGACACTGCATATACTGATGCGAAAAACTATGCTCAAACAGCTGGAATCAAAAAACTGGCGGTGCTTGGCGGAACTGACGTCATTGCAGATAAGACGGCAAATATGATAGTAAAATGAATTGCTTAGATGATGGAATTTTCAATAAATAGATATTGTATTCATGAAAACGGTATGATAGAATAAAGTATCAATCAAATCGTTCGTTTAAAGTGAAAGTAAGAGGTGGATACATGAAAAAGAGAAGACTGATTCTTTGCAGTCTCGTCTCCCTCATCATGGTATTCGTGATGGCGGTGCCGATGACGGCAAGTGCAGCGAGAAATGTTGCTAAGACAGGGGATACTGAATATGCAACATTGGATGCAGCTGTTGCAGCAGCTCAAGATGGTGATACTGTTACGCTGTTGGCTTCAACCAGTATTGATGAAAACGTGATCATTCAGAAGAATATTACGTTGAATCTTGCAGGTCAGACCTTGCTTGCAAATGCAAACCTGCAGGCAGAAGGGCAGTTGAATATCACTGATACGAATGGTGGTAAAATCATTCTACAGCAGGATAAAACACAGAACAATAATGACAGTGCCAGCATTATTTCTAAAGGCACTGACGCGAAGATAACATTAGATAAGGGTTCCGTTATGGTAATTGGTTCTTTTAGAACTGGTTATGCATTTTATGCGAGAGATGGTGGTACTGTTGTGATTAATGGCGGTACTGTTGACGCACAGGATGCAGCATTAACAGGCAATAATACTACTGGAGATATGAATTTTGAGGTAAATGGAGGTGCTTTAACTGCTAAACGAGGTCCTGCTATTTATATGCCGGGGCAGATTAACTTGAAAATCACTGGAGGAACTTTGAATGGCGGTATTTCGCTGAGGATGGGACATGTTGTGATTTCTGGCGGAACGATCAATGCAGCTACAGACAATCTGGATGATCCAAAGGATTATTATGCTTACAGTGGAAACGCATGGCTTCCGGATGCTCTTTATGTGTTTGGTGGAACATATACGTCTGCTAGTGGCAATGATTTAGAACTGCAGATCACCGGCGGAACATTCAACTGTGAAAACGGAAAGGGCAGCGGTATTGCAATTTATGATATCGGTAAAACCGCACAGAAGATGAACACATCTATTTCTGGTAATACTGTTGTGAAAACAAATGCGAAGAGTAGAGATGCATATCAGATATTGAGTCTTTCGGATATCGGTGTAGATAATCCTAAAACTGGTTATGGAAATGCAGAATATACAGGAAAAGCAGAAAGTTCTATTTCTGGAGGAACTTTTAGCACCAGTCCTGTAAAGTATGTAGCAGATGGAAAAGTTGCAATTAAATTTACCAGTGGGCAAAATGAGAATTATTATGTCGGAACTGAAAAGGAAATTCAGGCAATTGTGAAAGATGCAAAGGCTAATGATGCGATTGATGTGCTGAAAGGTTCTGTAAATTTGAAAATCACGACTGGCGGAGTGAAGGTTACAAATAGTGGCGGTACTGTTACTGTGAACGATGAGGCAGTAAAGCAAAACGATACGATCACAACTGCGGATCGAGATATATTCGGGGATACTACAGTTGTAAGATATGCAGGTGCTACGCGTTATGATACTGCTTTGGAAACCGCTGATGCACTGAAGAGAAGCCTTGGTGTGGATAAGTTTGATAACATTATCATAGCAGATGGGAATAATTATCCCGATGCACTGGCTGGAAGTTATTTGGCAAAAGTAAAGAAAGCTCCTCTGATTCTTGTGGATCGCAGTATTGCAAGCGAGAACACGATTTGTGAATATATCGACGCCAACCTGACGGATAAGGGAACTGTTTATCTGCTGGGTGGGAAAAACGCAATAACACAGCGTTTTGAAAAGAGCCTTGAAAACAATAAAGTTGTTCGTTTGGCAGGTAACACTAGGTATGAAACAAATTTAAAAATCCTGGAAGAGGCGGATGCAGCAAAGCAGGATCTGCTGGTTTGCACTGGAGAAGGATTTGCAGACAGCCTGTCTGCGTCAGCTGTAGGGGAACCGATTTTACTGGTAGATAACAGTGGCTTACTGGATAATCAGACTAAGTATCTGAAGAAAGCTGACGTAAAGGATGTATATCTGATCGGTGGAAGTGATGTTGTAAAGAGTAAAATTGCGACAGCGATGAAAGAGTATGACCAGGATGGTAAAGTAGAACGTATTGCAGGGGATAATCGATATAAAACGTCTGTAGCTGTGGCACAGAAGTTTTTCTCGGACAAGAACGACACTGTAGTACTGGCTTATGCCATGAACTTCCCAGATGGACTTGCGGGAGGACCGCTGGCAATGTCGCTCGATTCTCCACTGCTTCTGGTAGATGAATCTGGTGTTCAAGATGCGGCAGATTATGCAAAGACAGCTGGCGTTCAAAAGGCTGTAGTCCTTGGTGGCGAAAAGTTGATTTCAAATACTTCTGTTGCGAAAATTATTCAGTAAATAATTTGATTTAATCCAATTATAGTAAATGAAAACTGAAGATCCCAAAGCTGGATCTTCAGTTTTTTTAAGCTTATCTGTAAACATATTTATTTTAAATGATTTGATAGGGAAATCGATTTGATGTGGCATTGAAAATATTGCTTTGTTATGGTACAATAATTGAGTATGTAAATTATTCTTGTGTTAATTGGATAGAAAAATGAAAATGAATTTAAAATATATAAGGATAGCTATTTTAGTTGTAATTGATATGATCATTGTAGCATTTAGCTCACTAATACCATTGGTGTTGCGATTCGGTATTTTTACAATGGATCATTATTATTTATCATCAGCACTCAAGTGCCTCCCGGCATATATGGTGATCACGATCGCTGTTCTGGCTGTTTTTCGACTGTATAATCGTGTATGGACGTATGCTGGTATAGATGAACTGATTTCGGTGTTAAAAGCGTCGTTTGTTATTGAGGCTATATATGTAGGCTATCAGATTTTTACCAGTGTGGACATGCCTAGGAGTTTTTATGTGTTTAACTGGATTTTCTTATTTGTTCTGCTTGCGGGATCTCGTGTGTCACTTCGCGTTTGGAAACAAATCAGACAGAAGTATCGTAAAATAGAAAATCCACGTAATGTTATGATTATTGGAGCGGGTTCTGCTGCATCGATTTTAATTAAAGAATTACAATTCGGCCGTGGGGATTCGAAAGTGATTTGTATTATTGATGATAATCCGGCAAAAAAAGAAAAGTATATTAATAGTATTCCTATTGTCGGAAACCGCAATGATATTCCATACATGGCGAAAAAATACCATATTGATGAAATCATTATAGCAATTCCATCTGCCTCACCGGTTACGATTCGTGAAATTTTGACTATTTGTCAGGAGACAGATGCGAGGTTAAAGCGATTGCCGGCAATCACTTCTAGTTTGACGTCTTCTTTGAGCCAGACGGTGAGAGAAGTGAATTACGAGGACTTGCTGGGAAGGGAAGCTGTTGTTATTGAAAACCCGGAACTGACAAATTTTGTGTCAGGAAAGACCATAATGGTGACCGGTGGCGGAGGAACTATCGGATCAGAGCTTTGCAGACAGATCATCGCAAATAATCCGGGAAAGCTTTTAGTTATTGATATTTATGAGAATGGTGCTTATGAGCTGCAGATGGAATTGAAAAGGTTCTATCCAGATGCAGATGTAGAAGTATTGATTGCATCAGTTCGAGACTATGATCGAATGGAAAATATTTTTTCGATGTATAAACCGGATATTATATATCATGCAGCAGCACATAAACATGTGCCGTTAATGGAATACTCTCCTAATGAAGCAGTCAAGAATAATTGTATGGGCACATTAAATATGGCGAAACTCGCCGATAAATATAATGTGTGTCGTTTTGTACTGATTTCGACTGATAAGGCCGTACGCCCGACTAATGTTATGGGAGCAACGAAACGAATTTGTGAAATGATTGTACAGACATATAACCGGCAATCAAAGACAGAATTTGTGGCGGTGCGTTTTGGCAATGTGTTGGGCAGCAACGGATCAGTGATTCCTCTGTTTTTAAAACAAATCGAATCCGGAGGACCGGTGACTTTGACTCACAAGGAAATCACTAGATTTTTTATGACAATACCAGAGGCTGTTTCTCTTGTGCTGAAAGCAGGACTGATGGCGAGAGGCGGAGAAATATTTGTACTAGACATGGGTCAGCCTGTGAAGATTTACGATCTGGCTGTAAATCTGATCAAGATGAAAGGATACGTGCCGGGTCAGGATATTAAAATCGAAATAGTAGGTCTGCGACCAGGAGAAAAACTTTATGAAGAACTTCTTATGGCCGAAGAAGGGCTGCAAAGTACAACAAATGATTTGATATTTATTGGTAAGCCAATTGATTTAGATGGTGAAAAGTTCCTGGAGGAGTTAAATCATCTGATTCAGGTGGCATATAATAATGGTGATACAATAAAATCTGAAATTGAAAAAGTTTGTGATACGTATCACCCGCAGGAGTGTTAAAAGGAGTATAGGATGTTTTATAAGACAAAGGTGGAACCATTTAAAGATAAGCTGTGGCTTAGTTCTCCTACCATGCATGGTGAAGAAATTAAATATATGCAGGAAGCCTATGAAACTAACTGGATGTCAACTGTTGGTAAAAATATTGATATGATAGAAAAGCTTGCCTGCGAAAAGGTAAGAAGAAAGTATGCTGTTGCATTATCATCTGGAACTGCAGCATTACATATGGCTGTACGACTGGCAGGATCAAAAGTGTATGGTGCTCCGGCAGTTGGTCATGGTGCAGTCGAGGGCAAGAAAGTTTTTTGTTCTGATATGACTTTTGATGCGACTGTTAATCCGGTAGTATATGAAGGTGGGGTTCCTGTTTTTATCGATACAGAAAGAGATACCTGGAACATGGATCCAGAAGCTTTAGAGAAAGCGTTTGAACTGTACCCGGATGTTCGTATCGTAGTCCTTGCGCACCTGTATGGTGTGCCTGCGAAAATAAGGGAATTAAAGGCGATATGTGACAGATATGGTGCGATTATTGTAGAGGATGCGGCAGAATCTCTAGGGGCTTTATATAGGGGTTCACAAACTGGATGTTTTGGAGAATACAGTTGTATTAGTTTCAATGGCAATAAAATTATTACTGGATCTTCTGGGGGAATTCTGCTGACGGATGATAAACATGCAGCAGAAAAAGTGCGCAAATGGTCAACACAGGCAAGAGAAAATGCTATGTGGTACCAGCATGAAGAATTGGGTTATAATTATCGTATGTCCAATGTGATAGCAGGAGTGGTTAGAGGGCAATTTCCGTATTTAGAAAAGCACATTGCTGAGAAGAGGGCTATTTATGAGAGATATCAAGACAGTCTTAAAAATTTTCCGGTAATAATGAATCCGTTTGATGACAAGAACACTGTGCCTAACTATTGGTTATCTTGTATGCTCATTGATGAGAATGCTATGTGTAGACAGGTGCGCTCGGAAAAGGATGCGTTATATTGCTCGGAATCAGGTAAAACCTGTCCGACTGAAATCTTAGAAGCATTAGCAGGCATTAATGCAGAAGGAAGACCAATTTGGAAACCGATGCATATGCAGCCCATTTACAGGGGACATGGGTTTGTGACTAAATCAGGGGATGGACGAGCCATGACGAATGCTTATACAGAGGGAAAATCTGTAGATGTAGGAATGGATATTTTCCATCGAGGGATCTGTTTACCAAGTGATAATAAAATGACAAGAGCGCAGCAGGATATTGTTATCGAAGTGATCAAGGAGTGCTTTGAATAGTTTTGTGTTGAGTGAGAGGATTCATGGAGTATAAAAGGTCTTTTTATGACAGATGTATAAAACGAAGTTTGGACTTTCTGCTTTCATTATTCGTGATCATTCTTTTAAGCCCATTATTGTTGTTTATAGCGGTTTTGGTTCGTGTAAAATTGGGAGGACCTGTTATTTTTAAACAGAGAAGACCCGGCTTAAATGAGAATGTTTTTACAATGTACAAATTCCGAACAATGACGGATAAACGGGATGCGACGGGCAAATTACTTCCAGACGAAGTACGTATTACAAGATTTGGAAATTTATTGCGCTCGACGAGTTTGGATGAATTGCCGGAACTGTTTAACATTTTAAAAGGTGATATGGCAATCGTGGGCCCCCGACCGTTGCTGGTACAGTATCTACCGTTATATAATGAACAACAGCATATGCGGCATTTAGTACGTCCTGGAATTACAGGATATGCACAGGTAAATGGCAGAAACAGTTTGAGCTGGGAAGAAAAATTTGAATTGGATCAAAAGTATGTGATGCAAATAGGCATAAAATTGGATATAAGTGTAATCGTGAAAACTTTTTTTGTTGTTTTTCGGAGGCAGGGGATCAATAGTGATAATGCGGTTACAATGGAGGAGTTCAAGGGAAACGAAAAGGAGCAGAAATGAAGAAGATCGTTGTTTTAGGTGCTGGTGGATTTGGCAGAGAGGTCCAGTGGCTGATTGAAAGAATTAATAAAAACGAAGCGTCTTGGGAAATTAGTGGATATATCGATGATGGTATGCCCAAAGGGACGGTTATCAATGGGTATGAAGTTCTGGGCGGAACTGATATTTTGGAGCAGTATGACGAGCCAATTTATGTTGCATGTGCAGTGGGGTCAGCGAAGATAAGAAAAAAAATAATTGAAAAGCTTTCGAAATTTGACATGATTCGCTTTCCCAATTTAATTGATCCGAGTGTGAAAATGTCTGACTTGATACAATTGGGGCGGGGTAATATTATTTGTGCAGGTACTATTTTAACCGTTAATATTCAGATAGAAGATTTCTGCATTATTAACCTTGACTGTACGATCGGACATGATGATGTATTGGATTCTTTTGTAACGATTTATCCAAGTGTCAATGTATCAGGAAATGTGCATGTGGGGCAATGTAGTGAATTGGGAACAGGCACACAGATCATACAGGGCATAAAAATAAAAGAAGAAACCATTATAGGTGCGGGAAGTGTTGTTGTAAAAAATATAGACGAATCAGGCACATATGTGGGGACTCCGGTGAAAAGAATAAAATAGGGGATGTAGATGAAAATTTGGGTTTTAAATCACTATGCAGCAAATATGTATTTGGATCAAGCGGGTAGGCATCAAAGCCTTGCTAAATATTTGCTTGATATGGGGTGTGATGTCGATATTTTTTGTGCAAATACAGTACACAACAGTGATGTGCTTATTGATACGCAGGGTGCAGAATATGTAAGTAAAATAGGCGCGGACGATGTACGATATACATTTATTCAGACAATGCCATATCACAGTAATGGTAGGCAAAGAATTGGAAACATGCTGGATTATTATCGAAAGATAAAGAAAGTTTTGTTGAATAAAGCAAATGGATTTGGAAGACCTGATATTATTATTGCATCTTCAGTACACCCCTTGACTCTACTTGCCGGAGAAAAAATAGCACGAAAGTTAAATGTTCCATGCATTTGCGAAATTAGAGATCTATGGCCTGAGACCTTGGTGGAGTTGGATATTATTAATAAGGATAATTTTTTTACAAAACTGATGTATGCTGGGGAAAAGCATATTTATAAAAAAGCCGATGGTATTGTTTTTACAATGCCAGGTGGGAAAAAATATATAGAAGATAAGGGATGGGACAATAAAATAGACTTAGATAAAGTCTATCATGTTAGTAATGGTGTGGATCTTATCAAATTTTGGGAAGATGAAGAACGTTATAAGATCTATGATCCGGACCTGGACAAAACTGATTGCTTCAAGGTGATCTACGCAGGGTCTGTTAGGGCAGCGAACAAGGTTGAAGACTTTATTTCAATTGCAGAACAACTTCAAGGTACAACTGTTTGTTTTTTAATTTATGGTGATGGCGATCAACGCAGGAAACTTGAAAAAGAAGTAAAAAGAAAGAATTTAAAAAACATTATATTTAAAGGTCGGGTAGATAAAAAATATATCCCATATATTTTATCTAGAGGCGATATGAATATCGTTACTGATGAGGCCAATAATCTGGGGAAATACGGAGTTAGCTGGAACAAAATTTTTGAGTATATGGCAAGTGGAAAGCCAGTTGTAGTAAATTATGATATGGGGCAGTTTAATCTGGTTGAGGACAATAACTTTGGCTGGGCAAAAATCTATGAATCGGTAGAAGAGTTCTCTAGTGCTGTGAAACGGATGATGGAGTTGCCGGAAAAAGAATACAAAGCTTTTTGCGAGAATGCAGAAAAGGCAGCACATATATACGACTACAAAAAGCTTGCAAAAGATTATCAAGAAATTTTAAAAGAGACCATTCGAAGGTATTGTGATAGAAATTGAGGTGATAGTATGGTTATAATAAGAGAATTGTTGAAATTCCTTGAGGAAGAAAAGATCACCTTTGAATTTAAAGGTGATATAAATGATGTAGTTGATGGTTTTTCTTCTCTTTCTCGATATAGAGCCGGAACACTTACTTGGTGTAAAGAATTAAAAAACCTGCCTGATGATTTGTCGGAAAAATATCGACTTATTGTGATGCCGTCATATTATGATAATATAAGTGATAATTATATAATTACAGATTGTGGAAAAAGGGTTTTTTTCTCGTTGATTGAAGCGTTTTTTTCAAACGAAACGAAATTGCCGGATGTGGGTGTCGGCACATATATATCGGATCGTGTTAAGATTGGGAGGAACGTTAAAATTGGACATAACTGTGTTCTTGATGGTGATATTGAGTTAGGCGATAATACGATAATTTATAATAATGTTAGCATAATCAATAAAGTAGTTATTGGTAAAAATTGCATTGTTCAGTCAGGAGCCTTGATCGGACAGGATGATTTTTCTTACACGGAAAATGAAGAGCATCGGAAAAAGATGATCAAGCATTATGGCGGTGTGCAAATTGAAGATGATGTTTTGATTGGACCGGGTACGATTATTAACCGAGGAACGATTGATAATACCATAATTGGCAGAGGATGTAAGATAGATGCAAGATGCATTATTTCGCACAATGTTATTTTAGGGGAGAACAGTGCATTAATTGCAGGGACTATATTATATGGATCCGTTAAAACCGGAGTGAATACATATGTGGCTACTGCTTTGGTGCGAAATCAATTACATATTGGAGATAATGCTGTTATTGGCATGGGCAGTGTTGTTGTAAAAGATGTAGATGCAAATGTTACAGTCGCAGGAGTTCCTGCTAAAAAGTTTGAAAAAAAGTAAAAAAGAGAGGGTAATATGAAAGTAGAATTGTTAAACAAAATTGATAAACGTGAAATCGTTGTTGGCGTTGTCGGTCTTGGTTATGTAGGACTTCCACTAGCTGTAGAAAAAGCGAAAGCAGGATTCAAGACGATTGGATTTGATGTACAAGAGGAAAAAGTAAATCTGGTAAACGAAGGTCATAACTATATTGGTGATGTTGTTGACAGTGATCTGAAAAAACTTGTTGAAGCAGGGATGCTTTCTGCAACGACGGACTTCAGCTTTGTAAAAGATGTGGATTTTATTGCGATTTGTGTGCCGACACCGCTGGATAAGCATCAGCAGCCGGATATCAGTTATGTCAAGAATTCGACAATAGAGATCGCAAAATATATGACGAAGGGCACTATGGTAGTTCTGGAATCCACTACATATCCGGGAACGACAGAAGAACTAATCAAACCACTTCTGGAAAAAGGTTCTGGTCTGAAATGCGGGGAAGATTTTTACCTGGGGTTCTCTCCAGAACGAGTTGATCCGGGTAACAAGCAGTTCAAAACAAAGAATACACCAAAGGTTGTCGGTGCGATTGGCAAGGATGCTACAGAAACGATTTCTGCTATGTATCGTGCAGTTTTGGAAGGCGATGTGTATGAAGTTTCATCTCCGGCAGTTGCTGAGATGGAGAAAATCTTGGAGAATACTTATCGCAACATCAACATTGGATTGGTAAATGAACTGGCTATTTTATGTGATAAAATGGGAATCAGTCTGTGGGAAGTTATCGATGCAGCGAAAACAAAACCATATGGATTCCAGGCATTTTATCCTGGTCCGGGACTTGGTGGCCACTGCATCCCGCTGGATCCGTATTATCTCTCTTGGAAAGCAAGGGAATTCGGATTCCATACGTCCATGATCGAATCATCTATGATGATAAATGATAAGATGCCGGAGTATTGTGTAGAGCGTGCGATGCGTATCCTCAACGCACATAAGAAGGCTTTGAATGGTGCAAAGGTACTTGTGCTGGGCGTAGCGTATAAACAGGATATCGACGATTATAGAGAAAGTCCGGCAATTCCGGTGATCGATATTTTAAAAGAAAACGGTGCTGATGTGGAATTCTTTGATCCGTATATTAGTTCCTTTAAGGAAAATGGAATTGTAATGGAAGGGATCCCGTCAATTGATGGGGATATCATTGCTCAGTATGATCTGGTGATGATCACATGTGGACATACCAATGTAGATTATGATATGATCCAGAAGAATGCAAAGGCGATCTTTGACACGAAGAATGTAATGCAGGGTATCGCGAATAGAGAAAATATTGAGGTATTATAAGATGAAATTTACATATGATGCATATGAAAATCTAATTTCGAAGCTTCAGAAACATGGTTATCAATTTGCATCTTATCATGATTATAAATCGTTTGAAAAATCCGTAATCATGAGGCATGATATAGATTATTCTTTGCAGAAATCAGTTGAGTTGGCGGAATTTGAAAATCAATTAGGAATACAATCCACATATTTTATTCTAATATCCTCGCCATTTTACAACATTGTATCAAAAGATGCTGTAGAAAAAATCAAAAAGATTCAAAATGCTGGACATGAAATTGGTTTGCATTTTGATGAACTAAATTATGATGAGTCTGAATATGACAAGATTGGTGGGGTAGAGAAAGCTATTTATCGGGAAATTGATTTAATGAACACCATTTTGGAGTGTGATATTAAGTCAGTATCTATGCACCGCCCTTCGCCTAAAACCCTGCAAGCTAGCTATGACTTGGGTACAATCGTAAATTCCTATAGCAAGGAGTTTTTTGAGGGGTTTAAGTATGTATCGGATAGCCGAAGACGGTGGAGAGAAAATGTGGATGAAATCATTTCATGTGGATTATATAATAAGTTGCATATTTTAACCCATGCATTTTGGTATAACAAAAAAGAAGTTACCTTAGAAACAACAATTAGAAATTTTATTACAAAAGCAGGATTGGAACGATATGAAATTTTAGAGACTAATATAAGTGATTTACAGTCTATTGTAAAGAAAGATGATGTGATTTAACCCAGGATAACGAGGTGATGGTATGACCCAGAAAAAAAACGCTCATTTTGTACATGAAACGAGCATTGTAGATGATAATGTTGAAATAGGAGAAAAAACGAAAATATGGCACTTTTGTCATGTACAGTCAGGTGCAAGGATCGGAAAGGGTTGTTCCTTTGGCCAGAATGTGAATGTCTCGAATAATGTTAAAATTGGAGATGGTTGCAAGGTGCAGAACAATGTGTCGATTTACGAAGGAGTGGAACTGGAAGACTATGTTTTTTGCGGACCATCGATGGTGTTTACTAATGATTTAACCCCGAGAGCTAAATACCCAAAAGGATCGGCAGGATATAAAAAAACTGTTTTGCATACAGGTGCATCTATAGGTGCTAATGCAACTGTTGTTTGCGGACATGAGGTTGGCAGATGGGCGATGGTTGCTGCTGGAGCTGTGGTAACGAAGAATGTTCCTGATTATGCATTAGTTGCAGGAGTTCCTGCAAAACAGATTGGATGGGTCTGTGAATGTGGGAATCGTCTTGGTGAAAATTTGGAATGCAGTGAGTGCGGAAGAAAATATAAGTTGATAAAGAATAATGTATTAGAGGAGATTTAAGAATGAAATATGCACTGATCGGATGTGGCAGAATTGCTACAAACCATATGAAAGCTGCTATAAATAATAAGCTGGAGATTGTAGCGGTATGTGATGTGCTCCCGGAAAAGATGGAAGCATTGCTGGCAAAACATGATTTACAGGAAGATATATCTATTAAAAGATATGAAGATTATAAGCAGATGGTAGCAGAAGAGAAGCCAGATTTGGTGAGCATTGCAACCGAAAGTGGTATTCATGCAGAAATCGCATTGTATTGTATTGAGCAGGGTATCAATCTGATTATTGAAAAACCGATGGCGATGAGTATTGAAGATGCAGATAAAATCATTAGTCTTTCAGAGAAAAAGGGCGTTAAGGTTTCAGCATGCCATCAGAACAGGTTCAATGTTGCGATTCAAAAATTAAGAAAAGCTGTTGAAGCAGGAAGATTTGGCAAACTATCTCATGGTTCGATACATGTAAGATGGAATAGAGATCATGGTTATTATGATCAGGCATCCTGGAGAGGTACGTGGGAACAAGATGGTGGAGCTTTAATGAATCAGTGCATCCATGGAATCGATCTTTTGAGATGGATGATGGGCGATGAAATTGATGAAATTTATGGAGCTACCAGACAGCAGTTCCATGATTATCTTGAAGCGGAAGATGTTGGAATGGCTGTTGTGAAATTTAAGAATGGTGCTATTGGAACTATCGAGGGAACTACCAATGTGTATCCGAAGAACTTAGAGGAGACCCTGTATATCTTTGGAGAAAATGGTACTGTTAAAATCGGTGGTACTTCAACTAATAATATTGATGTCTGGGACTTTGCAGATGAAACAGAAGAAGACGGTAAAAATAAAGGCTTAAAAGAAGAAACTAGTAACGTTTATGGAAATGGTCACACGAGCCTCTTTGCAGATGTGATCGATGCGATTCAGAGCGATAGAAAGCCATATGTAGATGCTGTAGCAGGTAGAAATGCCTTGGAAACCGTATTATCTATTTACAAAAGCCAGAAAACTGGACAGTCGGTAAAACTGCCACTGACAGATTTTGCAAGTACAGACATGAAGGGTGAGTTTTAATAATGAAAATTTGTCATATGACAAGTGCTCATGATACAGATGATATTCGTATCTTAAAAAAAGAGTGCGTGTCTTTAGCGAAAAATCCGAAAAACGAAGTCTTTTTAGTTGGTCCTGGTGAGAATTTTTCATTTAAATCGGTACATATTATTGGAATTGGAAATTCTGACAGTGGAAGGGTAAAACGTATTTTTAAAAGTAGCAAATGCATTTATAAAAAAGCGTTGGAGCTGGATGCGGATGTTTATCAGTTTCATGACCCGGAATTACTGCTATATGCAAAGAAGCTTAAAAAACATAATAAAATTGTGATCTTTGACAGTCATGAAGATTATCAAAAACAAATTATGGAGAAAGACTATATCCCTAAATTCGTGCGAAGACTGATTCGAAGGGTATATTCGATTATTGAAAATAGTGCCTGCAAATATATTGATGCAGTACTGTTTCCGGGAGATAGGAGCCCATATGAGAAGCGCATTAAATATTGTGTACCGATTTTTAATACACCAATTATTGATGAATTTGTTCAAATTGGAAGGCAAAAAGTAACAGATATTAAGGCCTGTTGTGTAGGGGCCTTAACAGAAAGTCGGGGAATTCGTGTTTTAATGAAGGCTTGTTATAAAGCAAATGTGCGACTTGTTTTGGCCGGAGCGTTTGTTCCTTCTGAATTTGAAGAAAGTTTGAAAAAAGAGAAAGCGTATTCAATAGTTGACTATAGAGGAATTTGCAACCGAGAAGAGGTTAATGAAATCTATAATGAATGTCTCATTGGAACGGATACAATACTAGCTGTTGGGCAATATCCATATACTGAAAATCTTTCAACAAAGGTGTATGAATATATGCTTATGAAAATGCCTTATATTACTTCAAACTTTAAATATAATAGGGCAATTATTGACCAATATCATTGTGGAATATATGTTGATCCATCTGATGAAGATGCTATTGCGAATGTGTTGCGATATTTGATAGACAATCCTGAAGAGGCAATTAAAATGGGTCAAAATGGTAGAAAGGCAGTTGAAAAGCTCTTCAACTGGGAAGATGATGAGCGAAGGCTATTTGACTTATATGAGCTATTATATAAAGAGAGTCACTTGAAATGAAAATTTTAATATTAGGAAGCGCAGATTCAATTTGGGTAAAAGAATATATTGAATTTGTTTTATTGGAGGCATTTAAAAAAAATATACAGATTTATGTAACAGGGAAATGTACAGAGAATGAATTTTTGGATTTTTACAAGGAAAATGGTGTGTCTATTATTGAATTAGATCGCCCCGTTCCTATGTGTAAAAACGGAAAGATAAGAACGGTATATAATTTACATGCCCAAGTTCGTAAAATAGCACAAACTGGAAAATTTGATATTATACATATTCATTACATACCGGCAAACGTAATGAGTTTTGTGTATCGTTATGGAATTTTAAAATATGGTAAAAAGGTCATTACATCATTCTGGGGATCGGACTTACTGGCAGCATCTAACACAGCTGGGAAAATTCAGAAGTTGTGTTTGAATAAAAGTGAGGCAATTACAGTTTCTGGAACGATTCTTAAGCGAGCAATGGAAAAACGATATGGATTTCAATATGATCATAAAGTGCACACTGTCCGATTTGGTATTACAGCATTATCATATATAGATGAAATCCAGAGGAATTATTCGCATGAAAGTATTAAGCGAATGCTGGGCATCAGCACAGATAAAATCCTTATTGCGATTGGCTATAATGCACGTGCAAGTCAGCATCATTTAGATGTATTAAAACAATTTAATGATTTGGACAAGGAAATTAAAAATAAGTATGCTTTTGTTCTGCAGTTTGGGACTGGCGACGCCAGTGAAGAATATAAAGCACAGGTATACGATTGTATTGACAAAAGCGGAATAGAATATTTAATCACAACAGGCTTTTTAGATAAAATGAAAACGGCTGTTTTACGATCTGCGGTTGATATTTTTATTCATGCACAGGACACAGATGCATTATCAGCATCTGTGCAGGAATATTTATACGCGGGGGCATACGTGATAAATCCTAAATGGATTCAGTATGAAGAATTAAAACGTGCAGGTGCTCAATATTTTGAATATGATCAATTTGAGGAAATCATGCCTGCGATCATGGATGCCTGTGATTTTAAACAGAACGAGTATAAGACTAGAAATAAGCTAGCTGTCAAGTCTGTGTCATCGTGGGAAATGCAAAGACCAAAATGGATTGAATTATATAATGGAAGTGGAGAATAGTCTATGTTTTATTTAGAACAGAAGGAAGAATGGGTGCTTAAAGCCGGAATTGCACTTATGGTAGTCAGTAATTTTATATCGAATCTGGGTTTATACGGAGGAAGAACAAGTCCGGCGATATTAGTTGAATGCTGCATTTTAACTATTGTGACTGTGGTCTTGTATCGCAATCATAAAATAAGCAATAAGATTCCTCTTTTTCTTTTGATTGTTTTATGGGGAATTGGAGTATCCTTTGCAATTTCAGGACTTATATATAAAGTGCCAACATATTTGATTGATGCGATCATATTTATATTACAATTACCTTTTTTTTGGGCATGTGTACGATTAAAAGATATTGAAAATACAGTTAAAAGTTTTTCATGGTCATATGCACTGTGTTTTTTTATATGCTTTTGTATATCAGCATTGGTATCCCCTCTCACAGGAGGGCAGTATTATGGTATTTTTAATAATCCTAATTTATTTGGGGAATGTTTAACTATGGCAGTATTGTGTATTGTATTCCTCATTGAACAGAGTGAGTTCAATAATAAGAAGAAAGTTATATTTCTGTTTGCTCTATTTGGAATTGCAGTGGCACTCATTATTTTTACCAGATCAAGGACATCAATATTATCTTTAGCATTGATTTTATTAGTTTACTTTATTTATTTACTTCGTCATAAAAATGAGATTTTGAAAAAAATATGTATTTTAGCTGTTGCGGTAATCGTACTTTTATCGGCATCATATGGAATGTTGATGAAAGTAACCCCCCTTATATGTAAGCAGACAGGAATTACTTTTGATACAAAGGAACAAAAGTCCGAAGTGGCTGCTGCGGGTGATTTGAGCAGTGAAGTAAAAAAGTCCTATTCACGTATGTTCAAGGGCATTTCAGGGAACGGTTCCTTTACATCAGGAAGAAGTGAAATATGGGGAACCTATTTAAACGAGGTGTCAGTTCGTGGACATGCCCCGGATTATTTGCCGGTATTGTATCGTGATAAAATCATTAAAGCCAATTCGCATAATACGTTTATTCAAGTGGCATATCAGGCCGGAGTTGTTGCGGGCATATGTTTTTTGATTTTTATCATGTATACATGGATTATGTCGATAAAGTATATTTTTAAAGGACGATTGGATCCATATCGGTTAGTTGCGATTGCAGGCATATGGAATGCAATCCCATATTTGTTATTATCCAATAATTTAGGACCATATTCATCCTTTACTATGACAGTGGTTTGGGTTATCTGTGTGCCGATATTATATTCTATATCGAATAGATTGGGAAAAAAGAATGAGTAGTATGGAAATGCACGGAAAAAAAATCGCTGTAAATTTGATTTGGAAATTTACGGAGAGAATCGGAGTACAACTGACTAATCTAATAATACAAATGGTACTGGCACGAATCATTATTCCAGAGGCGTTTGCAGCAGTTGCAATTATCATGGTTTTTGTAAACATAGCAACTATAATCGTTCAAAGTGGATTAGGAAGCGCATTGATCCAAAAAAAAGAAGTGTCGGAAGAAGATTACTCTACTGTTTTTTATATAAATATACTTTTGTCTGTAATTATGATCGTTATTATGTACAGCCTTTCACCATCGATTGCAGACTTTTATCAAATGCCAGAGCTCACATCACTTTTGCGATGGCAGTCGTTAATTATATTAACGGGAGCTTTTAATATTGTGCAGCAGGCTGTACTGAGCAGAGAATTAAAGTTTAGAAAAAATTTTTTTGCAACATTAATTGCGTGTGTCCTTTCCGGCATTGCAGGGGTTATCTCTGCTCTTGCAGGATTAGGTGCCTGGGCAATTGTCATATTAAATATTGCTAATAATGCAATTTACTCATTGATTTTATGGATTATTGTCAGATGGAGACCAAGTTTAAAATTTTCGATAAAAAGTATGAGGCATCTTTTAGGATTTGGTTGGAAATTACTGGTGGCGAATATAATAGGTGCAGTGTATAACAATATGAGTACGGCAATTATAGGAAAAGCATATAGTAAAAAAACTTTAGCATACTATAATCGTGCGGAGACAGTGGGAAATAGCCTCATGAATGGAATAACGGGCGCAATTACTTCAGTTATGCTGCCCGTATTATCACAGAAACAGGATGATTTATCAGAACTCAAGAAAATGTTGGATAAAACATTCCAGATCAATTCCTTTATATGTGTACCGCTTATGTTTGGGTTGGCCGCCGTAAGTGATAACTTAATTACTGTTTTGTTTACAGAAACTTGGATTGCAGCAGCACCTTTCCTAAGTTTATTATGTATTGGATATTCTCTTTATCCAATACATGCTGCTAATCTTCAGGCAATGTATGCTATTGGACGAAGCGGGCTGGTTCTAACATTGGAAATCATTAAACGGGTGCTTGGGATAGTGATCATATTCATCAGCATTCCGTTTGGAGCATATGCTGTGGCTGGAAGTTCTATTGTAATTTCACTCTTGTCTGTTATAATCAATGGAATTCCTAATAAAAAGCTATTAAATTATGCATTACTAGAGCAGATTAAGAATGTTGGTGGATATTTTATTCTTTCTGGTCTTATGTATGGCATTGTATATTGTATAGGTTTATTGTTACCGTTTTCTGCGATTATATCGCTATTAATTCAGGTGGGAGCAGGGATGATTACATATGTAGTACTTTGTAGTATTACAAAACCGTATGCATATGATTATTGCATCCAAATGATAAAGTCAATAAAAAGAAAAACGAGGGACTAATTAGTAAAGCAGGAAGGAAGTTTGTAGTATATGAAAATTCTTCATATCAATTCATATTATTCGAATGGAAATTTCTATAAGAATCTGTTTGATACACAAGTGGATTTTGGGCTAGATATTAAAGTATATGTTCCTGTTAGTGTGCGTAAAACGATGGAAACTAAAAAAATGGGTTTTTATTGTGAAACCTCTTATGCATTTAATGAATTAGATCGATTACTTTTTTTCCCAAAACAAAAGAAAATTTTATCAGATATAGAGAACAAATTAAAAATAGAAACCTTTGATGTCGTCCATGCTCATTCATTGTTTTCGAATGGGTATGTAGCATACCAGCTGTTTAAAAAGTATAATATTCCATATATAGTGGCAGTACGAAATACTGATGTTAATATATTTTTTAAGAAAGCAGTACATTTACGAAGAATTGGTGAAAAAATATTACAGAGTGCGGAGAGAGTTATTTTTCTTTCTGACACATACCGTGATCATGTTTTGCAGAAATATATCAGTGATCAGAACAGAAATTTAATTTTTGAAAAAACACGGATCATACCAAATGGGATCGATGCCTTTTGGACTAGAAATTTATATAGTCATAAAGAAAAAACAAATTCTGATCGAATAAATCTATTATGTGTTGCTACTATCGATGCAAATAAGAATCAAATAAAACTGGTAGACGCTTGTGAGTTACTCATCCAAGAAGGCTGGAATATCCATCTTAGTTTAGCAGGTGCTGTTCTTGATAAGGATGTTTATGATAAAATTATCTGTAAACCTTTTGTTGAATATTTAGGTGTGATGGATAAAGAGGAACTTATATATGAATACCGAAAAAATGATATTTTTGTAATGCCATCTAAAACGGAAACGTTTGGGCTAGTATATGCAGAGGCTCTTAGTCAGGGGATGCCTATCATTTATACAAAAAATCAGGGATTCGATAAACAGTTTCCTGAGGGGTATATTGGTTATCATGTTAATGCTGAATGTGCTGAGGATATTGCAGTATCAATTAAAAATGTAAGAGGTCATTATCCGGAGTTAACAAAGAATTGCACAGAAGCAATTAAAAAGTTTAATTGGACTACAATAGGAGAAGCATATTTGGAATTATATCGAACTATTAAGGAAAATAGAAATAAATAGGTGAATGTATGTATATTCTAATAATTGCAAGAGGATATCCTACCAGCAAATACCTTCTTAATGGTGTTTTTGAATTCGACCAAGCGAAAGCATTACAAAAGGCCGGATGCAATATTGTTTATGCGTCTATTGATTTAAAATCGATTAGACGGATTCGAAGATGGGGAATCAAGGATTTCGAAAAAGAGGGGGTTACTGTAGCAGAAATTAGCTGGCCTGTAGGCGGCGCTGGTGAGGCGATATTTGACTATGTAGGAAAGCGAGCAGTTACAAAGTTGTATAAGCATGTTGTAAAACGCTATGGACGTCCAGCACTTGTGCATGTCCATTTTTTAGAATATGCATTTTTGACTGCGGATTTATGTGAGCGAGAAAAACTGCCGTTTGTAATTACTGAACATTACTCTAAAATGAATCATGACTCTATTGATAATCGAACAAGGTTGCGCGCAAAATATGCATATAGCAGAGCAGATGCAGTAATAGGTGTGAGTGAGGTGTTTTGTGATAGAATTGCTAGAAATGTACAAATTTGTCCCGTTTGTATTCATAACGTAGTGGACACAGATATTTTTTTGCCACAAAAAAGAAATCCATATAAAAAAGATGGACACATTTTTGTATCGACAGGAAACTTAAAAAGAGTAAAAGGCTTTGATCTGTTGATTAAAGCGTTTTCGAAAATTATAGAAGAATATGAGCAGTGTAGACTTATTATCATAGGGGATGGAGTTGAAAAACAGAATTTAATGAATTTAGTGAGAGAACTTGATCTTTCTGAGCAAGTGTGCTTTAAAGGAGCTTTGAATAGAACAGATATTGCTCGCGTTTATCATGAGGCTGATACGTTTGTATTAGCGAGTCGAAGTGAAACTTTCGGTGTGGTTTATATAGAAGCTATGGCATCCGGATTGCCGGTGATAGCAACCCGATGTGGTGGACCAGAAAACTTTGTGATACCACAGACTGGTAAACTAATTGAAGCCGAAAATATAGATGACTTATATCGTGCAATGCGGGACTTTGTTTTGCATAAAGAAAGTTATGATACAGAATTTATATCTGATTATGCGCGATGTGAGTTTTCGCCAGAAAACATCTCAGGAAAAATCATTGCTTTATATGAAAATATATTGCATGTGAGTTTAAAATGATAAGGGGGAACGTTTGGAGGGATTGTTAAAAAAATTAGGACAGTTTTCTATAGGACCAATTGTAGGAGCTTTGATAGGATTTATTACAGTACCTATTATTACGTATTTTATCTCTCCGGAGGAATATGGAAAGTCCAGTATGTTTACTTTGGCAATATCGATTTTGCAATTATTCGTTTTTTTAGGAATGGATCAAGCTTATACGAAACGGTATTATGAAACTGTAAATAGATCGAAACTGTTGACAAATGCTATTTTTCCGGCATTTGTATTGGTTATGGCTATTGATTTAGGACTGTTTTTGGGAAAGGGAAAAGTAGCAGAACTTTTATTTGGCAGTTCTGAAGAGATAATTTGTGTATACGCACTTATTATCATCCTCCCGGGGTTAGCAATTGAAAAATTTGCCCTGATGGATATAAGAATGCAGCAGCGAGGCGTATTGTATTCGGTAATGTCAATTTTATTGAAGACATTAACATTAATATGTATCGTAACTTTATTTGTACAATATCAAAAGAGTTTTCGAGCCATAGTTTTTGGGACTACAGTAGCACAATTGCTTTATAGTGGAATTTTATTGTTTTGTGTTCGAAAGAGTTTCATTATTAGAGCATCATTGCTGGATTGGCTGGAAATCAAATCACTGCTTAAATTTGGTTTGCCTATTGTACCGGTGAGTATTATAGGATGGGCTTTGAGTGGTATGGATAAAGTAATGTTGAGAGGATTTTGTGACTATTCAGAACTAGGCATGTATGAAGTGGCCTTCAAAGTTGTGAATATCATTGGAATTGCACAGACGTGTTTCACAAGCTTTTGGGTTCCTGTGGCGCATCAATGGAACAACGATAATGTAGATAAGGAACGGTTTGTATATATAGGAAGGCTTATTTCATTAGCAATGACAGGAATATTTGTACTTGTTCTGTTGTTTAAAAATGTTATTTTTTTCATTTTAGCGGATGATTATGGACAAGCTGTTAATATTGTGCCGTTTTTACTGATTTATCCAATTATGTACACGGTGTCGGAAGTTACTGTTATGGGGATTTATTTTAAGGAGAAAACTTTAAATTTGTTATTTGTCTCCTTGGCAGCATCTATTGTAAATATAGCTTTAAACTGTATTTTAATCCCTAAGGCAGGAGCCATTGGAGCTTCGATTGCAACTGGTGTTTCTTATACCGTATTTTTTTGGATCCGCACTCTAATTTCCAGAAGAATTTGGTTCAAGTTTCCTGTTAAGGAATATATTTTTATTACGGCTATTTTATTTGTTTTAAGTTTTTGTAATATATGGATTCATGGAATTGGTGTTTATATAATTAATTGTTGTAGTATTCCTATTATAGTATATTATTTTAGAAATGAACTAAAAGATATTTTTCATTATTTGAAAAATGCAAGCAAGACGCGCTCTGTTTAAGGAGGAAAATTGAAATGGAAAAGCCAGCACGTAAAAGCATTTGCATATTAATATCAGTCGTATTATGTTTCATTAGCTCATCATTTTTTGTTTACGCAAAGGATTCTGATCCTTTGCTGAGTGAAGAAAAGGAACCGTTTTACGACAAGGAATCGAAAGTATTCTATGCTAACGGAACGGCAATCAGCATTTCGGGTGTGAGTAATGAAGACAATCAAATTACCTGGATTGATCAAAATGGAAAGAAAAAATCACAAACGCTAGACAGAGCAACAACTATTTATGCAGGCAGCAGTTTAGAAGATTGTAAGAATGGATCTATTACAATGGGAGATAATGCCAAAGTAAAAGAGCTTTGTCTGGGAGGAGAACCTTTTACTGTTAGTATGGTGAATCTTTGTGTGGAAGACGGAGAAATTGAAGAACTTAATTTGAAAAACTCCTGTATAAAAAATCTTGAGTTTAAGCAAGGCAATGTGAAAAATATCGTTAGGGATGATACTACAGTCCTTAAAGATACAAAAGCATATTATTTTGACAATGTTGTGTCATATGATATGTTGACTTCGATCGGACTGAATTCTTCGCAACTTAGTGAGTATGTTTCTGTGTGGCTCAATTTAGGAAATAATGGTGAACTTAAATTATATAATCCGAAAGGATACTGGTCTTATTCGGAACAGTGGTTTTATTTGGGAGCTGTTCCATCAGGGTATACTATTAAAGAATATATTACTGAAAAATTTGGTGCAAAATTTTATGAATCCATTTGTAAGCCGATACCTTATAAAGGCTGTGAATTTACTGGATGGAAGACAGCACCAGAAAACGGTGTTGCATGGAACATGGATGATAGTGTTATAAAAGCCGATGGGTGTTACAAAGAATCTGTTCGGTTGAAGGACACTAGTGATGAATTGATTCCTGAGAAAACATTGAATATCTATGCGGAATGGAAAGTAAACTATAAGCGATTATATGGGCAAACTCGATATGAGACCGCATACCGCATTGCAGATGAGATAGCAAAAAAGAAGACTTTAGATCAGTTAGATGGTGCAATCGTTGCTTATGGTCAGGATTATCCAGATGCCTTGTCAGGAAGTTGTTTATCTAAAGCAACCGGATACCCTATCTTATTGGTAGATAGTAGAAATGAAGATGAGGTGATTTCGCAGATTTATTCTGATATTAAAACAGATGGAAAAATATACATTCTTGGAGGGTTAAGGGTCGTTTCACGAGAGTTTGAGGAATCGTTATCAGAGAACTTTCAGGTAAAGCGACTACAGGGAAAAACTCGATACGAAACAAACATTCAAATATTAAAAGAGACAGACAAATTGTCGGATGATATTCGAGATTTAACGATTTGTACGGGAAATGATTTTGCAGATTGTTTGTCTGTATCCGCAGTAGGGAGTGATATTCTTATTGTGGATAAAAGCCTGACTGCAGACCAGAAAGCGTATATAAGTAATAAAACGAGAGAGAGGAATTACATCATAGGTGGGGAAAAGGCGATTTCAAATACTTTACAGAAGTCATACGATACTCTTATAGATGATAAGTCTATAAGAGTAGGTGGCAAAAATCGATATGAGACTTCACGACAAGTAGCTGAAACTTTTTTTGAAAATCCTGAAAATGGTGTTGTAGCTTGGGGAGAAAATTATCCTGATGGACTTTCAGGAGCTCCTCTAGCAATGCAAATTGGTGCGCCATTATTGTTAACTAGTAATAATAACTATAAGGATGCTGTAAATTATTTAAATCAAAATGAAATGAACTTTCTATATGTTCTTGGGGGCCCTTCTTTAATTTCAGAGAGTTTAATGAATAAACTTACAGGACATGCCGGAAAAACAGCTCAAAGTGATAATCCGGCTTATGATGATATAGTGGCAGATGATACAGTTCCCGCAACCGCATCCAATGGTGCTTCTGATAATAATGATACAGGAACACAGTTAAAGGCAATGAATCTGGATAAGGTAGATAAGTTGATGATTGTAGCACATCCAGATGATGAATCCTACTGGGGAGGTGCTCATTTGCTTGAAGATAATTATTTGGTTGTGTGCATTACCAATGGAGATAATTCAGTTCGCCATAAAGAATTTTTTAATGCACTACAATATAGTGGAGATGAGGGTGTGATTCTGGAATATCCTGATATTAAGAATGGTGTAAAAAGTAAATGGCAGGATTGTCAAAAAGAGATTGTTTCTGATCTACAAAAGATAATTGATTATAAAGATTGGAGCCTAATTGTAACGCATAATCCGGATGGAGAATATGGTCATATTCATCATAAGATTACAGATAAGATTGTAACCTCAGTTTGTAATACAAATGGTCTGTCGGATAAATTATTTTATTTTGAGCAGTATTATAAAGCCTCGAAGGTTCCGAATAATTTTAAGTCAAATCTTTTAAAAGAGGAGAGAGAAAGAAAATATCAATTAGCTATAAAATACCCTAGTCAGTGGAGTGGATTTAAGAATAGATATGAAGTAATGCAACCATATGAATATTGGGTGAAAGCGACTGAATGGGGTCAAAGAGATAAAATGTCAATTAGAGTTTATACTGATACAAATCATAATTTTTCGACTTTTTAACTAAAAAACAAGGAGGATATCATGCAGTTCAGAGATTTAAAACAACAATATCAGGTATTAAAAAAAGACATGGATGCTGCCATGGTAGAGGTTGCAACAAATTGTAACTTTATCAACGGACAGCAGGTGAAGGATTTAGAAAAAGAACTGGCTGATTATGTCGGTGTGAAACATTGCGTGACTTGTGCGAATGGTACGGATGCGCTGACGATGGCTATGATGGCCTGGGGAATCAAAGAAGGAGATGCGGTGTTTGTTCCGGATTTCACGTTCTTCTCTTCGGGAGAAATCGTATCTCATGCAGGCGCGACGCCGGTGTTTGTTGATGTGGATCAGGATACTTTTAATATTTCAGTAGAGTCCTTGAAAACAGCAGTAGAGAAGGTTATCGCAGAGGGTAAATTACAGCCTAAGGCTGTTGTTGCAGTTGATTTGTTCGGACTTCCTGCAGATTTTGCAGCAGTTCGTGAGGTTGCAGACAAGTATGGCTTAAAAGTGCTGGAAGATGGTGCACAGGGATTTGGAGGCAATATCAATGGTAAGGTGGCCTGCAGTTTTGGCGACATCAGTACGACTTCTTTCTTCCCGGCAAAACCGTTAGGTTGTTATGGTGATGGGGGAGCTGTTTTTACAGATGATGATGAGATTGCTAAACTGTTAGAATCCATTCGCGTACACGGAAAAGGTGAAATGAAGTATGATAATGTCCGGATCGGATTGAACTCCAGATTAGATACGATTCAGGCTGCGATTCTTTCGGTCAAGCTGAAAGCTTTTGCAGAATATGAATTGGCTGATATCAATGAAGTAGCAGCTAAGTATACTGCTCGGCTTGCTTCTTTGTCAGATAGAATCAAAACTCCTGTTGTTCCGGAAGGGTATTATTCCAGCTGGGCGCAGTATACGATTCAGCTAGAAGATCGCAAGACGCGGGACGCTTTGCAGGCTGCACTGAAAGAAAAGGGCATCCCTAGCATGGTATACTACCCGAAACCGATGCATAAACAGGAAGCTTTCGCAGGGCAAGCTTATGACGATAGTGATTTTACTAATACGATCCAGCTTTGTGGTACTGTATTGTCATTGCCGATGCATCCGTATTTAACGGATGGGGATATCGATGAAGTAGTTGGAGCGATTAAGGGGTTTTTTGAATAGCAGGAACAGAATTTGGCAGACGTGGTATAGAACTGAGGAGAAGTTCAATGGATGAATATTCGAGAATATTGATTGAAAAATATTGTAGAGAACATCCGAGGTCGAAAAAGACGAGGATCCTTAGTCAATTAATGGAGATGTCTTATGATTTTGCGTGTGAGCCTTCAGACTCTGATGCTATAGAGCTAGAAAAAATCATAGAGGATGAGCGCGATCCGGAGCTGCGGGAAGCGTTGGAGGAACTGGATGAGTTCTTGTTTGGGTGATAGGCAGCGACGGAAAACAAACGTAAAATAGATAATCAAAGTGTAAGCGGAAGATCACGATGTGGTCTTCCGTTTTTGTTTTGCATAATTAAAGTGGGGGGGGTAAGTGCCAAATCCGTAAGCGTCAAATCACAGCACATAGGTAGCGGGGCGTAAAGATAGTATTGCTATTGTACGTACTGTAAATTCCGGACGGTGAAACCCATTTTCACGGGAAAATAGATCCACTGTCACGGAGGTTTTGAGCCACTGTCACGGAGAAAGCTATAAATGCTGATCTAAAAGTGAGCCACTTTTAGTAAAAATGCTCGCTTGAAAGTGAGCCACTTCCATATTACTCTGAACTTAATCTTAGGGTCAGAGGTGATAAAGGTGGTAATTTCAGTGAACGACTACAAACAAATCCGGCAGCGCTATCTAAATGCGAAAGCCAGCGCAGCATTGCCAAATCAATGGGTATTTCTCGCAATACCGTCAAAAAGTACTGTGAAGGCGAGAATGTCCCTTGGGAGCGTAAAACTCCCGAACGTGAAGCATCAGTACTTACTGAAGATGAGGTGCACCCATAAAAGTAGAGTATCAAACCTCGTTTTTCCCCTGCCTGTAGA
>ERZ857745.931-NODE-931-length-39414-cov-5.236312_pt1 | contig 39414 bp, 27 predicted proteins | sample MGYA00519699_ERZ857745 | MGnify/ENA primary metagenome ERZ857745 (study PRJEB31778, sample SAMEA3449357) | human gut metagenome | biome: human gut; feature: human-associated habitat; material: faeces | place: United Kingdom | collected 2010/2012 ... | reverse complement strand
TACCAGTGCCGTAAAAGCAGATTTCCTTGCCTTTCGGAAAAACCATGTTTGAAGAGAATATTTTGTCAAGCTGCAAAGATATCGTCCTTTCCGTGAATCGCCGTCAGATTTTTACGAAAAACGCTTATTCGGCAACAATTATTATCTTATCAATTTCAAACGATCCGCCGCCGTCATGTGCGGGATCGAAACGAATTATCTTTATATCTCCATTCCATGTTGCTTTATTGGTAAAATCAAAGACAAGCCATGTATATCCGTCTTTATCCTGTGAGCCGTATACATAGTCCATATACGTGCACTTTTTCTCGTCCAAATTGGGATCGTCATATGTTGCAAAGAAAATATTGCATCTTTCAACTTCGGGAGAGTTTGGCTGATATTTGAAACGGATTGCTATTTTCTTATAATTTGACGCGTTAATATCCTTAATATCATATTTTGATAACGACGGATCTTTCTGTTCGCTTGTCGTTGTGATATAATATACGCCGTCCTTGACTTCAGCGCTGCATCCGCCGACTACCCAACCGTCGTTGCCTTCGGCAAAATCATATACAATACCCTTGAGCTGATCGAAACTGCTTTCTGAATTGCCGCTGTCTGCTGCATCGTCCTCGTCTGTACAGGAAACTACCGAAAGATTGTCGATCATAAACGCAACCGCGACCTGAAAATCAACGCCGGTCTTGTTTACGGGAGACGCATATATACCGAATCTCGAATTGCCGGGAATATAGCTTTCGGGAACGGTATAAGTATGCTTTATGTGCTGCCATTTTCCGACGTTTGCCGTTTCAACCTTAACTCCGCCTGCGGCGTGATCGGTGCTTCCGGGTTTTGCGCTTGTGCCGAATCTGAAGCAAGTGCCTATGTAAGTATCATTTTCAAGATCGTCGCCCATTGCGTCGGACACAACTCTGTAATCATACTCAACGGTATACTTCTGTCCTGCCTTAAAGTCGGTATCGAACCAAATGTATGTATAGCTTGTCTTATCGGTTACGGTAGCGTTTGCAAAGTATACGTTATTGTTTTCGTTATCGGGATCGGGTACAACGCCGAGCTTGCATCCGCCTGCCAGAAATCTGTATTTTTCCGAACCTGCTTCGGCGTTCGCCATTGTTATAACCGCGCCCTCGATTTCTTCTGTTGTCTCAGGCTCTTTTACGGTCAATGAAACGGTCTTGGTCGCATCGTCCCATGCAACTTCGCAGCCGAACGCCTCTGTTATTGCTCTTACAGGCACGAGAGTTCTGCCGTCGATTATCATTGCAGGCACATCAAGCTCTTTATCCGTACCGTCAACGGTAATCATGCTCTTTCCGATAGTCAGCTTTACGGTCTGCCCGTTAAGCTCAAGGGATACGGTCTTTGTTGAATCGTCCCAGTCAACCTTTGCGCCGAGTTCCTCGCCAATCTTACGGAAAGGAACCATGGTTCTGCCCTCCACTATCTGCGGAAGAACGTCAAATTCAATCTTCTTTCCGTTTATATGCACGGAAAGCTCGTTTTGTGCGCAAACCGACATTGCGGACGCCGTAATCAGCATAACAAGCGCAAAAACGACACTTATAATTCTTTTCATGTCTTTACCTCCGAAAAAGTTTAATTAAAAATCCCACAGAAACGGCTTCGATATAAACCAAAGCCGCCTCTAAAAAGGAGAGAGAGTCTTTCGGGTCAAAAACCCGAAAGTATATAATCATGCGGTGAAAAGCCGCAGATTACCAAAATAAAGATTATTCATCGTCGCCGAAAAGTTTTCCGGCCGATATATCTATTTCATTGCCTGTCTCGCTGCTGGCGCTCATGATATCTTCGGCACAAGCTTTGATAATTTCAATCTCGGGATTATTGTATTTTTTCATGGCAATCTCCTTATTACTGTGCCGATGTGTCGGAAACTATATTGTCAATTACGTTTTTGACACTTTCCTCAAGAGAATCGTAATCTTCTCTTGCCTTTATTTCCTTTGCAACCTCACGTATGCTCTTGGAAATCGTCTCGCCGTAATAATAGTTACCGTCAACCTTTACATAGGTTCTGCCGACAAGAACAGAGTCGTAATTTGCAGCCTTTATACCCGTCAACGCTCCGGCAAAGCCGATTCTTTCGTTAACACGGTCATTATCAAAAATCAGATCACGGCTGTCCTTGATGTATGCCGCGCCGTAAACAAATTTAACATTGTCAGGCGTATAGTTGAGTTTATCTTCGCCGTTTATCTCGCTGCCGAATACAAGCTCTTTATCGCCGAGATCCTTTGCCGTTGCAATAAGGAAACCGTACTCTTCGGCATTGGCTCTGAGCGTATCGGAAACATATCCCTTATATCTCATAGCCTGAGGAGTTTTGGTTCTTATGGAAGCGGACGAGTCGGTAGCGGGAGCTGCAAAAGCAGTTGCGGGATAAGACGCAGTACCTGCTGCATTGCAGAGTGCGGGAAGCTTTACGATATCTGTGCCATTATCGAGAGTCAGCACAAGAACCGTGCCTTCGGAACGGCTTTCGGTTTTTGCCGAAAGAACGCCTTCAACAAGCTCGTCTTTATAAGTGTCAAGCGCCAGAACAGCAGCCTCATCGAGTCCGTGTGCAAATACAATCTCAAGTTTGCTCTCGGCGGTGTTGAAGTTCCAGTCAGTAATTGTTTCGGTTGTTTCGGGAAGTTCGTATAAACCTACGTTGTCTATGTAAATGTCAGGTTTAACTCCGGTATACATATTGCAAAAAGCCGTTGTAAGGAAAGTTGTAACATCACTCTCAGGTGAAAACTTTTTCAAAATTGTATTCCATGTATCAGCCGAGAATGTTACATTGAGTTCTCTCACACGAGAATTCCAACCATCGCCGTAAGATGTTGAATTGAAAACGGCTGTATTTGAGGGAGCAAGCTTGAAATCATTAAACATTGTATATGTTGAAGACTTTTTCAATTCATATTTTTGAGGTATTGAGTTATCGCCACCCACATTCGGGTAGATAAAGAATCCGCTGTTAGTTACGTAAAGGTAATGGTTCTTACTGTCACCGAGAAGTTCGGGAAGTCCTTTGTCAGCACGTCCCTGATTTGGATTTTCGCTCTCAAAGTCCTCAAAATATATCTTCTTACCGTAAAGGAATGCGTTTTTATCAACTTTTGCGGCTTTCTCTGCAGTAAAGCTGAAGGACGCTGCGGGAATAACACTCGGATTACCGGAATCTGCGGTCTCCAAAGACGGAACAGTGAACTGCTTTTCCCCGGTGCCGTCAAAAGTAAGAGTAAGAACTCTGTCGGCATAGCTTACAGCCTTAACACCTGCTCCGAACACATCGGCAGGAGCTGTGCAGGCATTGATCGCGTTTGCCGCATATTCGGCGATATCCGCAGGAAGCTGAACCTCGGCTGTGACTGCACCGCGGAAATAAACCGTACTGCCGTTCTGCTCGAATGTCATACCGTTCGCATACTCTGCCTTAGGCTTTCCGAACGCGCCGATATCGTCTATATACATATCGGAATATTTGGGAGAACCGCCGTTTCCGGTTGAGAAGTAAAATCCCGCATAAGTCGTTATGTCCTGAGCAGGCGAAAATACAGCGGTTTTGCCTTTGCCCAATTCATACCACCAATTATCCTCACCCTCTCTTTGCATCCAATACGGATCCAACCAAGAATCAGTATACAATGTATAATTTTCCTTGTTAGGGAATGATATTCCGTATCTATCGGAAGAATCCATTGTTTTCGCCAATTTAAACTTTCCGAAAACAGTATAATTATGAGTAGCTTTAAACTGATACTTTACTGCATTATCCGGAGCTTTGTAACCGTTGCCGTCGCCTACATAGAAGCCATAGTCATTTTGCATATGCATATAATGATTTCCGTTTTCATCGTACTCAAGTGTGGGAAGGCTGCCGTCGGCTGTGGCGACACGGATATGATTATCGCCTTCAAAATCGTCGAAGAAAAGCTTTTCTCCGTATAACAGAACGTACTTGTTTTCAAGCGCGCTTGTATTTTCCGCCGACAAAACGGCTTGCTGTTCTTCCGGAATCACCGTGCTTTCAATGACTTCATCGGCATTCTCAACGTCGACAGCAGTCTGTGACGGTGCCGCAAGCGAAGGCATTGACAGCATAAGCAATGCAAGAACTAAACTAAGTGTCTTTTTCATGGTAAATCTCCTTAAAATTATATTTTTGGGGTTGTTTTTGCCTGAATTTTAATTCGGCATTCCTCCTATCATGAGTTTTTTACACGCACACGCAAACCATTTAGGTCCTGCGTTTTGGATAATAAGTTTTTATCAAATCACACGGCTGTGAGTCGGCTGTTTCGATAACGCAGCCGTATGCTTTGTTTCGTATTTGAAAAACGCGCTGTTATTTCTTTATAAATCTGATATAGTCAATCGTATACTTACCGTTGTTGTTTGACGGGTCGAAACGTATGCTGTTGATTACGTCTTTCCATTCCGCACAGCTTGAGGTATCATATTTCAGAGTTACAAAACCGTCTGCGTCGGGAGTAACGCTTGTAAACTCTGCGCGCAGAGTCTTTTTCTCGTCAAGACTTCCGTCCTTATTTGTCGAGAAGTAAATTGTAGTTCCCTTATCCACAACATCTGTCGCATTCTTGCGCAGCTCGATCTTAATTCTTATTTCTACCGAAGCATAGTCCTTTGCTACAAGGTTAAGATCTGCATGAGAGATACCGGGGTCATAACCCGTACCCGCGCCGGCAAACGGTTTTGCAGTCATGGTAAGACAGCCGCCCGCAACATAATAATTGTCAATTCCGAGCGTTGTCCAACCTTCAACGTCGCCTGGAATATTGAATTCCCACTGACCTTCTACCCTGCTGTCGGCAATTTCCTTATAATCTATACCGCGGACGCTTATATTCAATCCGTGAGACGCCGTATACTTTATTCCGGCATTATCAAGTATAAAGCGCATAGGTAATACCGGTATATGGTCAAACAGTGCAAAGGGTTTTGCCAATGTCTTTTCACTGCCGTTTACAAGCGCCTTGTCGCTGCCTGCGGTAAACTCAAACTCGGTATCGGTACCGGTCTTTATATAGAGCTTATTTTCAAAGCGATTCCATTCGTAATAGAAATTGCAAGCAGAATACAGACCGTTCAGAGGAAGCGCCGCAACGTAATACTCGGTTCCGTCGTTCGTAATATAAGCAGACGAAATATCAAGTTCAATGCCGTCTACCGTTACGACCTTATCTTTCTGTAACTGAGAATAGCCGAGTATCTCGATAAGCTCTATGTCGCAGTTTGATACTTCCTCGAAAATATCAAATCTGAGTTCCTTTATCTCTCCCTTCCAAAGCGCGTTTGAACGCATATTAAAGTAAAGATCGACATATTCGCCCTTGCTCTGAAGCAATGTGGATACGCTCTTCTGAGCATTCCACTGTTTATCGTCGGTTGTGGTAAAGAAGATTATCGGCGACGATACGATATCGGATTTTAAGCGGACATGAATAACATCTGCTTTATCAGCGCTTATTTTGAGTTCGTCCGGCGAAAAGAAGAACGAGTCCGTAAGTGCAGCCTCGAACCGCATTGCACCGTTTACGATTTCCAAAGGTTTCTTTGTACGTTCAGCAGCCCAGCCCGTCATTGCGGTTTTATCATTCTTGAAATCCCATGACTTAACGGTATTCTGCGGAACATCGGCAGCGGAAGTATCTACCTCAAGCCATGCGCGTATCGGTGTGCGTCCCACGTTATACAGGTGGCAGATTCTGTTTTTCTGATTTATTGTAGGCGTAACATCGTCATGAACTTCGGGGGCGTTTGTAAACGCCTTTCTCCACACGTCGGCATATCCGTAGCCGTTAAGTCCCGACGGCGCGAGCCAATGACCCTCGCCGAACTCATTCCATGTTGAGAAATAGACCATATCGGTTTTATTCTGTTTTTTAAGCAGATCTTTATAACATTCCATAACCTCTGCGTGCTGTTCCACGGTTGCAAGAGGCGATCTTCTGTTTTCCCAGCCCATGATGTTAAGACCGGTGGCAACGGTAGGCACATAGAACATGGTATATGACGAATTGTCAACATTCTTTATGCCTGTTTCGTTTACGCTCTTGAGATATTCGGGGTCATATGAGTTTGTTCCCCAGGTATATGTCGCTATACCGTCGGCTCCTACCGAATCCATTTCGGATAAGACAGATGTGTTCTGTCCGCCGTCCGAGAACAGCAGTATTATTCCGTCATAGCCGTACTTTTTAATGTCAGTATTCATGAAATCAACAACTTTTCTGCACGCCGTAAGGCTGCCGAATGCCTTTTTGAAATCTGAAAACTCAAGCATCTGAATGACGGGCTTATTATCGACAACGAGGTATCTCGAATCTGTCAGATACCATTCGAGCCAATAATCCCAAACGTAAGACTTGAAACTTTCAAGCGTCATTGAATTAGACACGGAATATGCATTTTCCCACAATATACAGTACTTTACGTAATCGCTGTATTTTGCATAGAAATAGCCGTCATGGAGCGCTTCGCTGTATTTCGGATTTTTGATGGGTGCGTCAAAATCTCTTTTCAGCGGCGTATACCAGCAATACTGCATGGCGTCGATTCCGTGTTCGGCAAGCTGCTTTATCTCCCAGTCCGCCTCTTCGGGGATACCTTCGTCATAGTAACCGAGCAAAGGAGTACATTCGTCATACGGACTTACAAAGTCCCAGCCGGAGTGATTTCCCTCTCTCCAGAGAGAGCAAACGCTCATGATCAGCGTATAATCGTCGGATTCCGCCTTTTGAGGCGCGGGACAATAATCGGCATAGTCATAGATGTTATAAACCTTAACATCGTCAAACCACACGCAGCCGTCAGCGGTTTTCTTGTTGAATCCGAGAGTTACCGTATCAAATTTATCTTCCGAGAAAGCAAGTTCGGATACGCGCTTGCCGTTTACAAACAGCACTGCGGTATGCGCTGCGGTATCAGCCTCGATATGCACGCACTGCCATACATCGTTTTTGAAAGTACGCGAGTAATTTCCGGCAGTCATCTTATCGCCGTTAAAATCGACGCGCAGTCCGTTCATGGAAACGTATGCGGAATCTTTGCCGGGCATATACACATATGTTTCAAAGACAACTTTTCCGTTCGCAGCGGTGAATTTTTTTGAAGTGCTTCCGTCAGACTCAAACTTTAAGCTTGACGAGTCAAACGTATCGGATTGCAGAGCCGTCGGCTTTGCACTTGTTTCCGACCAGTCATAAGGCACATTTGCACACGCAAAATTCTCATTGACAAGATAGTTTGTGTAGAGCATACACGAAGTCGGAATGTACGAAAGTATATCGGCAGGCGTCGTCGAATACACAATTTTTGAAAAATCGCCGAAATCTCCGAGAGTAAAATCGCAGGTTTTTACACCTTCAAAGGACACTGTTCCGAGCTTTTTATCGAGATCGAAACATACTTTTATGCTGTGTTCTCCGTCAGCTGCGGCTACGTCTGTTTTGATATCTTCTTTAGCCTTGACATGAAAACTGCCGTCTTTTGTGTAGATTTCAAACACGTTTTTCTTTTCCGAGTTTTCAAAATACATTCTTGCGCCGTTTTCACCGGAAGTCAGCGATATTTTTGTTTCAAGAGTCAGCATGCCGTCCGTCTGCTTTTCAAACTTTCTGTTTATGGCAACATAGCCTTTATCCGAATAATCGTTCAAAGCATTTGTTGTTGAACCGACTGCATTTACACCCTCGCTGAATCTGTCTTCATAGTTCCAGCCCGACGAAAGAGAGGTTACTTTACGCGTAGTATGATTAAGTTCTTTATTATAGATAAGATAATAAGCTTCATTATACTTTTCGGGTGCGGCAAGTTCTCCGTGAAGCCGATTTTCCGGGATTGCGGTTCTGTTTACAATAGCCGCGACCTCGCATCTCTTTATTGAAGACGCAGGGTGAAAATTTCCGTATTTATCCGAACCCAGAACAATACCGGCTTTATAAAGCATAAGAAGATCGTCAAAGTATTCTTCGCCGGAATTGACATCTGGAATTTCCGAAATATTGTTTTGCGCAGTGAAAAAACTTTCCGGCAGCGAAGAAGCTATAAGCTGTGCCATTTCATAGCGGCGCAGGTTTCTTTTATAGCTGTTGAACTGCCCGTCCTTGATTATGCCGTTTGCTTTTGCGTAATCCACATACATATCATACCATTCGGCAGAAGAAGTTTTGGCAATTTCCTTACCGCTGTTGATGGAATTCAGACGTGCGGCTATCGTAACGCCCTCCGCAACGGTCATGGTTCCGTCCGGCGAGAACAGCGTGCCGCTCTTTCCGTTCATGAAACCGAGTTCAAACGCCGATGCTACTTCTTTTGCATACCACGAATCGCTCTTGACGTCGCTGAACTGTCCGTCCTTGTATGCGCTCACTTTGCCGAAAGAGGCATATGCCTGTGTTGCCGTCGCCGCCAATACCGCGGCAATCAGAACTGCGAGCCTTGCACCTTTTTTCATTTACATTTCCTCCGTGTCATTTTTATGATTGTTTTTTCTTATGAACACCGAAATATCTGTACCATTGATTTTATAATCAATTCCGGAATTATCCAAAATGAATTTCAGCGGCAATGTCGGCACATGGTCATACGTACCAAAAGCACGCTTAAGTCTGACAGAATTTCCGTTTACCTGTGCCTCACTCTTTCCGACAGTGAATTTAAACTCCATATCCGTACCTGTCTTTATGTATAGGACACCGTCAAATCTGTTCCATTCATGGTAAAAATTCATTGCAGAGTAAAAACCGGTTTTCGGCTCGGCGGATACATAGAATTCACCGTCACCGCATTCCTTATATCCCACGGGTATGTCGGTCAGTTCCGTACCGTCGGCAAAAATTGAAAATTTCTTTTGTTCCTGCGAATATTTAAGAAATTCGATAAGCTCAAGCGTAAACTCTCCCGGATTTTCGGCAGGATCGAATCTTATACGCGAGATTTTTCCTTTCCAATACGGACACTCTGATGTGCTAAAATAGAAATCAACAGATTTATCATTATAAGTAAAGTACTTTTCAAAGCGCTTATGGTAAGAAAAATCCGAATCGCCCTCGTTCATAAAAAACATCATGACTTTATCGGTAAGACTTGAACTCATACGCACATGAATCACATCGACTTCGGCAGCATCAAAGCATATTTTCTCCGGCAAAATCACTTTCGGATCTTGCACAACAGCATTACCGTAAATATGATTGCCGTAAAGCTTTATGTGACCGTCAATATTCTCGTCTTTAAAGTCTGTTAAGCTTTTGACTTTTGAAAAGTCAACCGACTTTACCGTAATTTCCGGAATACTGTCACTATCAGTTCCGATATCGTGTTTTAGCCACGCTCTTATGGGAGTACGTCTATCGTTATAAAGTCTGCAAATGCGCGCTTTCTGATTTTGAGTCGGCAGCACATCGATATGTTCGTTCGGCGCGTCAGTAAGCTTTTTTCTCCATACGTCGGCATATCCGTAGCCGTTAAGTCCCGACGGTGCAAGCCAATGACCTTCACCAAATTCGTTCCACGTGCTGAACAATATCATTTTTGTTCTGCCTTGAAGTTTCAGCAGTTCCTTATATATATCGATTGCTTTTTCGTGCTGCTCACACGTTGCCATCGGCGAACGTTTATTTTCCCAGCCGAGTATATTAAGTCCGGTTGAAACAGTAGGAATATAAAACAAACTGTCAGAAACGGCTTTTACATTATTTATCGCCTGCGTATTTACATTTCTCAGATATTCAGGGTAGTATGAGTTCTGATCCCAGCAATATTGAATCGCTCCGTCCGCTCCCAGATCGCAAAGCTGTTTTAGACTATCCTTGTTAAGACCTGAATTTAAAAACAGCAGCGTGATGTCGTCAAAGCCGTATTTTTTTATATCCCGTCTCATAAAGTCAATTACTTCCCTGCACTTTTCAAGACCGCCGAAGTTTTTTAAGAAAACATCAGCACGGAAAATTTCAAATACAGGTTTATTATCCACAACAAGATATCTTGAGTCGGTAAAATAATACTCTACCCAGTAATCCCAAAGATATGATTTAAACTGTTCAATCGTCATGCCGTCTCTGCACCCTGAAAATGTGGCGTTTTCCCACATAATGCAGAACTTGACCTCGTCGCTGTATTTAGCGTAAAAATATCCGTCGTTGAGTGCTTCAGAATATGTCGGCTTTTTTATGGGCGTGAAAAAATCGTTGACACTCGGGGCAAACCAGCAATACTGCATTGCCTGCATACCGTGTTCGGCAAGCTGCTTTATCTCCCAGTCCGCCTCTTCGGGCTCACCCTCGTCATAGTAACCGATAAGCGGCGAACACTCATCATACGGGCTTACAAAGTCCCAGCCCGAGTGCATTCCCTCACGCCAAAGCGAGCATACACTCATTATGGTTACACAATCATTAGGTTCTGTTTTTTGAGGTTTCGGGCAATAGTCCGGATAATCGTAAACGTTATACACTTTAATATCTCCGAACCATGCCGTTCCGTTGTCGGTTCTCTTATCAAAGAAAACCGATATGCTGTCAATCGAATCTTTTTCAAACGGCAAAACCGCGCACTTCTTACCGTTTACATACAGCACGGCTTGGTGCAAAACCGTATCGACTGCCATATGCACACATTGGAACAGATTATTCCTTATGCTCTTTTTGTATGTATCGGAAGCGAGAACGTTTCCATCGAGCACAACACTCGTATTTCCGAGTACAAAGCCTGCTCTGTCGTTATACGGCATATATATGTACCCTTCAAACACGAACTTTCCCGAAATTGCGGAGAAGCTTTTTGAAAGACTGCCGCTTGAATCGAATCTCAGGCATCCGGAATCATATTTTCCGCCGTACATGAGGAAAGTCTGCGCGCCGTCTCCATTCCAGTCATCAGGGACTTTCTCATCAAAGAAATTTTCGTTTACCGAAAAGTTTTTATAAAGTATGCAATACTTCGGTTCAACAACAACATTGCTCTTAAAAGCGGTGGAATAATATATTCTGTCAAAATCACAAAACTCTGCAAGCTTATAATCGCACGCCTTTTCACCGTTCAGGAACACTTGTCCGCAGCTTTCGTCAAGGTTAATTATTACTCTTACCGTAACGTCTCCGACGCAACTTCTTATACCCGTATTTACATTTTCCGAAGCCATTACATGATAAAATCCGTCAAACGTACATATTTCAAGAACATTCTGTCCCAAAGAATTTGCAAAGTAAATTCTCATACCGTCCGCAGTATTCGACACATTTACCGCCGTGCGCAGTACAAGCGTTCCGTCAGACTGTGTTTTAAAGTTCCTGTTTATCGACACATATCCGTCCGACTGTGTTCCGTCCAGAACATTTGTCGTACTTCCCGTTATGTCGGGTTCTTTTGAAAACCTGTTTTCATAGTTCCAGCTTGAAGGGACGTGACGTACTCCACGCGTGTAAACACACATTTTTCTGTTATCTATCAGATAAAACGCTTCGTTTTTATATTCCATTACTCAATACCTTTCTCACGCAACATTCGACTTATCCGAGAAGCGGCGTCATATCTATGAACTTCTCGTTTTCCTCACTTTGTACGCTTGCTATTATCTCGTCAATATACGCCTTATTCTGTTCATAAGCATAACCGCCTGCCTTCTTTACGGCAAGTGCCGCGTCGTACAGCGATTCTGTCACCGTTTCTCCGTAAACGATAAAGCTTTTATTTTCGGCAGTAACCTTATAATACGGTCTTACAACAAGTTTTGTATCGCTGTATTTAAGCGGAATATCGCAAAGCACTCCGGCAAACACAATTTTTTGGTCCGAAAAGTCATATATCACGTCCGTTGAGCCTGCAACATAAGCGGCTCCGTACACATAATCGCCCGAATCCAGATCAAAGTTCAGAGTTTTGCCTTTTAATTTATCTGCGCGTCCGACAATAAAGCCGTATTCGGCGACGGGATAATTCTGCGATGCCTTTGCCTGAACATCAATATCAGCACAAAATCTTATACCGCTTGCGCCCTTTATACGGATAGAACTGCCGGGCAGCATACTGAAACCGTTATCGTAATCCTCTATACGAAATGCGTTTCCGTTACCGTCGGCATAATAGCACACCGAATTTATCAGCGTCACATCATCGGCTTTTTCTTTTTCAATAACCGTAATTACAGCAGGCGACGCCTGAATTATACCGAGCATATCTTCGTATTCGCCAAGAACCGATGTATCGCCTCCATAGCAGACATATCTGATATGACCGTCATCTGTTTTACCGTCAAGTGCGATTTCCGTGTAACCCGACGGCTTATTTTCTCCGCGGATTATTATGTTTGCGTCGGGAGTTCCGAAAATATTCGGAGTACCTTCAATTTCACCTATTACAAATACGCCGTTTGTAAGCTTTACGCTTTGGTTCGCGGCGACCGAAAGCACAGGTATGTTATTTATCGTACCGTTTCCGTCTATTACGCGTTCGTAAACGCCCGAGGAATTTGAAAAGCATATTTCATCAACGCTGATTGAACAGCTGAGCATGGACGGCGCAATCATGAAACTTGTAATGGTTCCCGCGGCGTCCGAAATATCAAATATATAAGTGTTCATGTTTCCGTCGGGAATACTCTTTTCATATGTATAAACGCCGACGTCGGTGGTTACGGTCAGACTGTAAGTCTGATCTTTCTCCTCGCTTGTAATAAGCGCCTTGAACAAAAGAGTATCATACACATTTGAATCAAGCTTTGTTGACGTACAGCCGACAGTCAATCCAGATTCATAGGATATTGAGTTTGCAAGACCTCCCGCGACCGTTATGTTAAAGCCGCCGATACTTATGCCCTCAAGATCTCCGTCCTTCTCAAACGTCCATCTGTAAGCCAGCTCCCAAACCGCATATACCGTTATATTTTCAGCAACATCAATGCTTGACACAGTTTCGCCGTCCGGCGTTTTCGACCAGCCCCTGAACTTATATCCCGCGCGAGTCGGAATCTTATCCGACAAGACATATGTTCCCTTTGCAAATTCAAACGGCTCGGGAAGTCCGGCAACATCATCGTCCGTACCGGCAGCATAACTTACCGTATATGCAGGCTCCTGTCCCGAAATCTTTACTTCTTTGGAGGCTGTTATACTTTCGTCGTATGCAAACTTTGCCATAACGGTAACAGTGCCGTTATTGCCTGCGCTCAGCACTCCGTCATCATTAATTGTTGCAATATTTGTATCGTCTACCGACCACTTTACTGTTGTATCCGCGTCGGAAGGTATTGCCTGCGCCGTATATTTTGCCGTACCCGACACTGTATTTATGCTGTCGGCACCGTTTACCGAAAGCGCTTCCGGCTTATAGCTGTAAAAAGCGTCAACATTATGCTCTATCAGAGATACAGCCTGCTCAACGGCTTTTTTGGCTATTGCGTTCATTCCGAGGTCGCCAGGATGGGATCTGAAATCAGTGGCCTTTTTGCCGAAGTTCTTTAATGAATAGTCTATCCACTTATCGTACTGAGGATATTGCTGATAAGCAAGATAAGGATTTTCTCTGCCGAAACCGTATGAGCTGATATATGTCATATCGGCAAAGCCGAAACCGTACTTTTGGGCATACTTCTTTTCAGCCTTGCTCTTTACTCCGGGTGAAAGCTGAGAGATTACGACAACAACGGATTTTTCGGGTTTTACCTGATTTATCATACCGAACATCGTATCATAAAACATTTCGAGTGTGTCGGAATCCTGTATCTGTATATTCTGTCCGAGCTGGAACGTTATGAAATTGGGTTTGCGAGATTCTATGGTTTTCTTAATTTCCGCATACGGTTTGGAATTGATCAGATCATTCTGCGTAACTTCGCTGCTTGAAATGACTCTTTCAACATCGGCGCTGCCGCGTCCGTCTGCAGTGACGCTGCAAATAAGTTTTTCCTTTAAGATCGCCTGAATTCTGTGGAAATAGTCCTTATCTATCGATGATGACGCCATTCCGCGGTTCTGATTCGGGTCGCCCCAGCCCACATACTCGCCGTCAACGTATCCCTCGCTTGAATTGTACGGGAAAATTCCGTGGAACAAAAACGAGTTTCCGAGCGCAAAGTAATTTAAAGAATATGCCGCAATTTTTTCGCGCTGTCCCGTCACGGTTATAGTAACCGAGTCCGAAACTTCGGGGTAATAAGGGCACGTTGCCGTAACGGTGACCGTACCGTTTTCTATTGCGGTAAGAGTAACCGTACCGTCATCATTTTTATCGATGCGGACATTTGCACCGGAAAACGAATATTCGGCTCCAGCCTTTGTTACCGCAGGAGAAGACTGTACAGCGGCAGTAAGTGTTACTGTTCCGGAATCGGCGGTAATCTTATCAGAAGACGCTTTAAGGAAAATGTGCGTTTCGGGTTCGATATTCCATTTTTCATTTGCATCAAACGAATATGCGCAGAACATACCGAACATTTCCGCAAAATCGCTTTCGTCCGATCCGCCTACGGTGAGTCTGATGTCTTCAATATTTCCTTTTGGCTGTACGTTTGACGAAAGCACGTCCGCAACGCCGTAATACATTCCGTCATCGGTCTTTGCAAACGAATACGGCACGCTTTGATCTTCGCAAAAACAGTTCTGCGTTTCGGTGATCCAGTATAATCTGCCGCTGTATGCATCTTCGGAAACATTCTTTGCAGCCGCAACAATATATCTCTTATCGGTCGATTCAAATCCGTTTACTCCGATATATCCGTCTGATGAGCCATTATTATGTGAAAAGGTCTTTGTGCCTTTATCCGCATTTGTTTCGGTGATGCTGTGGTTTCCGTTTGCGGTTAATGCGTCCGACGAATAATATGCGGGATAATTATCTTTATCGACGTCAATTCTTATCTTTTTTGAGCTGTTTATGCTCTTATCGCTGTTTGATACGGCGGTCACGGTAACGTCACCGAGTCCTACGCCCGACGTAAGCACGGCAGTGCCGTCCGAAAGAGTGCGGACAGAAGCAAGTTCGGAGTTTCCGCTTACCGACCATGTGACCGAGCCGTCTGAAATATCAAGGTCTGAGGTAAACTGTGCGGAAAGATTTATCTCTCTGCCGGGCTTTGAAACATAACTTGAATCGGAGAAAATCTCAACGCTGCCGAAATTCAGATTTTTGTAAAAACCTATGCTGTCAATCTCAACTGAGGTGCCTGCGTTTTTCATTCTGTACAGGAGTTTCAGATTTTTTCCCGAAAACGGTTTATCTGAATCCGACGAAAATGCTCCTTCGGGAATATACTGTACATAATACTTATACTCGGTCTGAGAAGCCGGAATCGATATACTCCATGCGTCGGTTTCCGTAAACCACTTGGGACAACCGTCAGAAGTCCAATAAATGCGCAGTATTGCGTCCTTTGAACCCGTATTCTTCATTTTTATAACAAAATAGTCATACAGGTCGGCAGTTATACCCGTTGTTGACGGTCCGTAAAACTGCTTATCGTTTTCGGCGGAATTATTTGCAATCGTAAGGCTGTCGCGCGGATCATCGGCATCATTGAAATTCAGTTTAAATCCGCCGACCGATTCAAATGAATCGTCTCCCGTGCTTGAATATCCGCCGCGGTCATCGGAGGTAAACTCAATAACCTTCATTTCATCGGCGTAAAGCTCAGCCGGATCTGCTGTTTTTCCAACAATGTATGAATCATCTGCCTTTTCCGTTTCCTCAAAAGATGACATTATCGGCAATGCTCCCGCAACATTTGCAAATATAAACGCAAGTGTCAGAAATACGCTTATTGTCCTTTTCATTTCATTACCTCCGATAAATTTTATAAGTTTCGGTGTCCGACGTATTTTAATGTATGCTGTACCGAAAAAAGCTTCGCGTCAACAGCTTGCTATTCGGTCTTAATCAGAAAGCTGTAAGAGTAATTCTCGGAATTCAATCTATATTCGTGCTCAAGCTCAGGCCCGCAGCTGTTTGAGCCTATACCGCTCTGTGCGCAGTCTATGTACAGGAAAGTTTCTTTCGACGGTTCAAGTTCAAAGTTGTGCTTTGCAAAATCGAGCTGCTCTGCCGTAAAATGGCTGACATTGAACGAGAACGGCTTATCCAGGGCAATACACGAAACAGCATTGTTTCCGTTTGAAATTTTAAGTTCCTGACAGCCGCCGTGCGCTCCGTTTTCCTGCGGAAAAACATAATCCTCGTGCATATCGGTTACGGTATTTGTGAATTTTCCGAACCATGACGCATGGCGTTTATCCTGATAATTATCGCATGGTCCGAAAGCGGTATAATCCACATTTTCAAAGCCGTTCGCAAGAGTAAATCTTATTCCGATGCGCGGAAGATACGGCATATCGGCATTGCGTTCGGCGTCCGTCTTAACGGCAAGTTCTCCGTCTCCGAAAACAGTCCATGTTATTTTTGCAGATATGATATTCTGCAGCGAAACGGCGTTCAAAACAAAATCTGTTTCAACAATAACCGTGCCGTTGCGTTCACACACGTTCATTGACCTTAATTTCATGAGCGTTCTGTCGTAGCCGGCGTCCTGCCATTTATTTCGCACATTCCTGTCATTGTCCGTGGGCGCACGCCAGATCACAAACTTTGAATCCTTAACCGAAACGCTGCGGTTATCGCGGATAATTTTTGAAAGCGTACCGCTCTTGGCGTTAAATTCAAAGCAGCAATCCGCACACCCGATAAACAGTTTATTGCCGTCATTCGACAGTATCTTTGCGTCACCGCTGTAATTAACGGTTCTCGGAACAAACGGCGAAAGCTCTATCTGCTGCTGCCCCAATTCATGTCCGGCACCGTAAAACTCGGTATCGTGTTTCGCTTTTTCTATAAAACGGATACAAACGTGACCTTTGGGAATATTGACATTTAACGATAGCGGAACGGTTGTATGCGGAAACATAGGCGGCAGATCCGCTTTATATGTTTCAACAACTTTGCCGTCAACAGACAGTTCATAAAAAACATCAAGCGTTTCATCGGCACGAAGAAAGTCATAAAACGAAGTTGCATAAAAAACACCTTCTTTATACTCAAAACGTATCGGACGCATTACATTTCGAAATTCGCCGAGCGCTCCGTGCGGTTTTCTGTCGGGATATACCATTCCGTCCATGCAGAAATCTCCGTCGTTGGGTTCATCACCGAAATCTCCGCCGTAACCGTACTTCGGCTTTCCGTCGCTTGTATACCCAAGTACCGCCACATGGTCGCACCATTCCCAAACGCATCCGCCGAGGAAATATTGACTTTTATATGACTGATAATACTTTTCAAGATCTCCGGGACCGTTGCCCATAGCGTGAGAGTATTCGCAAAGAAAACAAGGTTTCTGTTCCGACGGCTGTTTTTCACTCTGTTCTTTGCAGTATTCCGTCACTCTCTCTGCCGGAGGATACATCCAGCTTACGACATCGAGTTTTGAGCAATCATACGGCTTATCTTTCGGCGGACGTATATCTTCATAGTGTACAAGCCGTTCCTTATCGCGCGATTTAAGATATGCGGCTCCTTCTTCAAGCGCCTCTCCCCAGCCGGACTCATTTCCGAGTGACCACATCAACACGCACGGACGGTTTTTGTCACGCTCGTAAAGCAGCTTATGACGGTCAACGACAGCATTTTTGAACATCGGAGCGTCGGCGCATACTGCCGCGCCTTTGGTTTCACCGTATATGGTAAAACTGCCGTGCGATTCAAAGTCCGCCTCTGCAACAAGGTACATACCGAATATATCGCAAAGCACCGGGAAGATCGGAGCATTGGGATAGTGCGAGGTTCTTACGGTATTTACATTATTGCGTTTCATAAGTTTCAGATCTTTAATCATATCGTCAACAGAAACCGCAGGGCCTTTTGTCGGATGGCTGTCATGGCGGTTTACTCCGTGCATACAAAGCCGTTTTCCGTTTAACATCACAGTGCCGTTTTGGACTTCAATTTTACGAATTCCTATTCTTTCGCAGATTATCTCTCCGTTACAGTACAGCATTAATCTGTACAGTGCCGGCATTTCGGCATTCCAAAGAATAGGTTTTCTGACAGTTTCGGAAATAACGCCGCCGTTAACCTCGCCGCTTGCAGCTTCTTCTCCGTTCGGAGCAAACAGTTTGTATTTTACCGGAAGCTCTCCGTCTGCAAAATGCATTTTGACCGCAATTCTCGCGGTAAGCATATCGTAATCGATATCGGTATGTACATCATAATCGAAAATATGGTTATCGGGTCTTTCCAACAGATATACATCACGAAAAATACCCGTCGTGCGGAATTTATCCTGACATTCGAGATATGTACCGTCGCACCACTTGAAAACCAATACGGCAAGAATATTTTGTCCGTCGGCGGCAAAGTCCGTTACATCAAATTCCGCCGTTGCGTGAGAAACCTGGCTGTATCCGACGAATTTCCCGTTTAACCACACATAAAAACATGAATCGACGCCGTCAAAAATCAGATATTTTCTGCCGCCGCTTTTTGTGAAAAACGTTTTGTGATAAACGCCGCATGGATTTTCTTGCGGCACATACGGCGGATCAAACGGAATCGGATAACGAACATTCACGTATTGATGTCTGTCATATCCGTGATTCTGCCAGACAGACGGAACCGGTATCGTATCAAAGCCGTCGCAGACCTCGGCAAAATTTTCAGGAACCTCGGAAAACTCTGTATAATATTTGAAATTCCAATCTCCGTTAAGCAACATGACCTGCTCCGAATACACTTTCGCATCTGTTTTTAATGCGTTTTCCTCTGTTCGGCACGGAATATAATAATTTCTGTTCGGCACGGTATTTACGTGCAAAACATCAAGATTTTCGTGATAAAACAACATAAAATAGTCCTTTCAGCATATAATGAAAACTCATTATTTCATTATCTTGATTTTATTATATCGGCTGTCACATATAAATACAATAGTCTGATTTGATTTTATGCTCTATTTTGACCTAAACAAAACTTTTCATGTGCAATTTTTCTGGAAATGATCATAACTCAATACGGTTAACGCGATTTATATAAAACGGCAAAAAAAGACAGGTGCTTTTGCACCTGTCTTGGTATATTTATAAACAATTATATCAGCTGATCGACATATTTTCGTATTTTTTCAGCAATTCTTTCGGAGAACACATATAATATTTTTTGAACTGAGAATAGAAATAACTCTCGCTTTTGAACCCGCATTTGACGCAGGCATCCGAAACGGCAACCCTTTCTTCGGTAATCAGTTTTTTTGCGTAACCGACCCTCAGCATATTTATGTACTCGGTCGGCGTACACTTCAGGTACTTGCGAAAACACCTGGAAATATATTCATGGCTGTACGGCGTCAACGACAAAAGCTGCGAAAGACCGACGGTAAAATAGTCCGGATCGTTCATGTTTGAAAGCAATTCCTTCATAAATTCGGGCGTATCCGGCGAATATTGCACCTGTACGCGTGAATCGGAGGATGATGTAATATAGAGCAAAAAATCAGCCAGAAGATTTATGAAACGCCTTCCGTGTATAACTCCGTAATCCGATTTTTCAAACTGCCGTATTTTGTTTATAAGGCTCTCGTACTCTCTTTTATGCAAAGTTACAACGATCGGCATATCCGGCGCGTACAGATCTTTTATGGAGATCCCGTACAATTTACACGCACTGTGCAGGATCTTCATAGGTATACCGATATTGTAATATACTACGGAATCGCAATCATAACAGGCAGACGTATGCACATCTGTTGAGCGGATAAAACAAAGCTGTTTTGCAGACTGTTCAAATTGCGAATTGTTACATTTCTGTTTCATCTGACCCGATGTTACAATGCAAAACTCACAGAAATCATGCGTATGCATTTCCCGGAATTGACTGTGACTTATCTCAAACCACAGTCCATATACAAATTCTGCCGGAGTATCCGGGTCAAGAGTTACTTTCTTTACAGCCATTTTTCACGCTCTTTTCCGCCTGTACTGTCAGTTATACTTACAGTTTGTTTAAAATTCGCTTAAAGCTTCTGTTATTATAATAAATATACCACAAACACAATAAACAGTCAAGCGGACACGGCATTACTTGCCCTCGCAAGCTCAGCTTTTTATAAAAAATAAAACTCCGACGCACTCACAGCAATGCAAGCATATCGGAGTTTTGTCATACAAATGCTGAACTTTGCCGCAGTATGATTATTGCGGCAAGTCCTGATTTTCGGTTATTTTTCCAATTCGTCGATAAAATATGCCCTCGAATTTGCGTGTTTTCCGGAAAAGTCCGTAACGGTAAGCCTTACGTAAACGTCGTCGGGCTTTACTTCAAATTCTGCGTGTTTCAGCGGTTCTTCGTGTGTACCGTAAGATATATCCGAACGTCTGACGCCGGTATTTATTCTTACCGACTGACAATCCGAGCAATCTATTGATATTTTTCCGTCCTCGTAGCGTATCTCTTTAATCGCAGGGCCCTGCGAGGCATAAATATTTCCGTTAAGCAGCGCGTCGGTTACGGCTTTATATTCAAGTTTCGGCGCGTTGATCACGGTAAAGCCGCCGAAGGAATCGTTCCTGTAATTGTGATTATCGTCGGCAGATACACAATACATTCTCTGCCCCATACGCAGCATCTCGTCGTACTGATTTTCGTTATAGTCCTGAATACCCTGTTCACAGCAGCTGTAATTGCATATTTCCATGGCGTTAAGACCTTTATATTTTCCGTAATCGTCCAGCGTTTCGAGCGACCAGACGGGGTGATTATAGGTTACGAAAAATCCGCCGTTACGTGCCTCCGAAATCATTTGGTTTATACATTCGGGCGTATAATTTCTTACAAAATCCGGCTTTGACTCATCGTACTTTACAATATCTCTGTATTTCGAAGCATTTCCGAAAAGATAGGCGCTTCTGTGATAGCATACCTGTGTAAAATTGTCTTCGTCAAGCGCGATAAAGCACATATGGCAGGTTTTGCAGGTACTGAACGGACCCGTATGCGTATTGTCATTTATCTCAACTTCATATCCGTTAAGCGTAAGGAAATGCCCGTCTGTAAGCTCATTATGCGGCACAAGAACATCATGGTCAGTAAAAGCAATGACCGAATATCCCTGCTTTACGTACATTTCCTTTAACTCTTCGGGAGTTTTTGTTCCGTCCGAAACAACCGAATGGCAGTGCAGATTTGCCTTGAACAATCCTTTTTCTTTGCCAAACAAGATCTTCTCCATAGGTCTTTCCTCCGAACTTCGGTTTTGTGCAGGTTTTATACTCCTACACAAATTTCACCAAAATCATAGTTGTCATAAAAAATGGCACTTTTATGTTATTATTATAAACTATAATTATGAGCGTGTCAACATTAATCAACAATAATGAACCGATATTTTTCTATACAAAAATCGGAACAAGTATAACTTGTTCCGACATGGCTTTCGCGTTCATTATAGATGCAGGCTATTTTTATCTATTTTGTCTGACAGTGTCTGGCTTTTTGCATCACATTTTAATTATGGCGAATTTACCGTAATTAAAACTCCAATTCTCCCACCACTCGCACATAAAATAATCGAGTAAATTGTTTTACTTTATGGTTCTCAACCTGTTCATCTATAGTCATAGGGACTTGATGCTTTTTCAATTCCATCTTTTCACTTCTGTATAAATTAAATGACCCGACGTGGTCCGCATCGTTAAGAGGCGTGTCGGGTTCTGTTAATGTTAACATACTCATTTTTAATGGAAATGTCAATACTTTTCACGAAATTAGCTTTAATTTTTTTAATCAAACAGGCAAATTTTATTCCCTCACATACTTTTATATTCTACTAAATAATTATTATGTCTGCTATTTCGGAAAACGACATTTTCAAATGCGCTGCCGATGCCGGTATAGTGCCACAATTTTTTATAGTTAATATATGCCTGTACCGGAAGATATGTAGTTCTCTCATAGAGCATAGGATATACGGTCTCGCCGTTCACATTTTTCAGTGTCTGAACCAGTCCGTTTGTCTTGATTACAAAATCGCCCCGAAGTTCAGATTGTACCTTTTGAATGATTCCGTTTGCCGATGCGCCGACAACGATACCTGCTGCAAGTGCGCCTGTTGCATTAATTGCCGTAAGTCTTTTGTTAATAATTCATTCTCCATTCTGTTAATTTATTAGTCTTTATCCACTTCCCATTTGTAGATTATTCCGGTCTGAGCGTTAATCTCAGCATCATATTCTACATAGTCCTTGATAAACTCAATCTCATATTCCCATCTGCCATCGTCAAAATCAAGCTGTGCTTTCTTAAAATACACTTGATTTTCGGTAAATCCCGCTTTTTTCAGTGCAATTTCTTTTGCCTGTTCAAGTGATATCTTTACATCTCCGCTTTGACTATTGGGTTGTTGAACGGTATTATACGAACCTGCTTGCGGCAAAGATTGATTGCTGTTTTGACTGTTTCCAAACCTGTCCGCATCCGTAACAGTCGGGACTCTCACTCTATGTGCGGTCAGATTATTCCATATATGCTGTGCTGTTCCCGACATTACCATTCCAGCCGTAAAACATATAGCGCAAAGCGTCAAAATAAGTATAATTCTCTTTTTATTACCTATACGAATCCTCTCCTTTCCTACATTACAATTCTGCTGCCGGACATTCCGGCAACATTTCAGACAGGCTGTTCCATAAGAATGCCTTAAACCTTATATTGTTTTCTTTTTCCCACTCCGCCGGCACCGTAACCGTCTGTTCTTTCCCATTGTCAAAATCAACGGACACGATGCGCACATCCGACAACTGCTCATTTTCATATCTGGCAAGAATAAGCTGTTTTTTGCCGCTTGTGCCGCTTAAATTTACCGTTTTCTCATCTGCAAATGAAACAGCGCTTTTCTCTTTTTTAATATTTTTCGTAAAAACCTTTATTCTCACCGCCACAGGCGACGCACTCCATCCGCTGCGATACCAATATGATTTCCCATCATTCTCGCTCATGGTTATATATGCATTTGTTACCTTTACAACCGCCGCAAAATTACTGCCTTGTTTTATCTCGACCGGATCATCAAGTTCTATACAATTAAATCCGCCATATTCAAAATATGTTGTTTTTGTTGCGGCAAGCGTTGCTGTTTGAGGATCAAAATATCCATCCTGTGTTTCCGTTACATCTGTGTAGATTTCAACCGTACATTCGGTATTTTCTCCGACCGTATTCACACTGACAGCTTTAATCTGCTCCGTTGTATTGTCGCTTCCGCCTTTTGCCGTGAACACATTTGCTGCCTGCTTAATCTGCAGGAGGCTTCCCGCACCGATATCAGATACCGACGCATCGTAAAAATAGTTGTTATCATATTTGTCATTCATAACATAGTCAAACGCATAAATCTGTTCACAGGTTACTTCGTATGAAAGATAAAAATACGGGAGTGAACTATAGCTGTTTTTAACAAGCCAGCCGCCGTCCGTTGTTGTCTTGCCCGGATAAAAGCTGTCCGACGGAATGGTATCGTCCCAGCCGATTACGGTGCAGGCATGCGGTGAGCTGCCTTTCTCGCCGTTCGGATTGTAGTAATAGGTCTGCCTCATATTGTTATATGAAAATGTAACCGCACCGTATTTCACGATTGCCCGTTTCATTTTCTCTCTTGCCGCTTTGTCCGCATCAAGCCTTCTTCCATCAACAGAAATTGCGCTTTCCAGCCTATATGCCGCATTTTCCCAACCATTTGCGTCATCTGCAATACCTGATTTCACAGGTCCGCACCATTCCGACAACAGCGCGGCGGCATATTTTGCTCCGCTTCCGGCATATTTCCAGTTCCCCGCTTCGTTTGTTTTTTCACCATTGGTGTTTCCAAGCGGATCTGCGCCTCTGTTATGTCTTGCAAATCCTATCTGATGCGGTGATAAAAATGCCGTTCTTGCACTGACATTTTTGTCGATACCGCTTCTGATTATCGAGGCTTCGGAGGCACTTGCCGTCGAATACGCCCAGCAAAGCGAGGTGTCTCCCTGATCTCTTACCGACGTTATGATTCCATATTCGCGGGCGTCGAATTTCGGCTGCGACACGAGATATTCAATATCGGTATTCCGTAAAGACTCCGGGGTTTTCCCGCTGCTTGCCGACACCGTGTCAGATATCAGCATAACAATACATACCGCACAAATAAAATACTCTGTTATCTTTTTTTTCATACGCACCACTCCTTTTATAGCTTTACCATAAATCTCCGACTTCTTCGCCTTCCCCAACAATGCCTCCGCCCGTTTCAGACTGCTTTTTGCTATATACGGACGCTGTCCCGCCAATCGGTTTAATTGTGAGAAAGTCTTCCCGGATATATGCACGCAGATATACGCCGGTCTCATAGTCGCTTTCGCTGATATTTACGGGTTCCGTCTGCACTCTGATAACATGCTCATTTTCTGCAGCTTCCGTACCGGATATTTTCTTTATTGTAATCTCCGTCATAACTCCGCCGACATATTTTGCAAGAATCAGCGCGGTGTCCTCATATTTTTCTTCTATTACCGCCGTCGCTCTGTATCCGCCCAGCAAAAGTGTATACGCTTTTTTACAGTTATTATCGATAATTTCAACCTTATCCGCCGCTACATTCAGTGTACATTCCTGTCTTATAACTCTGTTTCTTGTCGGCGCTTTTATTTTTATTCACATTATAGATGCAAGCTCTTTTTTATTTATTCTATACTAATTATCCATTTCCCTGACTTCGCCGTACCTTCACGCTTAACGACTTTCATTTTTTTTAAGTAATCAATGTCTCTCTTTATTGTTCGTGTCGTTACACCTAAACTTTCCGCCATTTCGGTTACCGATATGTTCTCATTTTTTTATCATCTCTATTATTCCAAGCATTCGCACTGTTTTTTTACTGTTTTCCGACAATTTTAAAATCTTTATCAACCTTGCATCGGTGACATTTTCTTCTTTTGTTCCCAGCCCATACTTTTTGAGGAGTTTAAGATATTTCTCACCGGGCTTGCACAACACCATAATTCCTCTTTCCGATATTTCATATTTAGGAAGTGGTGTATTGTTTGCTTCACATTCCTCTTTTATCTTATCAAAGCCTCTGCCCCAACTTTCAATCATACCTGCCTTGAAAAGAACATCTGCAACTTTCGGATTATACGGAATTGAAGAATGTTTCTCATATATATTGTCTGCCGAAAGCATTTCCGGGAACCTGCCGTCATTCCAAATATAGATTTTGTCATCATAAACACTTATCTGAATCGGAACTCCCTTGCTGTAATCTTTATGATTAACGGCATTTAATAAAATTTCTCTGCAAGCCTCTTTCGGCAGCATATAGGTTTCTGTTCTCTGTATGCCATCGTAGTCAATCAAAGCTTTAAGATATTTCGTATAAAGCAATTCAACCGCAGAGTCAATCTGCTTGATAAGTGAGCCGTGAATTTCGTCCTGATATATCAATTCGGAATCAGACGAACCAAAGTAGCCTATCTTAATGTATGCGCCCTGTATCCACATTTCCGGATTTTCTGCAAATAACAGCACCGCCGCTTTTTTTAGATATTTTCCGTCAGGAATCATCAATACCGATGTAGATAGTTCCTCCCTGTGCATTTGCAAATCCGCAAATCCAATTTAAGTATTCATCTTTCCAAACTTCTTTCCATTCTACATTATGTTTTTCAGCCATCGGTATCACCTCCGCAAAAAATCTTCTTTTATATTATACCATAAATAAAAATGATTGCTTGCAAGGGCATTTTTACGCAGCCGTCAATGTTCTCATAGGCAAAATTTTAATTTTGCAAGTCGTAAAATACGACTTTGAGCGTAACTCCTATGAGGTTATTATACCTCAAACTTTCAAAAAAATCAATTCACGGCATATACAATTTTTTAGGGAATAGTAAAGAAGGAACAGGTAATAAGTATCTTATTCAATTCCCCTCATATCAATCGAAGATCAATTAAATCTCAACACCCCACGGAATTTCGTCTTTACCTTTAGGCTTATCCCTCCATGTTGAAAATAAAAACTCATCAAAATTATAAAAATCTGTTTCTTTGTATGGATACTGACGATCATAACTTCCAACATTGGTAATATATCCAGTATATGTTGATCTTAAATCGTACTGCTTATATTTCAAAGTAGAATTTAGTTGTTTATACAATGAATAATTGAAAGCATCGTCAACTTTCATTGTCTGAATATGTAGTATTCTATAACGACAAAAGACCTCACACTTATTTGCATTATCGTACACCTAATAAGGCAGAAGCTGATTATTACCACTATTCAAGCCAAAAAGAAAAAGCTCCAATCGAACAGTGAGTAGTTCGTTAGGAACTTTTTTTACAAAACATTTTCATTTTTAACCTAATTCGGTTTTTATGTAGCATTAAGTTTTGTTACATAAATGTCGTGAAAGCCTTTATTTTTGATGTTTGAAATAAAAACAGACATCTTTATTCGAACATACATAGTTCAAATTAAGGTGTCTGTTCAGCCTTGCGGTTTATTTTGCAATAATTAAAATGTTTATGGTATTTTTACCGTTTCCTTTACAGTATATTTTGATATATCTTGCGCTTATCGTTCCCGTATTAAAGTGCTTTATATCATTTTCCGCCGTTCCCTCATATGCCTTTTCAAAATTTACACCGTCACGCGATACAAAAACGTCAAAATCCATTGTTTTGAAATTATTGCTGTATGCCGACATTACCATTTGAGAAAATTCCTTTTCTTCACCAATATCAAACATCAGCCACTGCGACTCGCCTTCCGCCTGCCATCGCCTTTGCATATTCGGCTCCGCCGCATATCTTGGCAAATTATCCCCAATGCATGAGCTTGCAAAAAAGTCAATCGTCGGGTAGATTTTAGCCGATTTCATAAATTCACGTATTTCCGGTTCTGTTTTTTCTGTCTTATAAACCGCAGCGACTGCGTCATAGCTTGATGAAATCCCGAAAAATTCCTCAAAATCGGAAAAGCAAATATACACCTCACCGTCCGCTGTCTGCATTTTATGCGGAGAATTTATGCCGGAAAGATTAAGTCTTTCACCAAAATCGTTTGTTATAATTACATCATCGCCGTCTTTGCTGACCTTTGCGCCGAGTGTTTTTGCAAAATGAACCGCAGGAAGGTACGGTACACCGTCAATAAGTTTTGCAGGCTTCACTTGATTAAGGAACTGTCCTCCCATATATACCGTAAAATCACCGATTAATGCCTTATCCGTTTTAGGATATGAAACCTTTGTTGTGCTTTTGTCATTTGCCGGAGATATTTTATATATGCCTGTTTTGCTGCGGAAATAAAGAACATTTTCTCCCTGTTTTACCTCTGCATAAAAATCTTCGCCGACTTTCCATACACCCGGTTTAATATCGGCAAGCATTACCGAAACTTCACCGAAATCACTTTCTTTTATTTCAAAGTTGAATTCATCGCCTATTATGTCCTGCTCCTTTGAAAACATGACAATTCTGTCACGAACCGAAACGCCAATCATCTTTTCCGTTTCAATCATATTCATCGGCAGTTCCGCAAGCTTTCCGTCTGCGTCTGTGACATACATTGCATTCAGAAAAAAGTCCTTTTCACTTTCGTTTTTTGGTGATAATTCAATTTTCCATGGTGCGCTGTCCGTTTCGGCTCCGACATATTCAACAGCCGGAAAGTTTTCACCGTTTACCATATATTCTCTGCCAGCTCCGCCAATCTTTTCAATCTCAAATTCTCTTGGGAGCAGTGTTTTATTTACCAGTTTTCCGTTAAATCCAAGCTTTGTGCGTTTGATTACGGTAGTTTTTCCCGTCACGGACGGTTCTTCAACACAATGCATAAGCCAACGCTTTTTAAAGCTTTTATCCGCCGATATAACTCTGTCATATACTACAAACGCCGCTGGATAATCCTTATCAAATAAATCCGTAAATACCATAGAACGCTGATATTCCTTCATTTTATCTCCGTAGCCTGCGCTTAAATTATCCTTTATGTACGAAAACTCAGGAGTGTATTCGTTAGGGCCTATGTATGACGCACATTCTTCGGCACGATTATCCTCCACAACCTGTTTCTGAAATGACACCGCAAACGGAGCAGTCATTCCGCGCCGCTGACCGCCGTCATTTGAAAAATCAGTTCCGCTGCCGTGGGAATAAATCATTTTCTCATTAGGGTTGGTAACGGTTACACAGTTATGTGCGGCGGTTCTTGCGTAATAATTTGCATAATGTGGACAGCCCGAGCCGCAGTTTTCACCTTGATATAATCCCGATGAAACAGCAAGATTTCCTTTATAATAAATCTGAAAACCACCGCTGTCAAGGTGCATATGGCAGGCGATAAATTTCTCCTGTATTTTCATATGTGCCATTGCCGCCGGAGAATCAAGCCCCGTCTGCCAGCTTGTGCGTGCAGTAATGCCTGAAAGCGGAAAATTCGTTTTTCTTGCAAGCGGCAAATCATTTGTTTCCTTAATACCGGTATCCGGTTCAGCAAAAAGCAAGGTCCAGAACTGCTCCGCCTCATAACCTCGAATCGACAGTGCTTTTAAATTCTGACGGCGCAGATACGGGTCACGGTAAAAGTTCGCCGCCATTCCCAGCTCGCGAATATCATTTGTCGGATATGAAAAATGCCTGTTTTTGCTGTATTCAAAATCATCTCCGTCCTTAAATCTCTGTCCGAAAGGCAGCCTTTCATAAAGCCATTTATATGCAACCAAGTGCATTTTATCGCCTAGAATATCCTTATATCCCATACGATCGTATATTATAACCGCCCACAGCTCGCATCCGTAGCGATAGTATCCGTACGCGCTGCCCATTGGGTGATTGCCCGACTCATTAAAAAACTTTCTTGATTCTATCATTTCCGCAAAGAAACGTCCTGCGCCGAAATTATACATTTCTTTGTCCTCATCGTATATTGCGATTCCGACTCCGATTAAATCTCTGAATATCTCAAACTCACTGCCATGCGACGCAATAGATGATAGATTTGGATTTGTCGGAGGATAGCCGATTTCTTTCATCGCCGCAATTTCCTTAAAACGCTTTATAAAAGCCGATTTATCATCGCTGTCAAATAAATCGTAACACCAGTCATATACAATTGCACAGGCAATCATGGTATTCCCCATGTACCTTGTGACATCGGGAACATTGAGCGGAAATTGTACATTTTCAATATATTCTCTTGCAAGACATACCGTTTTTCTTGCGTGCCGGTCATCGCGTCTGCCAAGCACATACATAAGTGCGCGCACTTCAAGCTTTAATTCAAAAGCCGGAGTAAATGCCCTGTGCTTCGCCTGTAAATCCTCATCGGCATATTTTTCAAAAAGCTCAAAAGTTTCCCTTATTTCATTAGACTCAACCTTTTTATTCAAATGCTCAATATCGTTCTTTGTCAAAAACAACCTCGGATGTCCGGAAATCGGCTTTATTTTCGGTTCCGGCCATGGCATGGCATTTTTACGTTTCATTCAAAACAACTTCCTTTTCTTTTAAAACTATTTTTATTTTACCATATAACAGACTGAACCATCAATAATATTTTGTCTGTAAAAAAGAAGATACTCCTATAAAAATGTTACATTTGTATATTTATCCGTCTGTTTTCCTTAATAGCCTTTTCAAGCGCACAGCTGATTTTTACTGCCGAAACCATTCTGCCGCCACAGTTCGATTCGCTTTTTCCGCACTTGACGGCATTTATGAACCTGTCTGCCTGAACAGCGTCAAGTCCGTCTGTTGAAATATTTTTTGTCATTGATGTTTTTTCTCCGTACACCGCCGCATAAAAAGCCTGAAATGCCACAGCATAATTCATAATAACCGGAAAATTTTTATAATGTGCCGTCGCCGTCAGTTTGCCGCCCGTCAGCTCCGCCGATATATATTCCACGTCGTCACCGAACACCTCGAGCATTTCCTCGATCAGATGATGAGAATAAAAATGCAGACCACCGTGTTCACTGTTCAAAAAAATCGGAAAGCTGAAGTACCCCGACTGTATATTTCCCACCTCGGGCAATCCTTTTTTCAGTTCCGCAATGCCCTCGGAATATTTCATATAACTGCCGCCCATAAGAATTGCATTATTTTTTCTCGCGGCATTATGCAGCATAAGCGCTTCGCCGACATCACACGTCATTGGTTTATCAATAAATACCGGTATGCCTTTTTCCAGAAACGGCATTGCATATTTAATATGCTTTCTCCCATCGCGATTTAAAATCATGACCGCATCCGACGCTGCCGCAAGCTTCTCGGGTGTCTCGGCAATGCTTAAAACCGTACCTGTTTCGTAAAGTTGCTTTGTATATTCCTTGTCTTCACCGAAAATTGCCGATACCTCAGCATCTGTTCTGCCAGAGATAATCCTGCATATTTCTACCGCATGTCCGCTTTTGCTTCCTCCGTCCGTACCGATTATACCTATTCTTACCGACATTTTTTGCCTCCTATTGTTTTGTCATATGGCTGACATATGAACGTGTGATTTCATTTTTAAGCGGTCTGCCATGCACAAAGCCGTCAATATCATCGGCAAGCGCCAAAGTGACATATTTTCGCCTGTCATATGTCGGGCCGCCCATATGCGGTACGGCATAAACGTTTGGCATATTTCTCAGAGGGTGATTGTCCGGCAGAGGCTCTTTTTCATATACATCAAGCACTGCTGTAAAGCGTTCCTTTCTAAGCTCTTCTATCAGTGCGGCTTCATCAATAACGCCGCCTCTTGATGTATTGATAAACAATGCGCCATTGGGTATTTTCTCCAAAATCTGCTTGTTTATCATGTGATGCGTTTTTTCATTATAAGCCGAATGTACGGAAATAACCTTACATTCAGAGAACACCTCCTCCAGTGTTGCTCTTTCCATATTGTATTTTTCAAGTTCGGCATCACTTATATGCGAAGAATATACCTTTATTTTTGCACGAAACGGCTTTAACATTCCGACAAGATGCTTTGGAATCATGCCAAAGCTTACAAACCCCACCGTTTGGTCAAGAAGTCCCTCCCATCGCGCACCTGCGTTCCATCCGTTGTTCTTCATAACGTCAAGATAATGCGGAATTTTTCTAAGACCCAGAAGCGCATATGCCAGTATTGCCTCCGCAACAGATTCTGCATAGATATTATTTCCGCTCAAAATCTTAATTCCCTTATCATAAACATAACTGTCAACTATTGAGCTGACCGTTCCTCCGGTATGCGCAATAATTTTCAAAGTATCGTTACCGTCAAGAACCTCTTTTCCGAGTCTGCCTGTTCCCCAGCCTGTTATAACGGCATCGGTACCCATAAGCTTTTCGCGCAGTTCATCACTGTTTAACTGCCGCGTCAAAGTGTTATATTCCACCTCCGCTATCTCAGCCAGTCTGCGTCTTACCTCTGCCGGAACAAAGCTTTCTCTTGTTTCATCATCAGGCATTGTTACAAAAATTTTCATAAAACTCTCCATTTCTCTGACATAATTCTTATTTTATGCAGTTTTTCCATTTTTGCAGATTGTCCCGTACGAATTCATTGTCATTCAAATGCGGATACATTTTGCACACTCTGTCAATTTCTTCAAGCTGACCGTCCGACAAGGTTTCGTCCGGATTCAGACAGTAAATATTTTTCATAAGTCCCTGTCTGCGCAGTATTTCATGAAGTCCCGCTATACAGCCTTTAAAATTATGCGCTGTATCAAAAAATGCACTGTTTGAATCGGTTACTTCTGCCGCAAGCGTTAAAAGCTCTGTGGAAATTTCCGTTTTATTTCTTTCCTGCTTAATATGCAAAAAAAGCTCTGCGGCACGCTTTGTCCACACCGACCAATGACCGAGCAAACCGCCATCAAAACATTTTTCTATCATTTGCCCATTTTTTTTAAATTGATATTTTGTCAAAAGATCAATTACTATGTTATCATCATTTCCGGTATAAAGAGTTATGTCGTTGCTGCGCGATGACATTGCTGCGGCTCTTACAACCTCCATTGTCTGGTATCTGTTAAACGATGCGCACTTGATTGCGCAAACATTGGAAATTTCGCAGATTCGTTCCCAATAATTATACGAAAACTGCCTGCCGCCGCATGCCGTTTGAAGATAAAAACCTATTATAGGCATAATTTCCGCAACTGCACGCGTCCGCTCAATCATGTACTTTTCGGATTTATCGTTTAATCCTCCCGGGCTTAACAAAACAGCATCAAATCCGTATTTTTTAGCAATTTCAGCTTCTCTTACAGCTTGCTCGGTTTCTCCACACACTCCGGCAACTTTTACGATTACTTTTTCGCTTTTCAAGACACATCTGTCGATTTCCTCCGATACTGTTTGAAGCACCGGTTCAAATAAATTGTACTTCGACTCTCTTATCTCAAATTGCGTTGTATGTACCGCAGCTGCAATTCCACCGACGCCGCAGTCGGCATAGTAATTTATCAACAGCCTTTGTCCGTCTTTGTCAAATTTCCTGTTTTCGTCAAGCACGAGAGGTATTGCCGGAATTACAGTTCCCTTTTTCAATATCTTTAAAGCTTCTTCATGTCTGTTCATGACTATTTTCTCCTGTCACATTAATAGCTTCCCTTACGTTCTTCAAAATGAGTTGGCTTGCAAAGAGTTCTTCCACCGTCCTTTATGTATTCCGCCTGCCAGCGTATAAGCGTTTTTGCCGAAACGGACGGATAGCCAAATGTTTCGATTGCCTGTGCGGAATCGCTCAAATACGCATCATTGCTTGTCTCACCCGTAAATATCGGCTTTTTGCCGAGATATTCGCCCAACTCCTCCGCCGCTTTTTTTATTGAAATCGTCTCCGGTCCGGTAATGTTCATTATTTTTGCCGGCGATTCTGCATGAAGCAGCGCTCTTATAGCAATTTCATTTGCGCTGCCCTGCCATATAAAATTAAAACACGGAGTGGAAATGCTTATCGGTTCGCCTTTCAGAATTTTGTCGGCAAGATCAAACAGTACGCCGTACCTCAAATCAACGGCAAAATTCAGCCTGTATATAAAAATATTTGTTTCGAATTTATTTGCTGCATATTCAAACGCTCTCTCTCGTGCAAGACAGCTCATTGTGTATTCGCCGATAGGTCCGATTTTATCACATTCGCGGCAGCCTCCATCCGAAAGCTTAACAATCGGATATATGTTTCCCGAAGAAAATACAACAATATTTGATTTTTTGAATTTATCCGCTACAAATACCGGAAGAGTGGCATTCATTGCCCAAGTCTGCCATTCATTGCCGTCGGTTCCGAATTTTCTTCCTGCCATATAGATAACATTTTCGGTTTCTTCCAAGGAATACAGTTTCTCCTTGTCAAGCAAATCCATTGATATTACCTCAACGCCGTTATCCTGCATAAGCTTTGATGCAAGCTTATCACTTCCTCTTGAAACGGCTATAACTCTTTTTGAGATGCCTGCTTTTTTTATAGCGTTTTTAGCAAGCACCGCAAGCGTAGGTCCCATTTTTCCGCCTGCACCAAGTATCATTATATCGCCTTTGATTTTTTTAATATCCGCTGCCAGTGCATCTGACGGTGCTGTAAGCAATTCGTTAAGCTTTTGTTCTGTCCACATAATTAATCCTTTCCTTTATACAAGCTTGCCAGTCCACCCTCAGATGTTTCCTTGTATCGGCAGGACAGGTCTTTGCCTGTTTCATACATTGTTTTTATAATTAAATCAAGCGAAATCTTTCTTTCAACGTAAAGCATTTCTGACAGTGTCACTGCGTCAACGGCACGCATTGCCGCAACGGCATTTCGCTCAATGCATGGTATCTGAACCAATCCTCTTACGGGGTCACAGGTCAGTCCGAGATGATGTTCAAGAGCAATTTCTGCGGCACATTCAAGCTGTTTTATGCTAAATCCTCTTAAATATGCAAATGCTGCCGCCGCCATGACGCACGCACTGCCTATTTCCGCCTGGCAGCCGCACTCCGCACCGCTTATCGATGCGTTTCTTTTGATAATATTTCCGATTATTCCGGCTGATTCAAGCGCAGAGATTATTTTTTCATCCGAATATCCCAACTCCTGCTGCTTAAATATCAGCACCGCAGGCAAAACTCCCGAGGCTCCGCACGTCGGCGCAGTAACCATCATTTCGCCACAGGCATTTTCCTCGCTTGCGGCATATGCGTATGCGGAAATCATATATATTTCTTTTTCATGCCCGAAAGCTTTTGTCCTACCCTTTTCAAGAAGCATTTTTGCCTTGCGCGTTATGTTAAGTCCTCCTGGAATAACCCCCTCGTTTTGAAGTCCGCTGCTTACGGTTTTCTTCATATTTCGCCATACGTCCTTTATATATTCCCGTATTTCGCCGCCCTCGTGCATTTCGACATATTCCGAAAGCGATATACCGCATGCTTCACAGAATTGTTCAACCTCGTAAAAGCTTTTTTCTTTATATACCGAATCGGGACTTTGTTCATCTACGCCCAAAGTCTTAACAACTCCGCCGCCCACACTCAAAAAGATTTTCCGGTACACCTCGGCATTTTCTTTAAATGCCGAAATTTCCATTGTATTTGGGTGCGGTAAATTGTTTTTTTCAGTATTGAAAATAATTCTTACGGGAATATCCTTAAATGTTTTTTCTATTGCATAGTCCGTCCTGTGTCCCTTACCCGTTTTTGCGAGAGACCCGAAAAGCGTCACTTTAAAATAATCAGCATCGGGATTTTCCGTAAGAGCCGTCCGGCAGGCAAGAACCGGTCCCATTGTATGTGAGCTTGACGATCCTCTGCCGATTCTGTAAATCTCCCTTATGCTTGGCATTCCATCTGAATATTCTATTTCAATCACCATATTCCTTAGTCAAATAATTTAAAATTGAATTTGTAACAATTTTTATCCGCTCATTCATTGTTTCTTCGTTTTTCAAATTGATATGAATTACCTTTGAAAGCGTATATATATTTGAAAAATATGAAAATGCACCCATAATCAATGAAAGCATAACCTGTTTTTCATTTACCTGTTCATTGAATATTTTTTCTGCCTTGCCCTTTTTTACTATTTCTCCGAGCATTTTTATCATAGGGTCTTTTATATTCAGCGCACCGCTTGCTTCTATATATTTCGCCTCATTCAAGTTTTCCCACATTATGAGTTTTACAAAATTGGGGTTGCTTTTAAGAAACAAAAAATATTCACAGACAATCGTTTCAATCGTTTCCTTATAGTCTGAACCTTTTGCAATAATTATATTTTCCAGTTCGGACAACTTTGAATATTCATTGTACAGAACAGTTTCATAAAGCCTTTCCTTACTTTGATAATATTGGTATATCATGTTTTTGTTAAATCCCGATATGCGCGCTATATCATCAATTCTTGCACCGGCAAGTCCTTTTTGTGCAAATTCATTTTCGGCAGCTGCAAGAATTTTTGATTTTGTCAGTGCGCTGTTTCTTGTTCTTTTCTCCTCAGCCATGTTTATCCCTCATTTCTAATATTTTTTCCGCATTATCATAAAGCAAATCAATAACTGTGTTAATCATTATTTTTGCCGGAACGATGTGAGTGAAATATTTATCCTCCGCATGAAAATCCTGGCTGTGCGCCGCACCGCAAAAACCGCCTATTGTCGGCTGTATTGCCGGTATAACCCTGCACAAATCACCGACATCGGTAGAACCTATCATATCAACGCCAAAACATATTTCATCCGCAAATCCCTCTGCATTATCCGCAAATACACGGCTCAGTTTCCTGTTCTGAATAAGCGGCGCATAGCTGCCGAGAGTTGTTATTTCGGCAGAAGCGCCGATTCCGTATGCTGCGCCGTTTATGGCAGCATCAACCTTTCTCTCCGCATCTTTTATTACATCTTCGCTTACGCCACGCACATAAAGCTCCATTCTCACATCGGCAGGCACTGTATTTACGGAATCTCCGCCCTTTGTTATTATGGAATGTACTCTTATTTTATCCTCGTCGCGGAAGGTTTCTCTTTGAAGTCCTATCATCATTAATGCCGCAGACGCTGCATTAAGCGCATTAATTCCATCATACGGCGCACCTCCCGCATGAGCCTCTTTGCCCGAAAATTTAATCTTTTTGGCGGTGAATCCCAGACCTCCTCCTCCGATAAAAAGCCGCCTTTCGGGGCAGTCTGCCTGAGAATGAACCATCATAGCGGCATCTATGTTATTGAACACGCCAAGATTAATCATCTCCTGTTTACCACTCAGATACGTAATTTTTCCCTCTTTTTTCAAACTGCTTCGGTATTCTGTGTCGATAAATTCTTCCGCCGGTACTGCCAAAAATGTAACGTCACCGTCAAGGTATTCCATAATACCGCTGTTTTTCAGCGTTTTTGCACAAGCAAGCATATTTGCAAGCTGTATATTGTGTCCGCAGTCATGCGCCGCACCGCTGCCGCAGTCGGCATTGGGATGTTCGGGACTTATTACGGCATCAAGCTCCCCCATGATACATATGTTTGCAAGATGCTTTCTGCCCTCTGCCACCGCTCGCACTCCCGTAATTGCAATGCCCTTTTCTGTGTTAATGTTTAAATCCCTAAGGCTTTTATATACAAATTCGGAAGTCTTAAACTCTTTATAACCCAGTTCCGGCATATTCATAAGTGTTTCACCGATTTCATATATTTCGGAGGTTATGCTGTCGAGATATTTTTCGGCTCGTTTTTTGAGAATATCTTTATTTGCCATATTATCACCTTAATGTATTAATTAACTAACTAGTTATATAATAGCACATAAAAACTTTTTTGTCAATATATTTTGGCTCTTTGTCAATTGTTGGGGCATAAGTTCTCCCATATGCAAAAATTGAGCAACAATAATTTGTGTACTTTGAATATGGAGTGGTATAATATAAATAGAGTCGACAAACACCCAAAAAACTGATATAATAAATCAGAAAGAGGGAAAGAAAATGTCAAAGTAAAGCAAAGAATTTAAAAAGGAAGCGTTAAAACTGTCCGATGAAATAGGAGTCAAGAAGGCAGCACTGCAATTAGGATTGCAATACTACACGCTTGCGGATTGGAGAAAAGCTCGTAAGTATGCAAAAAGCATACTGTGGTTCTGACAGAAAATGAAGCTAATGCAAAAATATGCGAGCTTGAACGTGAAAACGCAGAGCTTCGTCAAGCAAATGAGATATTAAAGGATGCTCTCGGTTTTTTCGCAAAAGACCGGAAGAGGTAAAAACAGCTGAAAGGCATATATTTATTTTGAAATACAAAAATAGATACGCAGTAAAATTAATGTGCAAAGTCTTAAAAATCAGCGAATCCGGATATTATAGGTGGTTGAAAAACAAGGACAAGCCTTCCAAACGTCTAAAATAAATGAAATCTTATCCGAACATCCGGATAATGCGAATTACGGATATGACCGCATACATAAAGCATTAGAAATACGCGGGATTAAAGTGAGCCGAAATACCGTATACCGTGCCATGAAAGACGGAAATTTAATCCACAAAGCAAGGAAGCCGCACGGTATAACAAAGGCAAGTACGGAGATACAGGATAAAGAAAATTTAATAAAACGTGATTTTACGGCAGACAAACCTGTAAAAAAACTATTAACAGATATTACAGAGGTTCAATGTTTAGACGGCAAATTATATATTTCACCGATAATGGATTGCTATAACGGAGAAATACTTACCGTTGAAATGCGCGACAATATGAAAAAAGAATTATGTATAGATATCTCCGTAAGACTTCGCGGCGCTCTTGCTTCGCACACGGCTTCAAATGTATTCAATTCATTCTTATCAAAGCCGTCCAATCTTTTCGCAAGGAAGTTAAGTTCATCGGCATCAACAAAATCGGTTACGAGCCGTTTTAATGCGACATAGTTCGTTCCTACCATATACTGATTTGTTTTTAACTTATCCTCAACCCCCAATTCATCAAACTTTGCTGATAAATATTTCTCATTGCAAGGGAATTCTATGGTTGTTTGATTTTCCTCAAATCTAAAATCAACGGTAAACATTTAACTCACCCTTTCGCTACATTTTTTGTTCCTGCTGCTGATCCTGTTCATCAAGCGTTGTCAGCCGTTTATCAAAATCCGGAATACTTTCTTTTAGTTTTTCCTTAACATCGGCAAGTATATTTTCAACATCGCTGCTTAATTCAAATCCGGCAGACAATGTATCTTCAACACATCTGTATAATTCAAACCGTTCATCAGCAGAGAATATTTGGTTTTCAGGCAATAACTCTGATCGTTTTACGAAATCCTCTTTTGCTCTTTCGTAATCTTCATAGTAGTGTCCGTGGTCTAAACTGTTATTTTTGTAGTCCCAAGTCACAAATTCAAAGCTTCCGTTGCTATGCTCCGTTCCGGCAAGAACAACATCGTTATACTCCAACAGTTTTTTGTACGGTGCATTAAGGTCAACCGCCGTTAATTCAGGACTGTTATCCATCACTTTAAGAAACTCTTTTGTGTTGCGTACATCATTCTCTATTTTGCCATGAAGCTTGTTAACGATATTTGAGAATTGTTTGCCGGCTGAATAAAAGATACCGCCTTTACTGTCAATTTTGAAAATAACTTTATCGCCCTCTGAAATCTCAATGCTCCCATCTGCAAGTTTCACCTCCTGTTCTAATTGATTTTCAAGCTTAGTGTACACCTGTTGTAAAAATTTTTTCTCATTCATTTTTTTCATCCTTTCATTTTTGGAAATACAAAAAAGACGATAATCTCTATTTAGAAACTATCATCTTAATTTATCCATATTAAGTTGTGTTACGGTTCAAAACCATTATGTTATACATTGCATCTGTTTTGTACATTAGCGTTTTTTGAATTGATTTTATATTTGATTTTTACGGTGTCCCAGGTTCAAGTCCGGTCAAACCGGTGGGTGCATCTACTGTTTTTTAGTCAAATCGAATTTTTCAAAAATGCTCAAAAACCGCATAAGAAAGCGGTCAAAACAGATTGCATCTATTTTAACCGCTTTTTCTGGCTCCCCCTGCTGGGCTCGAACCAGCGACATCATGATTAACAGTCATGCGCTCTACCGACTGAGCTAAGGAGGAATATATGGAATTAAAGAAAAACAGGGTGATTATTCATCACCCAAACCTTCCAAAAGAAGGAGTCAGCATCGACCGATCTTTCCGGGCCGTCGCCAGCCAAGTATTGTAGGCACATGTGAGCTTAACTACCGTGTTCGGAATGGGAACGGGTGGACCCTCACAGTTAAAGACGCTGACTATCAAACGATTAAACTCGTCTGAACTCTTTTGTTTTTCATCCTCTTAAAAGAGGTTTGGTGCACCTTCAGGGATTCGAACCCGGGACCCACTGATTAAGAGTCAGTTGCTC
>ERZ857745.914-NODE-914-length-39993-cov-10.117081_pt1 | contig 39993 bp, 25 predicted proteins | sample MGYA00519699_ERZ857745 | MGnify/ENA primary metagenome ERZ857745 (study PRJEB31778, sample SAMEA3449357) | human gut metagenome | biome: human gut; feature: human-associated habitat; material: faeces | place: United Kingdom | collected 2010/2012 ... | reverse complement strand
ATACTGCTTACATAGCAGCTTTTTTCTTTTCTTTGATGATATCGATCAGGACTGCGATGATAAGAACAAGACCAGTGATGATCTGCTGCCAGTTTGCCTGCAGGCCGACATATGGAAGACCTGTTTTCAGAAGCATGATGACAAAGATACCAACAAATGTACCGATTACGGAACCGTAACCACCGGTTGCTGCAACACCACCGACGAATACACCGCCGATCGCATCCATTTCAAGTCCGGCACCGGTACCCGGCTGTACAGTAGGTGTAACTGCTGCATAAGCGATAGCTGCAAGACCTACAAACAGACCACATACTACATAAACCATTACATGGTAGAATTTTACGTTGATTCCTGAAAGAGCTGCTGCTTCTTTGTTGGAACCGATTGCGATGGTGTAACGTCCGAATTTTGTATGATTCAGAACGAATTCCATCAACAGTACCAGAATGATCATCCACAGGAAACCAATCGGGTAACGGGAAGCGCTTCTTCCTGTACCAACTGTAATCTTGAAGATTGTGTGGAACCATCCACCATCCTGTGTAAGTCCCGGCCATGGTGTAGCACTGCAGAGAGAGCCGGCACCACGGGTAATCATACATGTACAAAGAGTTGCAAGGAATGGCGGCAGGTTCATGATTCCGATCAGGACACCATTCAGTGCTCCGATCGCAATTCCCAGTACCAGGCAAAGTACCATAGCTGCTGCTACCGGCCATCCGTGGCTTCTTACCATTGTTCCGGCGATCAGTGCGTAACACACCATACCGGTTCCGATTGACAGGTCTACACCACCAGTGATAAGCGGGAATGTAACACCGATTGCCATCAGAAGATCATAGTAAGAAAAGTCCAACATACTTAAAAGTGTTGTATACTGTCTGAACTCCTTACTCATAATAGAGAAGATTGCAGACAGTGCAATGATAACAAGTAAAACAATAAATCTCTGATCACTTATAATACTTTTTTTCTTCTTAGTCATGACTGTCCTCCCCTTAATTGATATTTCTTGTTGCCTTATCCATGATGTGTTCCTGTGTTGCCTCAGAAATATCAATATTTCCTGTCACTTTACCTTCACACATTACAATGATACGGTCACTCATACGGAGAATCTCTGTCATTTCAGAAGAAATCATGATAATAGATTTTCCTTCTGCTGCCAGTTTACTCATTAACTTGTAAATTTCGTTCTTCGCACCGACATCGATACCTCTTGTCGGCTCATCGAAGATCAGGATATCACTGTCGCGGGTAAGCCACTTTGCAATAACGACTTTCTGCTGGTTACCACCGGAAAGGTTCACTACCAGCTGATCACCGTTCGGTGTCTTTGTAGCAAGTTCTTTGATGTATTTCTCAGAAACTTCTTTTTCTTTTGCTTTGTTGATGAAGATTCCGCTTGTGAACTGCTCCATCGTTGCCAGTGTTGTGTTTTCATTTACAGATTTCTGAACAACAACACCATATCTTCTTCTGTCCTCAGACAGATAACCGATACCATATTTAACAGCATCCTGCGGGCTGTTGATAGTTACTTCTTTGAGCTGGCCGCTCTGTTTGTCCATGATGGAAATCTTTCCGCTCTGTTTCGGATCGGCTCCAAACAGTGCTCTTGCAGTTTCGGTACGTCCTGCACCCATCAGACCGGAGAAACCAAGGATCTCACCTTTTCTCAGTTCGAAGCTTACGTCCTGAACCATCTTACCTGCATTCAGGTTTTCTACTTTAAGAACCACCGGTGCATCCGGTGCTACCATGCTGTGTTCCTTAGGATCTTCATAAATAACACGACCAACCATCATGTTGATGATGTCTTCTTTTGTACTGTCTTTTGTAATCAGAGTTCCTACATATCCACCATCTCGCATGACTGTTACACGGTCTGTGATGACTTTGATCTCATCCATACGATGTGAGATATATACGATACCGAGGTTCTTCTCACGAAGATCTCTGATGATTACGAACAGGTCAGCGATTTCTTTTTCTGTAAGAGCTGCTGACGGCTCATCGAAGATGATAACTTCTGCTTTGTGGGAAATAGCTTTTGCGATCTCACACATCTGCTGTTTACCAACTGTTAAGTTGCTCATCTTTTCTCTTGGGTCGATCTCGATGTTCAGATCCTTGAACAATTTCTTTGAATCTTCGATCATCTTCTTATCGTCTACACGGATACCCTTTTTCGGCTCACGTCCGATAAAGATGTTCTGTGCAACAGTCAGGTCACCGACCATGTTTAATTCCTGATGTACGATTACGACACCATTGTCCTGTGCCTCACGTGTATTGTGGAAAGCCACTTCCTGACCTTTGTATGTAATAGAACCGGAATCCTTCTGATAAATACCGGTAAGAACTTTCATCAGTGTTGATTTACCGGCACCGTTCTCTCCCATAAGTGCATGTACTTCGCCGCGTCTTACTTCGAAATTAACGTGATCCAGGGCATGAACACCAGGAAAGGACTTATCAATATCCTTCATTGTTAAAATAACGTCACCCATTGTTTCATCCTCCCTTTCGATCAGTTCTTTCTACGTCTTGCAGAAACGTCGGCATATACAGCTACGATTACGATGATACCTGTGATGATCATCTGCTGTCCTTTACCAAGACCAAATGCCATGATTCCCTGCTGCAGAAGAGAGATAATAAATACACCGATTACAGTACCGCCGATGGAAGCAAGTCCACCAACCATGGATGTACCACCCATTACACAACCAGCGATTGCTTCGTTGTTGTACTGATCGCCATAACCAGGCTGAACGGTTGTATATGTAGCTACGAAAAACAGTGCTCCAATTCCAACTAAAACACCGCAGATTACATAAGAAAGCATGTTCCATTTCTTTGTATCTACACCAGAAAGTCTTACGGCTTCTGTGTTGGATCCGAGGCAGAGGATGTAACGTCCAGGTTTGGTATTGTAAAGAATGATTCCACAGATAATTGCCGCTCCGAGGAAAATTACCAGACCTACCGGAAATCCTTTATAAGATACGATGTTACGGAACCAGCCGTTTGCCGGGTCACTTGCCAGCGGCCAGCTTACGGACTGTGTTTTTGTGAATACAGATGCGATACCTTTTGCAATATTCATGGAAGCCATGGATACGATGAATGGCGGAACTGATAAGTAAGATACCAGCCATCCGTTAAAGATACCAAATGCAAGACCGATCAGTACACAGATTACCATTGCTGCTGCACATGGAACCTTGTAGCTTGTCATGCAGTAACCGGAAACGAGCGCACAGCAGAACATTACCGGTCCGATGGAGAAATCGATTCCTCCTGTTGCAATTACAAATGTAACGCCAAGTGACAGGAAGCCAAGGAAATATACATAGTTCAGTGTGGACTTGATACTGTCTCCAACAGGGAACTTACTTCCGAGAACCACCTTGAAAACTACGAACATCAGAATCAGGATGCAGACAAGTAAGATCCTGTTCAGGCCGAGTTTTTTCACGATTGGATTTTGTTTCAGCTTTTCCAATTTTTCGCCCTCCTTAAAAGTTTTAGACACACATCTTGCGTTTTCTATATAATACCGTGAACACTGCACAATTGTAATGGAAAATCTTACAAAAAAAGGTTAAATATTTACGGTTCGTCCATAAATATTTAACCCTTTTTATATTTTTTTTACTATTTTGCTATGAAAGCTTCAATGTATTGAACGGAAACAGCAGTTTTTCGATTTCACTGTCATACATATTATCCGGTGTAACAAGTTCGCACCCGGAGTTTACATCTTTCTCATAGCTCTTACCGCGGAGCATCAGAATGGTCTCTTTTACACCAATATAACCCATCTTAAAAGCTTTCTGTACAACAAGGCCTTTAAATACTCCGTTTTCCATAAGCTGGACTGCTTCCTGTGAGCTGTCCACACCAACTACCTGAATGCGGTCTTTTGCGCCTGCTGCCTTCACTGCCCTTGCAGCACCTACAGAAGAATATTCATTCATTCCGGCGACCATCTTGAGATTCGGATACTTCTCCATAAGCTCAAGAGTGAGCTGACGGGATTTTTCATACCGAGAATCACAGTAAACTACATCGACGATATTTTCTGCAAGATCTCCAAGCCCTTTTCGGAAGCCCTCTTCTCGTTCAACTGCTGTCGATACACCCTTTACATGTGCTACGATCGCGATCTGGTCATCCGGCCCGAGAAGGGTGGCTGCAAATTTTCCAAGCTTTTCTCCCGCCTCCAGATTATCAGTTGCAACAGTCAGATCCTGTACTTTCTCCTCGGTATAGGAATCGATAAAGCTGATGCGGATACCTTTTTCTTTCGCCTCTTTCAGAAGATCATTGGATTCTGTAAAACTGGATGGTGAAAAAAGGATTGCATCCGGTTCTTCAGAAATAGCTTCTTTCAGAAGTTCATTCTGCCGCTCAATATCGTTTTCTTCATTTGGTGCTTTGATCTCAATATCGGCATTGTATTCTTTGGCTGCCATTTTGGTTCCGAGGATCAGTGCTTTCCAGAAATCATTCGTGCTGTCCTCAACTTTTGGAATATAAACAAGGGACATTCTTCTTTCTTCAATTTTTTTCTGGCGGTACCACGCAGTGCCTCCGATTCCTCCGATCAGACAGACAACCAGGCAGATACTCAGCCATTTTTTCTTTTTTATCATTTCTGTCCCTCCTGTCTGCCCGGAATCGTGATCGTTGCTGTCGTGCCTTTGCCCGGGGTGCTCTCATATGCGATTCCGTAGTCTTCTCCATAATAAAGCTTCAGTCGTTTCTGTACATTGTAGACACCGACCCCGTTGGAATGATAATTTACTTTGTGTCGGTCATAAATATGAGCCAGCGTTTCTTCATCCATTCCGACACCATCGTCAATGACCTGAAGAACAGCATTTCCGTCTTTTGGAAATCCCTTTATAATAAGAAGTCCTTTGCTCTCTTTGTACTTCAGACCATGGTAAATCGCATTCTCAATAATCGGCTGAAGCACCAATTTGATCAGTGGGATATGTAATATGGAAGGATCTACATCAATCTGGAATTCCAGTTTGTCTTTGTAACGCATTTTCTGGATTGTCAGATAGCCACGTGCATATTCTACTTCATTGGCAATCGGAACAACCTCATCCTCGTTACTGATACTCTGGCGAAGAAGCCTTGCAAGTGAAGCCGTCATCAGGACAACTTCTTCGTTTTTCTTTCCTTCAGCCATCCAGATGATAGAATCCAGCGTGTTGTAAAGGAAATGTGGGTTGATCTGAGACTGAAGTGCTTTCAGCTCGCTCTTTCGTTTCTGTTCCTGCTCATGTACATTCTGCTCCATCAGTTCCTGAATACGGTGTGTCATCACATCAAATGATTTTGTCAGACTGCCGATTTCATTTCTGGAATCCACAACAACATCAGAAACGCTGAAATCTCCTTCCTGAACTTTTTTCATGGAATCACGCAATTTCTGAATTGGAAGTGTAATACTTCTTGCCATAAATCTGGAAAAAAGGAGCGCCACAATCACCAGAACGACCGCTGTCAGTACATAAATGCTCTGCGCCTGGCGGCTTTTGCTCAGGAGTTCGCGCACATTGGTGCAGTCAACAACGGTCCAACCGGTCTTATCCGATCTGGAAATGGAATATAATTTTCCGTTGTTTCCGGTTCCGGTCAGTACCGTATCCTCATCGGTATCCATGATCAGATTTATATTTTCTGTCTGAAGTTCGTTGTAAAGCTGCTGCTGCTGCGGATGATAGACAATATTTCCCTTTGCATCAAGGATAAATGCATATCCTTTTGTTCCTACTGTACTCTGGTCGCAAAGTCCACTGATTGCACTGTAATTCAGATCAATAAAAAAGACGCCTTCTTTTTCTCCGCTGCCGCTGCGGTCACGGATTCCACGGCTTAAAGTGATCACCCACGGACGTTCCCCACTGATAATATGCTGCACATGAGAAGAGGTCAGTGTCGGTCCTTCCGGACTGTTCAGCGCCTGCGTATACCATTCCTGTGTATTGATATTCAGATCATGATTAACAGATTTGCTTCCATTATTAATAAGCATCCTGCCGCTTTTACTGATGATTCCTACATTTCGAATATCGCTTCGGCTGTCCAGAATGGTCTCAAACTGTTTCAGGATACGATAACGTCCTTCGCTGTCAATTTCGTCCGAAAAAAGATAGTCCTGGACATCCTCGTTGCTCGAAATCAGATAGGCAATATTTTCCATGTAATCGATGTAGGAGTCAATGTTCTGGTTCATCTGCTGGATGATTGTCTGTGTATACTGTGAAGAGTTTTCAAAAATAGAAGTATTTGTAAAACGCATCGAGACACCTGTCACGATCACAACGGCACTCAGAACCAGAACGGCTACCGTCGCAAAAATAACACTCTGAATACTGCTGAATCTTCCGATAAATCTTGCTGACAGATTCTTTTTTTTCATCGGCGTTTCTCCCTTGCATATTCTGTCGGTGTATAGCCTGTCATCTTTTTAAACGAAATACCAAAATAGTGAGGATCGGAAAATCCGACTTTTTCAGCAATCTCATAGTTTTTCATCGTAGTATTTTCCAGAAGTTCCTTTGCCTTCTCCATACGGGTACGAATCAGAACTTCCGTAAAGGTCTCACCGGTTTCTTCTTTAAATATGGTACTGAAATAACTGGTGCTGATATTTAAATAAGAACAGATACTGTTCAGGCTGAGATCCGGAACCATGTAATTTTTCTGTATATAGTCGATTGCAAGACGTGCCTGACGCTCACTGCTTGACGTATTCATTGCAGAAAGAATACTGATCACACGTTTTGTATGGCGTGCAACTACTTCGCATGCCTCTCCGAAAAACTTCTGATCAGTGATCTCGCGGATCAGTTCATCTCGGCCTTCCCGGATCTGCTCCATATCTGCTGAAACATCTTCGCAGGCATTGTCCATGGTTCGTATAACCTGTTGAAGATACATACAGGCACGGCTTTTTTGCATCAGTGCATTACGAATCAAATCTTCAATTGATACAAGCGTCTGAAAGACCAGGTCTTCCTGCCCGGTTTTTAATGCTTCTTTCAAAACAGAAAGCGGTTCATCTATCGAGATTTCCTGTACCGGATGTTTTTCTTCCATATCAATAAGAAGATTCCCTCCCAGAAGGTAACGGTACTGCAGGGTATCCTGTGCCATGTTGTGGGACTGTACCAGTTCTTCCGGTTTCTTCACCCATTTACCGATTCCCATAGATACGTCAAATCCCATAACTTCTTTTGTCTTCTCCTGAATTTCCCGACAGATTTCTCTTGTCTTTTCGGTGAAGTTGCGGCTCCATTTTTCCTGAAACAGGATTCCGACACGATTGTTCCCTTCCTGATATGCAAATCCTGCTTCTTCACGTGTCACGATCTCATCGCTGATATTGTAGAGAACAAATGCCATGAGTGCACTTTCCTGCTGTTTTTCGGTATCCAGTTCATACATTCCTGAATAAAGGTCGATATCAAAAAGAGCCACACGATAGCTGATTGCAGAAATGTCGATTCCCATCTCTGCAAGGCGCTGGATGCTTTTGCTCACATCGGTGGTACAATTGACCAGAGCCTCCATGTTTTTAGAACGGATTACCTGTACATTTTTGCGGTATTTCTCTGAATTTTCGGTCAGCTTGTTCATTTTGTTTTTTTCACGGCGAAGCTGATCGACTTTTTCTTTCATTTTATTGATCACTCCGGTAAGTTCCATGGCAGTCACCGGTTTCAGAAGGTATTCGCTGACACCATACTGGATGGCCTTTTTGGCGTATTCAAATTCGCCGAAGCCGCTGAATATCACGATCACGACATCCGGATAATTGTCATGCAGAAATTTACTGAGTTCCATACCGTCCATATATGGCATGAGAATATCGGTCAGAACAATGTCCACGGGATGTTCTTTTACAAATTCTGATGCCTGTTTGCCGTTTTCGCAGTCACCCACAAGTTCACAGTCCAGACTTTTCCAGTCGATGTTTTCTTTGATGGCATCACGAACAAGGATTTCGTCATCTACAAGTAGTATTCGATACATGTATTTTGCTCCCCCATCTATATCAATTCATGTACTTCTGGATATTTCCCAGTATTTTATTGTAACATGATTTGGGGTGTTTGGGTACAGGAAATGTGGGAGTTTTGTTAAAAAAAATACAATAAAAGGGATATAGCATAATCACATCTCCACCATGTTATTTTCCCAATAAAATACCCCACACAGACGCTTGCTTTGCGTGGCCCGGTGGGGTGCGCGAGGGGAGAGCGGCCTTCGCAACTGTGAGCGCACTCCCCTCGCAAGTTTTTTAATTGTCAAATTATTTAACGGGTCTGAGGGCACTCCCCTTATTTTACAATAAAGCCCTCTTCATCCCACAGATCATGCCAGTCTTTTGCGCCTTCCCACAGGAATACCTGGCCTTTAACCAGTCTGTTTCCTTTTTCGAGTGTACCGATCTTTGCCATTTCCTCATCGGTCAGCGGATCTTCTGTGACGCATTTCAGGTTGCTTACATAGTTATGTACTGAGAACGGAATGGAGATTTCTCCTCTCTGATGAGCCCATTTCAGAGCGATCAGTGCCGGATGAACGCCATGTGCTTTTGCAATCTCCTGCATTTCCGGTGTCTGCATATCAGCAACATCTTCCGGGCAGATATCTCTTTCCGGTCTTCTTGGTGAACCAAGTGGCATATATCCTACCGGCTGAATGTTGTGTGCAACAAGATAATCATACTGCTCCTGCTGCTGGAAGCATGGATGAAGTTCCAGTTCACATGCTGCAGGTTTGATTCTCATTAATGGAAGAACTGCTTCCAGTTTCGGAATGGTCATGTTGGAAATACCGATGTAACGGATTTTTCCTTTTTCTACCAGCTCTTCGCACTGACGGTAGGTATCCATGAACTCTTCCACGCTGAATGGTCTGGAATCCGGGTTTCTGGAATCCACATCACAGAAAGGTGCATGGTAGTTCGGGAATGGCCAGTGGATGAAATACAGATCCACATAGTCACACTGAAGATCCTGAATACTCTTTGTGCAGGCTTCTTCTACTTTTCTGTGCATATCGTTCCATACTTTTGTCATAATGAAGAGGTCTTTTCTTTCTACAACGCCTTCGTCGAAAGCAGCTTTAAAAACTTCTCCGATCTGATGTTCATTTCCATAGCATGCAGCACAGTCAAACATACGATATCCGCTGCGGATTGCTCCTGCAACTGCTGCAGATACATCTTCTGCGTTTACCCTGTCAGAACCAAATGTTCCCATACCCATACATGGTACTTCTTCTCCTGACGGAAGTGTTACTTTCGGCACGATTGCCGGATCGATAAATTCTGCCATTTTTATTTCCTCCTGATTTTGATTATATAGTTTTCGTTAGCTTAATGTTTGACACCTTTCAAATTCAAATGCTTTGTCATGCAGGCATGACCGCATTATGAATTTTAAAGTCTTTGTATAGCAATCTGCGGTAACAGTTTTTCCATATCTTCCATTACAAAGAATCCAGTCTCTTCACGCATCGCTGCTGCCGCGGAGATTGCGCTTGCTCTTCTTAATGTTTCTTCGAGAGAAAGTCCCTCACTTAAGCCCAGTGCAAATCCGGCGATCATGGAATCACCACATCCTACGGTATTGACTGCATTGATCTTCGGAACGATTGCACGGAAGATTCCTTCCTCCCCCACTGCCAGCGAACCGTCTGCGCCAAGTGAAACCGCAACGATCTCCACGCCATTTGCGTGAATCGTTTTTGCCGCATCAATGATATCCTGCATGTCATCGCAGTGTTTACCGGTCAGCATACGGATCTCATCAATGTTTGGTTTGATCAGTGTCGGGCATGCCTCGATGCCCATCTCCAGAAGCTTACCGCTCGTATCAAGGATTACCGGTCTGCCGGCTTCTTTTACGATCCTGACCAGTCTCTGGTATGCTGTTCCGTCAAGTCCTTTCGGCACACTGCCGGACATGGATACAACGTCTGTATCTTTTACCAGTTCTCTGAATTTCTTTTCGAATCCGGCAAAATCTTCTTCTGTCAGTGTAAATCCCGGCTCCAGAAATTCTGTCTGCACATGATTTACCTCATCCCAGATATTGATGCAGGACCTGCTTTCTGCATCCACATGATAAAAATCACCTTTGATGCCGAATGGTTTCAGCGCATCTTCGATATAGTTTCCTGCATGGCCGCCCACAAATCCGGTAGCTACAACCTCTGCCCCATAAATAGATGCCGGTTTGGATACGTTCAGGCCCTTGCCCCCGGGAACGTAAGAACATTCCCGGACACGGTTGACTTCGCCTGTTTTAAAATCATCTACCACATATCTTTTGTCGATTGCGGCATTCAATGTCACTGTCAGTATCATTTTCACTCTTCCTCGTTTGACAAAAGAATCTTTCCTTTTACAAGTCCCGGTGTCTTAAATAACTGGAATGCTTCCTGTGCCTGGCTCATCGGGATCTTTTTGTAAACGAAGCCCGGATCAAATTTCAGCTGGCCTGTTGCAAAATAATGCGCTGTCAGATCCCATTCACGTCCCGGGAATGGTGCACTGTAGGACATCCAGGAACCTGTCAGTTTGAACTCTTTGCGGTTCATGTTTTCCCACTGCGCAGGTGTGAAGGTCAGATTCTCATGTGGAGTACCGATAAAGCATACATGAGCTTTGTTTGCAGCAAGTTCGAAGGCCATATGCATGGTTGGAACCTGTCCTGCTGTCTCGAATACAAATCCGTATCCTTTGCCGCCGGTGATCGCCATTGCTTTTTCCATGTAACCTTCTTCTTTTGTATTGATGACTTCATCTGCACCAAGGCGTTTTGCAAGATCAAGACGCTCATTACTGATATCGAATACAACAACTTTCTTTGATCCGAAGATTTTTGTCCACTGCATAGTGAACATTCCGACTGTACCGCCGCCGAGGATTGCTACATACTCTCCGCCATGATAATCGTTCTGGAATACACCATGAATAGCCACAGTTGCAGGCTCAAACATTGCGCCCTGCTCATAGGAAACGCTCTTGTCAAACGGAACTGCATTCTGCTCCGGAACTACAACATAATCTGCGTTGCTTCCCTGCTGTCTGGAACCGATAAAGCTGTAATGTTTGCAAAGTGAGAAGTTGCCCTGCTGGCAGTCGTCACATTTCATGCATGGAAGAAGTGGTGCTCCGGATACACGGTCGCCGACTTTTACCTTTGTTACACCTTCACCGACTTCTACTACATCACCGGAAAATTCATGACCGAGAACGATCGGGTAAAAATGAACACCATGATTCAGAACACGCGGGATGTCAGATCCGCAGATGCCGGAATATCTGACTTTGATCTTTACGGCGCCTTTTGTTACCTTTGGTTCTTCAATTTCCTGATACTGTACATCTTCATTTGCAACTACTACTGCTGCTTTCATAATATATTACTCCTTTCGTGAAAGGAGGGAAAGCTCCCCACTAAAGTGGGGGATTACTCCGAGGGGACGAGCGCGTCGCCCCCTCGGGCACCCCCTGCGCTTTCTGGAAAAACAAGCCCATTTTATTGAAACTTGAAGTTCTCGGGAACTGTTTTCTCTCCTGACTATTCAAATATGTAAGTTATCCCGCGTGGGGACATTCTATTTGCTCAAAATCATTAAATCACTTTGTCATCATATGTGCCAGAGACTTGTAAAGTTCAAGATACGTCTCATAAGTCTTATCATACACTTCTTTATTCTCCGGGTTTGGCTCATGGCGACGTGTTTCTGTCACGGTGATGGAAACTGCTTCATCATAATCTTTGTAAAGTCCGACTCCGACACCTGCAAGGAGTGCGGCTCCAAGCGTTGTTGCTGTATCGGATGCCGGTACAACGATCGGTTTGCCTGTGATATCGGATTTGATCTGTGTCCAGAGAAGAGAATTTGCAGAACCGCCCATTGCTCTTAAAACTTCTGCATTTGCTCCGGCTGCCTCTGCCACCTCAAGATTGTGGCGCAGAGAAAGTGCCACGCCTTCCATGCAGGCACGTACCATATGGCCTTTGGTCTTTGCAAAATCAAGTCCGTAGAAAACACCTTTTGCATATGGATTCCAGATTGGGGAACGCTCACCGGACATATATGGAAGGAATACGACTCCGTCACTGCCCGGATTGATTTTTTCTGCAATCTCATTGAGCTGATTCAAAGAAGATGCTCCTGTCTGTTCCTTCATCATTCGCTCATAATCGGCAAATTCACGTTCAAACCAGCGCATCACTCCGCCGCCACCGGTCGTTCCGCCCTGCAGAAGCCATTTACCCGGAATGACATGATACCCGAGGATCAGTCGTGGATCTGCTTTGTATTCATCAATGCAGATGCTCATTCCACCTGCCTGTCCGCCCTGTTCCTGTGTTTCTCCCGGATGAATGACACCGGCACCCAGAGTTCCACAGGCTGCATCCAGACCACCTGCTACAACCGGGGTTCCTTCCGCGAGTCCGCACTCTGCGGCTGCTTTTGCTGTCACGCTACCTACGACATGGTCACATTCGCAGATCTCCGGCAAAAATTCCATCGGAATTCCGAGGCGTCTGCACATCTCTTCGTCCCAGCATCCCTTCTTCATATCGAAACAGTGAAGGCCGTATCCCTGAGACATATCCTGTGTGATCGCGCCTGTCAGCTTAAAGGCCATAAAACTGTTGGACTGGAGGATCTTGTCGATCTTTTCATAAACCTCCGGAAGATTTTCTTTGTACCAGATGATCTTTGCTGTCGTATAAGACGGCTGAAGTGAATTTCCTGCAACTTCAAAGATTTTATCCTCACCGATTTCCTTATTCAGCCGTTCACAGATATCCTGTGCACGGGTGTCCATCCAGATCGGTGTATTGGTAAGTACTTTGCCCTCTTTGTCGAGCGCGATGGCAGACCAGCTCTGTCCGTCAATGCCGACTCCGGCAATCTCCGCCGGATCAATGCCTGCTTTCTGCACGGTTTCTTTCGTTGCCCTGCATACAGCACTCCACCATTCCTCCGGATTCTGCTCCGCCCAGCCTTCCTGTGGATAGTATACCGGATAGTCGCCATTGGCTGCGGCCAGAACTTTACCCTCTTTATCAAACACCGCTACCTTACAGGCACTTGTTCCGATATCGATTCCAAGTAAATATGATTTCATCATTTTGCTGCTCCCATTTCTCCGGCTACCCGGAGTTCCTTCTCTTTATCAGATGTTCATGCGAAAACCCTTACGGATTTTCCGGCAATGATCTCGGTCTCAAGTTTCTCACTGAAAAGCTCTCCAGATGCCTCGCCGGTATTTTCCAGATGATTCAGCATAACCTTTGCAACTTCTTTTGCAATGCCGTCCGTCGGCTGCGCTACGATCGTCAGCTTCGGATTACATGCTCTCGCAAACTGCAGGTTGTCAAACCCGATCATCGACAGCTGCTCCGGAATCCGGATGCCCAGTTCGTTTACTCCGATCATGGCCCCCATAGTCATTTCATAGTTCGTCACAAACACTGCTGTCATCTCCGGATTATTCTGTACAAGTTCTTCAAGTCCCCGGACACCGCCCTGAATCGTATAGTCTCCATGCCAGATCAGAGATTCACTCACCGGGATCCCGGCACTTTCCAGTGCTTTATAATATCCTGCCATACGTTCTTGCGCAGTAAAAACTTCTTCCGGTCCGCCGATGATTCCAATATTTCGGTGTCCTCTCTCGATAAAATACCGGACTGCATCTTCGGCGGCTTTTTTATTATCAACCAGCACACTGTCACAGTTGATACCCTGAATCTTTCGATCAATCAAAACGATCGGTTTACCCGTCTTCTGAAACCTTTTCAGGTGGTTTCCCTCTTCATCAACCGGCATGTTGATGATACCGTCCACACGCCTGCGAGTCAGGAATTCAACTGCCTCCCGTTCCAGTTTCTTATCGGTTCTGCAGTCGCAGACGATCGTCGCATAACCATGACTTCGCAGGACATCCTCCATACCGGTGATGATCTCGGCACAGAAAGTATTGTTCAGCTCCGGAATGACAACGCCAATCGTTCTGGTCGCGTTCGTCTTTAAACCTCTTGCCACCTCATTGACTTCGTAATGAAGTTCTTCGATAGCTTCCTCAATCTTTATTCTGTTTTTTTCACGGACATTTCCTCCGTTAAAATAGGAAGAAATCGTAGCCAGCCCAAGTCCTGTCCGTCTGGCTATATCCTTCATGGTCGCTGCCATTTCGCCTCACTGCCTTCTGCTTTTATTCTGCTTTACCGTCGCATCCGCAGACTTTCATTCTTGCCATAACCAGTTCTTTCACTGCTGCGATTGCTGTCTTGCCATAAGCTTTCGGATCAATGGTATCCGGTTTTTCTTCAAGAAGTTCTTTGACTGCTTTGGAGTAAGCTGCACGAAGTTCTGTCGCAAAGTTTACTTTGCAGATACCGCGTTTTACGCAGTCGCTTACATCTTCGTCACTGAGTCCGGATGCTCCGTGAAGAACCAGCGGAATATCAACAACTTCGCGGATCTCACTTAAACGTTCTTTATCAAGAACCGGTGTACCTACATAGAAACCATGTGCTGTTCCGATTGCAACTGCCAGAGAAGTAACACCTGTACGCTCAACAAATTCTTTTGCTTCCTGCGGATCTGTATTGGTGTCAGCTTCTGCTTCAAGATCATCTTCCTTGCCGCCGACTTTACCAAGCTCTGCTTCACATGGAATATCCAGTGCATTTGCTACATCTGCTACACGTTTTGTCTCTGCAATGTTTGCCTCGAAGTCCAGTTTGGATCCGTCGATCATAACAGAAGTATATCCTGCATGGATTGCCTGCATAGCCAGTTCAAAACTGCTGCCGTGATCAAGATGAAGGCATACCGGGACAGATGCTTTTTTAGCTTCTGCTGCAACGATTGCTGCATAGGTATCCACAGTACCGTACTTTACAGTAGATGGAGTTGTCTGGATCATAACCGGTGCTTTCAGTTCTTCTGCAGCCTGAATGATGGCTTTCACCATTTCCATATTCTCTGCATTAAATGCTCCGACTGCATATCCACCTTCCTGAGCTTTTAACAGCATTTCTTTTGATGTAACAAGTGGCATAACTTTTTCCTCCTTAATGATATATGTATATTTTTTGTTTTACTACTTGTGATTGATCGGAAAATTTCAAAACCGAAACGTTTCCGTTTTGAGTTAATCATACATCGCCTCCCGCATTCTGTCAACCGTAAAATATTTATCTTTTATCGGAAAATTTTCCCTTGCATTGTACAGTAATTACAGGTAAATTGAATATAGAAAGGCGTATTTTAAAAGACTGCGCCGGCGAGAAATCAAATTATCTGAACGGAGGCATAAACGACATGTTAAAAGGTATTCCTGAAATCTTATCACCAGAATTATTAAAAGTATTATGTGAAATGGGACACAGCGATCGTCTTGTTATCGCTGATGGTAACTTCCCGGTAGAATCCATGGGTAAAAACGCTATCACAATCCGCTGCGACGGACATGGTGTTCCGGAAATCCTGGAAGCAATCCTGAAAGTTTTCCCACTGGATACTTATGTAGAACATCCGGTAAACCTGATGGAAGTAATGCCTGGCGATGATGTAGAAACCCCGATCTGGGATACATACAAAGAAATCATCCGCAAATATGATGACAGAGGAGACGCTACTGTAGGAAACATCGAGCGTTTCGCATTCTATGATGAAGCCAAAACAGCTTACTGCATCATTTCCACAAGCGAAAAAGCTCTGTATGCAAACATTATGCTGCAGAAGGGTGTTGTCATCAACAACTAATTATCGGCCATCTTTTTTCAAAAACCCCGGGGATCTTTGAAGACCTCCGGGGTTTTATTATTGCCTGTTTTAATCCAGCTCGAAAAGCTGACGCTGTTTCAGGTCGATGGATGACCATACCGTGCTTGTATGTTCCTGACCGTACAGATATACAGTACTGGAAACTTTCGCATACAGCTTACAGGACTCTTTATATCCATTGCTGCCATTCTGGTTTCGCAGATACTGTTCGATATCAGAAACTTTCAACGCGTAGGCACTGTTCTGGAACAGATGGAATTTGCCATCACTGCCACTCTCAATTGTACCGATATTTCCATAACCGCTCAGACTTCCGATCTGCGCTGTAATATCAGATACCTTCTTCGTGGTCGGGCATCCGTCTTCTACACTGCCATTTTCATCTTCAATGTAAAACTGAACAGTCATCTCCTGTTTATCAAGTTCTTCCTGACTTAAATCAGCACTTACCATATTGTAATCCCTGACATTGATGTAGAAATCCATATTTTCTTCCAGTGTATTTGCTTCACCAGAATCCCATGATGTCTGGTCTGTCATATAAAATCTGGTGCTCTCTGTCTCTGCTGCCGGATTCAGTGTTTTTACAAAGTTTACTTCCGGTTTTACCGCAGTAACGTTTGCCGCTGCCACGATCGTATTGATAAACAGTTTGATTTCATCATCATTCTGTACCCGCCGATGTCCTGCTCCGGTATAAATAACATTCCCCTTACTGTACAGATAATAATTATTTCGAACATCATTTGGTGAATTCTTATAATAGTTATCCGTCAGACAATACCAGGCAACCACATCGTTCATTCCATCGCTCTGATCATTGATATCTCGATCCTGCTCCATCCCAAGCTGATAATACTGCCCGTGTGTCTCTGCAATGGTAATACTGTCGCCAATCACATAAGGATACTGCGTGATCGCACCATCATTTACCTTTGTTGCCCTTGTTGTCAGTGTATCTCCCGAACCGAGCGTTTTACCGTCCAACATTGCATTTGTATATCCCTGTGTCTGTGCATAGCTCTTTGATTTATCACCGTTTTTATATGCCACATCACCTGCCAGCGTAAGCAATGTCTTAAAGTCCACACTTCCATCTGACAATGGTTTGCCTTTTTTGAGCAGTTCAGAAACCGTCTGATTTCCAATCGTTGCATCAGAAGTAATACCATAGCGGTCCATACCTACTACCGAACGGAGAATTGTATTCAGCGACAGTCCCCAGTTTGCATTTCTTGCAGTATACCACAGCCAACTGTCGTTATAAAGACCAATGCTTCCGCCGTTGTTTACTGTTCCATTTAAATTGTAACCGTCCCTTGCGATCTGGTCGTATATTTTTTTATGATCAGTATTGATATAAGAAGTCGTGTCATGTGCAAAAATAACACTCTTTCCGGATCGGATAAATTTCAGGATCTCCTGCACCGCATCTATGGAAATATCCTGATACACATCCTGGAATCCTATGATCAGCATCTGCTGATCATCCAGCAGATTTGCAAAGGTTGTTTTCTGTCCGTTTTTATCCAGAACATTTCCATTGTTAATGTCTGTAACATTTCTGGAAATTACATTGATATTGAAGTCCTGCACTCCGGCTATCAGATTCTTAAAATTGCTGCTATCCGCAAGTGTCCATGTACATGGATTTGAACGATTTACTGAATTATCCTGTGGAACAAGCTGCAGAACATTGATCGTCTGTTTCGCAACCCCATCCGGTTTCTGCTGTTTTGCATAGCCAATCTCAGAAGTATGGATATAGGTGTTACGGTTGCTTGTCAGTTCCAGTTTCCAGGTAATCAGCTTATAGTAATCTGACGGAATTTTTCTGGTAACGGTATATTTCTTTCCAAGCTTCAGTTCATAACGCATATCTCCGCTACCATAATCTTTCTGTGAAAGGACATTTCCGTCTTCATCCTGCACGACCATATATTTGTCCTGCGATTCTTTCTTTGAAAGATTACCGTCAAAGTTCAGATCCAGGTAAAGTTTACAGTCATAAGTTGTCGTTGCCGGGGCTGCATCAGAATCATTTTCTACCGTAAAAGTATATTTCAGCTCCCCGTCAATATATCCTGTATCACTGAGATCCACAGGTGTCTTGAATGTGCCGGCAGTTCCCAGCCGCTGCGGTTCCTTCGGTTTGCCTCCGTTCTCATCAAATTTGATTACCGGCTTTGCCAGATTCATAAAGAAGCTGAGATCTTTTGCTCCGCTTTCCAGTTCTTTATTCGTAGCTACATTTTCATATTTCAGTGCGTCCTTTATGAACTGGTAATAATACGAAGCAGAATCTATTTCCTTTGCATTCGGCTTATCACCATCTACAAGTCCGGATGCCAGCACTACCGGATAACCACTCTTTACAAAATCCATCAGTGAATTGTACTGCTGCTTTGTTATATCATTTCCGGATCCGCGGAAATATCCGGATCCATCTTCATTGTATGTACTGAGCGGTGCGTACCGGAGTTTCCCATCGGACCATGGACCCTGCGCATAATCTGTATCAAGCTGACCCAGCATTTTCGCAAGATTGTTATTTGCAATAATACTTTTTGAATCACCTACATGAGCATATCTGTACTCTCCACTTCCCGTAATCAGGCTGTTTGCATTTTTTTTCTGATCGCCGATGAACACCATATCGTATTCCGAGCCGATATCATCAATATGTCCGACAAATTCTGCTGCTGTCATAGGAGTAATTGTTGCTCCGATATTTACATCTGTTCCACTGTCTGCATAAATGACTCCGAATTCTGAACAGGAACCATACTTGGCATCATTTCCGTTTCCTCCATTACTGTCCAGCGTTCCCAGAAATGTGATTTTCATACTCTGTACTGATCTGATCGTCTTTTCGAACTGTAGCGCAGTCACTTTACCCTGATTATCTGTTGTAATCTTCGTTAATCCGGTTACCGTATCAATCAGCTTCTGTCCGTTCACATCTGAGTATAACTCAGCTTTGTACTCCACAGGAACACCATTCTGGCTGCCATTTCCCTGATATGTACGGTTCTGATAAAAGAATCCCCGGATATCCTGAGCCCCGTCAAAAGTTACCGTAAAATACGGCGGATTATTTTTGTTGTGACCATCTTCATTGTTCCACAAAGTATGCCATCTCGTGTTTGGATCTCCGTCGATCATATTCTCAGCTTTATCATCCTCCTTTGCAGTCTCACTGCAGCAGGCCGTTACACTTTTGATCTTACGGTCTGAACCAGCCACCCATTTCTTCACATTTTCTTTATCCAGCATCTCATTTCCCGTATATGGCATAATTTCCAGTACTTTGAGGTTTTCTTTTACCAGGGTACTTCTCTGATATTTGTAATTAATGATGTATTCAATTGCCCTTGCCTGTGAGATTTCATTTCCAAGAGGCTCTATTTTCTGTGTAGAAGTATCGCTTCCATCATCCAGATTCGTCTGTTCTGAATTATTATTTTCCAGCTTACGGTACTGGTTTTCGCTATTGATGTATTTGATAATCTCTTCAAATCCATGCATTTCGTCAGAAGCTGAATCTCTGTTGAAATTCTCATGGAAAGAAGTATTTACAAGATTGTACTCCCCATCTGCTCCCGCAAACGTATTTTTGAAAAAGTACATATACATATTTACGTAATGTCCGTCTGCATCTTCTGTCTCATTCCTCACAAACTTCGAAAAAGCATCGGTATCATTCACTCTGGAACTATTGACAATACACGGAATAGAAGTCGCTGCAATCGCAGCAGCCACATCAGCAGAAAGCGTACCATTTACATAGATCAGATCATAGTTATCAAGTGTATCTGCAAAACTGTCTGATACACGGACTTCGTCATCCTGCGCCTGCACATCAGTGTCTTCCTCATCTTCCTGCATATCACCGTCTTCTACCGCAATGTCTTCTGCATCAATGTTCTCTGATTCATCTGCATTCTCCTGTACATCGATGTCCGTTTCATCCTCACCGGTACCATCTTCTGTATCACCGGATTCCAGAACTTCTTCGCTGACATCTGTCTGCTCTGTCGTGTCATCTCCGAAAGCATCTTCCGGTTCGAGTACAACCGCCTGCTCCTCATCCTGTGCAGAATTTGCCGCAGTATCATTTCCTGGCGAACTGTCCCCGGTGACTGCCGGAGCATACGCAGTTGTTGTGCCGTCCGAAGCCAGTTTCGTGTCGACTTCAATTCCAAAATTCTCAAATTCTCCGTCTGCACTGTCAGCATCCGCTTTTGGATTCAGATGAAAAACATATTTTTTGAACCAGTCATTGTTTGTATAACCACCCTGATAATAAAAACTGTTTACCTGCACGGATGCAGCCGTATCACCCCCCGGTGCGAAATCATAGTTTCCAGTGCCCGGAGTCAGACTGTAAGTTGCCGCTGACACATAATGTGTTGCCACGTCTCCATCAGAAACCGGAAGGTACACATCCTGATTGTCCGGATAGTTCGGATAATACCATCCAAAATAGCTGTACGGAAGCGCATCCTCACCTTCTGTATCATTTGATTTACAGCAGAAATATACTTTAGATATACGATAATAATAATTATAAGAAAGCTCACTTGAAATTTCCTGAATTTCGTTGTACGGAACAGCACTTCTACCGGTTATGATCGAAATCTCAGATCTGGTAAGTTTCCCGTTCACTTCCTGATAATACCAGTATTCATCATTGTCGAGCACAATACTGCCATCAGTAAGCTCCGCATCCGGATTCTGCGCAAGATCTGTCGCATTTGTTTTTACATAAGCAAGGTCACCAATGATCGTATATTTGTAATTCGGATACTGGTCAATATTTTCGCCGAGATATACATACGGATCTGCCTGTGTTCCGGCTTTTTTTTCATTTACAATCTTTCCCAGAATTGACTGAAAGACTGCATCTGCATTGCTGTCTGTCCCGGTTGCGTCCTGCCCGGAAACATCAGCGTCTGCAATCGCCCCACTGGATTCATTCCACTCATCTCCACTGTCTGACTGAATATCTACAGAAGAAGATCCGTCATCTGTAACCTCCGGTTCAGAATCTGAGAATGCACCGCTGTCACTGAATGCATCTGCATCAGACATTTCTACTGTACGCACATAAGACTGCTGTACAAATTCCGGCTGTCCGTCAAAAGACTGTGTATCAACACCGCTTTCATCACTTGAAAAACCGCTGCTCTCATCGTTTGCATAAGAATTATCAAATGTAATGCCATCGGAACTGTCACTGCCAGAATCAGAGGCTGCTTCATCACTGCTTTCAGAAGAATCATTTCCATCAGATTCAAACGCATCTGTACCTGTAGAAAAATCCGCGCTATTAGAGTCTTCTGTGCCGGAACTTTCCGTACCGAAATTTTCTGTATCCGTTGCTGCCTGACCGTTTTCCCCATCAAAGTCACTGTTATCCGATACAGTACTCGTCGTCTTCACTGCTTCATCCGGAATATCCCGTACAAGAACAGCCTTGCTTTCATCTACTTTATTCGGTTTTTCTCCGGGGAACTGATAATCTTTGTTGTCGATTTGCTCCGCAATTTCTTTTGTCAGAGTTGTATAGACATTTTCGTAATAGCCGTATCTGCCATTCGCATAATCATATTCCGGCAGAAGTGACTTCTGTCCTTTGTCATTCTCATCTGCAAGTGCATTGTTGATTTTGGTATTCAGTACTTCTGTAAACTCCAGATAATAGGCTCCGCGTGCATCACTGCTTGTCGATTCTTCAAAGCTCTGGATATTTTCGCGAAATTTTTCTGACTGTTTCTTATCCGCATCTACATCATTTCGGATTGGATAATATTCCTGATCGCCTTTTGTGTAATCACCGGTACCGGCAGTATTCTCAACATAAGAACCGTTGACTGTTACCGTATCTGTCCGGGAATTGCCGTCAAAATCCGTCAGGTCAACCTTCGTCCAGTCTGAGGCATCGTCACTGTCTGAAAGGAAATATTTTTCCTGATAGTCTGACCCTGACAAAGGATACTTACTCGAATCATCACCTGCTGCATCTCTGATCTTTTTGATTCCGGTGCTTATACTTTCATCAATCTGTCCAGAATCATTCAGACGGACATTCATGACAAATTCCATTCTCTGCTTCTCCGGGAGCTTACTCAGTGCATCCTTTATTGTAGAAAAATGTACGGTCTGCGTATTCCCGTCCGCATCTGTATACTGATATTGATATAATTTCAGACTTGGCTCCTGCCCCGATATGTAATAACCGATCTCCGCATTTTCACTGGAATCAACCAGTTCCAGAATACGAAATGGATCATCCTCTGTGTTTTCGCTTACAATGGTTTCAATACCGGGCATCATCTCGGATGATGCCTGCACTGAGAGCACCGACTGCAAAAGTGCTCCCACTCCCAGTGCACCGGCGGCAGCCACCGCCGTGCCGGAGATTAATAGTTTCTTGTGTTTGAATTTCATGTATAAAATTGCCCTCCTTGATGGCAAATACTCTGTCTGCTAACTTAATTTGACTATTTTACTTTCTGTATATGTTGTACTTCCAATCTTTACGGTTGCCTTTACTTCACACGTATCCGACCAATCATAAAATGTGATTTTTACCTGATCATCTTTATTAGATTTTGAAGACTCTTTATTACTCCAACCACAAGAAGCACTCCACTTAACTACTTGATCTGTTACTGTTTTTCCATCTACTTTAATTACTGCCCAGTATTTTTCAGATCCATTCTTAGTTCCGGTAGCAGAACCATGAATTACTATATCAACCTCTGGATTTCTTAAAGTGATGTTCTTTGTGACAGTCCCTGCCGGAGTCCAATTATTCATATCTGAAGATGCATAATATGTTGCTGTTATCTGATAATTCTCAGCCTGACTCCATTCACTGAATTTGAATTTTATCTTACTCTTTTCTCCTGTAACGGTAGTATAGTTATAATCCTCAGTGTATGCATTATTATCAATATGCCAGATTACTTTTCTGTCGACCTCTTTTCCATTTTCATCTTTTAGCTCGAGATAATATTCCGGAGTCTCTCCCTGTGTAACAACATCCCGACCGATAATTTTAGCTGTAAGTTTCGGGGTTGGCGTTGGAGAAGGACTCGGGGTTGGTGTAGCTGTCGGGGTTGGTGTGACATTACCTTCCACATCTACAGTCATGGAAACACTCAATTTGTAATTATATTTATTAAATATTGTACCGCCTGTAATTCCACCCAATTGGGTAACCTCTACAGTTTTACTTCCCGATGTTGTTGGCGTATATATCCAGTATTGTTTATCATCAGAAACCGTCAGAGATTTTGTGCCACCTTCCAGTATACCTGTACCTGTGTTCCAGAAATTACCATTCTCCGGTGTTACATATACCTGGTTCAGATTTCCATTCACATCATAAATATCAATCGTTAATTTAACCTGATAATTGGTTCCTGCCTTTACTGTTGCATTATTTTCAACAATATTTCCATCTGGATCTGTCATGTGAAGAGAAATACCATTCACTACATTAAATGATCTTTCCACATGATATGTTTTTCCCACTCCATTTTCATATTTTATATAATCTGCACACAAGGTAAATCCATGTTTAGAGCCTGCAAGCACTGACAGATTGGCATTCTTGGTATCTGTCTGTACGAGTGATACTGAACTGTCATTATCTTTCAATGTCCATTTAACATTTTCTTTATCATAATTATCTCCATCTACAGAAAGATGAAAATATTCTCCATTATAAGAACTGCACTGGTAAAAATCTCTTTCTCCGGCAATTACTGTGTCGAACTTTACATCACTATTAATCCAAATCTCCCCATCTGTCGGGACTGGTGTCGGCACTGGTGTACTTGTTGGTGCCGGTGTTGCGGTCGGGACTGGTGTACTCGTCGGTGCCGGTGTACTTGTCGGGACAGGTGTCGCAGTCGGCTCCGGTGCCTCGGTCGGTGCCGGTGTCGCTTTCGCCGTGATCTGGATCGTCACCGGTGCGGACTCGATCCATTTGCCGGAACTTGTCTTCGCCGAAACTTTGACTGTAATTGATCCTGAAGCATTTCCATTGATTGTAACCCTGCTGTTGGTATGATCCTCGCCCGGGAAGCTTCCGTTCTGTCCGCCACTGACTACGCTCCATGTAATCGTTGACGGATCAATACTTCCGTTTCCACTCAGATTATATGCGAGCCTGTCTGATGCTCCCGGATCCATGGAAGCCGGTGCATAGGAAATACGGATTCCCACATCGGTCGGCTCCGGATCATCAACAGAATCTGCCGGTTTCTTCACTTTTACTTTATTTCGAAGGCTGACACTGTGCAGTGTCTCAATCTCTTTTTTTCCATTTTCCGTGCTGAGCTGAAAACGGACAATATTATCTGATTCTACTTTGGTAAGATCCGCACGAAAATCAAGAATACCTGTCGCAAGGACAGAACGCTTCACCTTTGTACGGACATTACGCACATTTTGTTCTCCACTGTCTTCTTCGTCCAGAGAAAATGCAGATACATCTTCCTCGTCCTCAGACAATGCTGCTGTCTCTGTATCATTTTTTCCTGAATCATCAGAGCTGCTTGTCGCGGTATATTCTCTCTGACTGTAATAGACCGTTGCATCTTCTTTGTCCCAGTCAATCACATCACAGATATACTGGCTGGTGTTTCCATCGTTATTTTTGTATTCGTTGCAGACGATGAAAGTCTTGTTTCCGTCACTGTTGCCGTCTCCGCTCTGCTTGATATCGTTTTTGATCTCGGAGCCTGTATTTTCGCCTGTACCATTTGCATAATAAAGGCTTCTGTTGGTATCAATGATCAGGTCTTCCATCCTGTCAACCAGTTCCTGTGTCTCCATCTGCACTTTTGCGTTACTGGATGTACTTCTGTATGTATTGCTGCCGGTCATGATAAATGTCATCACCACACCTGAAAAAATTGCAATGATTGCAACCGTAATGACCAGCTCGATCAGAGTCAGGCCCCGGTTATCTGTCTGCCGCGTTCTTCCCCCGTTCTTAAGCTTTTCTGCTGTATTTTTTATTTTTCTTATCTTCATAGGATCTTCTCCTCCAAAAAATAATAAAATCGCATTTCATACAGAATGTATTTCATCTCACACAAAATTAATAGTGTCCGGAAACCATCTCATATTTGCCGGTCTCCTGAATCAGATTCAGCGTCTTATAACGACCGCCGCCTCTGACAGTGATCTTTGTACAGTACGCACCACTTCTCGTAAGCGGTATATCTTCTCCGTCTGCAAGTACGGAAAGAATTTCTTTCTGCTTCCACACTTTATCCTGCAGAGGGAGGAACGCACCGGTTGCCCGGTCATATGTGATCACAATGCCGTCACCCACAGCGAGTTCCTGTTCTGTACCATTATCGGTTGTATAGCTGATTATGGTACGTGCCGGAGCTATTTTTTCCGGCTGATCCTGCTTTACATCTGACTTTCCGCCCACTTTGCCGCGATCAAGATAATAACTGATATAATAACCGTCTTCTCTTTTTTCCAGCTTCATCTCGCCAACCAGGCGATTCGCAGCCTCTGTCTTTGTTTTGTCCAGAGCTGCCGCGATCGAATTGGCAGCCCGGTTTACCCGAAAGCCCAGAATCGAATTAAGAGAAGGCACAGCGATTCCGAGAAGAATAGCAAAAATAGCAATGACAATGATCAGTTCCACGAGTGTAAAACCTTTGTTTTTGTTCTTCATACTGCCCTCACCTCTTTCTATTCTGTAAATTTATTCTTTTTTCCAGTTCTCATAAGTCACGCAGTCTGCAATGCTGTATGTCTCAGAACCATTCAGCGTGTCTTTCTTTCCTGATGAAGATGAATTTCCGAGAACATATTTGTCACCTTCCCAGAAGAAATCCTGCGGTTTGATACTGTCTTTATCTCCATATGAGCTCATCTGTGCCTGAAATACTCTGGCAGCTTCCAGCGGTGCAGATTCAAGCTGCGCACCTGCTTTCAAGGTAATTGTGCCTTTTGCCATGATAATACCCTGAAATTTCACACCTGCCTCAATCTCCACATCACCGGTACATACCACAAGACGAAGTTTGTCAGCATCATTTTCACTGATTTTCAGTGTCTTATTTACACCTGTTTCTCCGTTGTCATACATAATTGCCTGCAGACCGCCGTCTTCATCACTGGCCGTAAACACGTATTTCCTTGTAACATCTTTTACAGTATCATTAATATATGAGACCATTTTCTTTTCATTGACAAGATTATCATATACACTGCGATGGCCGTCTGTCTCATTATGTGTTGTACCTTTGGCATCTTCTTTTACTGCTTTGTTCAGAAGATCATAGCTTGTGATCATCTTGCGGTTCAGTGCATACCAGCTGTTCTGATAACCCACCTCTTCCTGGAGGATCTTTTCGCCTGGATTGACGCCGGTTGCCTCCTCAAGGCTTCCCTGTGCATCCGCACCACTGTAGGAGAGCACATTTCCGTTGGTGATATAACGCAGATAAGAATCTGCATCTTTCACCGTAATTCCTGAATCTTTCCCTCCGAAATAGAAAGAAAGATATTTGTCCATATTTGTCTTGATAGTCGGATTGTTCTGATAATACATCTGCATAAAATCTGCTGACTTCTGTGCATCTGTAAAATTCAGATAAAAATAAACATATCCCGTCGCGCTGTTATCATTATAAAAAACAGCCTGCACCGGTTCAGTGCTGTCAACACCGATTTCACGAAGAGTCCTGCCTCCCCATGCTTCAACTGCAGTATCCCAGTTTACGGAAATATCTTTGGCTCCGTTTAAATGTGTCAGATAGTCATCATAAGTCATTGGATTTCCGGATGCTCCGAGAATTTCAGCCGGTGCAAGGTAGGCAAGCTGCGTACCCTTAACAGTCAGACTCTCGCCTGTGACTACATCATTGGTGTTGGTCTGTCTGTTTGCTTTTACCTTCGAGCTTGCAATATAATTTCGACCGGCGATCATCAGTTTCTGTGTATCTGAAAGATCCAGTGTTGTGTTTTTGCCGTTGATCACGATTGCGCTGCTTAAAGCGGCTCCTGTCAGTCCGGACTGTACATACTGATCTTTTGACACACAGTCATCCGAAGTTGCAGATTCATAAGAACCATATCCATAATAATTGCCGCTGATCTTTACGTTGTTATTTTTGCCTGTAACCGTAAGGTCATCCGCAAAATAAGTCGAACCGGAAAGAGTGACATTCCGTACAGAATCTGCCTGCAGTCCACGTGCCCACAGATTGACACTTTCGGCACTCGTAAAAGTAGAATTCAGACCTACACTGATCTCCCCTTTGCATACAACCTTATCTCCGGATTCCACATTGAGGCTCGCACCCGATGTTACCTTAATGCTGGTCTCAGCATCCGCATCCGGTGCAGACGGCAGATTACCTGCATAAATACTTCCATTGATAGAAGTCGGTGTGCTTTCGGTTCCCTCGCATACGATACCCTTGTCCGCTACAACAATCATATTCATAAGATCCGGAAGTGTGGACGGTGTCGGGAACTGTACTTCCGGAACAAGCAGACGGATATCCGTACAGATGATCGATGCTCTTCCTTTTTCATCTACATAGATCACCTTAAGATTTTTCAGAAGGACTCCGTTATTCTCTGTATTTTTGCCGACATTTTTGACTGCTTTCATCACAGGGGCGCTTCCGGCCGGATTGGTAATGATCAGAGATTCTTTTGAGTCGTCATACTCCAGATCCACATATCCGCGAAGTCTCTTCATATTATAAATATTATCTTCTGTCTTTGACACACGGAGTGTGCGCATAAGTTCTGTGATAAAACAATCCTGAAACTCGCTCTGGCGCTGCCTGTCCATAGAAGAATCCTGTGAACGGTTCTCTACGTTGTAGCTTTCGAGAACCTGCGTATAGGCCTTTGACATGGCATTTCCCACATCCTCCTGCAGACCGGTACGGATCTCCTCCAGCGCGCGCTCTGCCGTATAAAAGCTGTCCTTGCCCTTCAGGTCTGTGATTTTCATATTAAAATTCGAAAGTGCGATATAAAGTACAAGAAGTCCAAGGATCCCCACAAAAGAAACCGCGATCAGTACGGTAAAAAGTGAAAATCCCTGATTCTGCTGTCTTTTTGTTTTTGTGATGTTTCTCATTGCATCCTCCCCGGAGGTTTAATCTTCTTTTGCGCCATCAAGCGTCACGACAAGGTCACTGTCCGGGAAATTCTTCGCTGCCGCTCCTGCTTTGTACACGCTTACCTTCGCCGTATAAATGCGGTCTTCTGCTTCCCGGTCATCCAGACTGTTGCAGTCCAGTACTTTCTTTGCCGATGCATTTGTCACCTTTGCCCCATGGATGCCCTTATCATTAACCGCCTGATAAGTCAGGGACATCTGGCTGATCTTCGGACGGTTCAGCACTTCGTTCATATCACTGATGTTGTAATCAAGATTTGTGCGAAGTTTCGTAACTGCCTTATAAAGACTCGGGTTTGTATTCCAGTTGCTTTTGTTTCTCGCAGCCGGATTTTCATAGATGATCAGAGACATACGATACTGTGCTTCCTGTGCGGAAGTCGGTTCATTATTGGTATCGTCCCTCTGCTTTGTTACGTAGAAGCTGACTTCATAGTTTGTCGTGTTATCCAGTATGATCTTGTCATATGGATTTGTCGCACTGGTTGAATTGTAATTCGGGTAATAAAAAATAAAAATATTTTTCAGTGCTTCACCTGTCTCAGAACTGTAAAAAGGCACATAAGCACTCTTGTATGTACAGAAGCATCCCTGTATATCTTCGTCTTCACCTTTACCGCCACATGGACAGAGACTCATGGTTTCATACTTTGTTCCACCGGATTTCTTATAGTCGTACGCACTTAATATATATCTTGCTTCAGCCCTGACCGTTCCGCCGCTCTCCTCGATCTTGATATGCAGCGTTCTCTTTGTATATTTGTAGACATCTTTCCAGTCCAGCAGCTGATAAGTATCGCTGTCTGTCCCATTATTTCCGGCATCCGTATTCATTGCCTCGATCGCGGCACTTTTCTGTCCTGCCACCATCCGCTGCATAGCCTCTTCATCCCAGTTACGCGGCATGATCAGAAATGCATTTGTCTTGCTGTCCATATCAGAAATCTTCGGTGCAAGATAATCGTTCTTTCCGGTTCCTGTACCGGTGACAGTCTTTTCTTTGTATCCGGAGCTTTCGCTTCCGTCAAACTCTACCAGCGCGTCAAAGGTTTCCCGGTTCGCTGTCACATTCGTTAATTCGAAATAATATTTCGATGCATTGGAACCTTTTTTTCTCGGATTAAATTTACAGGTCTTACCATCATCTGTTGAAATTACAGACGCAGTGACTTTGGATTCATCCATGCCTTCTCTGTATTTGCTTACAGAATTGTAAACTGTTCCGCTGCTTCCGGAAGCCTTCAGTACTTCGCGGATTCCAAGCTCGCCGCTTTTTATTTTGTCTTTCTGTGGATTCAGAAAATTGATCCTTGTGTTACCGTCCAGATCTAGTGGATAGTTAAAAGCCTGTGAAACTTCCATGAAAGTTTTTGCCTTGACTTCCTCCATGATGTTCTGTACTGTCGTCGTTGCCTCCAGATAAAGATTTGATTTACGGTTGATCCGTCCGGAAGTAACAAATCCCTGCAGGAGTACGATTGCCGTTATGGAAAAAATACTGACTGCGATAATGACCTCAAGAAGCGTCATTCCGGCATTCGGATTTTTTCTTTTTTGCTCATTCATAGGGCTGCTCCTTTCCAGAATGAAGTATCGATATATAGACAGATAGAGGGGCTTATATTTCCCCTCTAACATACATGCATATTATGACTGACCCTGAGCATCAGCAGGAGCTGTCGTTTCGTCTGTATTTTCTCCTTCCTGGCTGTTGTCGCTCTGGCCGTCGCTGCCATCTCCTTCAGATGCCTGATCTGCATTTGCCGCTGCCGCCCGTTCAAGCGTTCCGAAAAGATTGCCGGTTCCGTATGCCACCTGACCGGCATCCGGCTCTGTATAGCTGTTTCCTGTTCCCGACATGGAGAACATATTGACTACAATACTTCCTGTCAGATAGCCGGTAGAGGTATCGTAGGATGCATTCATATTATCTACCGTAAGTCTTCCGGTCTGATCTGCAAGATATGCGATTACATCTTTCAGATTCTCATAGGTTCCGGTAAACTGCATGGTATCCTGTGTACGGTAAAGCACCGGTGTCTGTGAAGTACTGTCCGCCTGTGCTGCTGCCGCGTCTGAAGCATTCTGAAGATCTTCGGCCGCCTGGCTGTCCGTACCCTCGATCGCATCAATCTGCTCCTGCGTCTGTGCGTTTGCCTGCTCTGACATCGTCGCATTCTGCTCTGCGATTTCTTCTTCGGTACTTCCGTCGATTGAAGCTACAAACTCTTTGGTCGCGATTCCGACATTGGTAATCTGCATTCCGATATTATTTTCTATATTCTGTGCAAGTACGATGCCGTTTTCTTCTTTTACATCGGAAGGAAATTTCGCTACATACTCGTTGATCTTACTCTGGGCACTCTCTGTCTCGCTGATATAAAAATCTTTATTTTTCGCAAGCTCCAGAAGATTGGACAGACGTTCTTCGAGCGGTTTGTTTGCCGCCTCGATATTCGCTGCTTCCTCCATCTGCGGACGATACCCGAAAAACCAGCCCAGTCCGAATACCGCTACACCGGAAAACATCAGTAATAATTTTTTGTCACGCATAGAAATGTTCATGTCCCGTCTGCCTCCTTATTCTTCGGTATTATCCAGTGGTGCCGGATTTGCATAGGTACAGATCACACTCATCGCCACAGTTCCGTCTTCCGCCTCCTCAAGTCCTGTCGTCGTGACTGTCGCAAGACTTTCGAAGGTACGAAGCTGCATCAGTGTATTGGCTGCTGCAGATTTGCTTGAAACACGCATGCTAAAACTTACCTGAGAGCCATCAGAACTGAAGGTATCCAGCGTGATGTCAGATGGCATCTTCTGTTCCATCTCCTCCAGAAAAGACTTCAAACCCTCATTCGGAGTGTTGGTATACTGGTACATGTTCTGATAATTCTGATACTGCTCCTGCGCAGTATTGTATGCATTATAAATCTCCTCTATGGAGCTTTCTTCATTGATTCGCTGATTCAGATAATCCTGCTGATGCTGCTGATACACACGGCTTGCCACGCCGGCTGCTGTCAGTGCCACACCGGCTGCCACACCAACTACACAGATCAGGATCGCACCGCTTAAGGAATCTTTGTTTTCTTTCTTTTTGCGGGTCGTCTTCTCCATCAGATTCACACCGGAACGCATCGGCGCGATCACCGCTGTATAAAGATAAAGTCCCTCTTTTTCGGAAAATTCCGGATACGTGCATTTATCAAGTGCATAAACAACTTCCACTCTCTGTGCCAGCTCATTGGCAAGAAGTCTCCGCACACCCTTGATACCGGCTCCAAGGCCACAGATCTGAATAGATGAAAACGTAGCATCTGTATTTCTGGAAATATAATAATCCATAATTCTGGAAATGTTTCCGACCATATATCGGAAGCTTTCGGTAACTTCCATTTTGGCATTTTCAAGAAGCTGATCCTGTGTATCCATGTCTGACGTGTCGATTCCGTTCAGGCTGTCCTGAAGACATCTCCGGTCATGCAAAACCATCAAAGCTTCCTGCTGGCTGAGATTCTCACCGAACTGTGGAAAAGCACGGACTGTCTCAATGGCACTGTCGACACCATAGTTGATGTTTCGCTGCAGTGCGAGATCTCCGTTTTTAATAATACTGATGCTCGTTGAATCAAATTCAATTTTGACAAGCATATGTAAACCATCTGCAAAAGTATTTTTTACTGCGGAATAAACGCTGTCACCGGTAAATCCGATGCCGGTCATATTCAGTCCCGCAACCTCCGCAAACTCACGAAATGCAGCAGAAATCGATGTCGGTGCTGCATAGACCATCAGATGATACTGACGGATGGCACCGCCGGTCTCCTGCTCCTTCGATTCTATATCAATCATGCTGTAGGAAAGTACATACCCGGAAATATCGATTGGAAAATAATCCGTTGCATTTTCCTGAATGATACTCTGGATCCTGTCTTTCCTGACAAACGGAATACGGACCTCCCTGCTGGCAATCCTTGAAGAACCAGCCACAAAGAATACCTTTTTTGTTTTGATTCCCTGTGCGATAAGTTCTTCTTTCAGAAGATTTCCGAGGCTTTTTGTATCACGAATCTGTCCGTCATCTATGGCCCCCTGCGGAACAGGCAGTACAAAACAGTGATAAATATGCTGGCCGCGGCTGTCGACCTCTGCCACACGAAGCTGTGCTGTATCAATTTCTACCGTCAAAATTTTCGCCATTATCAGGTTTCCTCCGTTTATACGATTAAAATCCGAAGATCTTTTTTTCTGACATTCAGTTGCAAAAATATAATTTCTGAATTTTGCAGAAAGTATATTTTTATAACCGAAAGTATTGCTCTCAGTTATAAATAGCTGTTACAGCCCCAGAAGGGAAAGATACCAGCCGATCCATGCATTGCCCCATAATGCCGCCAGAAAGATTCCGGCAGAAAGATACGGTCCCATTGCCAGCATATGGCCGGCACCGCTTACCTTAATACGGATCGTATGTACGACTGAACCAATGATACATCCAAGCAAAAATGCAAGAATGATCTGTTTCCATCCGAGGATCAGCCCGCAGGCTGCCATAAGCTTGATATCACCGCCGCCGATCGCCCTGCCGCCGCTTAACAGGAACAAAATTTCCAGAAAAGCGCTGACGCAGACAGCACCGATCAGATGGGAAATCAGATTTCCCCGGTCAAGTGCGGTCGCCGCGATACCGATAAAAAACAGAAATACATTGATTCCAAAGGGGATTTCATATGTACGCCAGTCGATCAGGCTGAGTGTCAGAAGTGCCGATGTCATCAGACAATACAGCAAACTGAACCAGTTCAGTCCGTTGACTGCACATACCAGTACATAGAGGATGCCGTTCAGCGCCTCTATGATCGGATACTGCACAGAAATCTTTGATTTACAGTTACGACATTTTCCACCCAGTACGATCCAGCTGAATACAGGAACCATGTCATACCACCTGAGCTTCCTCCCACATGTCATACAGTGGGAGGGAGCCGTAATGATGGATTCATGCAGCGGAAGTCTGTAAATGCAGACATTCAGGAAGCTGCCGATCACGATTCCAAATATGAAGATTACGATGTACGGAATAGAATCGAGGAAAAGAAGCATAGGGAATTCCTTTCAGGGGGTGTGTTATTTGCCTGTGTCCGGTGTTGTAGCTGCGTCAGCTCCACTTTTCTGGAAATATGTCTCAAATTCAGTTGGTGTAATGCTCTTCACTTTTACGCCACCTTCTTTTGAAACTTCAAGAGTTGCAACAACATTTGCACCCCAGTTTCCCTTCATGGTAATGTTTCCGATATTTTTCAGATATTCAGTAAGATCAAGATCAGCAGTACCTGCTTTTACACTAACAGGAGTTTTCTTGTCACTATTCATTGTGACTGTAACTGTAGTAGTGCCATCACCTGTGCTGTTTACACCCTGTTCTACATAATGTACTTCAATAGCTTTAATAATTTCATCCATATTACTTGCATCTGCAGATTTTCTTGATTTCTCAACATATTTTGTATACTGAGGTGCAAGAATACCTACCAGAATTGCAAGAATTGCAATTACGATTACAAGTTCTACGAGTGTAAAACCTTTGTTGTTTTTCTTTTTGTTAAGAAGTTTAAACATTTTAATGCATCTCCTTCATATAAATATTTTTTACTGTCTTCTCCCGTAACTTCATCCAGCCACCGGGAATATATGATGAACACAGGACCCCCATGCTACTCCTGCGCCACATCCTGAAAATTATGTGGAAACTTTTAACGCGGTTCCCAATCGCAAGTGCCTTACAGCGAGTCAAGTCCGTTATACATCGTTCCGATCGGCATGATCACAGCGATGACCAGTGTACCGACGATCAGTGCCATAAATACGATGATCAGCGGTTCCATTGCCGCCAGCACACTCTGGGTCGTGATCTCGACTTCTTCATCGTAGTAATCCGCAAGCTTGCTGAGCATTTCTTCCATATTACCGGTTTCTTCACCGATTCCGGTCATATGGCAGACCATCGGAGGAAACACTTCACTTGCCGCAAGTGGCTCCGACAGCGGAATACCTTTCATAACTTCTTCTTTTGCTTTCTGCAAAGCATTCTTATAATGAATATTGTTGATGATCTTTGTCACAGTATCAAGACATTCCGTCGTGGAAATACCGGCTGCCATCAGAGTACTCATTGTCCGCGCGAACTGCGCACACGCGGTTTTGACAGTCAGCTTACCGAAGAGCGGAATCTTCATTTTAATATAATCAATCTTCAACCTTCCCTGCTCAGTACCGTAAACCAGGCGATAGATTATCACCACGGCTACGACAACCGCAAGGATCACATACCAGTGCCCCGCCGTCCATTTGCTGACATTCATAACACCCATCGTCAGTGCCGGCATCTCGACATCAAGGTCAGCAAACATATCAATAAAAATCGGGATAACATACAAAAGCATGACCGCAATCACACCGATCACCGCACAGATCAGAATGATTGGATAGATCGTCGCCTTACGGATCGTCGCCTTTAGTTTTGCTTCTTTTTCAAAATGTGTTGCCATTCGATTAAATGACATTTCCAGACTGCCGGAGGCCTCACCTGCCGCCACCATATTGACCAGCATCGGCGGAAAGATATCCGGAATCGATGCCATGGAATCTGCCAGTGTATTACCCTTTTCCACATTGACCAGTACATCGGCAGTCGCCTTTTTGAGCCATTTGTTTTCTGTCTGCTCTGTCATCATCTGCAGTGCTTCTTTCATGGGCACGCCTGCCTGCGTAATGCTGACGAACTGCCGGCAGAACACACTTAAGTCTCGTGGCTTGACTTTCTTGCCGATGGAAAAATCAATGTCTTTATTCATGACTCCCTGTTCTTTGATCTCAACAGGAAAAAGCCCGTCTTTTTTTAGCTGCTGGGAAACAGCATCACGGTTTTCCGCGTCCATTCTGCCACGTTTTTCTTTGCCTTTTTCATCGACGGCAACATAAGTATAACCGGGCATCTGCTCAGTCCTTTCTGTTAAATCTCAAAATTCACCTTACGGTTCATTGCAACCGGATCCTGTGCATAAGTCACTACCGCATCCTGACTGATCTCACCTCTTATAAAGAGATCATACAAAGCATCATCCATCGTGATCATCCCGGCTCTCCTGCTTGTCTGCATGACAGACGGAATCTGGAAGGTCTTACCCTCACGGATCAGATTGCGGACCGCATTGTTTGCAAACAATACTTCCAGTGCAGCTACCCTGCCTCCATGTTCCTTACGGATCAGCTGCTGGGAAACCACGCATTCGAGGACTGCCGCAAGCTGGATGCGGATCTGCTGCTGCTGATCCGGCGGAAATACATCAATAATTCGGTCGATGGTTTTGTCCGCTCCGATCGTATGCAGTGTCGAAAATACGAGATGTCCTGTCTCTGCTGCTGTGATCGCAGTCGAAATGGTCTCAAGATCTCTCATCTCTCCGACCAGAATAACATCCGGGTCTTCACGGAGTGCCGCACGGAGCGCTGCTCCATAGCTTCCGGAATCACTTCCGATCTCACGCTGGTTGACAATCGATTTATCATGCCGGTGAAGATACTCGATTGGATCTTCCAACGTAATAATGTGATAAGGATAACTCTGGTTGATTACATGAAGCAGGGATGCCAGAGTCGTGGATTTACCGCTTCCGGTAGGCCCTGTAACAAGGACAAGTCCTCTCTTACGGTTCGTGACCTCTACTACTTCTTTTGGGATACCGAGGCTCTGCGGCTTTGGAATCTCAAACGGAAGACATCGCATAACGGATGCCAGTGTGCCTCTCTGCCTGAAAACATTGACACGAAAACGGCCCACCCCAGCTATGGCGTAGGCAAAGTCGGTCTGACCGTCATGCTTTAATTCTTCTCTGTGCCGTTCTTCCATGATCGGAAAAAGAAGTTCTTCCAGAGTGTCGGGCATCAAACGCTCTCCTTCGATGGCGGTCAGTACGCCGTCGATACGGTAACAGGGCGGTTTGCCCACGGTGAAATGGACGTCAGACGCATTTTCTTCTATGGATTTCTGTAAAAGATCTTTCAGATCATACATGAATACTACCTGATTTCTATAATTTTTCAGTTCATACTGCATTTCTCTGTGCAGATGAATTATTGCTGTTCATTCTGCTCACAATAACGATACATCTTATTCTTCGTAGGAAGCCTTCAGCATTTCGCCGATAGAAGTAACCCCCTCGAGTACATAGCGGATGCCATTCTCACGAAGTGTATGCATGCCGTTTTTCTTGGCTGCTGCAATCATTTCCTCAGTCGTTGCATCGTCTGCGATCAGCTTACGCATCTCTTCATTGACCTCCATAATCTCGAACACACCGGTTCTTCCAAAGAAACCGGTATTGTTGCATAGCTTGCATCCACCCGGCTCATAAATCTCAACTTCCTCTGCAAGAGAACGTTTCAGAATAAGTTTCTCTTTATCTGTTGCAGTGCGTTTTTTACGGCAGTGCGGACAGAGCTTACGGACAAGTCTCTGCGCGATGACACCGATGATCGCATCAGAAATCAGATAACGGGCAACTCCCATATCAGCCATACGGTTCAGCGTACCGACTGCATTGTTGGTATGCATAGTCGAAACAACGAGGTGACCGGTGATGGAAGCCTGTACTGCAATCGAAGCAGTCTCCTGATCTCGGATTTCACCTATCATAATGATATCCGGATCCTGACGCAGGATGGAACGAAGCGCTGATGCAAAAGTCAGGTCAACTTTGTTGTTTACCTGAATCTGGTTGATACCCTCAAGGTCTGCCTCGACAGGATCTTCAACTGTTACAATATTGACAGCTTCTTTATTTAAGGCACTGAGTGCTGTATACAATGTCGTAGATTTACCACTTCCGGTGGGTCCGGTAACAAACATGATTCCATACGGCTTTGCAAGCATATGCTGCAGAGTTGCCATCTCTTTCTGATCCAGACCGAGTTCTTTAATATCTCTGCTCAGATTCAGTTTTGAAGAGATACGCATAACAATCTTCTCACCGTGAACAGTCGGAATCGAGGAAATACGGATATCGTATTCCCGACGGTCAACCATAACGGACATACGACCATCCTGCGGCTTTCTTTTTTCCGAAATATCCATGCCGCCCATGATTTTGATACGGGTGGAAATTGCCGGAAGAAGACTGTTGTCGTAGACCATTTTTTCATAGAGAGCACCATCGATACGGTAGCGCACACGAACCTTTGTCTCCAGTGCTTCTATATGAATATCACTGGCTCTCTGGCGTACCGCCTGCTCAATCAGCGAACGTACAAGCTGTACGATCGGCGCATCACTGACATCTGCTTCTGCTGCTGTTTCTTCAGTATTTCCACGAAGCTGTTCACGTTCACGTGTGAATCGTCTCGCTGCATCCATGGTCTCGGATGCACCATAGCAGCGATCGATTGCTGCAAGTATATCACGCGGTGTCGCAATATATGGTTCAACCTGCAGGTTTGTGACGATGGAAATATCGTCAATTGCCGCCATGTCCATCGGATCGGACATCGCGAGATGCAGGATATTCGCATTATACAGGTCAAGCTCAAATGGAATGCACTGGTATTTCTTAAGGAGATTCACACTGACCAGATTACGGACTTCCTTCGGAATCGTCACGCCGGTAAGTTCGATCATCTTTAATCCCAGCTGTGTCTGGAGTGCCCTGGCGATCATTTCTTCAGTGATAAAACCATTCTCTACGAGAACTTCTCCGATCTTCTTGCCGGTTCCTTTCTGCAGTTCCAGTGCTTTTTTCAGTTTTTCTTCGGTAAGAACGTCCTGCCTGATGAGCAGATCACCAAGCCTCATTCTCTCTCGTCTTAATGCCACAATGTCATCTCTTTCGTTTTTTTATTCAGCATAATTTGCTTTATGCCGGACTTATCCTATTGAAATATATGTAGGATAAATTTACCATGACTTACATTTCCTGTCAATAAAGTGGGGCCGTTTGGACAGAAATTGTATGAAATTTCACATTTATATAGAATATTTTCCTACCTAAGTCAACTGCTTACCCCAAAACCTCATTCATCACGCAAAAAGAGAAGCCTTTTCAGGCCTCTCCTCCGTAAATTTATGAATGATCATTACTCTCTATCTTTTCTTATGAATGATCATTACTCCTTATCTTTTCTTATAATGATAGATCAGTAATCCTGCTACTGCCAGAACTGCCACCGCAATGATCCAGATAAACGGATTCTGGTACCAGTGGCCGGATGTACTTCTGACATCCTGTCCGGAAGCCTGACGGCTCTTGGCATCTGTCTCATCCTGTGCAGCTTCTGTATCTTCTTTTTCCGGTTCAGCTGTTGCCGCCGGAGTTTCAGTCGCTTCTGTTGCTGCGGTCGGTGCCGGTGTTTCAGTCGCTTCTGTTGCCGCGGTCGGCGCCGGTGTCTCAGCAGGCTCGGTTGTTGCGGTTGGTGCCGGTGTCTCGGTCGGTTTCGGAGTTGCTGTCACTTTCGGTGTCGCGGTCGGTGCCGGTGTGGTTGCCGTCGCTGATTTTTCCGTTGTTTTCGAAGCTGCTGCCACTCCTGAACCCTCGACAGGCTCTGCGTTGACTGCATTTTCTGCTGCCGGTTCAACATCAGCTGCTTCTTCTGTCACCGCTTCAGCATCAACGCTTTCTGTCTGCGCTTCCGGATGTTCTTTCAGCCATTCTTCTGTCTTCTCCAGATCCATCCAGCCCTCGGTTCCATCTACCGTTGTCACACCCCAGTAACTACCATCAACCATTTCGGCATCTTCAGTAATATGAAGTATTTCGCCATTTTCGATATCACGCACACCCGGAACCTCGCCGTATTTCTCTCCCGGTCCCTGATAAAGCTTCTGCGTGCCTTCTTCTGCATAAGCTTTTACATCATAATCCGCACTATAATTTACATGATCCTTTCCTGCAATATACAGTTCTGAGTCAATGGCTTCCTTCCGGGACTGCGCCGGGCGGCATTCATCCAGCGGCGCATAACCTTTCATCTTATGATATTCTGTATATCCCCAGGTTCGGTTATTCTCTTTATCTTCAACCTCTCCTGTAATATGAAGTGCTGTACCATTTGGTATCTGCTCATCATTCAACTTCGTCGAATCAAAATCCGGCTGTGAATAAAAATCAATTCCTCCTGCCTTTGATTCCACGATCATATAATAGTCTGTGCTGTAATCCGGTTCTGTCTTACCTGTCTGCACGTCTGCCATGACATTGACGCTCATAAACAGTCCCACCAAAATGACCAGAAGACTCTTTGCCAGTTTCTTCATTTTATTTTCTCCCCTTCACTCCGTATATCTTCCGTATTTTTAAAAAGTTATAACTTATTGAAATTCTGAACCTATCATACCACAGACACAGCACAATGATAATCCTTTTTTGTCATAAAAAAGCAATAAAAAACTGATGTTTTTCGACACAAAAAAAGAGCTGCCACCACTCAGATTCTTTACATCCGTATAGCAACAGCTCTTAATAAACAAATAAAATAGGTAGGGTGACAATCCTACATCTCTTTTAAGACCCATATGGCGCGACGGCTGCCTGTTCCGTCCTCAGATTTTATTTGTTTATATTCTTATATGTTTATTATATTCTATTCTCCCTGAAATACAACGACCCCGGAGGATTCTCCGAGGTCATTGCGTTTATCATGGCATTTCAAATAAAGCCTGTTTTATTATTTGTACAGTGGTCCGTAGTTCTTGCAAGCACGGAAGTCTGCACCTTCTTTATCCATTCCGAATGCATTCCATGCTGCCGGACGATAGATATCTTTTTCCGGTACGTTGTGCATGGATACCGGGATACGAAGCATAGAGCACATTGTGATCAGGTCAGCTCCGATATGTCCGTAGGAGATAGCACCGTGGTTAGCTCCCCAGTTGTTCATTACATCATAAG
>ERZ857745.913-NODE-913-length-40074-cov-4.291462_pt1 | contig 40074 bp, 23 predicted proteins | sample MGYA00519699_ERZ857745 | MGnify/ENA primary metagenome ERZ857745 (study PRJEB31778, sample SAMEA3449357) | human gut metagenome | biome: human gut; feature: human-associated habitat; material: faeces | place: United Kingdom | collected 2010/2012 ... | reverse complement strand
CCTTGTCACGGAAGTACTCTGCCATGGTCAGTCCGGTCAGACCGACTCTCATTCTTGCTCCGGGGGGCTCGTTCATCTGTCCGAATACCATGGTGGTCTTGTCCAATACGCCGGACTCCTGCATCTCGTGGTACAGGTCGTTACCCTCACGGGTACGCTCGCCTACACCGGTGAATACCGAAATACCGCCGTGCTCCTTGGCTATATTGTGGATAAGCTCCTGTATAAGTACGGTTTTACCTACTCCCGCGCCTCCAAACAATCCAACCTTACCGCCCTTGGTGTATGGTGCAATAAGGTCGATTACCTTAATACCTGTTTCAAATATCTGCGCAGATGTATCCTGCTCCTCGAAGCTTGGAGCAGGTTTGTGTATGGAGCTTCTGGTTTCCGTAACAACCGGCTCCTTGCCGTCTATGGTTTCACCTATTACATTAAACAGTCTGCCCAAAACCTCAGGGCCTACAGGCACACTGATAGGACCGCCCGTATCCGATGCCTCCATACCTCTTCTTAGTCCGTCTGTAGAAGATAACGCAACGCATCTTACAATATCATCACCTATATGCTGCGCAACCTCTGCAACAATAGTCCTGTCGTCAATTTCAATATTAATCGCATTGAGCAGATCAGGCAGATGCTCCGGCTCAAATTTAATATCTATAACCGGCCCTATAATCTGATGTATTATTCCTTTGCTCAAAGTATGTTACCTCCTGTTATTTCTGTGCCTCTGCGCCGGCAACAATCTCGATTATCTCATCGGTGATTTCTGCCTGTCTTGCACGATTGTAGTACTGGGACAGGCTGCCGAGCATATCAGAAGCATTATCTGTAGCGTTTTCCATAGCAAGTCTTCTTGCCGCGTGCTCGCAGGTCGCAGACTCTACTACAGCCGCATATATCATCATTTCAACGTATTTAGGCACCAGATAGTTGAAAACCTCCTCAACCGACGGTTCGTATTCAACCTCCTGATCATGTATGAGGATATCGGGGTCGGGCTGTATATCAAACGGAAGCAGGATAACGTTTTTGACCTCCTGCTCGATGGAATTCTTAAAGCCCGTATAAATCAGAACTATCTCGTCTATCTCCCCTCTGTCATACATATCTATGATGGGTTTTGAAATTTCTCTGGTTTCAAGGAAGGATATATCCTCAGGAGGCGCCAGATATTCCTTGTATATCTCATAGCCTCTCTTCTCAAAATACTCCTTGCCCTTGGTGCCTATGGCCACAATTACAGGCTTCTCCCAGTCCTCGTGGAAATCCTTTTCGGCCTCTTTAATTATGTTATTGTTAAAGCCGCCGCAAAGTCCTCTGCAGCTTGTAACCACTATATAACAGGTGTTTTTGATTTCCCTGTTGCCTGCCAGATATTCAGGAGGAACTTCACTGTTATTGTTGAATATTTCTTCAATGGTATGTGTAATGAAGTTAAAATATTCAGTGGTCTTTTCAAAGGTCGCCCTGGCCTTGCGGAGCTTTGCCGCAGACACCAGCTTCATAGCATTTGTTATCTGCATTGTGCTCGACACGCTCTTGATACGCCTTTTGATGTCCTGCATATTTTCGCCCATTAAACATTCCTCCTTTCACTGCCTGCTATTTGTCTGTAAACAGTTTTTTGAATTCTTCTATTGCATCTTTGAGGAATTCTTCCGTTTCCTCGTCCAGCTTGCCGCTGTCCTTAATTCTTCTCTGAACCTGAGGATAGTGAGTATCCATAAATTCAGTAAACTGTTTTTCAAATTCTTTTATTCTGTCGTGCGGGATATCCTCAAGATAGTAGTTGATTGCAGCATACAAAATCATTACCTGGTTTTCAACCTCTACAGGCGAATACTGTCCCTGCTTAAGCACTTCCATCAGAACTGCGCCGTGATCAAGTCTTGCCTTTGTCTCCTTGTCTACATCCGAGCCGAACTGCGCAAAGCTTGCAAGCTCTGTGTACTGGGCAAGCTCAAGCTTGATTTTGCTTGCAACCTGCTTCATTGCCTTTATCTGCGCATTGCCTCCTACTCTGGATACTGAAATGCCCGCATTTACCGCAGGTCTCTGCCCTGAGAAGAACAGCTCTGTTTCGAGGAATATCTGTCCGTCTGTAATTGAAATTACGTTTGTAGGTATATATGCCGATACGTCGCCCGCCTGCGTCTCTATAATCGGGAGCGCAGTAATGGAACCTCCGCCAAGCTCGTCTGAAAGCCTTGCGGCTCTTTCAAGAAGTCTTGAGTGAAGATAGAATACATCTCCCGGATATGCTTCTCTTCCCGGCGGTCTTCTAAGCAGCAGCGACATTGCACGATATGCCACCGCATGCTTTGATAAATCGTCATATATAATCAGGACGTCTTTGCCCTGATACATAAAATGCTCTGCCATGGCGCAGCCTGCATACGGCGCTATATACTGCAGCGGCGCAACCTCACTTGCAGTTGCGGACACTACAATAGTGTAGTCCATGGCGCCTTTGTTCTCAAGGTTCTGAACAAGCTGTGCAACCGTTGATTTCTTCTGTCCTATGGCAACATATATACAGATTACGTCTTTGCCTTTCTGATTGATTATTGTATCTATTGCAATAGCTGTTTTGCCTGTCTGTCTGTCGCCTATGATAAGCTCTCTCTGGCCCTTGCCTATAGGTATCATCGAGTCTATGGCCTTGATACCTGTCTGCAGCGGCTGATTTACTGATTTTCTCTGCAGTACGCCGGGCGCAGGGTATTCAACAGGTCTGTGATCCTCTGCTTTAATCTCACCCTTGCCGTCTATAGGCTGGCCCAGAGGATTTACTACTCTGCCTATTAAATCCTCTCCTACAGGTACCTCTACGACTGTGCCTGTAGGCTTGACAATATCGCCCTCTTTGATGCCTGTGTCGGGACCCATAATTACGGCTCCGACATTGTCTTCTTCAAGGTTTAAAGCCATACCGTAGACCTCTCCCGGAAACTCCAGAAGCTCTCCCGACATACAGTTTTCGAGTCCGTATACTCTGGCTATGCCGTCGCCCACCTGAATTACTGTTCCAAAATCAGAAACCTCAAGCGTATTTTTGTAGTTAAGTATCTGCTGTTTTATGACAGCGCTTATTTCTTCAGGACGTAAATTCATATTTTACCTCCCTCCTTTATACTCTGATTTCCGAAGCCATTCTGTTTAGACTGCTTCTGATACTTGCGTCAATTATTTTGCCGTTTACAAGTATCTTAACTCCGCCTATGAGAGATTTGTCCGTGCGGTTTTCGAGAACAACATTGCCTCCCATAAGCTTTCCTGTCTGTTTTTCAAATTCGGCGAGTCTGCCCTCGTCAAGCGGCTCCACCGAATATATTGTTCCTTTGATTATGCCTTTTCTGCTGTCGTAGAGCCTGCCGTACTCCCTGATAATTCTCTCAAAATGAGTAAATCTGCCCTTGTCTATAAGTATGCACAGGAAATTTACAAGCTCCTGCGTCAGCCTGCCGGAAAACACATTGCACAAAACAGTCTTTTTTTCCTCTGCCGAAATGGCAGGACTTCTCAGCACAGCCTCAAATTCCGGCTCCGCCTTTAAAATCCCGGCAACTGCTCTGCCCTCTTCAAGTATCTGTTTTTCTTTGTTTATCTCGGCTGCCGCCTGATACAGTGCCGTACCGTAAGTCAGATCCACTGTTAATTCTGCCATTGTGATGTCCCTGCCTTTTCAAGTACTCTGTCTATGATTTCTTCCTGACCCTCTGCTGCAACTTCCTTTTCGAGTATCTGCTCCGCTGCAAGTATTGCAAGCTGACCGATCTGCTCTCTGACCTCTCTGAGCGCCTTTTCTTTTTCTCTTACGGCCTCTTTTTCGGCTTGGAGTTTGATTCTTTCAGCCTCCGCCTTTGCCTCCTCGACAATCATATTAGCATGATCGTCTGCCTTCAGTCTGGCATTTTTGATGATTTCTCTGCTTTCGGCCTCCGCTCTTGCAAGCTTTTTGGTATAGGCCTCATATTTCTCATCGGCCTTGCGGTTGGTGGCCTCTGCATTTGTAAAAGCATCTTCTATTGTCTGCTTTCTTTTTTCGAGTATGCCCAGAAACGGTTTGTACAGGAACTTGCCTAAAATCAGTACAAGGATAAGAAAGTTTGCGACAGCAAATATAAGGTCTTTAAGGTTTATGCCTAATGCGTCTAACATTAAAACCCCTCCTTGCTTTACTTTTTGTTACATCTTACCTATAAGTATGAATGCTATTACAAGACCGTAAATAGTAAGTGACTCCATGAATGCAAACGCAAGAATCATATTGGTACGAAGCGTACTCATCATCTCCGGCTGACGCGCCATTCCCTCAAGTGCTTTACCTGCTGCGATACCCTGACCGATTCCGGGGCCTATGGCAGCTAAACCGATAGCAAGTGCTGCTGCAACTGCGATTAATTCCATTGTAGTTCTCCTTTCGATATATGTGCTTAGTTAAAAGCGTATTAAAAATCATTTTTATATATATAAACAAATTAATTGTTCATATCTAATCCACCACAGGAAGCTGCTCCTCGTGCTCCGCCGCCTCGCTGATATATATTGCGGCAAGAAGTGAGAATACAAGCGCCTGTATAAGTCCCATCAGTACCGACAGAGCCTGCATTATAATCGGAAGTCCCAGAGGAAGTATGTCAAAGAATGAGTTGATTACAGCCTCTTCTCCGTATATATTGCCGTAAAGTCGGAATGTGAGGGAGATAGGTCTTACAAACTCCTCTATAACCATAAGCGGAAATATAAAGGCCACCGGCTTGAAAAGATGTTTGTAGAACCTGATGCCTCTGTGCTCTGCAAGCCCTATAATCTGGACTGCAAAGAACACGATTATTGCCATACCGGCAGGGAAATTGATATTGCTTGTCGGAGCCTGAAAGCCCGGCGCCTCTCCTGCCAGCGGGATAAGTCCCGAATAGTTGCAGAACAGAATGTATATGAACAGCGTGGCTATAAGGGGGAAATATTTGTCACAGGCGTATTTGCCCATTATTCCCTCAAAGAAGCCGTGAAGCTTCTCGATGCCAAGTTCGACCATATTCTGAAACCCTGACGGTATCATTTCTATTCTGCGGCCCGCTATTATTGCAAGAACACAGATTATAACCGTAATAACCGTACTGGTTATCATCGCATCTGATATTCCTATTGCATTCAGTTTTTCTATCATATTGTCATCACTCCTCCCGGACGTGTGCCGTTATTTTTTTCATCGGGGCAAGCTTGCCTGCAAGAGAAAGTCCCACGGCAGCTCCCAGCAGCGCCGTTGCAAAATCAAAAGGCAGATGCTTTCTCAGTATAAACACCACCGCCAGCACTGCCACATTGACAACATTGCTGATTATCATTTTAGTATACACAGATGACGGCTTGATACCCCTGTCCTCCGGTGCATTTAAAGTCCTGTGCCACAGCGCAAAATATTTGATTATCCCTGCAAGCCCGCCAAAAACAAGGCCTGCCAGCACTCCCCATATGTAGTCCAAAATGTTTCTCCTAAAAAATATTGATATTGCATAAGCTTAAGGAAACTTAACAATATCAGCTGATTTAATCATATATTTTAACAACAGTTATTCTCTTTTACCTATTATGTTATTCCCTTAAGATGCTGTATTTAATTATACTCTTATACCGAAAAAAAGTAAAGTATCCTCAATATTTTTATCTTTACAAAAAAGCGCAAATGTCGCAAAATAATGATTATGCCGTCTTTTTTTAGTGCTGTTTTGCACCTTAATTTAACTTGTTTGCTATAACCGCTATTTTGAGCATATATTACTGTATGTTTGTTTTATGAAAATTCTTGTAATTATTGATGCTCTATCTTACAATATATAATATATATGAAAAAACAGCCAGAGGTGCATTATGAGCTATGTAAAATTTGAAGATGTCAAAAAGGTCTATCATATGGGCGAGGTTTCAATAGAAGCCCTGCGCGATGCGACCTTTGAAATAGAAAAAGGTGAAATCTGCGTTATAACCGGAGCTTCGGGCGCAGGCAAAACGACTCTGCTCAATATACTCGGAGGTATGGATACTCTGACAGAGGGCAGGGTGTTTCTTGATGGCAGAGAAATCTCCGCGCTTTCTGAGCGGGATTTAACCTCCTACAGGCGCTATGACATAGGATTTGTCTTTCAGTTCTACAACCTTGTACAGAACCTGACGGCCCTCGAAAACGTATCCCTTGCAGCTCAGATCTGCAAGGAGCCTTTAGACAGCGCTCAGGTTCTAAAGCAGGTAGGTCTCGAAAACCGTATGGATAACTTCCCGGCCCAGCTTTCGGGCGGTGAGCAGCAGAGAGTTGCGATAGCAAGAGCTCTTGCCAAAAATCCAAAGCTGCTTCTTTGTGATGAGCCTACGGGAGCTCTCGACTACAACACAGGCAAGGCAATACTAAGGCTGCTTCAGAACACCAGTAGACAAACCGGTATGACCGTGGTTATCATTACTCACAATCTGGCTTTAACTCCTATGGCAGACAGAGTTATCCGTGTCAAAAACGGCACCGTTTATTCCGTTGAAAAAAACGAAAACCCTGTTTCTGTAGACTTGATAGAATGGTAAAACAATGCTTACAAAAATAACTTTAAGAGAAATAAAAAACAGTCTGGGCAGATATCTTGCCATTCTCATAATCGTCGCGCTGGGCGTAGGTCTTTTTGCAGGTCTCAAGGTCACAAGAGATGCCATGGTTGATACTCTTGATGAGTATCTGGCCGAAAGAAATCTTTACGACTTCCAGCTCATATCCACTCTGGGATATGAAGCGGCAGACGTTGAGCATATATCGTCTTTAGACAATGTCAGCGCCGCCGAGGGCAGCATTTCCTACGATGTGCTCTGCAATGCAGGAGAAATGGATCAGGTTCTCAAGGCCTATTCTATTACCGAATCTGTAAACAAAGTCAAGCTCCTTGAGGGCAGAATGCCGGAAGCCTCTGATGAATGTGTTGCAGACGGCAGGGTATACAGCAAAGAGGATATAGGCAAAGCAATTGAGCTTTCGGCTGATAATTCCAAGGATACACTGGACGCTTTTGCTCATCGCAAATACACGATAACAGGTCTTGTGTACTCACCGCTTTATCTCAATTACGAGAGAGGCTCCACTTCTCTTGGCAACGGCATAATCGAAGCCTACTTCTATATTCTTCCCGAGGGTTTTGACTCGGATATATACACTGAAATATATCTTACTCTTGACAAAAACGAGCATATATATTCAGATGAATACGAAAACAGAATAACAAAAGCGGAGGCTGCAGTTACCGCTGCGGCAGAAGCTGCCTCACAGAGAAGATATGATGAAATAAAAAAAGAGGCCGACGATAAAATAAAGGACGCGCAGGAAAAATATGATGACGGCTACAGCAGCTATCTCAAGGAAAAAAGCGATGCGTATTCAAAGCTTGATACCTCGTATGACAAGCTTACTTCCGGGCAGAGCAAAATAGACTCCTCGGAAAAGAAGCTTAACAAAACAATCAGCGAATTAAACAGTTCAAAAAAACAGCTCGACGCAGGAATTGCCCAGATAGACCAGAAGCTGTCGCAGCTTGAGGCCGGCAAAGAATATATGTCAGACGAGGAATATCAGGCATCGAAGCAGCAGCTTGACAATAAGAAATCAGAGCTTACGGCTTCTTTGGCAAAAGTAAATTCAGGACTTAAACAGGCCAAATCCGGCAAGGCAAAGCTGGAAAAGGAAAAGCAGACTCTTGCAGACGGCTGGAGTGAATACCGAAAGGGCAAAAGCGAAGCTGACTCCTCATTTGCAGACGCAGAAAAAAAGCTTGAGGATGCAAAGGCCAAAATAGATGACGGCAAAAAAGATATAGCGGATATAAAGAAGCCTGAAACCTTTGTATTTACAAGAGATATAAATACAGGCTATGTTGGCTTTGAAAACGATGCAAATATCGTCAATGAAGTCGCAAAGGTTTTCCCTGTGTTCTTCTTCCTTGTAGCTGCGCTGGTATGTATCACCACAATGACAAGAATGGTTAACGAGCAGCGTACACAGATAGGAGTCCTCAAGGCTCTCGGCTACAGCAGCCGCTCCGTTATTTCCGGCTATCTGTTTTATTCGGGCAGCGCCGGTTTTCTCGGCACTTTAATCGGATATTTCAGCTGCTGTATCATATTCCCGGCTATAATATGGCGGGCCTACGGCATTATGTATGACTTCGGCTGCGACCTGTCCTACAGCTTCAATATTCCACTCCTGCTTTACTCTCTTGCAGGAGCGCTGATATGCTCTATGGGAGCCTGTCTTGCGGCAGGAATGAGGGATTTCAAAACAGCCCCGTCACAGCTTATGAGGCCTAAGGCGCCGTCTGCGGGCAAGAGGATACTTCTTGAAAGAATCACTCCGCTGTGGAGCAGAGTAAGCTTTTTATACAAGGTAACACTTCGAAATCTGTTCAGATACAAGAAGCGTTTCTTTATGATGATACTGGGGATAAGCGGCTGTACCGCGCTTCTTATCGCAGGCTTTGGAATAAATGATACGGTTAAAAACATTGTAGGCTTTCAATACAACGAAATTATAAAATACGATTACAGCGTGCATTTTGACAGCGCAATGAACAGTAAGGAGCAGCAGGCCTTTAAAGCTGAAACGGCTTCCTATGTTTCCGACCTTATATTTGCTCACGAGGAAGAGGTTTTCTTTACTTCGGGAGAAGATGAAACAGCCCTTACCCTCATTGCCTGCAAAGATGACAATTTCAGAGACTTCATTGACCTGCACGACAGCAGCGCCATTGAATTTCCTCAGACAGGAAACGCCGTTATCTGTATGAAGCTGGCTGACAGTTACGATATAACGGAGGGTGATAAAATAAGGCTGGCAGATGACAGCGGAAATGAAATCGAAGTGACTGTATCGGGCATATGCAAGAACTACGTTAACAACTATGTATATATTTCCGAGGAAACATATCGGGAGGGCTTTGGAACAGCGCCGGAATATGCCGCTGCCTATGCGGTTTCTTCAGACAGTTCCGAGGACGGTATATATAAATCCGCCGCCGCGGTTTCAGATAATGACAATGTGCTAGGCACCTCGATATGTCTTGATATGGAAAACAGAATATGCAATATGATGGACAGCCTGAACGCAGTTATAATCCTGATAGTTGCAGCAGCCGGCGCTTTGGCATTTATCGTGCTCTATAATCTGACGAACATAAATATAACTGAGAGAGTCAGAGAAATAGCTACAATCAAGGTACTGGGATTTTATCCAAAAGAAACATCTGCATATGTGTTCAGAGAGAATTTCATCCTGACAGGCATCAGCGCAGCAGTCGGGCTTCTTCTCGGCAAGGTGCTGCTGGAATTTATAATCGGACAGATAAATGTATCTATGATTACCTTTGATGCAAGGATAACGCCTCTAAGCTATATATTGTCGGTAATTCTGACATTTGTATTTGCTGTAACAGTTAATATTGTCATGTACTACAGATTAAAAAAGATAGATATGATAGAGTCACTTAAATCAGTGGAGTAACAGGATTACTAAACAGGTTGTCGCATACCGTCAGGCGACAGCCTGTTTTTTATGTACGCTTATGCAGGGAATATAACTCAGATGCCGGAATTTCCGCACATAAAAAACAGAGTATGCAAGCTCAGAACGAATGCTGTACATACTCTGTTTCAGTTTTTGCTAAAGTCTGTCCGCTTTACCGGAGCAGCTTACATGTCTGAATATCATCTTCTGCGCCATTTTGTTTACTGCCGGCACTTCAGATAACATTCCTGTCAGTGATTCTTATTTGATCTTCTTTGATGTGATATTTGACCACTTCGTGTAATACTTATTTCCATCAACAGTTCTGACACCTCTTACTTTGTAATAGTAAGTCTTTCCGGATTTCAGTTTTTTGCTGTTTGTCCAGCTGAGGGATACCGGTTTCTTTGTTGTAAATACTTTTGTATATTTACCTGATTTTGAAGTTTTACGATAAACCTCATACGCATCCACCTTGTATCCTTTTGACTTCTTCCATGAAAGCTTTATTTTTTTCTTTGAAGCTGTTGATGACAGTTTTACAGTAGTTTTCTTCACTCCCGAAATAAGCTTCTGGTTTTTCTGGGTTTTTTCATACTCGTCTACCGTAGACTTTTCAGCCAGCGCATAAACGGAGAAATGATCTGTTTCAAAGCTGTAGTACTTTGTTTCAGTTTCTTTGCCGTTTTTATCATCAGATTTCTTTGTGATAATCTTTCCGTCGAATCTCTCAATTCTGTCTTTTTCTCCGATGTATACTGCAACCAGTTCTCTGCCTAACAGAGTATTAGGGATTTCAAGAGTAATTTCCACTCTGCCATCACCAAAGTCAGTTATAGCTTCTTTGTCTGCAAGCAGTTTTACTGAGATTACATAAGCTGTCTTTCCTATGATGTGGCTGTAGTCCTTATCCTTTTCGATTTTTAACTGAAGCTTCAGCGACTTGGCCTTGCCCTGCTGTTTTTCAACAGCCTTCAGCGCATCTTTATTAAATTTCACAAAGCCAACCGGAGTTTCAACAGCAATCGTTGCATTTGTTTTGCTTATAATCTCGTTTAGAAGCTTAACATCAAGGTTAACATTGATTATATCCGAAAGCTTTTCGGTTTCGTCATTCAGCTCGTCATTGGTAATGATAATAGTGTCAGCGTTTTTGTCAATTGCTTTCTCTATCAAAGCTTTCTTCTGTTCATCGCTGAGCTGAAGTTCAACTGACTTCTCATCCTTGCTCTTGAGAGTCTCTGCTTTTGCAATAATCTGTGTGATTTTCTGACCATCGCTGTCAACAGTGTCCTCTACAATAATCTTATTGTCATCCTCTTCCGGCTTCTGTTCAGGTGGTACAGGTGCTGCGCCGCCGCCTCCTCCACCGCTTGGAATTGGTGCGAACAGATCAGCTGCAGTTGTAACGTTTGCCTTGATATCCTTGATTTCAACATCCACTGACTTGTCATTATTCACCGTAAAGCTTGCATCTGTGCATGCACTGTTCTTGACGTCAGCAATCCATGCCTGAAGTTTCGCTTCATCCGGCTGATATCCTCCGTTTGGCGTCAGTTTGAAGCTTATATTGCTGCCCTCTCTAACAAAACCAACAGCCGCTCCGTCGGCAACCTTATTGGTTTTGATAGCGCTTGCAGTGTAATTCTTGCCGCTAGCTTCTACCTTCACGAGTTTATTAACAAGACTATTAACGTCCACAGCCTTACCTTCTGTGATACCCTTCAGAACGATTGCATACACACCATCTTTGTAATCCACTTTTACAGTCTGGCTGCATCCGCTGAACTCTGCCTTAACATCATCTAGCGAAGTTGCATAATTTGAGTTAGGAGTCAGAGTCAGTTTCACAGTTCCGCCTGTTCTTGCCTCTACTGATGAACCTGCCGGATTTGTTGAATCTTCCTTCTTGATTGGAGTTACATATGTGAACTCTACGGAAGCATTGCTTCCTGTAACGCTGATGTTTTTCGTTTCTTTATTCTTGAAATAAACTCTTACGGTCTGGTTACCTTTGTATCCGTCAACGCGGTATACAGGATCTACCATAATGTCACCGTCGCTATCTGTTACCTTAATTGTGTTTTCTTCTGTTGGTTTAACGCTTGCTGCTCCCTTAGTTATAGTCCAGTAGTCAACCATCTTGCCTTCTACCGGTTCTGCAGTGAATACTACGTCTGCACCGCCTGGGATTGTTTCACCAGTCTGAATTGATGCTCCGTCTGAGGTTGCAGTCACCGTACCATCATTGGAATTATCTGCGTGGAAGTACAGGTCGTATGAAGTGCTAGAAACCATTATAGCCCGGATTTCTATATCGCTGTCCTTCATAGTAATCTTGCCGTTAGGGTACTTCTTTGAGGATGATACGAATTTCTTTTCGCCAGCACCTTCGTCAATTACCCACTGTTCTACCATGCTTCCAGATGCAGGTGCTACTGAAATGTCGATGGATTCGCCCTTGTACATTTCTAAAGCTTCAGTGTATTCCTGATTTTCTTCAAGCACATTGCCATAGATGTCATATAGGGTGTAAACAAGTTTTCCGCGGCTTTCTGGAGAAACGATGCCTGTTAAGGTATTCTTGCTGTTTTCCTTGAATACTGCTTTTACTGTAGTTGCTTCGCCAATTTCATCTATAACGTATTCGTCTGCAGTCCTGCTTGCACCGTCGCCGATTGCCCAGTGATCAAATACGTAGCCTCTGTCTGCAACGGCCTTGAATACAACCTTGCTTCCGCCATCTACATTGTTGCCTGATTCGACTTCAGATCCATCGGCTGTAATGACAACCTTGCCGCCTGCTACGCCTTCTGTTCCAGTTCCTGCAGTGGCCTCTACTTTGTAGCTTTCTCTTACAGTGTCAAGGCTGATTACAGTGTTCTCTTTAAGTTTAAATTTGTATGAGGAAGCTTCCTGTGTATCTGCTCCGTTAATAGTTATGAAAGCATTTTCTGCTGCAACATATCCGGTCTTAGGTGCTACGTAAATCATCGTATCGCCTTTTACCGATTTACCGCTTGTGATGTAAATCTTTTCGTTTGCATTAGCCGGATCATTGCTTTCCTTCAAGTAGTAAGCTTCTACGTTACCTTCTAGGTTAACAGTGTAGCTGTCTCTTACGAAGGTTGCCTGTAGGCCGATATCGTTAGTGCCCATTTTAATATTAATGGAGCTTGTGCCGTCCTCTGCCACAGTTCCCTTGTTGTAGACTGAGCTGAATCCTGTTTCGCTGATAATCCACTGGCCAAATGTGTAGCCAGCCTTTGGTGTTGCCTTAAATGTAAGCTCTGCGCCGCGGCTTACCTTTGCTCCTGATTCAAAGTATTCATCCGATGTGCAGGAAATGTCGCCTCCGGTGGTTTTGATAAGGTTAAGGCGTGTTTCCTTCACCTTGAAGTAAACCTTGACCGTTGTTGCGCCTGGATTCATAGTCAGGTTCAGTCTGTTTGGATTCTGTCCGCCAGACTTCATCGACTCTGCCGTGTAAGTTACGGTATCAAAACCAACTGAGGATACAACCCACTTTTCTACTTCATAGCCTTCATCAGGTGTTGCATATAGCTGAACAGTGGTGCCCTTTGTGTAAGTTCCTGTTGTCAGGCCGTTTTCGCTAATTGCTGCAGTACCTACATTCTTAGAAACATTGTTCTTGTCTGTGTACTTTTCTGCAGAAACGTTAAGTGCGTAAATCTGACCGATTACAGTGTACACTGCGCTTTGGAAGCTTACATCATAGTTTGCACGTTTTGCTTCTGATGCTTCAATTTCTGCTTCTGTGTTGTAGTGCTTGAAGCATGGCATAATTGTGTAATTACCCGGGTCATCGTTGCTAAGCTTTGTCTCATTGCCCGCTGAGTTATATGCCTTATACTCTACATCTAGGTCTGCCGCTGTCACGCCTGCAACATCTGTTTTCAGTTGTGGAGGATCTTTTTTAATATCAGAAACATTGTCCTTAGCAACAGCTGATACTAACAAAGCCTTCTTCTCTACAGTGAACTCTGCTGATGCAACTGCGTCGGTTTTGTTCTTTGTGTATGCGTACATGGTGTACTTGCCAGCGTCGAGCTTCTTTCCTTTGGAGAATTCCTTCAATGTAGAATCTGAAGATGCCTTGTACTTGTAAGTAACAGCGTCCTTTACTTCTGTTGTATTGGATGTTCCGGCAGCTACCGTGTATAGTGTAGGAACTATTTCATCGCCGTATGTGAACTTAGTTACAGTGTGATTATCTGCATTCTTCATGTTCATCATGTAGCCTTCTGAGCTTCCTACTGCAACGATCTGGCCGATTTCCTGAGTTTTGTCCTTGAAGACATTGTCTCCACTGTAGTAGTATTTCACAGTATAGGTACCTTCTGCTAGGTTTTGGAAGTCTATGCTTGCTGTTGAGTAGTACTTGTTTTCTGTATTGCCATTACCCATATCGAAGGACTTTGTGCTTGAACTTGGGGTAAGTGAAGCAACCTTTGTATTTTCATAGTCCTTGCCTTCAATAGTAAAGGTTACAGTTCCCTTAGGTGCAGTAGTATTATTTTTGTTTGCAGAGTGAAGTTCAACTTCTGCGTGTATTCCGTTAATGTCTTTGCTCTTGCCGTATTTTTCTGCCTTAGCGGTCAAAACTACCTCTGGCGTTCTCTTTGTGTATACGGTTTCAAAGGCATCTGTATAAGCGGAAATCGAGAATTCCTTCTGAGAAGTTTCATCGAAGTAAATCGCATTTACTCTACATCTGTAGGTTCCCTTGTCTGCTGCCGATGCGTTGGCAATGGTGAGTTCTTTTGTTTTGTACGCCGGCATATTTTTCCATTCGCCACCGTCCAGTTTCTGCCACTGATATGAGAGACTCTTATACTGATTCTCATCTGCTACAGTAACTGTCGCCTTCCCTTCAGCATCTGGATAGATTGCTAGCTTGCCCTTGTCCTTGCCATCTTCAACAAGTCCGAATACAGTTATCTGCGGATATCCTACGGTCGTCTTAGTTCTGCAGGAAATAGGTTCGCTATAGATACTTACCTTAGGGTTGTATGTGGATTCTGTCTGAATCTGATACTTGTATTCCGTATATGGGCTAAGGCCCTTATCTGTGTATGTGAACTCGTATTTGTCTCCTTTTTTCACACCCTTGGAGAAAGGTACGTATTCCAAGCGATAGCTTCCGCTACCATCTGGGAATTCGTAATATCTGTATAGCTGGAATCCTGATACGAATTTATCGTATGTCCAGGTCAAAGTTACTGAATCGTCAGTAGTTTCTGCCACATTCTGTTCAAAGTCTTCCGGCAGTGATGCAGGCTGCTGCACGTCTGTTACCAGATAGCTTACTACAGGGAATTCCATGTCGGCACCCTTGTATTTGTAGCAGAATATCTTCCAGTTCATGTTGTAACCATAAGGTTTCGCTTCTGCCGGCATTGCCTGAAGTTCTCCAGAGAATGAGCTGCCTTCGGTAGTAATGTGTACCGTTCCGCCCGTTCCCTCAAAACCAGCAATGACTCCTACGGTCACGCCTCCAGCGCCAGCACCTGCTTTCGCTTCCACATTACCGACATAAGAGTAACTGTTACTGTTGCTCTTAGACATTGCGATTTCCTGAGTGATAGTATCTCCTCCACCCTTGGAAGTGAAGCCTACGGAAGCAGGAGTGCCATTGTACTGAGCAATTACGCTGTAGCCCGCTGTACTTGACGGATAGCTTGATGGATCGCCGATTTCATGGCGAAGTACGCTTTCCGCAATAGTAGGGAGAATGCTGTAATCTTCAGCAATAGTCTCGTATTCACTTAAGTCAAGAAGTTTGACACAAGCTTCATGTGGAAGGTTAACTTCCGTCATTACCTTTTCATATTTTCCGTTGTCATCAGGAACATAGGACTCGTACTGATAAACCTCCATAGGAATTGAGTACAGAGCCACCTTATCTTCTCCTGATGTTGCACTGTAGGAAACAGTCTGCTCCAAGCTGGAGGTTTTTTCAGTCTCCCAAGTAAAGCCTGATGTAACAACAGCCTCAGCCTCAGTCTGTCCTATCTTTACACCGAATACGGAAATTTCCTGTTCGTAGGATACGTAAGCTCCTACGGAAATTGTGGTTCCACCTGTAGATCCACTTTCGGAACCTGTTGTGCTGGAGTAACTAGTAGTTGACTCAGCATAGTTTCCTGAAAGGTCGTCTCTATCTAACAGATCCTTAAAGTATGGAGGTGAAGCAAGAACTGCCAGAACCTTCGGGTCTGTGTAGCGATAGTAATGCTTTCCGGCATAGTTCATATAGCTGGAATCATTATCTGTATTTGCCAGGCAAAGCGAGAAAGAGCTGTTGACCTTTTGTACGTTGCTGTAGTTGGTTTCCGAAGGACACGCAATAACCATATTAGTGTCTCCCCAGGTAGTTTTAGTGTATTTCTGCTCTATTTCATTGCTTCCTGTTTTAGTCACGAACTTGTCAAAAACCCATTTGTATGATTTCTTTTTAAATAGTTTATAGAACCAGTTCTTGTAATAAGCAACCTTCTTATATGTAGCAACCTGCATAGGTCCTTCTTCTGTGTACTTGACTGATGGTTCTACTGTATTAGACATGGTCTGAGTCACTGTCATCAAAGCTCCTGCGCCTGTCTGACCAGTCATATCGCCAGCAGTACCGTCATATTCTACGTATTCTTTATTGCCCTTGCCCGGCATAAAGCTTGCAATATCCCATGCCTCTGAAAGTTCCAGGCCGTTATTTGTATATGTGAAAATCAGTGAGTCGAAGTAAAGCTTATTGCCGCCTTCGTCCTTGATCCCCTTATTTATAATCGCTGTGTTTGCAGGACAAAGCGGCAGTGAATAGAACATTTCTTTTCCTTTATCACCATGTCCACTCATTTTTGCATTAACTAGATTGTCATCTTTATCCCTCTCGAACAGGTTAAAATTCTTCTCCATATTTGCAGAGAATTTCTTTCCGTCCCATACATACATTGCAACGTATCTGCTGTATGTATTCCCTGCTTTCAGATCAGCGTCTGCCTGTCCGCAAAGAATCAGAGAATCTTCACCTGTTCCGATATCACCGAATACAAAAGATGCTCTGACAATATTACTTGAGCCATAGCTGATGTCAAACTGCTGTGAACGTTTAAGGATTTCCTTATCCTTTCCACCGAACATAACAACAGCCTTGGATCCCTTGTTCTGCGTAGGACCGTAGTAATATCCCCATGTACAAGACAGGTCATCGATACCGTCTCTGTCCACATCTCCGCTTGTCAGTGAAATCATGTTCGATACAACGTTGTCTTCCTTCAGATAATATGTCCACGCAAGAGACCAGTTGGAAGGCTTCTTGTATGCGCCTTCTTCTGTTCTCTGAAGTGCATAAACTGCAATTCTTGAGTTATTTTCTTCCGGAATATATACTGCAACTTCATCTACGCCGTCGCCATTCCAGTCTCCTGTTGCAACCTGCAGGTAGTTCTTCAGCTGATATGGATTTTCGGCAAAGTTCTCTGCCTTCTTATCGGATGCGCTTCCGTCCTCATTTTCCAATTTCAGATCAGGGTTACCCAGCTTCTTGGACTGTGAAAGCAGTTCAATTGAGCCACCGTATGCATTAGTGTTTGTTCCATTGGCGTCGCCGAACTTCAGATACAGTCCGCCTGTAGCAGAATATCCCTTTGTGTATACCATGGCAACCTGCGCAGACTTACCCTCAATATTCTTATCGAAATTACCTGCAGCGACATCAGACATTACGCCCTGATCCGAAGTTGCATTATTCAAGCCTGTAAGGTAATTCTTATGGGTATACTGTCCGTATGTTTGCGTAGCCTCGAAATACTTATGTGTGCCAGTGTTCAACTTGGCATAGTTACCAGTTGCCACTACCTTGCCGCTAGAAACAGCGCCTGTTGAATTTTTATTTAGGGCTGCCGTTATAGTTTTTAATCCGCTGCCGTCGCCATAAAGAGTTGCATTCAAAGATACATTCGTCTTGCTATCCTCTATCGGAGAAATTTCCCCTTTTGCGCTGTCATCTGATTTGCCAACATCTTTCTCCGCTTTGTTAATTTTGCTGACATCCTCACTTAATCCCACCGTATACAGTTCCGATACAGTGTTTACCTTAATCGTAGATCTTCCATACGGGTTGTCGATGCTGTCTGCATCGTAACCGTCGGGAGCTACGCTGGTGTCAATGCCTATTGCCGAAAAAGCATCTCCGCCCGCTGCAGAGCTGCCTCCTGCTGCAAACACAGAGGCTGCAGGCACCATCGTAATTACCAGCGCCGCCGTCAGCAACAGCGCCAGCCCTTTCTTAATAATCTTCATATTCTCTCCTCCTGAATATACGGATTCATATGAGAATCCTTAACTGTTTCACCTTGTGATATGAAAATCGCCGTACCTTTGTATTCAGGCAGGAAACCTCGCGCGCCTTATAATTGTTTTTTTCATAATCTCTCTCCTTCTTTTCTGTGTTTATTACAAAACAACGAATAATCCGGTATAATACCGGCTGCAAAATCTGTGATTATAGTTATTTTATCACGATATCATAAATCGAACGGCATTTGTTTACGCTATATAACTGCCGTTTACGCTATGCATGGATTTTAACTCAAGTTTTTCTTGTCAAAGGCGGTACTATGAAATAAAATAGACTCGACTATAATCGGAATATACCATAATGATAAACTTAAAAGATATGTGTATTTCATAAATGCAGATAAAGGAGGGGCTCTACTGAAATGAAGAAACTTTTGCTATGGATATGTCTTGCAGTATTTCTGTTTCTTTGTGTCTGTACAATGTGGTTTTTACAGCTTTTTACCGAAGCCGACATGTCAGCGCAGTATATTGACTGGCAGTCATCCGTCAAAATCAATGCAGACAATTCAGAGACCGAACCGGATTATTCCAAACCACCGGAAAAAGGCGACAGATTTCGTCTTGAAACAATCATCCCTGAAAATGATGAATACGGCAATCTGATCTTTGAAACTGCAGGGCTTGCGCTTACTGTCAGTATAAACGGTGAAAAGGTATGGGAATCTGTGGCTTCTGTTCCAAAGGATGCAGCAAATCAGACACAGGCTGTCATTCCTCTGCCTCCTGATACCGAGTGCCATCTGACAATGCTTTGTCAGATCACGAATACCGAAGCCCTCGTTTTTCCACCGCTTCCAAGGTTCGTGCCGGTTGATGCGGCTATGATTGACAGCTACGCTTATGCCAACTACTACGGCATACCTGCGGGCGCCACCGCGTTTATTTCTCTGATGATAGCCGGGCTTTTCCTTATAACTCTGCTGCGCAGGAACCCGAATATGAGTCTGATACCCCTGTTTATTACAGCGGCAGGGCTGACAATGCAATGGATTACCAAAGGAATGGGACACTTTTTCATTAACGATAGTTTTGTTGATATTCTGAACCGGCAGGAGTTCAGTTTTCTGTTCATTGCTTTACTTGTTGTCTATGTTATTATGAACAGACGGCGCAGATTCCTGAAACATTTCGGTATGTTTTCTGCTGCAAGCGCTGCCGCACTTCTGATTGCCTGTTTCATATCAGCAGTCTCAGACGGATATCTTTCGGCATATGTCAGAGAGCTGTTTACAGATATTGCAGAGTACGGGCTTTATGATAATCTTGTATACTGGATTACAGTATGGTTCACTACAATATGCGCCGCAATTTCTCTATACTCCATCATGGACTCCTTTATTGCGCAGCAGCTCAAGGCAAAGGAGCTGCAGCTGCATAATAAAATGGTTATGGACAGCTATCTTGCCATCAAAAGCAAAATGATCAAAAACGCTGCAATCCGCCATGAAGCAAACCACAGACTTATTGCGCTTGATTCTCTGTACAAAAAACAGGACTATGATGCGCTGGGCAAAATGCTGGAGGAAATGAAACAGCAAAGCATCAGTTTTGCAAAAACGCAGTTTACCGAAAACTTCACAGTCAATGCCATATTACAGGATGCTTCTCATCGCGCAGCGCAGGCAGATATACGTTTTGACGCCTATGCTGCCGTCCCTGCCTCGCTTGCCGTAACCGAACAGGATCTGTGCGAGCTTCTGATGAATATGCTGGACAATGCGATTGAAGCTGCGACAGCTTGTGAGCCGGCAGACAGATTTATCCGTTTTCATATTGAAGAAAAGAATGACTTTGTCGCTATAAAATGCGAAAACTCCTGCACAGGAGATTTAAAACAGGACAGATACGGTAAATTTATTACCACAAAAGAAGAACCTGAAACACACGGCTTCGGCTTAAAGATTATGAACAGCATTGCGCAGAAGCATAACAGCATTCTTGATATAAGTATCTCTGACAACTGTATATTTACTGTGCAGACAGCTCTTAAACTGCCAAAACACAACTAGCAGCTGCAAAAGGGACACCGGCTTAACGATGTCCCTTTTTTACTGGTTGATATATCGTACAAATGCACTTTGAAACGCCTGATAATATGCTCTCCCTACAGGTACAACTTCACCGCTTTTAAGGTGCAGTTCCTTGCGTTCTATTTTTTGTACTTCATTTAAATTCACAATATAACTGTTGTGACAGCGGGCAAAGTACCCTGAAGGCAGCTGTTTTTCAAGCTCTGTCAGAGAGATATAGTATGAATCGTTTCTCCTGCTCTGATGAATAACAACATTGTGATTGTAGCTCTCTGCATATTTAATATCCGCAATCGGCAGATGCAGTATTTTGTTCCCTATACGCAGTACCGCAGTCTTAGGTAAATGATTCAGTTTTAAATCAGTATGCATCGCATCGGCAAGCATCTCTTTTCGAACAGGTTTCAGCAGAAAGTGAACCGGCTGAACACTGTACCCGTCGGGAAGATAATCCTCATAAGCTGTAACGAAGATTATAGAAACCCTATTGTTTCTGGCTCTCAGGGAACGGGCAAGTTCTATTCCTGTCATACCGTCCATCTTAATATCCAGAATCAGCAAATCAAACGGGCATCTGTCTGCATTAAGCTGTTCTTCAAGCTCTCCGGCGGCTGCAAACTCTGTCAGTTCATATTCAATATTATCTTCTGTCAGGATCTGGCGGCAAAGAGCAGAAAGCTCCTCCCTCATTGTATCATTGTCATCACAGACAGCTACACGATATATTCTCATAATTTCACCCACTGTTTAAATTTATCAAAACATAAATAATTTATTTTTTTCTCTCCGCAAGCTTCCTTTGAATTTCTTCAAATCGTTCCTTTGTAATCGGATATTTCTTCATGCAGACAAATGCAAGAACAAGAAATACTGCCGGAAGAACAGTTACCGACAGCTCTACGGCTTTAAGGGCTGTTTCTGTCTGCACTGCTGCATTTCCGTCAAAGCCTGCAAGCTGCAGAATAATACCAAGAAGCTGCGCGCCTATACCTGCCGCAAGAGCTTCTACCAGTCCCTGCAGGGAAACTATTACGCCCTGTCTCTGATGACCTGTTTCCAGCTCATCGTATTCGCATACATCATAGATAATTGCCGGCATAAGCTGCCAGTATATTGATGTGGATATAGTAACAAACAGCATAAATAGAAAAAGCAATACCGGGGTATCAGCTCCGACAAAAAACATAAGGGTTATACCTGCTGCTCCGACAATGAAATCCAGCATCAGCGCAGTACGCTTGTCTGTCTTGCGGCTTACCTGCTTAACCACCAGAATAAGCAGTATTGCAATCACCGTCTTGTAGAGAAACATCATCGAAATCTCTTTTGCGTCCATCTTCTGGTTATATGTAAAATAGTACATCAGATCTGATGACAGCATGGCATTGCATATAAGCGTGAACAGGCTGGTAAGCATCAGGTATATGACCGGTTTAAGTTTAATAACCTCCAGATACTCGCCAAACAGCTCTTTCATACGAAGCTTAGGCAATACACTTCGATCCTCCCGCGCGCAGGAGAGGTCTCTTCCCTTTGAGGCGCGCACTGTGATTAATATGGATACAGTTGAGGTAATACCCACAAGAGCTCCTGTGCACGACCACGCAGCCTCAAGGCTAAGCCCTCTTTCAACAAAGAAGTCTGCGATTAAAGAAGGTAGCACCATACCGACTAAGGTTCCTGTCATATTAAGAATTGAGGCATATGAACGCAGGTCTGTCCTCTCATGATAATCCTGTGTATATTCTGCTCCCAGCGCCAGATGCGGGACAAAAAATCCTGTAAATGCAGTCCAGAAAATCATCAGAACTGCACCATAATAAAGTGATTTAATTGCCGGGATAATATCAAGCGCCGTAAAAAGCAGGAATATAGACGCTCCCAGCGCAGGAGCCATAACTGCCAGAAACGGCCTGCGCCGTCCCCATCTGCTAGCGCAGTTGTCACTCAGATATCCGATTATCGGATTGATTATTGTGTTCCATACCGAGCCCACGATTATGATTGTTCCTGCCGCTGCCGGTTCAATCCCCGCAACAGTAGTCAGAAAAAACAGCAGAAACGTATTAACAAATGAATATGTTGCCGAATCTCCAAAGGATGCAGAAGCATATCCCAGTTTTACTGCCGGTGTCATTTTGTTTGTCTGCATAAATCTCCTTAGTTACTATTAAAATATCATATAATCTATTCTATACTTATATAACAATCTTTTCAAACTTTTTTTATAGTTTTTGTTTCAATTTGTTCCATCATCATTTTCTATAAAAATACCGAGGAATAAGTCCCCGGTGTTTTTATATATTAAACAAAATGTCAACAGTCTCTGCAGAAATTTATTCACTGATTTTTTGCAGTTTTACAGGAGAAGGAAATCTGTTCAGGTATTTTTGCATATAAAAAAAGTGGAAATGTACGGAATTGAAATTCCTATTTCCACATATCGCACGCAAGGTGCGATAACATTCAAGGTACTTTCTTTGAAACATACGGAAATATCTGCAAGTCGATATTTCCTATGTTATAAAAAAGGGTCCTGCCCGGACCCTTTTTTATATATATGTAATTACATGTTAGCTACGATAGCATCTTCAAAGATCTTAAGACCTGCTTCCATCTGTTCGTCAGTTACGCAAAGCGGGCAAAGGAATCTGATTACGTTGTTGTATGTTCCTGCTGCTTCGAGTAATAAACCGTTGTTCATAGCTGTCTGTACGATCTTTCCTACTAATTCAGCGTTAGGTTCTTTAGTTGCCTTGCTCTTAACGAATTCAACACCCATCATAGCGCCAAGACCTCTAACGTCGCCTACTACTTCGTACTTGTCTTTCCATTCGTTGAATCTCTTCATGCCAACTTCTGCAATGTGCATAGCCTTTGCAGGATAATCATCTCTCTGCATTACTTCTGCAACCTTTAATGCTGATGCTGCTGATAATGCGTTAGCACCGAAAGTACCGCCGATTGTACCGCCTGTTACAGCGTCCATAACCTCTGCTCTTGCAGTTACTGCTGATAATGGTAATCCAGCGCCGATTGACTTAGCTGTAGTCATAATATCAGGAGCTGCGCCTGCTTCTGCGAAATACTGTGAAGCAAACATCTTACCTGATCTTGCCCAACCGCACTGTACTTCGTCACAAATCATTAAGATACCGTGTTCGTCACAGATTTTTCTAACTGCCTTAACCCATTCGATTGGAGCAGGAACAAATCCGCCTTCGCCCTGTACAGGTTCGAATACGATTGCTGCGCATGCATCATAAGGAGTAGCTTCGATAAATACGTCTTCTAATTTCTTTACATAGTAGTCGATAGCTTCTGCTTCTGTCATATTGCCGGGAGCTCTGTAAAGGTTAGGGAATTCTGCTCTGTATACGCCATCAGGGAAAGGTCCCATGCCTACTGCATATGCCTTCTTGGCAGTCATTGTCATTGTTAATGATGTTCTGCCGTGGAATGCACCTGTGAATACGATGATGTTAGGTCTGCCAGTGTAGTTTCTTGCAATCTTAACAGCGTTTTCGTCTGCTTCTGAACCTGAGCATACGAACATTGTCTTTTTCTGGTCACCCTTAACAGGAACGATTTCATTCATCTTCTCTGCTAATGCAACATAACCTTCGTGAGTTGTGATGTTGAACATTGAGTGGAAGAACTTATCAGCCTGTTCTTTAACAGCTTCGATACATTCAGGGTTGCTGTATCCGATGTTTAATACGCCTACGCCGCCGATCCAGTCAAGGAAGATGTTGCCGTCAACGTCTTCGAACATAGCGCCTTCGCCTCTTTTGATTACTGCTTTGTAAGCAGTTCCGATACCGTTAGGAACAGCCTTTGCTCTTCTGTCCATGATTTCCTGGCCTTTTGGTCCCGGAAGTGTGCCGGTTACGATTTTAGGTAATGCTTCTCTTAATGACATTTTAATTTCCTCCTGATTATTATATATTTAAACTTAACGTTTTAATATTACTGTACCTTAATTCATTATATCCTTTTATATATATCTTTTCAAATGATAAACTTGCTGACTTTATCTTATTAGTATGACAAATTAGTCATTATCGCTGGTTATGACTGAGCCCAGGTTCAAAGAGTCCTTCTGAAGCGCCAGAACCAGATCATTTATTCTCGACATTTTTTCAGGTGAAATCTTCTCGCCCATAACAAGTCCCGTGTTGTAAAGCAGGTTTTCAATCTGATCGTGTATCTCTATAATTCTCTGCTTTGTCGCCTCAACAGCTTCATTATCTATGGCATCCTCGTAGATTTCCTCTTTGCTTACAATCTCAGTCTTTTTGAGTTCAAATTCGGAAACGCCTGTAACCACCACAGGGTCGTAACCGAGTCTTTCTCTGATTGAAGCTGCAAGGGCTTCCTTTGACTCCAGCTCGCCGTGGACTAAAAACAGCTGCTTAGGCTTAACCTTAAATCCGGAAAGCCAGCCTAAAAGGCCCTCTTTGTCCGCATGTCCCGAAAAGCCTTCAAGGTTATATATTTCGGCATTGACGTGAACTGCCTCACCGAAAAGCACAACGTCCTTCTGGCCCTCTGTAAGCATTCTGCCTAAGGTTCCCTCCGCCTGATATCCTACAAATATTACGCTTGATTTAGGGTCCCACAGATTGTGCTTCAGATGATGTCTGATTCTGCCCGCTTCGCACATGCCGCTGGCGGATATGATTATCTTAGGCTTTCTGTCCATATTGAGAGCCTGAGACTCTGCCGTAGATCTTGTAAATCTCAGATTAGGGAAATCCAGCGGATTGTCACCCTTTAATATATATGCTTTGGTTTCCTCGTCAAACACCTGCGCGTTTCTTCTGAACACCTCTGTTGCACTGGTTGCCATAGGGCTGTCTATATACACGGTAAGCTTTTCGAGCTCGTCCTTGTATTCAGGTCTTTCGAGATAAAACCTGTTGAATTCATAGATAAGCTCCTGCGTCCTGCCTACCGCAAATGACGGTATGACAACGGTGCCGCCTCTTCTGGTTGTTTTGATTACTATATCCAGAAGCTGCTCTATGCTTGTGGCATTCTCAGGGTGAAGTCTGTTGCCGTAGGTGGATTCCATAATTACATAATCGGCTTTTTTGATTATTGTAGGGTCTCTTAATATCGGTCTGTCCAGTACACCTAAGTCCCCTGAAAATACTGTCTTGTAAACGTTGTCATCTTCGGCTGTCCAAAGCTCTATTATTGCTGAGCCGAGAATATGTCCCGCATCATTGAAAACAACTTTCATTTCGTCATTTATCTCAAAGAGCTGGTCATACATAACCGGTCTGACATATTTGAGGGTTTCTTCGGAATCTTTTACTGTATACAGCGGTTCAACGGGTTTCCTGCCGGCTCTTTCGTTTTTGCGGCTCTGCCATTCGGCTTCCTTTTCGTGTATAAATCCGCTGTCTTTGAGCATTACCTCAAGCAGATCCGCCGTAGCGTCTGTGCAGTAAATAGCTCCTCTAAATCCTCTCTTTACCAGTAGCGGCAGTCTGCCGCAGTGGTCTATATGCGCATGACTCAGTACCACGCACTCGATTTCTGCCGGATCAAACGGAAACGGCTCCTCATTTAATGCGTCCTGCGCTTTTCCTCCCTGAAACTGGCCGCAGTCAAGAAGTATCTTGTGGTTCTCTGTCGAAAGCAGATGACATGAACCTGTTACTCCCGCTGCAGCTCCGCAAAACTTAATCTTCATAACTCAATCTTCTCCTTAAATTAGAAAGTATGCTCGCTTATTATTCGGTTTTTCATTTCCCATAAATCCTGTGACAGATCCACATAGTAGGTCTGCGGATTGTCAAATCTAAGCATTTCATCCCACAGTGTATCAATCTGCTCTGCGCAGTAGGTTCTGATTTCGTCAACTGACGGGCTTTCGTATACCTTAACGCCCTTGTCAAACAGCTTGACTCTGAGATTTTTTACATAGAAATTGCATAGCTTTTTCTTTTTCCATACTGCCTTAGGGTCAAATATTTCATATCCGTCCTCTTCAGGAATTGTTTCTCCGTCTAAGGTTATAACGTCGGCAAGCGCCTTGTTGGTTGTCTTGTCGTAAATTCTGAAAACGCTCTTAAAGCCTGGATTTGTAATCTTCTCAACGTTTTCGCTTATCTTCATTTTAGGTGTCATTACACCGTCCTTTTCGAGCGCCGCCAGCTTATATACGCCTCCGAAAACAGGCTCTGATTTGGCTGTGATAAGTCTTTCGCCTACGCCAAAGGAATTGATACAGGCGCCTTCAAGCAGCACATCTCTGATTATATACTCGTCAAGAGAGTTTGATACTACTATGCTGCAGTCTTCAAAGCCTGCCTCGTCAAGCATTTTTCTTGCCTGCTTGGTCAGATATGTCACATCTCCTGAGTCTATTCTTATTCCCATCTTTGACGGTTTCATTTCTTTGAATACTCTGATTGCTGCCGGAACTCCCGATTTGAGTACGTTGTAGGTATCTACAAGCAGTACGCAGTTGTCCGGATATATCTCGGCATATTTTTTAAAGGCCTCGTATTCGTTTTCGTACATCTGCACCCAGCTGTGAGCCATTGTTCCCAGCGCCGCAATACCGTCGTCTCTGTCGGAAATTGTACAGGCTGTACCTATGCAGCCGCCTATATATGCCGCTCTGGCACCGTAAACTGCCGCCGCCGTACCGTGTGCTCTTCTTGTGCCGAATTCCATCACGCCTCTGCCCTTTGCGGATCTTACAATTCTGTTTGCTTTAGTTGCAATAAGGCTCTGATGATTTATAAGAAGGAGAATCATTGATTCTACAAACTGCGCCTGAATAATAGGGCCCTTTACTGTAACTATAGGCTCCTGCGGGAATATCGGCGTGCCTTCGGGAACTGCCCATACGTCACAGGAGAATTTGAAGTTTCTGAGATATTCAAGGAATTCCTCACAGAACATCCCCTTGCTTCTTAAAAAGTCTATGTCTTTGTCTGTAAACTTCAGGTTGTCCAGATAGTCTATCATCTGCTCTACGCCTGCCATTACGGCAAATCCGCCGCCATCGGGAACGGATCTGAAGAACATATCAAAATATGCGATATCATCTGCCATACCTGTTTCAAAATAACCATTGGCCATAGTAAGCTCATAAAAATCTGTCAGCATGGTTAGATTGATTTTTTCTTTGTCACCCATTGGATTCTTCCTCTGCTTTCATTATTTACAATTACTCCGACTGTGCAAACAAGTACTGTAATTGTTTTAAAGTGTATAGTTATGTAATTTACATTATAACACTAAATCACCCCGATGTAAAAGACTTTAAGACCCTTGAAAATGTATCACAAAACAGCAAATCTATATATGTTTTGAAGGTATTTACTCTTATCTGCAGGGGTTATACTTACGTTCCACCATAAGCAGTATACTTTCACATCTTTTTAATCCCTAAAAAATTAATGCTGCATTATCACTGCAAATATATAATGCCATCGGACACTATATATCCAACGGCATTATATATTTTTATTAGTGATAGTTCTCATATAGACAAAAAACCTGCGGTAATAAAGCCAATTGCTGCCAGCGCTCCGCCTATCAACCCATATGGTATCTGGGTAAAGGCATGTTCAATATTATCTATTTTGGCCATTGCCGAAGCAAATACTGTGTAATCACAATAGAAGCAGATATGTGCTCCAAAAGCTTCCCCTGAAAGGATTGCCGCAAGAACAATTACAGGATCTGCACCAATAGAAACTGCAAGCGGAACTGCAACCAATGCATATACTACTGTTACACCCCACGTGCTTCCAGAACAGAAAGTAAGCACGCAACACGCAACAAAGGTTATGAAAGGAAACAGTCCCGGCGAGAGAAAGCCCTCAGAAACAGATATAATATATTCCGGAACCTGTAATGTCGTAATAATATCTTTAAACATATACACAAAGAATGATATCAAAGGCATCTGAATAATTCTTGCTTCGCCTTCAATTGCAATGGTCATAATTTCTTTCCATGTGCATAACCTTGTTATAAACAATAGTGCTGTTAAGGAAAACATGCCTATAAAGAACCCTGACAGTACATCTCCTGTAACCAATATAGCAATAGTAAGAATCAATATTCCCGCAATAAACACACCAAGGCGCAATGGCGCTTTAGGATCATCCTCTTCAATATTATTTTCAGCAGGCGGGTTCAAAGGAATACTCTCTTTACTATAGAGTTCACCGGTTTCCTGAACTCTTTGATAAGCTTTTTTCATTCCTCCAATCTTTGGAATCCATCCCATGGTAAACCCAAAACATACAAGCAAAGCTGCTATTGCATAAAAGTTGTATGGTATAGTCTTAACATATATATCAAACCCGCTTCCCAAATATTGAAGTTCTGAAAAACCCGCAAAAACACCGGTGAAAAAAGCTGCCCAGTTGGTTATAGGAACAAGAGAAGTAATTGTTGTACTAGTTGAATCTATATAATATGCAACAGAGGCTCTAGGCACTTTAAATTTATCAAATAAGGGAGTTAGATTTCCTATAACCGAAGACCTCATCATATCATCTATAAACAGCAAAATTGACAAAAGCCATGTCCACAGATATAAATTTCTTTCACTTTTCACTTTCTTTTCCACAATTCGAACTAATACATGTGAACCTCCTGTCGCCTGGAAAAGCGCTACCAATACCCCTACAACACACATAAGAGTAACTATCCACACAGTGTCCTCATTGCTCCCTGTGACATATATTTGATCTATAAAAGTTCCAAACCAGCCAGTTCCTCCGATTATGATACACCCGGTAAGCACTGCTATAATCATTGACGATATACATTTTTTTGTTATTATAGCAGCTGCCAGCATAACTGCCACAGGCAACAAACAAATTATTCCATAGCTCATCCTGTTGCACCTCCTTCTCTAAAGTTCATAAATTATTTTTCCTCCTAGCATAGTCATTACTGCTGCAGCATCAAGAACCTCTTCATGTTCTACATCAAACAAATTTCTATCCAACACTATAATATCGGCATATTTTCCTTTTTCCAAAGTTCCTGTTATTTTTTCATTCCACATTTGATATGCCGATCCTATTGTGTATGCTTTTAATGCTTCTGCCAGCGTTAGCTTTTCATCAGGACACCACCCATCTTCAGGCTGCTTGTCCTCCGACAATCTTGTCACTGCTCTATATATTCCCCTCAAAGGGTTCAATTCCGCTATTGGATGATCGCTTCCAAAAGCAAGGACCGCACCATGTTCTGCAAGGCTCTTAAACGGATATACAAACCTGCACCGTTCTTCTCCGAGAATCTTATGAAAAGGATGCTCTTTAAAAACAGGCGCCCACATATGATCAGGCTGCACAGAAGCCACTACTCCCAATTCTCCCGGTCGATGCATATCATCGGGATGCACAACCTCAAAGTGTTCAATGGTATGTCGCAGCGGTTCTTTCCTCGATTCATCATAGCAATATTCATATATGTCAAGTGCTTCTTTTACTGCGTCATCTCCACATGCATGCAGCCTCATTCTGATTCCATTCTTTTCGAAAATTTTAGCTTTTTCCCCAAAATCTTTTACAGACATATATTTTTCTCCATAAAAGCCCGGGCTGTCACTATATTCATCTATTAACGCACCTGTATATCCCATTGGCGTTCCATCCACAAAACCTTTTACTCCTCCAAATTTCAATGTGTCACTACAGTACTTCTCTTTCATATCAAGGAGTTTTTCCAAAGGTGTATTTATGGATGCTGCCAATGACATTCTGACTTTTAACTTGTTTTCTTTATCAAGCTTCTCAAAAGTATCTTCCATTAGAATTTCATGTATTTGTAAATTGCTTAGCGATGTAATCCCTAAGGCAGCCGTCTTTTTAAAATACTCATCAAGCAGTTGATTCTTTTTCTCATTCGGCATAGAAAAAGCAACATCCAAAACCAGTTTCATAGCATATGTCTCAAGAAGATATCCTGTCGGTTCACCGCAGTCATCCTTGCCTATCAGCCCCATACCTTCGGGGATTTTAGTTTCTGCATTAATTTCACAAATTTCCAGCGCCTTTGAGTTTACCCATGCGCCATGCAGTTCTTCGTTTATAACAACAACCGGTCTATCCGGAAACACTTTGTCAAGAGAAGCTTTTGTAGGAAGGCTTTTCTCTCTCCAGTATTCATTATTCCAGCCAAAAGCAATAATCCATTCATTATCCGTGTCTTTTTCATGCTCAAAAATAATATTAACAGCATCCTCTTCAGAAACAGATTCCGCCACATTTGCTCCTGCCACTTCGAGCGCTCCATAAAAAACATGTGCATGACTTTCACAAAATCCCGGCATTACCAGCTTTTTTTGGTAGTCAAGTATCCGGGTATTCCTACCCAGATACTTTAACATCTCATCTTCTGATTTACCAATATATGAAATTCTCTCATCTCTAACTGCCACAAATCCCGAAAACGGCTTATCACTGCATGCATCAAAAATACAATCTGATTTTATAATATAATCCGCAAACATTTTAAAACTCCTTAACCATAAGCTTTCTTGTGGTCTTTCCTAAAACAATTGCCTCATCTTCCTTAAACATCAGAGTGTCTATACAACCAAAACCTGTTTCAAAATTAACTACAGTTCCCGGTACGAATCTTCTTTCCTTATCCTCACAATCAAAATAAATATCATAAACTGTAGAACCGCCGCACCAGTCAGGCGGATACGCAATACCCAGCTCATATCCACCAATCCAATACTGCTGTCCCCATAGACCTTCTTCCTTATAAAATTTTCTTAACTCACAAAGAAGCTCTGACATCAGCATATTAGGTTTGATTGCACTTTTAACCATTTCGATAATTTTTTCATTAACTGCATATTTTTCTGCAAATTCCTTTGGTGGCTCACCTACAGAAAAATATCTGCACTGGTTAGAATGATATCTGTTATAAACTCCCGCCAGATCCACTCCCACCGGATCACCCAGCATTATTTTTCTTCTTGAAGCAGGTATATGGAAGCACCATGAACGGTATGGACCCGAACGCACCATATTTGCTATTGCCTGGCTTTCTCCGCCGGCTTTCATTTGAGCATTTGTATATGCAGCTACAATTTCAAGTTCTGTAATTCCCGGTTCTAAAGCTTCATATATAGCCTCCATCCCTATATTACATATATTTGTGGCGGTTTCTATATACTGCAATTCCAACGGAGATTTTATTGCTCGTGCTTCCCTTATTATTTCAGTAGCATCTACAACTTTACAGCCGGCTGCTTCAAATAACTCTCTCCATTCATTGAAAATAAGGTATGAAGGTCTATAGCTTCCGAATTCCAAGCCGACAGTCATCCCCTCTTTTATCCAACCTTCTTCTTTTAAATTCTTTATTACAATTTCTTTATATCCTTCATCAGGAGTCGTACATATATACGATTTTCCATACATGTCAGCCGGTATATCATATATAAGTCTTGTGTCTGTTGATATGCTAGTAAGCTTTAATACCCCTTCTTCATCAGGTAAATCAAAATGGATAAATCGGTTGTGATCAACATGTACAGCAGTTCCTGCTCCCATCGAATCATACCATGCAGCCGGTGAATTCACACGATGCCACACCACATCGTATCCACTAATGTAGTACATGCTTTCCGGTGCTGTTGCATATATAAAATCCACGTTCTCCCTATCCATAATCTGTCTTATTTTAGTCAGCCTGTTCTTATACTCTTCTATTGGAAAGGCTACCTTCATCTCTCCGCCGCAGCTTTCAACAGCCGGGATAAATTCAAATTTTCTATCTGACATTTTTTCTCCTCCATTTTTATTAGTAGTTATATCGTTACTTAGAGTATATATTTCTGAATATTCTATAAACACCCATCTTTTTGTTTTTCCTACCGTTGTTTTTGCTTATGATATATTAATCTCAAAAAATTTAAAAAGCAGGTCTAACTCCTGCCTTTTTATCTTTACTCGATTTTTGTAAGCAATGTTAAATCCATTCCCACAGATGCTGCATCAATATCAAATATATATTTTTCATCTTCAAGTAGACTTGAGTCTATATAATCTATCGAAATTTCTGGTGTTGAAAGTTTATCTATTAGTTCATATTCATCATCTGTAAGGTATTTTATAACATTGGCATTTTTTATCATATTGGAAATATCATCACTCCGTATATTCCATGTGAATCTTACAATCTTAAATTTCCCTACTAAATGGTCTATAATCACTTTATATTTTTTCTCATAAGAATAATTCTGCATAATTCCATTATGAAAAAACACTTGATAGTCTTTATTTTTTCTTGTTACAATAAACCTCTCTTTCTTAAAGACAACCGCTTCTCCCATTTTAGAAAGAAAAGAATAGAAATAATAAAGATTGTTTTTAAACCCCTCTTTTGAATAAAGCCAATCTAATCTAATCTCTCCGGTGATCATATTCACTATATAATCACTTTCAAATTCTTCCTTCTTATCCATGGGCTTTTTGTATTTTTCATACATTTTATAGCCTATATTAAAGTCTTTTAAAAAATGTATAAACTCATTTATTTTTTCACTGGTCTCTGTTTCATTATCTGCTTTATCTAATTTAAACTCTATCTGAACAGCTCTACTCCTTGGATTATATTTAAAAAAATTCTCTAAAAACTCTATCGCTGTATTCACTTCATACTGATCATCCTTGCTGCAACTTATCACTAAAAAAACTTTAGCAAACCTGTCTAGAAAGAAATTTAATATGTCATGCCCATTTCTTATTATAGAATTACCGCTTTTCTGTATTTCAGAACTAAACAGTTCGTCAACAATAATAGATCTAAAATCTATTTCTTTTTGAGCAGCTTCAATCTGCCTTATTTGTTTATAGTCTATAAGATCTGCACCATTGTACCATAATGCTTCCTTCCAAGAAGGATCCAGTCGCTCAATAACTACATTAACTTCTAAATCAATTTTTATATACTCCTTTTTTTCATTTGCCGCCTTGTTCTCCGGTACAATTTCTCCTATATTTTTTATAATAATGCTATTATCTATAGGGACGTTTTTCTCAAAATTCCCCATTGCGGAATTGTATAATTCATATGGCGTTTTAAATAAATTCCTATATTTATTTGGTGTTATTTTATACCATTTCACAAAATGCTTGTTGAAGTACCTCACATCTGAAAATCCGCACTGATATGCTATTTCTGTAATAGGTAATGCCGTTTTCAGTAATAGCTTTTCTGCTTTTTCTACCCGAACAAAATTCAACCAATCTCTAAAACTATATCCTGTAATATCCTTAAAACTATGTGATAAGTAAAATAAACTCATATATTCTTTTTCTGAAATTTCCTGAAGATTAATCTTCTGATCATAATTAGAATACATATATTTTATGATTCTATATATAACATCTTTTTTTTCATTAGTGATCTGAAATGATGCTCCATTAGGATTTGTTATATCTATTCTATAGCAATATACCAAGCTTTTTAACAACATATCAAAATATTGCATTACTTTGTCTTTGTTATTTTCAGAATCTAAAACACTGGCCAGATTTTTAACATTATCTAGTATGGCCTGCTTATTCTGATTTAATTTTTCATAAGCTTCACGATATGTCCATATTGCTACAATCTCATAAAAATCCGAGAATTTCTCATAACAAATATTGCAATCCATATATACGCAAATTATACGATTTTTTTCTTCTGTTTCTTTAATGCTATGAATTTCATCGCTGTTAATAAGCATAATATCCCCTTGCTCAAGCCGAAACCACTCATACCCCACTTTTAAATCAATACTTCCTTCAGCAACAAGCAAAAGTTCTAATTCATCATGCCAATGAAAAATCTGCCCCTGAACACTGCTTTGGCTTATATAAACCATCCCGTTTTTTTCAAATCCCATTGCAAACCTCCTCACATCAAATCTTTGACACGATGTACTTTTTTACACTATATTATCATAAAAAGATTTTTATTAAACAGTTTTTTCTAATAAAGCATAAAAGTATTTTAAAGCAACAAAAACACCTTATGTGTACCATATCATATACATCAAGGTGTTTTCACTTTTTATTATTTTTAATTTATTTTAATAAAAGGAATTCGCAAGCATTTACATCTCCCGTTAATTTCTGTATACATCTTTCTAACAGCCACATTCTTTCCCAGTTTTTAGTGTTTTGCCAAGTTTTCTTTAAGTAGAATTCAACAGTTCAAAACCACTCTATGGAGAAATTACTCCGACAACTGTTCAATCTGTTCCGGTTGTACTGCAGTCTGCTCCAGACTGTCCAGTTTACCCTTTTCTTTGATTACTATGTAACCTGCTGCAATAACCACAACGCCTCCCAGCATCTGAAGCGGCGACAGGCTTTCTCTGAGAAATATCCAGCCGAATACTGCTGTTGATACCGGCAGAAAATCGGAATACAGCGCCGAGGTCGTAGGCCCCAGTTTTTTGAGTCCGTACACCATGATTAAAAATCCGAATCCTGCCGAACCCATTCCAAGATAGATAAGGCCTGCTATCAGCGTCGGCTGAAGCTGGGTAAAGTCAGGCATGTTGCGCAGTGCAATCGGCGCCATTATACAAAGTGAACACAGCATCTGAGTGCAGGCAAGGGTCAGGCTGTCATACTTCTTGAGATACGAGGTTATATAATTATATGTATTCCAGCAGAACACTGCGCCAAGCGCCAGAAGGTAACCTATAACTTTCCCCTGAAGCAGTTCACTGAAATCCGTACCTATTACAAGAACCACACCGAGAATACATAAAATCATACCTGCAATAATTTTTTTGTTTGCTTTTCTTTTGAATATCACTCTCTCCACAATTATAGAAACCAGCGGCACAAAGGCAAGAACAATTGTAACCAGCGATGCCGAAATATAGCTTAATGCATTGTATTCACAGTTGAAATACAGCACCTCTCCGCACAGGGAGCAGAGCAGAAATACGGGTATGTCCTTTGGCCTTATTAAATTAAAATTGCCTCTTAGCAGTTTGATTGTCAGTATTGTAACAAAGCCTATGGAATACTTACAGAAAAGCAGGCTCATAGGCTTGAACACCTCAAGTCCTGTTTTGGCTACAACATAATCAAATCCCCATAACATTACAAGAACTGTCATAAGGATATACGCGGGTTTCTTATTAATCTTCTCTTCCAATTTGTTCTCCTTTTTTCGCTAAATTTATCAACTCAACCATTTTAAAGTATACAGTAACTGTATAGTCAAGAGTTTTAAAAAGAAAAAGGGCATATTAAAACACCCCATTTTCCAGTATTTCAATTATTCACAGCGGTTGTAGCTTACACGCTCTTCAAACGGCTTTCTTGAGTTCTGAACAACCTCTTCCTCCGGAATACCCCTCGGCATAATTGTTCTTACTGTTTTCCCTGCGGGAAGATTGAGCATCTCCCTGATTTTATCATTGTTGCCGTCGGTGTTTGTATCGCCGTCCATCCACACTGTAGCATACCCCATTGCTGTAGCCGCAAGCCATAAGGTCTGAGCTGCCGCACCGTAATCTACAATTTCAAAACAGAAGCCGTCTGCCTCTATTCTCTCGGATACCACCACGATTATAGCCGGCGCTGTTTCTGTCGCCTCTGACGGCATAAGCTCTGCAATCTGTTTCCTGAGCTTTTCATCTGTAACAACTACAAAACTTGTGCTCTGCAGATTATAGCCTGACGGGGCTTTCAATGCAGCTCCCAGAATCTTTCTGATGTCTTCATCAGGTATTGCAATGTCTTTAAATCTGCTGCGATAGCTGCCTCTCTTATTAACTGTTTTAAAAAAATCCATTTAAAAACCTCCTTTTGCTCAGCATTTATGCCTTTAAAGTCATCATATTCCCGCAGATACTGATTTTCAAGAGCAGTTTTACGTTTTTTTCTGTCAGCGGCAACCAAAACAAATTTTGGAATTTATGTATGTTTTGTGTATAAAACGTGCGTTGAACGGGGATTTGAGGAAAAATCGTATCTATGCGAACGGGGATTTGAGATATACTGCTTATATAACCGCCAATTATAAACGCAGACTCTCAGAGCAACACAGTTTAAGTGCTGCTCCAAGTGCCTGTTTTTCATTGGTTTCTATCCGTTATTTGTTCCACGCCAGAACTTTTTTAAGGAACTGTCCCGTATATGAGTTTTCTACCTCTGCAACATCTTCAGGAGTCCCCTCTGCGACTATAGTGCCGCCTCTGATGCCTCCATCAGGTCCCAGGTCAATTATATGGTCCGCTTTTTTGATGACATCGAGGTTGTGCTCGATTACAACTACAGTGTTGCCCGCATCAACCAGCCTGTCAAGCACCTCAAGCAGCTTGTCCACATCTGCAAAATGAAGTCCGGTTGTAGGCTCATCAAGGATATATAAAGTCCTGCCGGTGCTTTTTCTGGAAAGCTCAGAAGCAAGCTTAACTCTCTGCGCCTCGCCTCCTGAAAGCTGTGTTGACGGCTGTCCTATCTTAATATATCCGAGTCCTACCTCTTCAAGAGTACGCAGATGTCTTTCTATTGACGGTATATTGCCGAAAAACTCCAGACCCTCTGAAACGGTCATATCAAGTACATCGAATATGCTCTTATCCTTGTATTTGACTTCAAGGGTTTCCCTATTGTATCTCTTGCCCTTGCAGACCTCACAAGGCACATATACATCCGGCAGGAAATGCATTTCGATTTTGATTATGCCGTCGCCCTTGCAGGCCTCACATCTGCCCCCGCTTATATTAAAGCTGAACCTGCCTTTTTCGTAGCCTCTGAGCTTGGCTTCGGGAAGCTGACTGAACAGATCTCTGATATTGGTGAAAACTCCGGTATATGTTGCAGGGTTTGACCTTGGAGTTCTGCCTATAGGCGACTGATCTATATTTATAACCTTGTCAATATTCTCAAGTCCTGTTATCTTCTTATGCTTTCCCGGTTTTTCTCTGAGCCTGTTGGTTACAGAAGCCGCTCCCTTGTAGAGAATTTCATTTACAAGAGTGGACTTGCCGGACCCTGACACGCCTGTAACACATACAAGCTTGCCTAGAGGTATCTTTACGTCTATATCTTTGAGGTTGTTTTCGGCAGCGCCTTTAACTGTCAGGAATTTGCCGTTTCCCTCGCGTCTTGTCTCCGGTACTTTGATTTCTTTTTTGCCGGACAGATACTGGCCTGTAATTGATCTGTCGCACGCCATTATCTCTTCTACTGTTCCCTGGCACACCACTTCTCCGCCGTTTGTGCCGGCGCCGGGACCTATATCTACAATATGGTCTGCCGCAAACATTGTTTCTCCGTCATGCTCAACGACAATAAGGGTATTGCCCAGGTCTGTAAGGTGTCTGAGGGTCGCAAGAAGCTTCTCGTTATCTTTCTGGTGAAGCCCTATGCTTGGCTCATCGAGAATATACAGCACTCCCACAAGGCTTGAGCCTATCTGTGTCGCAAGCCTTATTCTCTGCGCCTCTCCTCCCGACAGGGTTCCCGCTGACCTTGACAGTGTCAGATAATCAAGTCCCACGTCAATCAGGAATGACAGTCTTTCTCTTATTTCTTTTAATATCTGTTTTGCGATTGCCGCTTCTTTTTCTGTAAGCTCCAGAGAATTTATAAAGTCGAGAGCGTCTGTAACAGACATATCAGAAAGCTCCGCTATGTTTTTGCCTCCGACCGTAACCGCCAGAACCTCAGGCTTCAGCCTCATACCGTTACAGTCCGGGCAGGCGCTGATGCTCATACAGGTTTCCATCTTCTCCCTGAACACCTCGGAAGCGCCCTCTCTGTATCTTCGTTCAAGTATGCCCACAATCCCCTCAAACGGTTCATCGCGGTATGATACCGCCTTGGTGTATTTGCTGGTATATACAAATTTAACAGGCCGTCCCATAGTTCCGTACATAAGCTCCTTTCGGAACTTCTTAGGAAGCTCTTTGTACGGCGTGTTAAGATCCACATTATGCTCCGCCGCCAGCGCCTCAACCATAGAGCGATACCAGCCGCCCTCGTTTTCGAGGCTCTTGAAAGCTGCCACAAAGCATCCGTCAAGCACTGATCTGTCGCTGTCCGCAACTATAAGGTCGGGGTCCATATACTGTGTAAATCCAAGTCCCTTGCAGGTAGGGCAGGCTCCAAAGGGACTGTTGAAAGAGAACATTCTCGGCTCCAGTTCTTCTATGCTTATGCCGTGCTCAGGGCAGGCAAGCTTGGTACTGAATGTTCTGATTTCGTCTCCTGCAAGAATGTTCACAAGACCGTCGCCGTGACTTATGGCAAGCTCTACAGCCTCTGCAAGTCTTGACTCTATGCCTTCTTTTACAATCAGCCTGTCCACTACGATTTCTATGGTATGCTTTATCTGCTTTTCGAGTTTGATTTCATCCTCGTTGATATTGACAATTTCACCGTCTATCCTTGCTCTGATGAAGCCCTCTTTGCGTATTCTTTCGATTATTTTTTCGTGTTCACCTTTTCGCTGGCGTATTACAGGCGCAAGCACATACAGCTTGGTGCCTGCTTCCATGGCCATTATCCTGTCTACAATCTGGTCTACCGACTGACTTGAGATTTCTCTGCCGCATACAGGGCAGTGAGGTATGCCTATTCTGGCATACATAAGTCTCAGATAGTCGTGTATTTCTGTTACCGTACCTACTGTTGATCTCGGATTTTTGCTTGTTGTCTTCTGATCTATGGATATTGCCGGGGAAAGGCCCTCAATATATTCTACGTCCGGTTTTTCCATCTGACCGAGGAACTGCCTTGCATATGCCGAAAGACTCTCCACATATCTTCTCTGTCCCTCTGCATATATGGTGTCAAACGCCAGAGAGGATTTGCCCGAGCCTGAAAGCCCTGTAAATACCACAAGCTTATCTCTGGGTATTGTGATATCTATATTTTTGAGATTGTTCTCATTTGCACCCTTTATGATTATATCCTTTGACATCTCTATCTCTACTCCTATAATTTTGCTTTGTATTCAAATATACGGTCACGAAGCATTGCTGCTCTTTCAAACTGCCAGTCTGCAGCCGCCTGCTTCATTTCCTTTTCCATCTTTTTGATGTATTCTGCAAGTTCTTTTTTGGTCAGTTCAAGAGGTGATTTGCCCTCATAGCTGTCATCTTCGGCAGGCTTGGTTGCCTCTATTACCTCTCTTACCGACTTCTTGATAGTCTGCGGTGTGATACCGTTTTCTTCGTTGTATTTCTGCTGTATTTCCCTACGTCTGCGGGTTTCGGATATAGCCGCCTCCATAGCCCTGCTGATACCGTCGGCATACATTATAACTCTGCCGTCTGCATTTCTTGCAGCTCTGCCTATGGTCTGTATCAGTGAGGTTTCTGTTCTGAGGAAGCCCTCCTTGTCAGCATCAAGTATGGCAACAAGAGAAACCTCAGGAATGTCAAGACCCTCTCTGAGCAGGTTGATACCTACCAGCACATCAAATCTGTCGAGTCTTAAATCTCTGATAATCTCCATTCTCTCCAGCGTATCTATCTCTGAATGAAGATATCTTACTCTGATGCCTGCATTTTTGAGGTAGTCGGTCAGACTCTCCGCCATTTTTTTGGTAAGGGTCGTAACAAAGACCTTCTCGCCCTTTTCGGTGGTTTTGTTTATCTCTCCTATCAGGTGGTCAATCTGACCCTCGCTTGGAACAATGGTTATTTCAGGGTCAAGAAGTCCCGTCGGCCTTATTATCTGCTGGGCTGTAATGCCTCCGCTCTTTTCTTTTTCGTAGGCTGCCGGTGTGGCGCTTACATATATGGCCTGATTGACTATGTTTTCAAATTCCTCGAATTTGAGAGGTCTGTTATCCAGTGCCGACGGCAATCTGAAGCCGTAGTCCACAAGCGAGGATTTCCTTGATCTGTCACCTGCATACATGGCCCGAAGCTGCGGCAGCATTACATGTGACTCGTCAATTATGATAAGAAAGTCATCAGGGAAATAGTCTATAAGGGTATAAGGTCTTGTCCCTGCCGGCAGATTGTTGATATGCCTTGAGTAATTCTCAATACCCTTGCACCTGCCTATTTCTCTGAGCATCTCTATATCGTATCTGGTCCTCTGCTCTATTCTCTGCGCCTCAAGGAGCTTGCCTCTGTCCTTG